>JRYE01004623.1_pt1 | contig 10436 bp, 8 predicted proteins | sample 235321 | NCBI WGS metagenome assembly JRYE01 (sample SAMN03074214, study PRJNA261473) | activated sludge metagenome | biome: Common Effluent Treatment Plant; feature: Wastewater; material: Activated sludge; isolation source: activated biomass in a lab-scale reactor treating industrial wastewater at... | reverse complement strand
GAGGCCGGAGAACGGCTCGTCGAGGATCAGCACGTCGGGATCGTGGATCAGGGCCGAGGCGAACTGGATCTTCTGCTGCATCCCCTTGGAGAGTTCCTCGCTCTTCTTGCGGGCGACGTCGCCGAGTTCGAGCCTGGCGAGCCAGTCGTTCGCGCGACGCCTCGCCTCGGGAGCATCGAGGCCCTTGAGCCGCGCGACATACGCGAGGAACGCCCCGACCTTCATCTTCTTGTAGAGCCCGCGCTCCTCGGGAAGGTACCCGATGCGGTCCTTGCTCTTGAGGGCCGAGTCCTTGCCCAGCACGCGGACGGCGCCCGAGTCCGGGAAGAGGATCGACATCACGATGCGGATGGTGGTGGTCTTGCCGGCACCGTTGGGCCCGATCATGCCGATCAGCTCGCCCGCGTGGATCGTGAGGTCGAGATTGTCGACCGCGACCTTGGGCCCGAAGGCCTTGCGCAGGCTCGTGATCTCGATGACGGGCGTCTCCAGGGGAACCTCCTGCGTGGTGATCGCGCGGGGTGTGCGCTATTCCATTCTTCGGCGTGAGACACGGATTATTGCCCACACGCCGGCGCTCGCCCGATCACACGGCCTTCGATCGATCGGGCGCGGATATCCTCACCCTTCCATGCCAGAGCCCGCCGCCGAGTTTCCGATCGCCGAGCTGTCGCGCCTCGCGCCGGGCGTCCCCCTCCGGGCGTTCGAGCACCTGCGCGACCTCGCCGCCGAGGAGGCCCGACTCACGCGCGACCTCGAGGATCCGGCGATCGCGACCGACCACAAGAGGGTCCGCGACCTCGCCCGGCGCCGGGGGACGATCGCCCGCCTGGTGGACGACGCCCGCGCCACCGCCGCCCTGGCCAGGGAGGCCGCCGGCCTTCGTGCCGCCATCGACTCGGGCGCCGACACGGAGTTTGCCGCCCTCGCCGCCGAGGAGCTCCCCACCGTGGAGGCCCGCGCGAAGGCCTCCCTCGACGCCGTCCTCGCCCAGCTCGTCGCAGCCGACGATTCGCAGGTCGCCTCGGTGATCCTCGAGATCCGCGCCGGCACCGGCGGCGACGAGGCCAGTCTCTGGGCGGGCGACCTCCTCCAGATGTACGAGAAGCTCGCGACGCGCCGCGGCTGGAAGATCGAGACCATGGAACTCTCGAGCGAGGCGGGCGTGGGTGGTGTTCGCGCGGCCGTGCTGGCGGTGAAGGGCGAGGGGGTCTTCTCGGATCTCCACTTCGAGGCGGGCGTGCACAGCGTCAAGCGTGTCCCCGCGACCGAGGCCGCAGGCCGCATCCACACCTCGACCGCGACCGTCGCCGTCCTTGCCGAGCCCGAAGAGGTCGACGTCAAGATCGACTGGCAGAACGACGTCGAGGAGAACGTGACGACCTCACAGGGCCCCGGCGGGCAGAACGTGAACAAGGTCGCGACCGCCGTCCAGCTTCGCCACAAGCCCACCGGCATCCAGATCCGCATGCAGGAGAGCAAGAGCCAGCAGCAGAACCGCGAGAAGGCCCGGCGCCTCCTCATGGCCAAGCTCTTCGAGATCGAGAAGCGACGCCAGCAGGAGGCACGATCCGCGGCCCGTGCCGCCCAGATCGGCGACGCCGGCGGCGGCGGCCGCAGCGACAAGATCCGCACCTACCGCTGGAAGGAGGGCATCGTCGCCGACGAGCGCCTCCCCGGCGAGTACGCCCTGCGCGACGTGATGGCCGGCGACCTCGACCAACTCCTCCACGACCTTCACGAGCGCGAGACCGCCCGCCGCCTCGAGGCGCTGTGATCCCTTCCTTCGTGGCACAGGCGTCCCGCCTGTGCGTTTGTCTTGCGAGGTAGGTTTCCGCGTCTTACTGTTCGGCGTCATGAGAATGCCACTCCCATACCATGCGAGCGTCTCAATCGCAAAGGAGCCACCGATGCGTCCCACGTTGTCCCCCGCCTCCCCCGTCCGTCTCGGAATGTGCTCGGCCATCCTCGGCCTCTCCGCCCTGACGCTGGTCTCCCTTCCCGGCTGCGTCGCGCTCGTCGCGGGGGCCGTCGCGGGGGCGGGGGCATACGCCTATGCCGAGGGCAAACTCGAGTCGACGCTGAGCGCCCCCCTCGATCGCTCGTACGCCGCCGCACGTCGCGCCATCTCCGACCTCGAGTTCACCGAGACGAGCGCCAAGAAGGACGCCCTCGAGGCGATCGTCGAGGCCAAGACCGCCGGCAACGACACCGTGACCATCACCCTCAAGGCCCTGGCCGTGGGAGGGGGGGAGGGTGGCGACCCCTCGAAGAGCACGACCACCAAGTGTTCCATCCGCATCGGGACCTTCGGCGACGAGAAGAAGTCGATCACCATCCTCGACGCGATCAAGAGCCACCTGTAACCAGCACTCGCGACCGGAGACGGCGTTGGGCCCGGGACACATCGTCGGGCCGCCCGGATCGGCACGCCTGCAAAAACAACCGAGGCCCCGTGAAGGGGGCCCCGGTGTCGTGTGTTGAATCGATGGAGTGGTGCCGAATCAGGCGCGACGGCGACGGGAGGCGACGAGGCCACCCAGGCCGAGGAGGGCGATCGCGCCCGGGGCCGGGACGGCCTCGACGACGATGTTGTCGACCGTGACCGAGGGGGCCCCGCTCGACGAGCCCTGGCGGAGGTTGACCGCGGCGATGCTCGTCGCGTCGGTGCCGATGGTCGTGGCGAGGGTGTAGGACGTCGCCGGCCCGACGAAGCCGACCGGATCGACGAACAACTCGCCGGTGTCGTTGCCCGTGCCGCTCACGAAGTCGTAGCGGGCGGTGATGTGGTACGCGACACCGAGGACGAGGGGCGTTGTGCCGTAGACCGCGGCGCCGGCGGCGGTGCCCATGGCCATCACGAAGCCTCCGGCCCCGTCGGACTTGGCATAGATGCGGGCGTTGAAGGCGCTCGTGCCGCCGTCCGAGAGGTGCAGGAAGTAGTCGCCCCCGGTCGAGACCGTGTTGACCACGATGTCCGCCGAGAGGAGGACGCTGTCGGTGGTGATGGCGGAGAAGGGGTGGTTCGCGTCCTGCCCGGTCGTCATGGAGACGTTGCCGTCGGTGCCGGTGTTGGCGACCTGGAGCGGGTTGGTCGTGACGGTGCCGGTCTGGAGCCAGCCGTCCTGACCCACGAGGGCGCCGTCGGCGTATGTCGGGGCGTTGAAGTCGGTGGAGTACACGACGGCCGCGTTCGCGACACCCGTTCCGAGCACGAGCGCGGCGATCGCCGTGCGCGCGCCCACAGTCATGGTCCTGGTCATCTCGATCTCTCCTCAATCCCGACGCTTCCGCCGGGAGCACTCGCCCCGCCCAAGGCCCCACGCATCCCCGCGGTGAACACCACTGCGGGACGGCCTCGCCAACACAGGACGAGCCAGACAATAGACCCCGCCCACCCCCAGTAGGGACCGTCCAAAGACCAAATTCCATGAAGATTGGACGAAGAAACCCGCCTTCCACGGTCCCACCGAACAACACCCTTCCGTTCTCCCCCTCTTCACGTCGTTCGACCCGGATCAGGCCGGTTTCCCCGACTCACACGGACGACCCGGCCGTGCACGCTCGGGAGCGACGCGTGTTCTTTCTTAGAAGGCGTGTGTCGCACGGAAACGGCGTGGTGGCCGCCGTGCGACCACGATCCACGCCACACGCGGCATGAGCCCAGACGAGTGAATGGACGACCCTCGGCCTGACCATGCCTTGGTCCGGACTCTGGCCACTCACGCCCGCCGGGTCATCGCCCATTGGGGATCGCGCTCGGGCTCGCGTGGGCCGGTTGATTGGCGCGTGTCGTGCCGGCTCTTGCCCTCGCTGACGCCGAGGGGGTTCGCGGAGCCGTTCATGAAGCCGAGTGTTCAGGGGCACGACTGAGACGCCCTTCTCGCCCAATGGCGTGGCGAGTCTCACGATCTCGTAGGCGTGGAGGACGAGCGGGCGCGAGGGGCGGTGCGGGCTGCCGCCCCCTTCCGCGTTGGTGATTCCGGCTCTTGCGATTGGAGCCCCGTCGGGGCGGGCTTCTTCGTGGTCGTCTTCGCCCCCGTGCCGCTACGTGGCTCACGCTTCAGCCACTCGAGCCGGCCTTGGCGCTTCACGATGTTTTTGTAATCCCACTGGATGTCGATCGATTTCTTCAGCCAGCGGGCGAGGGCCTTCGTGTCGATCTCGTCCACGCTCGCGTACCGCGCCTCGGCTGCCTTGAACGAGCCTTCGCGGCCCAGTCCCGGCTCATCGAACGACTGCCCGCTCCAGAAGAGCAGCCGCACCGAGTGCTTGAGTTTGCTGTACCCGACGATCGGATTCCCCTCGATGAACCACACCGGGTGCCGATGCCAGATCGTGCACTCCACCCCCGCGACCTTGGCCAGCCCGCGATCGATAGCCTTAGCGAGCGCGTCGCCGATGGCCTTGTCCTCCCCCGACATCGCGGCGTTGTANNCCTCGTCCCCTGGCCCGCGGCATCTCCCCGCTCGTAAACACCGTCAACGCCTCGATCCGCGAGATCGTGTCGGGCCCGCGCGGGTTCGAGCCGCACTCCGTGCACGTGGGCAGCCCGGACGAGCCGGCCCACCACGAACCCGATGCCCGATCCCTGATGCCCGATGCTCGGAGGTCAGTGCCTTCTCACCCCAGCTTCTTCATCTTCATCCGGAACTCGTCGATATTGGGGCTGGCCTCTTCCGCGACGCGGAGGGAGACGAACTCCTGCTCGACGAGTTGGACGAGGTGCTCGTTGAAGTCGATCATCCCGCTCTGGCGTGCCTCGATGCTCTTGAGGTACTCGCGGAGCTCGCCCTCGCGCGCGTCGAGGATGTGCTTGCGCACGACGGCGTTGTTCACGAGGATCTCGATCCCCGGGATGCGCGGGATCTCCGGGCGGAGCGTGGGCAGCAGTTTCTGGTAGACGAAGGCCCGCATCTGGTACCCCAGGATCTTGCGGACCTGCTCGACCTCCTCCTGCTCGAAGAGGCCATAGATTCGGCTGAACGTCTGCGTCGTGCTNNTCGCGCTGATTGATCGTCGCCTTCTTGTCCTTGAAGATGTACTCGATCGGGTCCTCGATCGTCACGATGTGCACGGGCTTGCGCTCGTTGACATAGTCGAGCATCGCCGCGATCGTCGTGGACTTTCCCGAGCCCGTCACGCCCGAGAGGAGCACGATCCCCTGCGGCTGCATGGCGATCTCGCTCATGATCGGCGGGAGGTACAGCTCGTCGAACTTGCGGATGTTGCTCGTGATGAGACGCAGGGCCGCCGAGATCCGCCCGCGCGCGAGGAAGAGGTTCACGCGGAAGCGGTTGTGGTCGTCGTAGTCGTACGCGAAGTCCACCGAGCCGAACTTGTGCAGGTCGGCGAGCTGCTCGTCGGAGAGGATGTTCTGGGCGATCCCGTAGAACTCCTCCTGGCTCACCGGCTCGGTGTCCAGCGGCTTGAGCGCGCCGCGGAGGCGGACCTTGGGCTGCTGCCCGGCCTTCAGGATGAGGTCCGACGCGGAGAACTTGATCGCCGCCTGGAGGAACTTCCCCCAGCGCGTCGCGTGCGGATCGCTCTTCTTCTTGATGTTGACGGCGACGTGGCCGACGTGCTCGGCGCTCGAATGGGGCTCGGATTCGACGCTCATGGAAGGCTCCAGAGGTTGGGAGGATTCGTGAGGGGGGGCGGCGGATCGTTCGCCCGCGGGATGGGATTATTCGCAGCCCGAGACGACCCTGTTGCCCCTTCCGATCGGGGACGACTCCATCGGGCAAGGCCCGCGCACGCGCAACCGGCTCGTTCCCGCGTCGCTCACACCCGCGGCATCTGCTGCGTCAGACAGTGGATCGCCCCCAGCCCCCAGATCAGGTCGCGGCAATCGATCCCGATGACCCGCCGCCCCACGCCCCCCCTCCCGCCCACGTGCTTCTGGAGGATCTCCAGCGCGATCCGGTCGTTCGTGTGCCCGAAGGTCGGCACGAGCACCGCCCCGTTGATGAACAGGAAGTTCAGGTACGTCGCCGGGAGCCGTTGCGAGTCGATCTCCACCACGCCGGGCATCGGCACCGTGACCACGTCGAACGCCCGACCGTCCTGGTCCTTCAGCAGACGCGCCCGCCGCAGGTTCTCCTTCAGGACCTTGGAGTTCGCGTCGCGCGGATCGTCCTCCACGCCCACGACGATGGTCCTGGGATCGAGAAACCTCGCGAGATCGTCGATGTGCCCGTCGGTGTCGTCGCCCTCGATGCCGTCGCCCAGCCACAGGATGTGCCGCACCCCAAGGTAATCCTTGAGGTACTGCTCGACCTCGGGCTTCGACAGGTGAGGGTTCCGGTTGGGGTTGAGGAGGCACGCCTCGGTGGTGAGGAGCGTGCCGGCCCCGTTCACCTCGATCGAACCGCCCTCCATCACGATGCCGGGGTGGAACNNGTGCGACTGCCCGTAGTACTCCTTGAGGTACCGTTCGATCCGCGCCCTGGACAATCCCGGGTTGCGGTTCGTGTTGAGCAGGCACTGCTCGGTCGTCAGCACCGTCCCCTTCCCGTTGAACTCGACGGCCCCGCCCTCCATCACGATCCCGGGCTTGAAGAGCGGCAGGCCGAGCTCCTCCGCGACACGCGTCGGCACGTCGTCGTCATCGCCATACGGCGGATACTTCCCGCCCCACGCGTTGAAGCCCCAATCGACCACGGCGAGGTGCTTCTTCCCGCGGTGCGTCCGCGTCACGAACGCCGGCCCATGATCCCGGCACCAGCACTCGTTGGTCTTGACATGGTGGAAGAAGACCCGCCGCATCGATCGCTCGTCGGGCCCACCAAAGAGGGCCAGGTCCCGCAGGACGATGTGCTCCCAGTTCTCGTTGGGGACGTTGATGTGGACCTCTTCACGGAGCGCGATCTCGCGCACGATCGCCGCAAGCGCCGGCCCGATCGTGTGGTACCGCCCTGGGAAGCTGATCCCCTCGGGGCGAGGCCACGACAGCCACACCCCGCGCTGCTGGGACCACTCCGCCGGGAACGAGTATCCCATCGCCCGGGGCGTCTTCCGGTGCAGCAGATTCTTCGTATTCCTGGCTCGTCGTGAACTCGGCATCGTCATGAATCCGAAGGTGGCACCGCTCTCCAGAGCGGTGAGTCTGGTGGTCACATCATTTCTCGAACGACCGATCGATGAATCGCCGCACCAATCCGCCATACGCGTCCACGCGCCGGTCCCGGAGGAACGGCCAGTGCGTCCGGCTGAACTCCACACGCGACAGGTCGCAATCCACGACCGCCACCTGCTCGTGGTCCGACGTCGCGCGGAACGCGACCTGTCCATCGGGCTGGGCCACGAACGACTGCCCCCAGAAGACCAGCCCGTCCTGGCTCACGGGCCTCCCGTCGGATCCCAGCACGCGCTCGTGCCCGATGCGGTTCACCGCGACGACATAGCACCCGTTCGCGATCGCGTGCGACCGCATCATCGTCTCCCACGAATCGTGCTGCGCCTCGCCATAATCCTCGCGCTCCGAGGGGTGCCAGCCGATCGCCGTGGGATAGAAGAGGATCTCCGCCCCCTGGAGCGCCGTGAGACGCGCGCCCTCGGGGAACCACTGGTCCCAGCAGATGAGCACGCCGATCTTCGCGTGGCGCGTCCTCCACACGCGGAACCCGGCCTCGTCCCCGCCGCCGACCGCGCTCGCCGCTCCGTGCCCCGTCGGCGCGTCGCCCGGCGTGAAGTAGAACTTCTCGTAGAACAGCGGATCGTCGGGGATGTGCATCTTCCGGTACACGCCCATGAGCGAGCCATCGGCGTCGATGATCGCCGCCGTGTTGTGGTACAGGCCCGTCGCACGCCGCTCGAAGAGGCTCGCGACGATGACCACGCCGTGCTTCTTCGCGACCCTGCAGAACGCGTCCGTGCTCGGCCCCGGGATCGACTCGGCCAACCCGAAGAACCGATGGTCCTCGCTCTGGCAGAAGTACTGGCTCGCGAAGAGTTCCTGGGTGCAGATCACCCGCGCGCCCGACTCCGCCGCCCGCTCAACCAGCCGAACCTGCTTCGCCCGGTTCTCCGTTGGATCGACGACGCACGACGTCTGCACCAGCCCGACCGGAACGATCGACGAGCCTCGGCGCGACACCGATGACGCCGTTCGCTCGACGTCGACGGTGCGACCGGGCCTCGTGCCCTTGGGAGTGGCACGCGTCTTCCGGATGGTCCTCGTCGTCCGCGTCGCCATTCGTCACTGCCCTCCGACTCGTGAGATCCAAACCCCCGCACGCCCCGCCTTGTTCGCACGCAGGCACAGGGTATCAGCAAAGAAAAGGCCCGGCACGGCGCCGGGCCCGAGTCGCGCACACATCCCTTTCCAGCGAACGTCTCAGCACCCCGCGTTGAAGCGGGCGAGGTAGTACAGCAGGTCGTCGATCGTCACGCCGCCATCGGTCGTGCCCGTGCCCGTTCCGTTGTCGACGTCGGCATCGATTATCCCCGCATTGAAGATCGCGAGATAGTAGAGAAGGTCGTCGATGGTCACGCCGCCGTCGGGCGTTCCCGATCCGGTGCCGTCGTCCACGTCGGCGACGCAGGACGTCCCACCGAAGTCGATGAGCACCACGCCGTCGGCACTCCCCGTGTATCGCACCTTGACGATCACGTACCGCCCGCTCGGGCTGGCGTCGTAGCCGTCCGCCACGCCGAGGATCTCGCTGACGATGTTCCCGTTCACGTCTGTCACGCCCTCCTGGAGCACGAGCTCGTTGTTCCGGAAGATCCCGCGATCGCGCGTCGTGTCCGGGTCGTCCCAGTCACCGAACCAGATCACGTTGCCGTCGTCGCCGATGCACACCGGCCCGGTTCCAAAGCCTGTGAATGAGAAACCAGGCACGCCCGGAACGCTCCCGCCCTCCTGCGCGATCACGGTCGTGCCATTCTTCAGGATCACCATGTCGCTCGCCGTGTCCCCGTCCAGTGTGGCGCGGAAGGCATACTCGGCGTTGTTGTTCACGTCGATCGGCACGTCGTTGAGAATGCGATAGTTCCGCCCGGAGATCGGGCTCTGGTCGCCCTCGCGCGCCACGTGCGAGCCGTCGAGCCAGACCGCGTCGCCCGTCCCGCCCGAGACCTCGACCGTCAGCATCGTGTGATTGCCGCTGCTGCTCCGCGACATCGACTCGTACGTCGTGCCGAAGTCGGTGATCGGCCCGGCAAGTCCCGTCGGCGTGTCCCCCTCCTTGATCAGCACGTTCTCCACGAACGTGTTCTGGTTCGGGTCGTACTCGAACAGCACCACCGCACGATCCACCGTCGTGGCGATATTCGGATCGTCCACGCTCGCCATCACCAGGAAGTTGTTCGAGTCATCCGTCAGCACCTCGAAGAACCCGATATAGGGCGTTGGGTTTCCGAAGACCGGCGAGAGCGAGACGAAACTCTCCTGCAGCACCAGCGTCTGCCCGAACATCAGAGCCGAGTCCGTCGAGGTCGAGCCCGTCCCCGCGAGCGTGCGGTTCCACGCCACGTTCCCGCTCGCGTTGAGGTGCACCGAGTCGAAACCCGTCGCCGTAACCCCCGCCCGCGCCGCGACCGGGTCGCCCTCACGGGCGATCACCACGAAGTTCCGCGCCGTAACCACGTCGGACGTCGTCGCGCCGTCGGTGTCGATCTCGACCAGGTGCGATCCGCCGTCGTTGACCGAGACGCCGTTGAACGCCGTCGCCGCGCCCACCACGCTCGAGTCGGGCATGCTGATGACATCGCCCTCGTGGTACAACTCGGTGATCGTCTGCGCCCGCACGCCTCCCGCCAGCCCCGCCATCGCCACACCCGCGGCACACGCTCGCACCATCAGCCCGGTCTCCACGTTCTGGAGTGTTCGCTTCATCTCGTTGTCCTTTCCGTGTTCAACGAACCGCGAGAGTGCTCAGCACCCCTCGCCAAACCGCACGAGGAAATACAGAAGATCGTCAATCGTCACGGCNNAAGAGCCCAAGGTAATAGAGCAAATCATCGATTGTCACGGCTCCGTCGGAGACGCCCGAACCCGTGCCGTCATCCACGTCCGCCACGCACACAGGCCCGCCGCCGCAACTCTCGGGAATGTACGCCAAGCCAAGATAGTTCGCCGACCCGAGCGCTCCCACCACCGTCGTCGCCCCCGTCGCGAGATCGACCGTGTACAACGTGTCGGTGTTGCTGCAGATGATGTACATCGTGTGGTTGGCCGTGTTGTACGCCAAGCCGTGCGGATTCGTCGGGCCGTTGAGGTCGCCGATGTACGTCGTCGCGCCCGTTGTCAGATCCATCCGGTGGAAACTGTCGGGCGTGGTGGTATTCGTGGCGTACATCACGTCGGTGTCCGAGTCGTAGCCGATATTCGTGAACGACGTGAGGAAGGATGTCCCCACGAGCGTCGCGGCCCCGGTCGTCGTGTTGATGGTGTAGAGCCCGTTGTTGTGCGACGACACGCCATAGAGCGT
>JRYE01002066.1_pt1 | contig 10436 bp, 8 predicted proteins | sample 235321 | NCBI WGS metagenome assembly JRYE01 (sample SAMN03074214, study PRJNA261473) | activated sludge metagenome | biome: Common Effluent Treatment Plant; feature: Wastewater; material: Activated sludge; isolation source: activated biomass in a lab-scale reactor treating industrial wastewater at... | reverse complement strand
CACCTGATCACCTCATCTCACCTGCATATGCCTGATCAGCCGCTGATCGATCCAGTGATCGGTGTCGTGCACGAACTGCTCCTGGGACTGCTGCAGCTGGTGCAGGAAGAACATCAGCACGATCGTGAGCGACAAAGCGACGAAGGTGGCGTTGNNATCCCGGCCGCGCCCGCGCTGGCGCAGATGGTGGCGCGGCTGCCGACGGCGAGCCCGTCGAGCTTCGGCTACTTCTGGTCGGTTCGCCTGCAGCAGCGCATCGCCGATGTGTCGCACGGTGCCGATGAAGCCGATCGCCGGAATCGCCCAGGCGATGTAGCGAATCATCGCCAGCCCCGAATCGAGCCGGTCCGCTTCGGAATCGCACACGGCGCGCGAAGTCTCGGCGGAATCGCGAATGCTGCGCGTCGCGGCGAAACGATCGAGCGTGCGCTGCAGGGCGCGCACGACCAGCGACTGTTGATCCTCGGGTCTCAGCGCTTCCAGCTGCCGTGCGTAATCCTTCGCGTCCTCGGGCAGGACCTTGATGCCCTCCGGCACGTGGATGAAATCGCGCTCGAGGAAGGTGCGCTCGCGGCGCACCAGCCACGCCTTGTAGGCAATGATCAGCATGGCCCACATGAAGTGGATGATTTCCAGCTCCTGCTCGAAATCCTTGATGACCAGATAGAACGAGCGCTTGGGCACGTAGGAGCGGTCTTCCTGCATGCGCGCGAGCTCGGCTTGGGTGATCGCCTCGCCTTGCGGACGAATCAAGGCGACGTACGTGGCATGCACCGTCACGATCGTGAAGATCAGCGCGCACAGGGTGACGACAAACTCGCTCGGTGCGCTGCGCGTCGCTCGCGGCGGAGGTGCGGGTGCGGCGGCTGTAACCATGGTGTCCTCAGATGTCGATGGGGAACGACACGTCGAAATCGGCGCGTACCTGTTCCGAAGGAATGAAGCGTTGCGGTGTCGGCTTGCGATCGACCGCGGATTTCTCCTCGGCTGCCTTGCTTTCGGCCGGCTTCTCGTCAGCCGCAGCGTCGGCGTCCTGGTCCTTGTCCTGGCTCTCGTCCTGATCGTCAGCCGCCGGCTGATCGTTCGTCGCCGGCATGGCGGCCGGCGCCTGCGCTGCATGCAACGGTGCGAGCGTAAAGCTCACGAGCAGGATGAAAGCGGCTATCTCACGCATGATTCACTCCACGTAGCGCGCCATTCGGAAGCCGATGTCGTTGCGCTGAGTGTCGCTGAAATCGCGCGCCGACAATCGCAGATCGGTCACGTTGGACTGCCGCCAGCTCGAACCGCGCACCACATGCGGCTTGCCCTGATCCGGACCGAGCGGATCGACGGCCGTGCGCGAAGCGTCCACGCTGACCGCATAGTAATCATGCGCCCATTCGGCCACGTTGCCGCCGATGTCGTAAAGCCCGAGAGGATTCGGCGGGAATTTACCGACGGGCGCCGCGGCCACATAGCCGTCGTCGTAATCGGGAATCACATCCTGCAGCACCGCGCGCGCCGTGCGATCCGCATAATTGCCGGACGCCTTCGCGACCGGCAGCGCATCGCCCCAGGGATAACGCTGGATCTTCCCTGGGCCTGCATATCTCGCAACCCACTCCCATTCGGCATCGGTCGGCAATCGATAGCCGTTCGTCATCGGCGTCACCGGCACCAGCGTATCGCCGTCCTTCTTGTAGGCCGGCTGCAAGCCATCCTGCTCGGACAGCCAATTGCAGAACGCCGCCGCTTCCTCCCAGGTGATGTTCACGACCGGCTGATTGTCCAGATCGAGCGAATTCTGGCCGATGTAGCCGGACTTGTGCTCCGACTTGAACTTGCGGAATTCGCCGTTCGTCACTTCGCGCACACCCATGTAGAACGCCCGTCTGAACTCGATGTCGCGCTGCGCCTCGTTCGCGCGGCGGCCCGGCTCACGGCGCGGACTGCCCATCGTGAAGCGGCCGAGCGGCATGAGCTTCAGCTCCTGGCCGAGCCTGGTGCGAATCGTTGCCGGTGTCTTCGCCAGCCGGGTCTGCTCCGCGGTGAGCAATCGCGCCTCGACGACCTGCGCAATGCCGGGTCGTGGCGTCACGCTGGTCTTGAAGTCCACGAAACCGGCTTTGCGGATCTCGATCTCGTGAGTGGCCGCGACCAGCCTCAAGGTTTGATTCGCCGCGCCCATCGATTTGCCGTCGACGAACACCTGCGCATCGGCCGGCTGCGCGCGCACGGTGATCTCGCCGTAGACGCCGGAGAGCGGCACGGACAGCGCGCGGCGCTCGCCCGGACCCAGGCGAATCTCGCGCGCCACGTTTTCGTAGCCCGGCTTGGACACCACGACGGCATGCGCCAGATCCGGCCGCAGCTCGATATCCAACGGCGTGACGCCGCGATAGACGCCGGCCACGGACACGGCGGCGCCCGCAGGCTCCGAACGCACGGCCAGGCGCGCGTCGGGCAGCCCGAGCTTGATCGGGCCGAGCGTCAGGGGCTCGTTCGCTTTTACCTGCACGTCCGTCGACCACGGCTTGAATCCCTCACGCCGCAACTCGAGCGGATGATTGCCCGCCATGATCTCGGTCGTGAGCGGCGTGACGCCGCGAGCCTCGCCGGCGACGAACACCTGCGCGCCTTCAGGCTCGGACGTGACGGTCACGGCGGCGAACGCGGGCACCAGCTGCGGCGCGAATGTCTGCACCTTGCCGCCGCCTTCGATGTCGACATCGGCCGTGAAGCGCTGGTAGCGCTGGGCATCGAGCGCGACGCTGTGCCTGCCGGGCGGCAGCTCGAATTCGCCGGGCGCGATACCGCGCGGCTGGCCGTCGATCGACACCTGCGTATTCGCGGGGGCATCGATGCGCAGCTTGCCCGGCAGCTTGTCGAGCGTGATGGAAAAGCTCTGATTCGGCGCTTCGGTGACGACGATCCGGCTCGTCGCAGGCGCAAAGCCCTCGGCGCGCGCGTGCACTGCATATTCGCCGGGCCGCAGCAGATACCGTCCCGCGAGCGGCACCGCGAACAGCCTGCCTTCGATGTCGATGTCCGCGGTACGCGGCTCGGCGACCACGCCGATCGACGTGGCGGTGAAAATGAACCAAAGAATACCCAGCGCGACGCAGGCGAGCAGGCTCAGGACGATGCGCGTCGGCGTGATCGCAACGCTGCGTCGGGCCGCCTGGGCTTGGGGCGCGCGAAAACGAACCGCAGCGATCGGCTCGGCGTCGTCGCCCGCGCCGTGCAGGCGTTCACCGGCAGGCAGAATGGGCGGCAGCGTGATGTTGCCTTGCGCGCCATCTTCAATCTCCACGATATGGGCGTCGGACTCTTCCACGATGCGCAAGCGCGCCGCGCCGAGATCGATGACATCGCCGCCCTTGAGCCAGGTCGAGCTCGCGATCGGCACGCCGTTGTGCAGTACGCCCGCGCCTTGCGCCGGCTGCACGAACAATTGCTCGTCATGAACGCCGAGATAGGCCTCGGCGCCCTCCGGACGGCCGGCGACGACGATCGTGCTGCCCGCGCCGCCGACGGCCAATGGCAGGTCCGCCGAGCCGAAACGTCGTTCGCCCATGGCTTCACGAACAATCAGGGCTTCACGAACAATGAGCTCGCTCAAATCTTCTCCTCGCAACGGATCACGACCGGCGGCATCGGTTTGCCGGGCACGACCATGATTTCACGCCGTACGTCGCGGTAACCGGGACGGGTGCCGACGACGGTGTATTGGCCGGGCTCGAGCTCCAGCGAGCGCTGCTCGAACGCGCCCAGCGCGCCGACGCGAAACACCGTGACCTGGGTGAGATTGTCGGACTGCAGCGCGACGATCACCGGCACGTTCGCTTTCGCCAGCCAATCGCGCAGCGTTGCCATCTGTTGACTCAGCACCGGTCCCGGCGTCTGGATCGCGCTTGCACGCTCGAGCGTTTGCCGCGCCGCCGCTCGCACGGGCGAGCTGAACAAGCGCTCCGGCTGCGTCAGATAGAGCTCGATCTGCGCATTGAGTTCCGCCCGCGGTTGCACGCGCGCGACACCCTCCTTCGCGGCCGCGACGGTCGAATCGAGATTCAGGGTGTCCTGATAGGACTGCAGCGCATCGGCCCATCGTTCGCGCGCCTCGGCCGCGCGGGCGGCATCGAGCTGGCTCGCGATCGTGCGTGTGCGCTCGCTTTGCTCGACTTGCTGCAGCGCGCCGGCAACTTCAGGTGAGTTCGGACGGATACGACCGGCGTTTTCGAACGCCCGGCGGGCGGACTCATAGTCGTGCGCCCCCAGCTCGGCGAACCCTCGCGCCATCGCGCTCGCAAACGCATCGCCGGCCTGGCGCGCCGTAATGCGCGCGATGCCTTCGCTCGCCTGCGTGGCGTCGCGATCCAGCTCCAGCGCCTTGCGATAGTCGGCGAGCGCGGTGTCGTTGCCGCCGTCCTGCTCGGCACGCCGTGCCGATGCAAGCAAGGCGAGCACGCGATCGAGCGTGCCGGCGCGCTCCAGGCCGCGCGCTGCGACAGCATGCTTCGGTTCGATCAGCAGCGCGAGCTCGAAGGCCGCCCGCGCGTCTTCGGAGCGGCCCGAGCGCAGCGCTTGCGCACCTGCCGCGAGCTGCGCCTGCAACGCACGGCCCGCCTGGCTTTCGAGCGCGGCGACCCGCGGCGCCAGCGCTTCGAAATGCTGAACGGCAGCGAGATATTCACGCTTCTCGTACTGCGCATCCCCCGCGGCCAACTCGTCGGTTGCGCTGTGAAAATCCTCCGGCGCCCACCGCTCGGCCGCGCGCTCCCGCATTCTTTCGAGGCGCTCGAACAACGGCTCGCGCAAATCGTCCGCCTGCTGTTTCGCACGGGCGAGCGCGGCGAAATCGAGAGGCGCGTTGCGCTCCGGCTCAGCGGATTTCGCCGCGGGCTCTTCGGATGCGGCGCTCGCCGCGACCGGTCGATCCTGAACGGGTGGCGTGGTATCGACCCACTTCGGCAACGCGAAGAACACGATGAAGAGCGCCAGCACGCCGAGCGCAATGGCCGAAACCGTCAAGCCGCGACGAAAGCCCTGGCGGCGAAATTCGCGCGGATCGGGCGCGCTGTATCGTGTGCGCCGCCACTCGCCACGCAACGGCTCCACCGGCGCGGACGGCGGCCGGATGATCGGTGCCTCGCGGCGTTCGCCAGCCTCGGCATTTGGCTCGCCTTTCGGCTCGTGCATGGATGGTTCGTGCGTAGACATGGACTGTTTCGATCTCGAATCCGCCACTGCGGATGCCACCTCGTTCACTATGCGTTGCAGCTCCGACTCGACGACCTCCATGCTACCCGGCCGTTGCGCGGGCGCCTTACGCAAACATCGCGCCACGAGATCCCGTAAGGCTTCCGGCACGTCGGTCCGCGCGTCGAGCCGCCCGGGCGCTTCGCTGCGAATACGTTCGGGCGTGACGTCCGGGTAGAACGGCGGATAGCCGCTCAACAACTCGTACAGCATCGCTCCATAGCCATAAACGTCGTCGGCGATGCTCGCCGGTGCGCCCTCCAGGCTCTGCGGACTTCTCGTATAGAGCGATCCCGGCGCGATCCCGCGCCGCGGTATTTCCCCCAGGAACGCAGCCGCGTCGAAATCCGCCAGCCGCGGCGAACCGTCCGCGGCGCGCAGCACGTTCGAAGTCTTGACGTCGCGATGCGCAATGCCCGCCCGATGCAACGCCGCGAGCGCGGCCGCCACGGGCAGCACGGCCGCGACCGCTTCTCGCCACGGCCGCCCGCGTATAGCGCTCAGATCGCCGCCGGGCGCGTACTCCATGACCAGGCAGACACGTCCGTCGACGATCCGCAGACCTTCGAGTCGAAGCAGATGCGACGCGTCCAGCGAAGCGATGCGTCGCACCAGAGCGTCGAGCGCGGTCATCGCCACCGGGTCCGCCGCAATCTCTGCTCGCAGGAACTTGACGGCGAGAAGCTCATGGCTCGCATTCCGCGCGAGCCACACCTCGCCACCGCCGCCTACACCCAACGAGTGGAGCAGCAGCAACTGCGACGTTGAAAGCCGCCTGCTATCCGGCATGCGTGACGAGCAGCTGGGCTATTGCGCAGCGGAAGTCGCCGCAGAGACCTCGGTGGTCGCGGGCTCGGAAACCTCGACACCCGTCTCGTTCTCGTACAGCTCGCGCAACAGGCGTCGCCATTCGTGATATTGCTCGTCGGCCGTGCCGCGCAGTTGCAGCGTGCGCCCTTCGACTTCCACGACCAGCGGCTGCACTTCCGCCTGGAACGACTCGTCCAGCTGCCTGAGCGAATCGCCGTGCATTTTCACTTCGGCACCCTTGTCGAAGCCGCTCTTGACCGCATACGCGCCGCCGAAAATGGCGGCGGTGGCCGCCGCCCGGCCGACGTATGTGTTCGTTTCGCTGCCCGCGACGAGGCCCCCGATGATCGCGGCCGTGCCGAGCAGCTTGCGCGTCAGCGCCTGGCGCTTCGCCTCATCCTGCGCTTGGAGCTCGTCATAGCTGTAGCGGCGCCAGTTCGTATATGGGTTCGCCATGTTGTCGGCGAACAGCGCGTAGTGCTCGTTGATCGTGTCGCGCAGCGCATAGTCGCGCTCGCGAATGCGATCCATGCGCACCAGCAGCGGATCGTCGTCCGCCGGCAGGCGCGTGACGCGATAGACGCCCTTCTTGTCGGAATCGATGTAATCCTTGAATGCATAAGGCGCAAGCTCGGAGGCGAATCGCAGCTCGGACACCCGCCGGATCGACTGCAGGTCCGCTGCTGCAAGCTGCTGACGATGCGCGAGCATGTCGTTCGCCAGCATGCTGTAGAGATTCTGGAACGGGTCGCGCACGCGGCCGCTGTTGTCGCGGTACGAGCGTGTGTCCGCGGGCTGTTCGTACACTTTCTTGAACCACACCCGATTGGTCGCATCGCTGACGACCACTTCGAGACGCAGATCCGCACCCGTGGATTCGAGAATCTTGCCGGAAACATGCACGTCGAGCGCGTCGGCGTCGGCGGGAATCACGCGCACCTGACCCCACTGACCGGTGCCTTCGAGCGTATTGCGCATCTGCATCGCGATGTAGCGCGCCTCGGCGCGGCGCACGTCGGGGAAGATGCGTTCCTTCTCCTGAATCTTCTCGTCCTTCGGCACGTTCTCGTCGAGCAGCTTCACGCCGATGTCGAGCAACTGGTCTTCGGGAATTTCGGCCGCGGCCTGAATTGCATTGATGCGCGGCAGCGGACGCGTTTCGTGCGTCATGCATGCGCTCAGAGATACGTTCAGCGCCGCTACAAGCGCGCCACAGGCAAACGATCGAAGTGCTCGGCTCATGATCGCGTTCACTTGTTCAATTGACTCGATAACTCCTGTCACCACTCGAACCGCAACGGCATCGTGGCCAGGCGGCTCATCTCATCGTCATCAACCGGCGCTCTTTTTGTAGTTGCGATATTCCTGCCACAGCTTCTCGCGCAACTCGGGATCCGTCTCGTTCATCGCCGCTTCGCGCAGCTGACGCGCGACGACATCGTCGTCACGCCCGTCCGGAATGTCCGCCGGGACGGTGTTCGGGCCGCTGCCGCCGGAAGCACCGCCGCCGACACCACCACCGCCTTGGCCGCGCCCCTGACCTTGATCTTGACCCTGACCCTGGCCAGCCCATTGACCCTGACCGCCTTGCGCCGCGCCGCTCTGACTGCCGCCGGAGCCATCGCCGCCGCTTTGGCCGTCGCCGGAACCCTCGCCGTCCTCGCCCCCCGAGCCGCTGCCGCCTTCGTAGCCTCGGCCATCGCGACCGCCTTCGCCGGCACCGCCGCCGCGTCCGCCCCGCTGGCCCGCGATGACGGATTGTTCGTCACGGATCTGGCCATCGAAAACGCCGAAAGAGATGTCGAACTGACGATCGATCTGGGCGGTACGTTCGTTCTGGGTCATCGGTCCGCGACCGCCGCCGGGCGAACCCGAAGGCATACCTCCCGCCTCAGCGCCGCCGCCCGAAGAGCTGCTCGCGCCCCCGCCGCCTGCGGACGGAAGCCCGCCTGAGCTCTCGCCACCGGGCAGGCCGCCGCCCGCGCTCGGCATTCCGCCTTGAGCACCGGTCGCCCCGCCTTCCCCCGAAGCCATGCCGCCGCTCATGCCGCCAGATTGGCCGCCAGATTGGCCGTCGCCGGACTGGCCGCCGGATTGGCCGCCGCCGGCCGATGCGCTCGAACCGGATGCGCCGCCGCTCGATCCCGTGAAGATGCTTTCGTTCTCGGATGGGCTGCCGGATGCAGAAGGAAATCCGTCCGCCTGAGCATCGCTCGGCGAGCCGCCGCCATCGATGCCGCCTTGTCCGCCGCTCGGCATGCCCGTGCTTGGGCTTGGAATACCCACCGACGGCGCACCGCCCGCAGAGGGAGAAGGCAAGCCGATCGAGGGTTGCGAAGCCCCCCCGCTGGAGGCGCCACCAGATGCACCTCCCGAGCCGCTCTGGCCGCCGTTCTGGCCGCCGCCAACATTGGCGCCAGCGGCCTGGTTGCCCCCTTGCGCACCTCCTGCGCCACCTGCATTTGCACCGGCGCTGCCTTGCGCGCCGCCCATGCCACCGGCATTTGCGCCGGCGCTGCCTTGCGCGCCGCCGGCACTCGAATTCGCACCACCGCCCTGGCTGCCGGCATCCGCACCGCCACTGGTTCCGCCCGTCGAGCTGGACGAGCCGCCGCTACTGCCGCCGCTCGTAGACCCAGGCGTTGAGGGCATGCTCATGCCGCCCGAGCTGCCTCCCATCGAACCGCCGCCGCTTTGTCCACTGCCGGAACTCGGCATCGAAGATGGCATGCTCGATCCACCGCCGGCAGAGCCCCCGCCACTGGGCATGCTGGACCCGCCGCCGCTCGACCCGCCGCCAGAGCTGCCTGAAGATCCGCCCGAAGACCCGCCCGAGGGGCTCGGGATCGACGGTGTCGGCATGCTGGACGATGAAGAAGACTGGTCGACGCAGCCACCGACGAGAAACACCGACGTCGCGCTTACGAACGCCGTCTGAGTCGCGATGACGCACAGCCGTCGAAGGGAAAGGCGCTTTGACATCGCGTGATCTCCGCTCGCATTCGCCGCAGCGAACGTCTCTTTCGTCACTCAACTCCATGCATCCATGCGCATCTCTCGGAAGCCGCAAAATCTGCGACCCTCAAGCTGAACGCGGGCTGATCGAAACCAGCCATCGTGTCCTGCGAATCGTCCGTGAAGTTAACTCGCAACCATTTCGGTTGGTTGCTCGTGGCGCCCTGAATCGCTCTCGCGCGATCGAAAGCGTCGGGTGGACGCCGACTCGCCTCGTGGCGGGCCGGGTGCGGTGCGGCTCTTACCGTACGCTCGACGCCTGCTCTTCATCCGATCCCAACAGGAACGATTTCAATTGACCGGCAAGCCGATCGCACGCCGTGCTCTGGACGGGCGAGATCAAAGGAATCGGGGCGATGGCGCCGATCATGACCGACGTACCCTTCACATCCGTCGTCACGGTGCCTGCATTGATCCCGAGGTGAAGATCCCAGATCGTCGCCTCGTAATCCGACTGCTTTTCCCACCAGCCGAGCCCGAGACACCCGGCGCCGCCCGGACCGGCCGCGCAGGCGATGCTGCCACCGCCGTCCGTCTTCTGGGTCATGCCATCGACCCAGACGATATAACGCACGCCCATCTCGGCGACGCGCTCGGAAACTCCGGGCCGACGCAGAAACGCGCTGAAGCCCTGCGCATTCGCCGGCGCGGTGCTGGGCTCGAGCCACGGGTACAGCGCATCGACGAACTGGTTATCAGCGTNNGCCTGCGCCACTTCGGCGGAGACCGATCTGCCGACCAGCTCGCGCTCCAGGCAATCGAGGAATTTTTCTTCCGTGCCCGTGCCTTCCAAGCGCGGCTTCGCCAACAGGACGATCGCTTCGTGGGATGCGATTTGCGTCGGCGCCTCACGCATCTCCTCGATTCTCGCGGTCATGCATCCCGACAACGCAACCGCAACGCAGCCGGCGATCAGTGGCCTGGATCTGGCTCGCCAGGCGCTCGAAAGCTGCGAATTCGACACTGCAGGCGTGCGAACCGGTCGCGTCATGTGAGTTCTCCGAGATCGGGCGCGGGATCCCTTCCCGGAAGTCTTGAATGAATGGATATCCGCGAAGAAAAGTTCGATTCGAGTATACGCCAACGATTGTTCAGGCAACGCCGGAAAACGCGCATCGTCCGTGCGCAGAAAACTCCTCAAATCAATTCGAGCTGCTCGGGACCGATGTGCGGTGGGCGGAACAGGGTCGCGTTGTGAACGAAACGCTCGCGGGCGTTCAACCCATGGCGCGCGCAGGCGGTGGTAAACCGTTGATGTAGTAGCGAGGCATATTCGCCTTGGCCCCGTTGCCGGCGCCCCCACGAAGAGTCGTAGTCACGGCCGCCATGCAGCGCATTCAATCGCGTCAGTACGTGCTTGGCTTTCAAGG
>JRYE01000900.1_pt1 | contig 10440 bp, 10 predicted proteins | sample 235321 | NCBI WGS metagenome assembly JRYE01 (sample SAMN03074214, study PRJNA261473) | activated sludge metagenome | biome: Common Effluent Treatment Plant; feature: Wastewater; material: Activated sludge; isolation source: activated biomass in a lab-scale reactor treating industrial wastewater at... | reverse complement strand
GTTGAAGTGTCAGTGGGCGGTATGGTTGGCGTACCGGTAGGCGTCGCCGTCGCTGTATCGGTATTGGTGGGCGTTACCTCAGGTGTTTCGGCATCGGTAGGTGTCACTTCCGGCACATCAGCATTGGTGGGTGTTGCCCCTGGTGTTTCAGTATCGGTCGGTGTCGCATCCGGTGCGTCGGCATCGGTAGACGTTGCGTCCGGTGTGTCGGTGGTGGTTGGGGTATCGATCGATGATCCTAACAGATTTAACCATACGTCAACACGAGGTGTATCCCACTTGTGTGGCTTGCCGAGGATATCCAGATCGNNCCAGATCGCCGTCGCCATCCAAATCAGCCAGACGTGATTCATGATTGTCGATGCCGGTGGCGATTATATCGGTCGTGAAGTTGTCCTGACCATCGCCATAAAGAACCATCGTCCGCGCGTTTGCATTCAGGTCAATCCCGGTTTGAATCTGACGCATCTCGCCGATGAAGATGTCGAGATAGCCATCCTGATCGACGTCCCCTATATCCAGCGAGTGGCCGTGGGTGATCGTCCCGACAGGTAAATTGTTGCCTATCCATGCGGATCCGTTCCACTGATACCATCTCCCGGGTCCGATTGAATCCCCCGGAATCTGGATAATCTCCGGGCGACCGCCTGGGACGAGCTGACCGACGGCGACTCGCATAACCTTGAAATATTCGATTGGATATGCTGTGAAGTTATTGTTGTTGATGTGTTTGAACCAAATACCGCCACCAATGATGTCATCCTTGCCGTCGAGATCGATATCAGCTTTGACTAGTCCCTCACGCTGGCTGTCGGGAGCGGTATAAATTGCCACGGCATTGGGCCAAGGTTGAGTAGATTTAGGGTTGGGTGGTATATCGACCAGAAATAACTGCTTGGCCCCTTGATTCCAGAAGGCTAGCTCAATGTTTGGATCGCCATCGAAATTGCCGAAAACCATGTCATGGTGCTTGTTGCTGCCGCTATTTTTAATCAATCGGCGTGTCCATGGCGTAGCAGGCTTGAAGTCGGGAGAAGGGTTTTCCCACCACCAGATCGAGTTACATTGATTGGTGCAGCCAGCAACGACGTCCAGATCGCCGTCCCCATCGATATCATGGAAAGCGCCACCGGCCTCTATGTGAAGCGCTGAGGGTTCGATAATGTAGCGTGCCCAGCCGGTTTCGCCGCGTCGATACCAGATCAGTGCTGGGCCTGGTTCTCGGCGCGATCCGATGACAAAATCGTTTATATTGTCTCCATCGATATCCAGAATAAGGGAAAGGGTTTGTTGTTCGCTGGATGCCGGAGAGGGGATATCATCGTTAGCTGAGGAAAGAAGTTGCCAGCTATCGACAAGCGCCGAGACATTTTGAGACTTGAACAATTGCTGATGCCCAATCCTAAGCCCAATATTCAGCCACAGGAGCAAGAGGGTTGTGAAGGTAATGATCTGGATTCCGCGTCTGTATCTGATGACCAAATGCATTTATGAGTGCTTCCCTCCTGATGCCAGGATAGGGTTACTTTAGATATTTGGTTCAGCGGGCAAAGCGAACTTCCGACTAAGCGGGTTTAAACCGGTGCCTGATACGATTCCTGCAAGCCGGAAATCGCGCCCGCAATCATACCAATTGTAAATGATTGAAGACAATAGGAGAAAAGTACCGAGGGAAACGATGCTCTAGCGATAGAGTTCCGCGGCCGCTCGGCGCAGATCGACAAAAATGGGGTGCAGGCAGGCGATGATCTCGGCCAGACGCCCGGCGACGGCCGCGCGATAGGCTTCCGTCAGCGGCTCGTCCGGGTAGACCTCGTAGACCTTCGTCCAGCCGCGATCCCACATCTCGGCCTCGATGCGTTCGCCGAGCGTCGTCTTGATCTCGAACAGGTGATGGCGGAAACCTTTGAGCAGCAACAGATTGAGATCATGGTCGCGCGATTCGCAATGGAAACCCAGTTCCCAGCCGGAGACATGTCGCCCGGGCTGGTGGGCGTAGTGACCGACCTCGTAGTGCAGCGACGGCTCGCCGTAGTGGATCTGCAGCAGGCTCCACGGTTGCCGCACCTGAAACCCTTGTAACAGGGTGGGCAACATCGGCCGCAGCTCGTCGGGCAGCGTCTTGAGGAAAGCGGTGTGGGATAACGTGCTCATCCTCCTTGTAGTATAATCATTCTTGAGCGTCCGACCTAATTGCTTCATACCGGCCCGGCCAATGACCAATAAACAGCGAACCTGGGGGCAGTATGCCACGCCGACCGATGTAGCCGACTTGTTGTTGGGCTTCTGTCTGCGTCGCGCCAATGCCCGGCTGCTTGACCCCAGTTGCGGCGACGGCGCGTTGCTGCGCAGAGCTGCGCAATGGCGCGCTTGGTTGGCTTCGGTCGAGGAGCAGTCCGCACAGAGGACGCTCTACGGTATCGAACTGGACCCCAATGCAGCGGCCGTGGCAGAGACGGTATCCGGCGCGAGGATCGAAAGGGCGAATTTTTTCACCCTGGATGCGAGCGGCTATGAGCCATTTGATGCCGTCGTGGGTAATCCACCTTACACGCGAGCCGAGTGGATTGAACGGCTGGGCGATGATGCCCGGCAGATGACCTTGTTTAATCCCGAAAGCTTGCCGAATGGTCCATCACCGTTGCACCCACTTGTGCCGCGTGAGTTGAGCGCGTTCCTTGGCCGGAGAGCCGGCCTCTACGCCTATTTCTTCATCCACAGTCTGGATTTTTTGCGCGAGGGCGGGCGTCTTGGGTTTGTCGTGCCTAACGGCTGGCTCGACGTGGCCTATGGTGACGCGCTGAAGCAGTTCATGCTCGAGCATTTTCGCATCGTAGCCGTGGTGGAGTCGGCCGTCGAGCGCTGGTTCGCCACCGCGGGGGTCAATACTTGTCTGGTCATCCTGGAGCGCGCCGGGGAGGCTGCTGATCGAGCCGGCAATCGCGTCCGCTTTATTCGGTTGCGGCAACCCTTGCGAGAGTTGCTCGGCCTCGAGACCGATAGCCGCCGGGTGCAGGCCGTCGAGAGCCTTGTCACTCGCCTGATGCCCGCGGCCGATCGACTGTCGCCTGCGGCGTCAGTCCGGGTTCGCGAGCAGGAGGGACTGGACGCGACCGCCCGTTGGGGATCGTTGTTGCGCGCTCCCGATGTTTATCTGCGTCGGCCGCCACGCCCGACGGCCCCTCTGGGTCAATGGGCGATGATACAGCGCGGCCACACCACCGGGGCCAACGATTTCTTTTATCTCAGTCGTCGTCGCGTGGAGCAGTGGGGCATTGAGGCGGCGTTTCGGCGGCCGTTGCTCAAATCCCTGCGAGGCGTCGACTCACTGCTATTGGGCGCGTCCGATTGTCGTCACGAGTTGTTGGCTATCCCCCCGGCGGCCGATTTAACAGGCACGGCGGCGGCCGATTATCTGGCCTGGGGCGAGGCGCAAGATGTGGCGGCGCGAGCGACTTGCGCAGGTCGGCGACCCTGGTACGCCCTGCCCGAACAGGAATCGGACCAGGCTCCCGCCGGACAACTCTTGCTGGCCAAGGGCGTCTGGCAGCGTCATTTCGCAGCCGTGGCTACCGAGCCGATCGCCGTCGATCAGCAAATCTACCGCCTTGTTCCGACTAACGGTGTGCCGCCGGACGCGGCCGCGGCGCTGCTCAATAGTGCCTGGTTCGCGTTGGCTTGTGAGCTGGGCGGCCGGGTGAATCTGGGCGAAGGAGTGTTGTGGCTGGCATCCTATGAGCTGGCCGGTGTGCTGCTGCCCGACCCGCGCGAACTGGGCACGGAAGCGATGCGCTTGCTGGAAGAAAGTTTCCGGCGAGTGGCCGCGCTGCCGATTGAAGATACGCCGGTGATGTTGGCGCGAGCGGAGCGTCAGACGCTGGATGAACTGGTGTTTGATCTGTTAGGGCTTTCAGTCGCCGAACGCGAATCGACCCGCAACGCCTTGCTCGATTGCCTCGACGGCCGCCGCAGACGAGCGCGGCAAACAGGTGAAACTGAATCATGATGACCATTGCAGCTTTACGTGAAAAATATGCCGTCGTCTATCGCATTCTGAACGAGACGTATGGCCTTCCTGTCTGGACATCCACCGGTTCGCCGCTGGATGTATTGGTCGGCACCATCCTCTCGCAGGCCACGAGTGACATCAACTCCGGCCGGGCTATGGCTGAATTGACGACCCACTACCCCGATTGGGAGAGTGTGATGCACGCGCCGCCGGAGGAGATCAGTGACGTCATCCGTTCGGCGGGTTTGGCCAACGTGAAAGGTCCCCGTATCCGAAACGCCCTCCGCCACATCTATCGCGAGCGTGGCGAACTGTCGCTCGATTTCCTGGCCGGGATGCCGACGGCCGAGGCAATGGACTGGTTAACGAGTATCGAGGGCGTGGGACCCAAGACGGCCTCCATTGTCCTGCTGTTTTCAATGGGTCGCGACGCCTTTCCGGTCGATACCCATGTCCACCGGGTATCGGGTCGTTTGGGACTGATCCCGCCGCGCATGAGTGCGGAGAAAGCCCACGCCTTTCTGGCCGAGCTTGGCGCGCCGGAGACGTACTATCCCATTCACATCAATCTGATTCGTCATGGACGAGAGATCTGTCACGCTCGCGGGCCGCTGTGTCACATCTGTCCCCTGAAGGATTGGTGCGATTACTATCACCAGGTGGTCCTGCCGTCGGTTGATTCATGATGCGATTGTCCCGGCTAAATTTCGCCAATTGAGCGACGAGTTCAATGATAGCGGCTACAATACGGTCACGTCCCGATCGGGCAAGACAATGACCACACCGCTATGAGCGCGACGACAACACGCACCAACGAGGAATGGCTGTCCGATCTGCGGATTGAAGGACCGGCGCGCGAAGCGGCTCTCAGCGATCTGCGCCTGATCCTCGCCAATGGTCTCCGCCGTGGTCTCATTACCCAGGTCGACACCGCCGCGCCGGAGTTCGACGCACTGGTGGATGATTTCGTCCAGGAGACGTTGCTGAAGGTGCTCGATAGCCTCGATACCTTTGCCGGGCGCAGCCTTTTCACGACGTGGGCCAACAAGATCGCTCTCAACATTGGGTTGACGGAGTTGCGCCGCAAGCGGTGGCGCGATATGTCGCTCGACCAGTTGACGCAGACGGATGACGGGGAGTACACCCCCTCTTTCGTGGCCGATCCCTCTCCGCGTCCGGAAGACGTAACCGAGCGTCGGGAGCTGATCGCTTATGTCAACTATCTCATCAACGAGGAGTTGACCGAGAAGCAGCGAGAGGCGCTGACGGCCGTCGTCATTCAGGGGCGGCCGCTCAGTGAAGTTGCCTTTCAAATGGAGTCGAACCAAAACGCCCTCTACAAGCTGTTGTTCGATGCCCGGCAGAGACTTCGCCGCCGCATGGCCGATGACGGGCTGACGCCGGAGGAAGTGATCGCCGTCTTTGGCGATTGATGACCTCCTTCCGGCAGAATGACTGTAAGAAAATCAAGCACGGCACCGTCTGAGAATGAGAATGGCTACTTTGAGTGAAAAACTTCGCCGGATCATGGAGCGGCCTTCCGATACCCCCGACGCAAGCGCCGCCGTTCCTCTGGATGATCAGTCCATCGAGCGACTGATGCGCCTTCTGTGTGTGACGCGCGACGACGAACTCTCTTGCGAAGAGGTTTTCAATCGGCTTGATGAGTATGTCGATTGCCTTATATCCCGTGAGGACGTGGGCAGTATCAAGCCCCTGCTCGAACACCATCTGGGCTTTTGCGCCGATTGTCACGACGAGTTGGAAGCGCTGATTCTCGCCCTGGAACAAACAGCTCCGGGCGATAACCGGAACTAGTCCTCGCCTATTGGAAACGGACCAGCTCGCGCCGACCCCGTCTAAAATGATCTGGAACGATGTGATCCCAACCCAACATGACCATTCCGGAATGATCGAAGTCAGAGGTTAGCCTATGTTACTCGCCGGCGATATTGGTGGCACCAAGACTGTTCTGGCCGTCTTCGATGTCGATGACGGCGCGCTTATCTCGCGTCATCCCGTTCAGGAGCGCGTCTTCCCCAGCCGGCAATATCAATCGCTGGAAATCATCGTCGAGGAGTTCCTGCGCGATAGCGGCATCACCATCTCCGCCGGAAGCTTCGGCGTGGCCGGGCCGGTGATGGGCGATCGCGCCCAGGTGACCAACCTGTCGTGGGCTATCGATGCGAGCGATATGCAGCAACGCTTCGGCTTCAGGGTTCATCTGCTCAACGATCTGGAAGCGCTGGCTACGGCCGTTCCCTTTCTGGAGCGGACGGATTTGATCACCCTCAATGAAGGCGAGGCCGTCGGTCGCGGCGCCATCGGCGTCATCGCGCCGGGAACGGGGTTGGGGGAGGCGTATCTGGTGTGGAACAGAGCCACAGAGCGCTATGAATCCCATCCCTCCGAGGGCGGCCATTGCGCTTTTGGCCCCACTACGCCGTTACAACTGGAGATGCTCAACTACTGGATGCCGCGCATGGGTCATGTCAGCTATGAGCGCGTCTGCTCCGGCCTCGGCATCCCCAATATCTACACCTTCCTGCGCGAGACGGGGCGCCACCCCGAACCGGATTGGCTCAAGGACCAGTTGGCTGAGGCGAGCGACATGACACCGGTGATCGTCAAGGCGGCCGTGGCCGGAGAGTCTCCGATCTGTTCCGCCACGCTGGAGCTGTTCATGGAGATACTGGGCGACCAGGCCGGCAATTTGGCCCTGACGGTACTGGCGACCGGCGGCATTTACCTCGGCGGCGGCATCCCCACCCGCATCTTGCCTCAATTGCAGAAGGGACCGTTCCTGAAGTTCTTTGGAGATAAGGGCCGTTTCAGCGAGATGATGAGCCACATCCCCGTCCATATCATCTATAACCCGAAGGCGGCGCTCTACGGCACGGCTTACGACGCACTGGCCTTGGCGGCCCATGACTGAGCAATCTGTCTCGATCTTGCCTGATTTCGCGGCCGACGCGGCGGCTATCTTCATGGCTGACCTGGCGGCCGCTATCCGGCAGCGAGGCGTGGCGAGCATCGTTCTGTCCGGCGGCGGGACGCCCCTGAGCGTCTATCGCCGGATGGCTGCCTTCAAGGGCGATGCATTCTGGGAAAATACCCACGTTTTCTGGGGCGATGAGCGTCTCGTGCCTCCCGATGATTCGGGCAGCAATTACCGCGCGGCTCGGGAAACACTGCTGAACAAGATACCTGTTCCCACAGGCAACATCCACCGCATCAAGGGGGAATTGGCGGCGGAAGAAGCGGCGGCCGATTACACGGAGCAATTGCGGGCCTGGGCCGCCGGCCATGACCCGGGCGCGCCCAATCTCTGGCCACGCTTCGACGTGGTGTTGCTTGGCCTGGGGGAAGACGGCCACACCGCGTCGCTCTTTCCCGGTTCGCCGGTGGTCGCCGGCGCGCCGGTCATCGCCGTGTCGGCCGACTATCAGGGCCGCCCCGCCGGTCGGGTGACGCTGACGCCGTCGGTCTTCAACGATGCCCGTCATATCTATTTCCTTGTGTCGGGGACCGGCAAGGCCGACTCGGTCTACAACACCCTCAATCAGGATGACCCCGTTCGCCTTCCGGCCCAAAGGATTTGTGCCAAAGAGGGTGGAGCGGTGAAGTGGCTTCTGGACAAGGATGCCGCCAGCCGCCTTGGCCAGCGGGCTTGACGGCCGTACCGTTAATCCCGCCGCCGTCGCGCTTCCTCGCCGAAGGTTCGCCTGACCGCGACCAGCGCCGCGATTGTCGCCAGAGCCACCCCAACAACGAGAATGCCATAGGCGATATCGTATCGATAGAGCCAGCCATCCATTGTGATTGTCCAGTGACCATTACCCGGTTGGAGATCGGTGAAGAACGCTATCCCCGGCGCCAGTGAAAGCATGTACTCTTCCGCATTGCCGTTCACCCGAACAACCAGCATTGGCGCGTTATATTCGACCCATAGATCCTTCGGCTGTTGCTCGGCAAAGAGGTCGGGCACGATAATCTCCGGCTTATAACCGTTTTCTCCGGAGGAGGGTGTGCGCAGGCGGATGAGCAACGCGTCACCTTCCTGCCCCAGGGTGATATTTCGGTGGTGGGTATCGGCCGAGATGGAGACGATGCGTGCGGGGCCGCTTTGCGCCGGGTTGGCCGCTGTGACGGTTGTATTGATGACAATGTGATGGCAATGACTGGCGTAATTGGAGAAATTTTCGAACGGACCGGTGGTTATCAGCCATTCGCCGGGGCCGGTCGTGACGCTGCCGTCTTCCTGTGGCGTTGTCGGCCCTTCGCTCCAGTTCAATGACGGCTCATCCCCTCGCCGGCTGATGTTTTCGTAAGGTGCCTCCCCCGAAAAATCGTAATCAACAGAGACATCCGGAGGAAGCGGATCGTCACAGCGAACGTCCATAAGCAGTGATCGTACCGATCCTTGCCATGGCCGATCGCCAGTCGCTTCGTTGCCGATGACCAGGGGAAACGAGGTGTCCCAGTTCGTCAAACGGACGCGGTTAATCAGGTAGGCGGTCAGCAGTGCACTGCCGATGGCGTACAGAGCCAGGCCGAAGAGCAGATTTCGCCGGGTGATGTAGCGGTCAAGTGCACGGCCGATCCCCATTTTCCAGATGTGAAACAAACCGTAGCCAACCAGAGCGCCGATACTGTTAGCGGCGACGTCGGCCAGAGAGGTCACTCGATCGGGTATAAACAACTGGATCGATTCCATGATGACCGAAAGCAGCATACCGGCGACGAAGACGCGCCGGCCGATCTTCAAACTGTCGATATCCTTTCGGCTATGATGGGCCAGCACGCCCGACAGCCCAAAGCCGAAGGGCAGAAAGAACAATATATTGCGGGGAAAATCAAAGATGTTCTGTGGTTTCCATTGAATCTGTTCGAATGGAATAGGGAGATGCCAGACAGGATTAAACGGGCTCAGGCACAGAACGATGATGATAGCGACTGCCGCCAGCGTGATGGCGACGAATCCTCTATAGGTTTTTTTTGCGAACATTTCTCTCCGAAGGCTCGATCAGCCTGCAGCCCAATCCAGTTCCAATTCGCGGGCGCGGTCGGTGTAGCGCCGGATATGGTCACGGGTCATGGCGTGCATATCCGCGCTGCCCTGGAATCCCTTGAACCAGTCGGTGATCTCGGTCAGGGCGTCGACCCAGGTGTAGACCGGCCGCCAGTTCAGGCGATGGGCGGCCTTGTCCCAACTGAGGCGCAGCAGCCCCGTCTCCACTTCGGCGTAGCCCGGCTGCGTGTGGACCCACGAACCGCTGTCCCAGAGTTCGACCAGCTTTTCGGCCAACGCCTGAGCCGGCACTCCCTTCTGCTCCAGCGGGCCGAAGTTCCATGGCTCGCCGAAAGCCGGGCCATGGCGCAATAACTGGACGCCCAGCCACAGGTAGCCGCTGAGCGGCTCCAGGACATGTTGCCACGGCCGCACGCTGAGCGGGTTGCGCACGCCGATGGGGCGGCCGTCCATGAGCGCCTTCATGCAGTCGGGCACGAGGCGGTAGTCGGCGAAGTCGCCGCCGCCGATGACGTTGCCCGCTCGCGTGGAGGCGATGGCGACGTGGTGGGATTTGCCATACTCCTCCGGCGGGAAGTAGGTGCTGCGAAAGGCGGCAATTGCCAGCTCGGCCATTGCCTTGCTCGCGCTATAGGGATCGTGGCCGCCCAGTTGGTCGGTCTCGCGATAGCCCCATAGCCACTCCTGATTTTCATAAACCTTGTCGGTGGTGATGCTGACCAGAGCGCGAACGCTGTCGCTGTGGCGGATCGCTTCCAGCACATTAACCGTGCCGCCGGCGTTGGTATCGATAGTCAGTTTGGGTAATTCCACCGAGCGCAGGACGATGGGCTGGGCCGCCAGATGGAAGATGACCTGCGGCCGATGGGCGATGATGGTTTGATGCAGGTGTTCGTAGTCGCGGATGTCACCGCGAACGTCGATGATGTGCTTCGTCAGATTGGAGACGACGAAATTGCTCGGCTTTGTGGGCGGGTCGGGCAGGCTGTAGCCGATCACTTGCGCTCCCAATTCGAGCAGCCAGGTGACGAGCCATGAACCTTTGAAGCCGGTGTGGCCGGTGACGAGCACCGGAAGACCGGCATAAGCGTTGTTAAAAGGATAGTGGTTATGGGTCATATTGATATCCAAATCAGAGATTACGAATCTGAATTCGTAACTCGAAATTCCTACTTCGCGCTACCTCGCATGACACGATCATACACCAGTAGTGTCTCGGCCGCCGTTGTCTCCCATTTGAATTTTGCCGCCTGGATTGGCCCTCGCCGGCGCATATCGGCCGACAGATAATCTTCGGTGAGGACGGATATGATCGCCCCGGCCATGCCGCGCACGTCATCGGGATCGACGGCGAATCCGGCGGGGCCGACGATCTCCGGCAGCGAACTGCTGTCGCTGA
>JRYE01010098.1_pt1 | contig 10453 bp, 9 predicted proteins | sample 235321 | NCBI WGS metagenome assembly JRYE01 (sample SAMN03074214, study PRJNA261473) | activated sludge metagenome | biome: Common Effluent Treatment Plant; feature: Wastewater; material: Activated sludge; isolation source: activated biomass in a lab-scale reactor treating industrial wastewater at... | reverse complement strand
CGCTTGGGCAGCGCCGGCGTGCCGTGGCGGCGCACGTTGTCGGCGTAGAGCGCGAAGAAGCGCTCGACGTCGTCGTCGATCCGGGCGACCAGCCCGTTCTTGATGCCCTTGCGCACCATCGCGCGCTGCTTGCGCGGGATGGCGAGCATGTTGTCCTCGACCTCGGGCAGGATCTCCTTGCGGAAGGTGACGTAGAGTTCCTGCCGCGGCCAGTCGGCGTGGCGCGGCTGCAGGTTGCGGAACTCCAGGTGCTGCACGCCCAGCTTGCGGGCGAGGGTCTCGGCCTCCGCCTCCAGCAGCGCGACCGCGTCGGGCTCGGCCTCGGGATAGGCGGCGATGCCGCCATACACGCAGAAGGGCAGCGACACCAGCGCGTGACCGAACAGCCAGCTCTTGACCTCGGCGAGCGGCAGCACGGCGACGATCTCGCCGGCGCGCTCGGCGAACAGGTAGAAGGTGCGGTGGCGGAAGACCTCTTCGGTGATGCCCCGCCACGCCGACAGATGGAAAAAGCTCGCCTGCGGGCAGGCACGCACGAAGGCGTCCCAGCGCGCGGCGTCCGCAGGGCTGAAGGTCTTGACCTGAAGCGGCAGTCTGTCCATGCGTCCCTCCCCTGCTCCGCTCATTCAGGTGGCGCCGCGGAACACTTCGTCCGCGCGCCCCCAGGCGAAATCCGCAAGCAGGCGCTCGAGCCGGCGCTCGGTGCGCTCGAGGTTGATGTAGTGGCGGAAGCGGGTCTTCGCGCTCGCCTCGCGCACCCGCGGCTGCTCGGGATCGATCTCCCACGGGTGGAAGTAGAAGATCGCCGGCCGGCCGTCCTCGCGGTTGACCTTGGCGATCTGCCAGCGCGACACCGAATAGGGCAGCAGGCGGAAGAAGCCGCCGCCGCCGGCCGGCCAGTTGCGGCCGAGCAAGCGCATCGTGGTGATCGGCACCTCGACCAGGCCGTTGGCGAGGCGCCACGGGAAGCGCGGCGCGTCCGGGATGCCGTAGTGGTCGTGCTTGACCGGGTACACGCTCGAGCTGTAGCGGTAGCCGGCCTCGGCGATGCAGTCGTGCGCCCACAGGTTGGCCCGCCCGATCGAGAAGCTGGGCGCGCGGTAGCCCTGGACCGCCTGGCCGGTGATGTCCTCGAGGATGGCCTTGGCGAGCCGGATGTCGGCGCTGAAGGCGTCGGGCGTGAGCTCGCTGGCGCGCTGGTGGCCGTAGCCGTGGCTGGCGATCTCGTGGCCGGCCTCGGCGATGCGGCGGATCAACGCCGGGTAGCGCTCGGCGAGCCAGCCGAGGGTGAAGAAGGTGGCCTTCGCCCCATGGCGTTCGAGCAGGGCGAGGATGCGCTCGACGTTGCGTTCGACGCGGCAGGGCACGCTGTCCCACCGCTCGCGCGGAAAATGCGGCTCGAGGGCGGAGACCTGGAAATAGTCCTCCACGTCGACGGTGAAGGCATTGACGATGCGCGACTCGCCCGGCCTGACGCTCATGAGGTCTTCTCCCCCGGCGAGCGCTCGCGCCGGCTGGCGTTCAGGACCTGGTTGAGGATCTCGAGGGCGGCCGACAGCGAGTGCTCGAGCCGCGCGATGCGCGCCTCGATGCGCTGGACGTCGAAGTTCTGCGCCAGGGCGGCGACCTGCGCGGCGAGCTCGGGCGGCACCTCGAGCGCCGGCAGGTCGTCGAATTCGGCGAGCGCCCCCAGCCGCCGGATCTTCTGGCCCCCGCCGTTGGCCGACCCGCCGGTGCGGGGCGAAGCGAACTCCTGCTTGAGCTCCTCGACCACCTCGGCCACCGCCGCCTCGTCGATCTCGTGGCGATCGGCGAGGAAGGCGCCGAGCAACAAGCGGTCGCACAAGGTGTTGATCTTGCGCGGGATGCCGCCAGTGAAGGCGAAGATGTCGCCGAAGGCGCCGGGGGTGAAGGCGGGGTCGCCCTCCCAGCCGACGTGGTGCAATCGATGCTCGATGTAGGCGCGGGTCTCGTCGGCGTCGAGCGGGCCGAGGTGGTAGGTGGCGATCACCCGCTGGCGCAGCTGCTGCATCGCCTCGCCCTGCATGATGTCGCGGAATTCCGGCTGGCCGACGAGGAAGCTCTGCAGCAGGGCGTGGTCCTCGAGCTGGAAGTTGGACAGCATGCGCAGCTCCTCGACCGCCGCGGGGGTGAGGTTCTGCGCCTCGTCGACGACCAGCAGCGCGCGCTTGCCCGCCGCGGTCGTCGACACCAGGAAGGTTTCCAGCGCGAGCAGCTGCTCGGCCTTGTCGAGGTTGCGGGTGGGCACGCCGAAGGCGGCGGCGACCATGCGCAGCATGTCGCCCGGCGTCGACCTGGGTGCTGACCAGGTGGGCGGCGACCACCTTCGACGCGTCGAGGCGCTCGAGCAGGCTGCGCACGATGGTGGTCTTGCCCGCGCCGACCTCGCCGGTGATGACGATGAAGCCCTCGCTCTGGTGCAGGCCGTACTCGAGATAGGCCATCGCCCGCCGGTGGCCGCGACTGCCGTAGAAGAAGGCGGGGTCGGGGTTGAGCTGGAAGGGCTTGGCGCGAAGCTTGAAGAAGGTTTCGTACATCGGTTCTCGGCTCAGAAACGCATCGCGAGCGTCGCGGTGATGGCGTTTTCGGTGAAGTCGGTGAAGCTGGTACTCCCGTTACCGTCGCTGTCGGTGCGCTGGTGGCTGTAGCTCAGCTCGCCGGTCGCATCCGGACTCAGGCGTGTGACGAAGCCCACCCTCAGCCAGGTGCGGTCGGTCTCGAGATCGCTGAACTGCTCGCTCTCGCTGCCCTTGGCATTCTCGCGGCTGATCGAGGCGTTGATCGCTGAAAGGCCGGAGAGGCGGTGCGTCAGCGACAGGGTGACCGTCCGGGTCCTGACTCGGCCGAAGATCGCGAGTTCGTCCTCGGGCCGGTCGCCGATGAAGCTGCCGCTGAGCGTGTTGAGCCGCTCGCGGTCGGAGTTGTCGTAGGACAGGGTCAGGATGTTGCGTGCCCCGAGCAGCGACACCGCAGCACGCGCCGCGCGCTCCAGATAGTAGAGGTTGCTGCGCAGCGGATCGAAATTGCCGCCAATCGATTCGTACAGCTCCACCAGGCGGCGCCGGCGGTCGGCCTCGTCAGGATAGAGCGCGACGATGACAGGATCGTTGAACAGCGCGAGCAGGTTCTGGAAGCGGGGGTCGAGCAGGAAACCGCCTGCGAGTGTCTCGAGGTTTGACTGGATGTCGCGGGTGAAGCTGAGCTGCCAGTGCGAGCTCGGCAGGTATTCGAGGCGCGGCATGCGGTGGTTGAACTGCACGTCGTAGCCGGTACCGAACAGGCGGTCCTCGACGGTGGCGCTGAGCGAGGTGCGGCCGTTCGGGGTCCAGTCGAAGCCGCCTCCATAGATGCTGCCGCTGTCCTCGTTGCCCGCGTAGTCGTTCCGCTCGTAGCCCGCGATGCCGCGCAGCCGCAGCTCGGGCATCAGGCCGAGGTAGACGGTGGCGCGGCCGATCTCCTCGAGGAATTCGTCGTTGGCGGGCGCCTGGTATTGCGTGTCGGTGCGGGAGTAGGCCAGCCCCCAGCCGACCCGCCCGAAGGCGGTCGGATCGGACAGGCTGGCATTCCACTGGTCGACCCGCTCCTCGGCCAGCTCGCCGCTGGCGCCGTCGTACCAGCGCGCGAGGTAACGGGCACTACCGCGCCCATTCTCGCCGAAACCGAACTCGATCCGTGGCCCGATCGAGAAGACGCGCTGCTCGTCGTTCTTGTCCGTCGCGAGCGGATCGCCCCGGTACCGGCCGGAGAAGCTCGAGGTATTGTCGCGGCTGACCGAGGCGTCGGCATCGATGAACAGGAAGTTTTCGATCGCCTCGTAGGAACCCGCCCCGCTCAGTTCGATGAAGCTCTGGCTGCGGTCGCTGTCTCGCGAGGCGAACAAATTGCGGACGCGCTCCAGGTTGCGGAAACGCGCGCTGAAGGCGCCGGTGGCGCGCCCGCTTTCGCGCACCACCTCGAGCCCCGGGGCGATCTCGAACACCCACTCCGCCCCGCCGTTGCCCGACGAATCGCCGTTGTCGGTCCAGGTGACGCTCGTGTTGAGCGTGGGCGTGAACTCGTTGGTCTGGGCCGAGGCCGTCGCTGCCGCGCCCGCCGCCAGCGCGAACGCCAGCAGGCGGAGCCGGCCCGGGCGCCGAATGGCCTCAGGCCGCTTCCGAATGCGTCTTGTGGCCATACCCGTATCCGTAGCCGTATCCGTAATAACTGCCAACGGCCTGCTGCCGACTCTTGTTCAGCATCAGCAGCTTGATCGGGCAGACCTCGATCGTGCCCAGGGCCTGCCGCACCGTGGCGTGGGTGGTGCGCTCGGCCTCGACCACCATCACGACCTGCCCCATGCGGGTGGCGAGCACGCGCGCCTCGGTGGTGACCAGCAGCGGCGGCGAATCGAAGATGATGATCCGGTCGTGGTAGCGGCTCGCCATCTGCTCGAGCAGGCGCGCCATCGATTCGGAGGCGAGCAGCTCGGTCGCCCGCACGTGCGGCATCCCCGCCGGCAGGATCGACAGCTTCTCGACGTTGGTCCGCAGCAGCACCTCGCTGAGATCGGACACCTCGCCCGAGAGCACGTCCATCAGGCCGCGCTCCTTCGGCAGGCCGAGCTGCTTCAGCACCGAGGGCTTGGAGACGTCGGCGTCGACCAGCAGCACGGTGAAGTCGAGCTCCATCGCCATGCTCATCGCCAGGTTGATCGCGCTGAAGGTCTTGCCTTCGCCCGGCAGCGAGCTGGTGACCATGATCAGGTTGCCGTTGCGGATCGCGGCCGCCCCGGTCGCGGTGGCGTTGCGCAGCAGGGGCCGCTTGATGACGCGGTATTCCTCGGCGATGGTGCTGCGCGGCTGGTCGGGGGTGACCACCCCGCCCATCGCCAGGCGCGCGAGGTCGATGTCGACCTGGCGCGACCGGACGGGGTTGTGATCCTGCACCTCGACCCGCGGCACCGCCGACGACTGCGCATCCTGGGTAGGCCGGGTCCCGGCCTGGGCTTCGGCATGAACGGGCGGCAGCTCGGCGGCGCTTTCACCGGAGGCCTGCTTGAGCTGGTCGAGTCGTTGTACCGCCTTTTCGATAAGGCTCATCGTCGTGCTCCCTTAACCCTGGATCAACTTGATCGCCATCGTGGCGGCGGCCATCGCCGCCACGAACAGCACGACACTCGTGCCGAAGATCATCAGCCCGCGGGAACGCTCCCGAACGCGCTGCGGCGTCGACAACATGGACACCGTGCCGAGCACCGGCAGCCCGAGGACTTCGCGGAGCACCCGGCCGTCGGTGAAGGCCGGCCGCAGCTGGCTGATGAGGAAGGTCAGCGCGAACCCGGCGCCGAGGCCAAGCAGGCCGATGATCGGGATCAGCACCATGCGGTTGGGCTGCGACGGCGCGGTGGGCAGCGCCGGCGGATCGATCACGCGGAAGTCGGCGACGCCGGCGCGCGCGCCCATGTCCACCGAGATGTTGGCCTGCTCGCGGCGCTGGACGAGGCTGTCGTAGTTTTGCTTGTGCACCGCGTAGTCCCGGTTGAGCTGGGCCATCTCGGCCTCGATCTCGGGCAGGCGCTCGGCCAAGCCGCGCAGGCTCGCGAGGCGTTCGTCGTACTCGGCGACGCGCGCCATCAGCGAGGCGACCCGCGCCTCGGACTCGGCGAGCGCCAGCTTCATCTGCTGGAACACCGGGTTGCTGTTGAGGGCGCCGAACTGCGAGCCGCCGCCGGCCGCGCGCATCGCCTGGACCTGCTCGAGCTTCTGCGCCTCGAGCTCCTCGATGACTCTGCGGGTGCCGCTGACGTCGGGATGCTGCTCGGTGTAGCGCAGCAGCATCTCGTCAAGGTTGCGCTTGAGCGTGTCGATGCGGCCGTCGATCTCGGGGATCGAGACACCGATGGTGGAGGACGCTTCGGGCAGCAGCACCGGCTCCTCGCCCACCAGCTGCCGACGCAGCGAGTCGCGCGAATTCTCCGCCTCGCGCAACTCGAGTCGGGCCGCCTGGGCCGCCTGGCTCAGCGCGGCGATCTGGCTGACATAGTCCTTGCCGCTGTCGCCGAGCAAGCCCATGTTGCGCAGGCGGAAGTCCTTCAGCCGGTTCTCCGCGTCCGCCAGCTTCTTCTCGTAGCCGGCGATCTGCTCGTCGAGGAAGCGACGCGCCGACTCGGTGTCCTGCTGCTTGCGCCCCAGGCCGGACTCCACGAACAGCGACACCAGCGACTGCACCACGCGCTGGGCGCGCTCGGGGACGCGCGCGTCGACCAGCTTCTCGACCCCGAGCACGTACGCCAGGTCGTGCGCGAAGGCGTTGACGTAGTCCATGCGGTTGGAGTACGTCACCCCCTGTTGGTAGGTGCGGTTCTCCATCGTCTTCTCGAAGCCGGTGTGCAGGTACCCGACGTGCGGCCTGAGCGACACGATGCGTTCGCCGTCGAGGTCGACGACCAGCCGGAGCACGCCGTGCGTGCTGGGGTGCTGGGGTCCGACGTTGATGCGCATGTGCTTCGTCTCGAACTCGCCCAGGTGCTCGTTCGTCGGGCGGTCGCGACCGGCTGCGCGCACGGCGGTGCTCTTCGGGCTCATGAGCCGCTACCGTCGCGCGTTGTGGGCGTCGGCTTCTGGGCAGGCAGCCCGGTCGCCGTTGGCGGTGCGGCCGCGGTTGCCTGCGTCGCCGTCACGCCCTCGCGTGCTCCGCCCTTCCAGCCGGTGAGGCCGGTATCGCGTCCGGTGAGGCCCGCCCTGAACGAGGCGGGGTCGAGGAAGCGGCCGTCGTTGAAGAGCGTCGGGGTCTCGCCGAGGGGGAAGTCCTTGCGATGGGGGTGTCCCTCCAGGTCTTCTGGCGTCAGCAGCTTTCGCAGGTCGGGATGGCCGTCGAAGACGACGCCGAGCATGTCGAACGTCTCGCGCTCGAGGAACGAGGCGCCCGACCACAGGCCGGTGGCCGTGGGAAGGGTCTCGTCATCGTCGAGGTCGACCCGGAGGAACAGTCGCCGCGATCCTCTCAGGTCGTGGACGTTGTAGATGACGGTGAAGCGCTTGCCCGTGTGACCCGGGTAGGTGAGGTAGTCCATACCGTGGATGTCGGTGAGCATCACGAGACCCGCGGAGCGTGCCGTCCTGAGGGCGTCGAGGATGGCGGATCTCGGGACGGTGACGCTCACCATCCCCTTGAACTCGTGTCGCTTCCCGCCCATGGCCTCGAGCTGCGTCACGGCTTCCTGGAAGGCCGCGTCGGACGCGTCGTCGCGGGCCGCCTCGTCCATCACGAGCGCGACCAGCCCTCGATCATCGGCAGCCTGACCCCGCTCTCGTCGAACGCCTCGCCGCGCACCTTCTTCTGCAGCTGCTGGACGGCGTAGATGAGCGACTCGGGGCGCGGCGGGCAGCCTGGGACGAAGATGTCGACGGGCACGACGGAGTCGACGTTCTGGACGATGGCGTAGTTGTTGAACATGCCCCCGGACGACGCGCACGCCCCCATGCTGATGACCCACTTCGGGTCGGGCATCTGCTCGTAGACGCGGCGCATGACGGGCGCCATCTTCTTGCTGAGGCGACCGGCGACGATCATCACGTCCGCCTGGCGGGGACTGGCCCTGAAGACCTCGGAGCCGAAGCGCGCCATGTCGTTGCGGGAGTTCGTCGCGGCCATCATCTCGATGGCGCAGCAGGCGAGACCGAACGTGACGGGCCACAGGCTGTTGCTGCGCCCCCACTTCACCAGGTTCTGCAGTGAGGAGAAGAGGATCCCCTCTGCTTCGAGTTCCTGGACGTCGCGCTCGAACAGGTCCTTGAGGCTCATGCTCACTTCCAGTCGAAGACGCCCTTGCGGACCAGGTACACGAACCCGACCGCAAGGATGAGGATGAACAGGACGGCGTTCGCGAGCAGGAACTGCGGCGCAGCCTGGAACGTGACCGCCAGCGGGTAGAAGAAGGCGGTCTCGATGTCGAAGATGATGAACATCATCGCGACGAGGTAGAAGTGCACCGGGAAGCGTTCGCGCGCGTCACCGGTGGCCGGGATGCCTGACTCGTAGGCGGCAAGGGTGGCCTCCGTCGCCTTGCGCGGGCCGAGCAGTGAACCGACGACCAGCGCGGCTGCTGCTATGAGACCCGCTGCGAGGAACATCATCAGCACCTCGGAGTACACCTCATGCTCCTCTCTGGGGCGAACGCGACTGTCGCAAGCTCTGACCTCCACGCACACGCGACCGGACCTCGTGCGCGTTTTCACAACCTGTAGTGGGGACAGTCTAGCAAGGTGGCAAGAGGGAGACAAGGAGAGATTTGCACCGTCGTAGTCGGCGATTCTCGCGCTGGAACACCTAGTGTCTCGCTCTGGATTGTGGGGGCCTGGGTGCCCGAAGCGCGTCCCGGCTCGACGCGTGCCTAGCGGGAACGCGCCGCCTTGCTATACTCGCAAGCCGCGCCGGGCGTCGCCTTCGGGCTTCGTCGGGCACGGCAGCCGCGCGTGACGCGCGTGCACGGAGCGTGGGTCGTTAGCTCAGTCGGTAGAGCAGCTGACTTTTAATCAGCGGGTCGCAGGTTCGAGCCCTGCACGACCCACCACGCGCAGAGATCGGGAAGGTCCGGGATCGACTCCTCACGAACGCATCACGCACGGCGAGCGGTAGAGGTCCTGTCGATCAGCATCCTTCTCTTCCCGCCCATACACACAGTTCGCAAACCAGGTGCCACTACTCTCGTCGTAGCTCTTCGTGGACGTCGCGCCAGCGCGATGCAGGTTGTGGAGGAACGAGACCATGAACACCGCAAGCTTCGGAGAACCGATCCGCTCACTGAACGACGTCCTCGTCCTCGTCATCGAGGACGACCTCACGCTCTCGCAGACCATCGAGCTGTACCTGCGCAAGGAGGGGTACCGCACCGAGCGAGCCCTCGATGGCAAGCGCGGGCTGGAGCTGTTCCGCGCTGCTCGGCCCGACCTCGTCCTGCTCGACCTGGGCCTCCCGGGCCTCGACGGCATCGAGGTCCTGGGCCAGATCCGAGCGGCGTCTGACGTGCCGGTCGTGATCCTCACGGCGCGCTCCGAGGAGATCGACGAGCTGTTGGGACTGGGACTCGGGGCCGACGATTACCTGGTCAAGCCGGTGAGCGCCCGCAAGCTCATGGCTCGCGTGAAGGTCGTGCTGCGACGCGCACTCCATACCTCCGACTCGGAGACGGAGGTGCTCCGGGTCGGACCCTTGGAGGTAGACGCCTACCGCTTCCAAGCCCGCGTCGACTCCAGTCCGGTCCAGCTCACACCAACGGAGTTCAAGCTCCTGCAGCACCTCGCCCGGACTCCCGGCCGCGCCGTCAACCGCGGCGAACTGTACGAAGCAGCCCTGCCCGAAGGAGACGCGCTCGAACGGGCCGTCGACATCCACGTGACGAACCTGCGGCGCAAGCTCCGTGAGAGCGGCGCCGACGAGATGATCGCCACGGTGCGCGGGATCGGCTACGCGCTGCGAGAACGGTCGGGCGACGCGCGCGGGTGAACCGACTCGGCACCCGCATCCTGTTGGCCATGTTGGTGGTGGCGGTCGTGTCGCTCGTTGTCGTGCCCCTTGCACAACTGATCGCCGAGCGCATGACCTTCGCGCAGCTTCCTCAGGAGTTCCGCGACTCCGTCATCCTGCGCACTCAGCCGCCGCCGATGTTCGGTCGCGACCCCAACGACCCAGGAGGCGGTGACACGAGCGAGCACTCGCCCGGTCCCGGACCGATGGCGAGCGACGCGGACCGTGACGGAGCGGAGGTCAGCGGACTGCGCGAGGAGAACCAGCGGCTCTTCACACTGTTCGGGGACCTGCGTGCCATGCAGCGCCGCGCTGGCTTCATCGGCGTCACGCTGGCCCTCGTCCTGTGCACTGCGCTCGCCCTGTGGATCTCCCGCACCATCGCCCGGCCGCTCGAAGCCGTGTCGAGGGCGTCTTCGGAGGTAGCGCGTGGAGAACTGTCCACTCGAGTAGCGCCGCTCGGTCCCTGGCAGCCGTACGAGACGCACGCTCTCGCCAACGGGTTCAACGCCATGGCCATCTCCCTCGAGCGGTTGGAGGGGGAACGGAGGGCGATGATCGCCGACATCGCCCACGAACTGCGAACCCCATTGGCGGCCATGTCCATGCGACTCGAAGCCCTGGAAGACGGATTGGTGCCGTTCGAGAGTGCCGAGATCGAGCTCTTGCAGGGCCACATCCGCCTCCTGTCACGGCTGATCGACGATCTGCGTCTTCTCTCGCTGGCCGACGCAGGGCGGCTCACCCTCGACCTCGAGGAGATCGATCTGGTGCCTTGGCTGAAGCAGACGGTGCGAGCCAACGAGGACACCGTCCGCGAGCCAGGGGTGCGGCTTCGCTTGAGCATCGAAGCGACCCGTGCCACGGTGACCGCCGATGGACAACGGCTGCGGCAGGTCCTTCAGAACCTGATCGACAACGCCGCCAA
>JRYE01005701.1_pt1 | contig 10458 bp, 9 predicted proteins | sample 235321 | NCBI WGS metagenome assembly JRYE01 (sample SAMN03074214, study PRJNA261473) | activated sludge metagenome | biome: Common Effluent Treatment Plant; feature: Wastewater; material: Activated sludge; isolation source: activated biomass in a lab-scale reactor treating industrial wastewater at... | reverse complement strand
TCACGTCGAGGTGCAGAAGGTCGGCGCCGGCGCCGAGCACGTCCTCGCAATCCTCGGCGAGTCGAGCAAAGTCGCCCGATAGGACCGAGGGCGCGATCAGGGGTAGGCGAGGTGGAAGGGAGAGTTTCCAAGGCATCGGATCCTGTGTACGTGAGCCGGCGCGTGAAGCCGACACCACCGGCGGGTGTTCGCGCGATCCGGGGGTGTGTAGCATCCGTCACGAACGGAGGCCGTCCATGAATCACATCTCGAGTGGACCGAGTTACGACGCGACGCTGACGCGTCTCAAGGGCGTAGGGCAGGAGCACGTGCTCCGCTTCTATGAGACGCTCGATCCGGAAGAACGCCGGGTGCTTCTGGAACAGATCGAGCGCCTCGATGTCGAGTCGTTGCCTCGGCTGGTGGATGAGTATGTGAAGAACAAGCCGGCCGTCACGCTTCCGGCGAACGTCGAGCCCGCGCCGTATTTCCCGCATGATCACCTTTCGAAATCGAGGCCATGGGACCGTGACGCGATCCGTCGAAAGGGGCAGGACTTGATCGCGAGCGGGCGTGTCGCGGCGTTCGTAGTCGCGGGAGGGCAGGGGAGCCGACTGGGGTATGAAGGGCCCAAGGGCTGCTACCCGGCGACGCCGGTGACGAGCAAGAGCCTCTTTCAAGTCTTTGCCGAGCATCTCGTGGGCGCTCGCCAGCGTTGGGGTGTCGAGGTGCCGTGGTACATCATGACCAGCCCGCAGAACCACGAGCAGACGCTGGAGTTCTTCGAGACGCACACGTTCTTTGGGTTGTCACGCTCGAGCGTGAAGTTCTTTTCGCAGGGGGTGATGCCGTCGCTTGATATCGAAACCGGGCGCATGCTTCTCGCGACGACGAGCCAGGTGGCGACGAATCCCGATGGGCACGGCGGTTCGATCAAGGCGCTCGCGTCGTCTGGCGCGCTGGAGGACATGAAGAAGCGTGGCGTGGAGCACGTGAGTTACTTCCAGGTGGACAATCCGCTCGTGCGCGTGCTCGATCCCGTCTTTGTCGGGCTGCACGCGGTGTCGAGCGAGTCCTCCGGCGAGATGTCGTCGAAGATGATTCCCAAGGCCTATCCCGAGGAGAAGATGGGCGTGTTCTGCCGGATCGATGGCAAGGTCTGCGTTGTGGAGTATTCCGATCTTCCGATGTCGCTCCAGAAGGAGCGGCTGGGTGATGGTTCGCTGCGCTTCATCGCGGGCTCGATCGCGATCCACATGATCGCCGTGGAGTTCATCGATCGGCTCGCGCACGATCCCAGGTTCTCGCTGCCGTACCACCGGGCGGAGAAGAAGATCCCGTGCGTGGACATGGAGACGGGGAGGCCGGTGTCGCCGAACTCGAACAACGGCGTGAAACTCGAGCGATTCGTATTCGACGCGCTCCCGATGTGCACGCAGAGCATCGTGATGGAGGTCGATCGCGACGAGGAGTTCGCGCCGATCAAGAACGCCACGGGTGTGGACAGCGTCGAGAGCAGCAGGGCGATGCAGACGACACGTGCCGCCCGTTGGTTGGAGGCGTGCGGCGTTCGAGTCCCTCGGAAGGATGATGGGAGCGTCGATGGGGACATCGAGATCTCTCCCGCGACCGCGACATGTGCCGAGGAACTGATGAACGCGAAACTCCCGTCGGCGCTCGAGCGGGGCGCGAGGCTCGTGCTTTGAGCGATCGAACGCCGAGAGTGCCGGGTGTTTCGGGACGTTTCGGTGGGTTCCCGCGTGCTCTTGCCGAGCGGGCGAGACTCGACCGCTTCGGCGACGTGCCCGTGCTCCTTGCGCATCCGGATTGGGAGACGCCGACGCCGGTCATGCTCTGGCTCCACGGGCGGACGGTCTCCAAGGAACTCGACCCGGGGAGGTACCTTCGGTGGATCCGTGCCGGGATCGCCGCGTGCGCCATCGACCTTCCCGGACATGGCGAACGCGTGGACGCGGGGCTGCAATCGCCTACGCGAACGCTCGACATCATCGAGCACGCGGTGGGGGAGATTGATCGAGTTGTGGAGGCGCTCGCCGATCCGCGATTCGCCAGCGTCTTCGATCTCGATCGCGTGGGACTCGGCGGGATGTCCGCGGGCGGCATGGTGACGCTGCGACGATTGTGCGACTCGCATTCATTCTCGTGTGCCGCGGTCGAATCGACGACGGGTTGGCTCGGGGAGATGTACCGGGCCGCCGGGCTCGAAGGGTGGCGAGGCACGCACGCGCCCGAGCGGATCGCCGAGGTCGATCCCATGGAGCGGCTGGATTCGTTCCGACCGATCCCGCTGCTCGTGCTGCACAGCGAGGGCGATGTCGTGGTGCCGTTCGCGGGGATGCAGGCGTTTGTCGAGCGGCTCGGCTCGGTCTATGCGGCGCACGGCTCAAGCCCGGATCTCATCGAGGTCAAGACATGGGCAACGACCGGCGCGCCCGAAGAGCACTCGGGGTTTGGTCGTGTGGCGGCGGAGGCGAAGGACACGCAGGTGGAGTTTCTGAGCCGGACTCTGCATGCGACGCCGATCGCGCAGTTCTAAGTTTGTTTGCGGAGGAACTGAAGAGGAAGGAGACCCAGGCGCGACGCCTGGGTCGCGAGGATGCTATCGATCTGAACGGAAGTTCTAGTTGTCCGATTTGGACTTGGGTTTGTCGTCGCGCTCGTCGCCGTAGTTCGGCGCCCGCCCGCCGCTAAATCGGATGGCCTGGATCGCCGTTCCCGGGAACTTCGGCTGGACGTACCACCCCCAGAATGCCGCCGAGCCGTAACTCACGACGTCGGTGGGCGGGTAGAACTGGAACGCGAAGGGAACGACGTCCTGGAGTTCGTCGTGTGTGCCGAAGTACTTCTTCCAGGGCTTGTCGATGCTCATCGGACGTGAGGAAGAGCCGCGGAGTGAGACGACGTCGACGGGGATCCAGTTCACGGTGTTGGCGGCCTCGTCATAGAGGCAATACTCGACCCAACTCCGCAGGCCCTCGCTGGATTTTCCGTAGCGGCGATCGCGCGACGTGCCGAACTCCCAGCCGATGACCGTGCGTGTGGGGATTCCCGCCTCGCGGAAGAGGGCGGCCATGAGGACGGTGATGTCCTCGCTGGTGCCGCGCTCGGTGAGGATGGTGCGCGAGGGACCGTTCATGAAGACGCCCGCGAGTTCTCGGGTCTGTCCGGGCCGTGTGATGGTCGAGATGCCGTTGGGCTGGATGTGCTCCCAGACGGCCTTGGTGATCGCTTTCGCGACGAGAGTGACCGAGACGTCCTTGACCTTGTCGATGCGCTCATCTTTGAGCGCGGCGTCAAGGAAGTTTCGCACGACGACCTTGTTGTAATCCTTAGGGTTGCCATTGGTCGGCGGGAGATCCACGAACGCCTGCGAGCCGAAGGTGAGGGCGGCGTCGGTCGGCCAGGCACCCTTGGGCCAGGGGACCTGGAGCGCGCGAACCTCGTCGAATCGTGTGTTCCAGGCACGCGCGGGGATCGTGATGCTGAGGTCGACCTCGCGGACATTGGCGATCTCGTTCATCGCAACATCCCAGTGGGCGAGTTTCACGCCCGAGTGGAAGAGCGACTTCATGATTGAGACGTCGCGCGTCTGGAGCCGGTCCTGGAAGGCGACCTCGCCCGTGACGGCTTCGGGATCGCACATGGAGGTGCCGGTCATCGGGACGATCGGCCAGACCATCGTGACCGATTTGAGTGGGAAGGGCGTGATCTTGGGGACGCGGGCGTGCTTGCCCGAGGCGTCCTGGAGGTCGGTCGATTCGCCGCCGAGTTCCGAGTTAATGCGGATCGTGACGTTCATGATCCAGTCTCGCTCGCCATAGGGCTCGATGTAGCGCCCGAAGGTCGGCTCGGGGCGTTTCAGAGGCTCGCTGGACTGGCTGGTGTTGTCGGGTGCGGCGTTCTGGTCCTTCGGTGCGGTGCGCGTTTTGTCCTTGGAGCGCGAGGACTGGGCGAGGGAGAGTGTCGGCGCGAGGGCGAGGCCCACCACGATCGCAACGGCGGCGAGACCGAGGGGCGAACCGACGCGGGTCGAGTGATTCTTCCTGAAACTCATGCGTGTACTCCTTGGCTGCGTTGGCGAGCGGGAGGCAGGGTCTGGTGTGCCGAGGGGTCGACGACGCGTGGTCATCCACTCGCGGTGTTGTTGGTCCCGAAAAGTCGAGACTTCGCCGCCCACTCGGCGTGGCACACTCTAGTTCGCCTGGGCTCACGTCCCAAGCGGCATGTGTGTCAAGAGTTGCCTGCCGCGCGCACCATCCCCATCGAGTGGCGTCCAGTCTTTGGACGCTCACGGGGGGCGTGGGTTCCATGGTCGATGCGGGTACACTCTTCTATGCCTCCAAAATCAAAGCCGAAGTCAACCGCCCGCCCAGCCGCCCGTGCAACGAGATCAGCACTCAAATCGGCGAAGAAGAAGGGTTCGGTTCGGGGTGGTCCGAAGTCGGCGTCAGCGGCCTCGGCGACGGCCAAGTCCAAGCCGATCACATCGGCAACACGCCAGTCGCCATTCCATGACGATTCGCGTGGCACGCGCGTCGAGAAGGACACGATGGGCGAGATGGTCGTCCCGGCCGACGTGCTGTATGGAGCCTCGACCCAGCGGGCGGTGTTGAACTTCCCGGTCTCGGGTCGCCCGGTGCCGGCGCGGATCATCAAGGCGTATGCGATGCTCAAGGCCGCGTGCGCCCTCGTCAACAACCGTCTCGCTCGGCTCGATCAGGAACGCACGCAGTCGATCCTCGAAGCGTGCGGCGAGATCGCCGACGGACTCCCCGGATTCGGCGGGCTGGCGCGGCACTTCCCCATCGACATCTACCAGACCGGCTCGGGCACCTCGACCAACATGAACGNNCAGTCGTCGAACGACACGTTCCCCACGGCGATGCATCTCGCCGCGGCGATCGCGATCCATGAGGAACTCCTCCCCTCGATCGACACGACGGCAAAGCAACTCGAGAAGCAGGCGAAGGCCTGGGACACGATCGTGAAGATCGGACGGACGCACCTCCAGGACGCGACGCCGATCCGGTTGGGTCAGGAGTTTTCTGGATACGCCGCCCAACTCAGGCACGCTCAGGAACGCCTGCATCGCGCGACGCACACGCTCAGCGAGTTGCCCCTTGGCGGCACGGCCGTCGGCACGGGGATCAACGCCCACGAGAAGTTCGGCGCGATGGTCGCCGCGGAACTCTCGCACGTCACGGGGATCCACTTCCGCGAGGCGCAGAACCACTTCGAGGCCCAGCACGCCAAGGACGCGTACGTCGAGACGTCCGGGCATCTCAAGACGATCGCGACGAGCCTGAGCAAAATCGCCAACGACATCCGCTGGCTTGGGTCTGGCCCGCGGTGCGGTATCGGCGAACTCAATGTCCCCGCCGTCCAGCCCGGCTCGTCGATCATGCCCGGCAAGGTGAATCCCGTGATCTGCGAGAGCGTGATCATGGTCGCGTGCCAGGTCGTCGGCAACGACGCCGCAGTCACCTATGGCAACTTCGGCGGCGTGGGGTCGATCCTCGACCTCAACGTCGCCATGCCGATGATGGCGGCGAACCTGCTCGACTCGATCCACCTGCTCGCCCGCGCGTGTGCCGTGCTCAACGACAATCTCCTCGCGGGATTGGAGCCCAATGTCGAACGTTGCAAGGAACTGATCGAGGGGTCGCTCGCGATGTGCACGAGCCTCGTGCCCGTGATCGGCTATGACAAGTCCGCCGCCCTCGCCAAGCAGGCCTTCAAGGAGGGCAAGACCGTCCGCCAACTCGCCTATGAGCAACTCGTGGGCACAAAGGACAACGCGGGCAAGCCGATCACCAGGGCCGCGATCGATGAGTATCTCGACCCGTGGAGCATGACGCTGCCGGGTGGCGAGGGGAGCGCGGGGGGATAAGGCGAGAGCGTTGATGGTTAATAGGTGACGAGTAGCAACTTCACGCAAGTCGTTGGTGTACATATATTGTGATAATCCTCGGTGGCACCCCTTGACAGATTGGCGGGGGGGGGGGTAGTCTGGTGTGAGGTGAACCAGTTGGTGGCTCACCGGTAGAAACCAGATGGCGGAGCATGACGACGAACTCGAACAGAACTGTGATGGTCGTTGGTGTTGTGTCGGCGCTCGTGGCGTATGTGGCAATCGCGTACGCCGGTTCAAGTGCGACGCGGATGCCGTGCAAAGCACCGTGCGAGGGTCAAACTGTCAACTGTCATGGAACGCAGAATACGGCTTGCTGTTGTGGACCGGCTGCGGGTGGACCGAAGGCTTGCCAGTGTGTCGAAGAGGGCAAGTGTATCAATACACCCGGCATCAACTGTCAAATCGTCTGATTGAGAAACACCATGGGCGTACGAACGTTCTTGGCTCGACGTACGGGACGATCGTTTATCGTGATTGGCGTGATGCTTGTTGCACTGTTTGCAGCGTGGCGTGCCGGGTACTTCTCACATTCGTCCAATCCAGGACTAACTGCGACAGACTGGATACAACCAGATACACGAGACTCGATTGATTCGGCAGCCAGGATCTTTCGATCGATCAAGCTCGTAGATGTCAATCGCGGATTGAGTGTATCTGAGCGTGCCACCGAGCTTAAGTCGGTGGCCGCTCTCGCACTCGATGTCGATCATCCACCAAAGACGATGCCGAATGAGGCCGTGGCCGCATCTCTCTTCACGGCACTTGCCGAGTTTGAGGAGGCTCGTTACTCGGGCAAGTCCAGCGACGACTACATCAGATGGCGGAAGGCACGTGGGTATCGTTGGCGAAGCAACGAGGAAATGAGGTCGTGGTCACCCGAGTCCGACCATGAGTTGATCTTTGGGACGCCTCTCGACCCCGCGGAGTCCCACGAGCGCGTGTTCGGTAGGTACTTCGACTATGGAACGCAAGGCAAAGGTGGTTCCTCACGTCCCGTGAAGTTCGCGAACGAAACCAAGGGTGTGCTCGTCTGCTTCGGGCTTTGCACGAGAGTCCATGAAATGAGGCCCTATCTTCGAGGCGAACTCGGCGAGGATGTTTGGCACGGACGAATCGCGGGAACGATGCGTAGTTGGTGGGCGCCCGGCGTCACAGAGCGTGACCTCATCACTCGGCATGGCTCGGTGCTGCGCGCCCAGATCGGGATCGTGACGCAGATGGCTGATGGCCGCCTCGGTCCACGAATCTACTCCTTCTATTGGGACCCCGACCGCTCCCAATGGTGGCTCTCGATCATCTGCGACAACAACTCCGATATCACCAACGCGACCGCTTTGGAGTATTGATGAGCCCCGACACCTCCCCGCGCTCGATGTATGCGACGAGACTGCTCCTTGCCTTTGTCGGCATAGTCTTTGTGGCCGCAAGCGTTATGAAGGGGATGGCGATCAATGATTTCGCGCGAGTTCTGGCGCATCTCGCCTCATGGGTGTCGAGTGTCGATGCTTCTCGCGACGCAGCGCGGGCCGTGGCGATAGGGGTGGTCGCCTGGGAAGCCTGCCTCGGATTGATGCTCGTCGTGAACAGGCCTGGTCGTCGGACCACGCTGCTGGCGCTGGTGACAATGCTGGTGTTCACGGGCGTCCTGATTGGGTTGTGGATCGACCCCGCGCCAACCGGATGTGGGTGTCTGGGAATCGCGTCGAGTGCCCTTGGACCTCGTGAGGACGCCATGGTCGGCGTGGTGCGGAACGTTGCACTCTTGCTTGTTATCGTTTCGGCGATGCACCTTTCGCGACGAGAACGAGAACCCGCAACCTCGCACACCGCCAGCGTGTAATGGAGGAGTATGCCAAGGCACCTGCGTCATGCCGGTGTGTCGCTCGTGGAACTGCTGGTTGTGATTGTGGTCATTTCGGTCTTGCTCTCGCTGGCGCTGGCGGCAATGTCCGGTGTTCGTGGACGAGCCAGGTTCGCCAAGGGACTATCAACGCACCGCCAGGTTGGGGCGGCGCTCGCGATGTATGCCACGGACGCTCGCGAGAAGTTCCCGTTCATCGGAACGGAGCACAACCCTCTGGGCCCGATCAGTGGACATGGCGTGACGATACCGATACCCGGTGCGTTCTTCCCAGTCCACGAGGAGTATTGGGCGAGTGTGGTCGTGCCCGAGTACTTTGCGGATCGCCAGGCCATCGAGCCGCCAAACTATCGCGAGGGCGTGCGATTGGTTGGTTACCCGGACTCGATCGTCCGATCGTCGCTGCTCTTGAGCGGTACCACCGCCGCAGAGCCCGCCTTCTGGGATGATCCCTTGCCTGTCAATGACGAGCGACTCATCCGTGGTCTTGGATATCCGGATGTCCGGCATCCTTCGCTGAAGGGGATCACGCTTGGCGGTTCCGACCATCCACGAGGCGATCCTCGCACGGGCATCACGGTCATGCCGACAGGTCTTGGAGATGGATCGGCTCGAGTTGTGGACGTGTTCCTTGGTGACGACACGTGGGCCTTGGCGAGGCCCTACGGCGCACGGCAGATCCGTGTGCTCTCGACCCGAGGCGGACTCTGGGGCAGAGACTTCTGATCAGTCCGTGAGTCGGCCTCGGGGCGCTCTTGCCCAATGCAGCTTGTTGATGAGGCGTGACCAGTAGTCGCTCGCCGGGTTGCGCACGAAGCGGACGTGGCGCCCGTGCGAGGTGACGAGGACGCGATCGCCGAGGTTGAGCGGCGTGTGGACCTGTCCGTCGAGGACGAGCGTCGTGCCATGCTCTCCGCTGGCGCGGTTCACGCGGAGCATGGTGATCTCGATGATGCTGCTGCTCCCGACGACGATGGGTCGGAAGGAAAGGCTTTGGGCGGCGATCGGCGAGATGGAGAGCGCCTCGACCGTCGGCGCGACGATGGGCCCGCCTGTCGAGAGGTTGTACGCGGTGGAGCCGGTTGGCGTGGAGATGACAAGCCCGTCGCCGTGGACGGTGGGCCCGAGCGTGCCGTCGATCGTGAGGGCGAGCGTGATGAGGCGATAGGGCGGGCCCGCGGTGATGACGCAGTCGTTGACCGCCGAACCGGCGAAGCGGATCGGGTTGCGCTCACCGCGATGGACCTCGGCGTGGATGAGACCCAACTTGCGGATCGCGAGCGGGCCCGCGCCAAAGAGGCTCTCGGCCTGGAGGCGCACGCTGGGCATGTCGAACTCGGCCATGAACCCGATCTTGCCGAGGTTTACGCCGAGCATCGGCGCATCGAGTTCGACGCATCGGCGAGTCTGGGCGAGGAGCGTCCCATCTCCGCCGAGAACCACGATGAGGTCGGGCCTCGGCAGGTTGTCGGGGAGAGGCTCGTTGTCCGCGGGCAACTCGGCGACGATGGTGCCATGCTGCTCGATGAGCGCGCGGATCTCCTCGGTCGCGACGGCGACCTCGGGCTTGTCGGGGTTCACCAAGAGCAGGACGGAACGAGCCATGGTCCCAATTATCGGCCAGTTACCCGCCTCGCGTCAGCCTCTCCCCACCCTCGCGGAACAGGCGTCCCGCCTGTCTCTACCTTCTTCTACAAAACAGGCCCATCTGCGGGCGAGATGGAGGAATCCTCGCCAAATCACGAATCACGAAGCGGCATGTGGCGAACCCTGCGCGTGCTTGATCGCGCTCTTGAACGCCTTGGCCAGGCCTTCACGATCCAGCCCGACCTCCGCGAGTTGCTTGCTCCTCGAGTCCTGCTGGATGAACCGGTCGGGAAGGCCCAGACGCGTGATGATCGGGGCCTCTTGTGCGTGCCCGCCTGCCGCGAGCAGGTCGCTCGTCGCCTCAACGACCGCGCTCCCGAATCCGCCGATGGTCGAGTGGTCCTCGATGGTGACGATCGGGACGCGGGCCTCGAGGAGATCGGCGATCAGAGCCATGTCCACGGGCTTGGCGAAGCGCGCGTCGTAGACCGCGATCGCGTGATCGTCCGAGAGCGATTGGGCTGCCTCGAGCGCCGAGATTGCCGGCGTGCCAAAGGCGAGCACGGCGAGGTCCGGGTTGGTCACGCCGGGCGTGAGGTTCCGCGCCCGTCCCATCACGAACGCCGGGCACTCGGCCTTGAGCAACTTCTCGCTCACGTTGTCGCGTGGGTAGCGCACCGCCGAGACCCCCGCGTCGTAGCCGCGCATGAACTCGAGCGCCGCGACGAGGCTCGGCTCGTCGATCGCCGCCATCACCACGGCCTTGGGCAGCACACGCAGGAGCGCCACGTCGCAGAACCCGTGGTGCACGGCGCCATCGCCACCGACCAGCCCCGCGCGATCCAGGCACAGCCGCACGGGCAGACCCTGCAGCGCCGCCTCCTGGAAGGCCTGGTCGAAGGCCCGTTGGAAGAACGTCGAGTAGACCGCCATGAACGGCTTGTACCCGGTCTTCGCCAGGCCAGCCATCATGTCCAGCGCGTGCGACTCGCAGATCCCCGTGTCCCAGACGCGGGTCGGGAAGCGTGGCATGACGTGGTTCAGGCCCGTGCCGTCGGGCATTGCCGCCGTGCACGCGACGACCTTCTCGTCGCGC
>JRYE01002897.1_pt1 | contig 10462 bp, 7 predicted proteins | sample 235321 | NCBI WGS metagenome assembly JRYE01 (sample SAMN03074214, study PRJNA261473) | activated sludge metagenome | biome: Common Effluent Treatment Plant; feature: Wastewater; material: Activated sludge; isolation source: activated biomass in a lab-scale reactor treating industrial wastewater at... | reverse complement strand
TCGAGCGCGCGGTGATCATCGACAGCTACATCCCGGTCCTCGGACATGTGCATCGACCGCCGTTGATGGAAGTGCGCCCGAAGAACGTGTATCCCACCTATGAGGCGGCTCGCGCACGCTTTCGGCTCGTGCCGGAACAGAACAGCGCGGCGGATTACATCCTCGACTACATCGCCTATCACTCGCTGAAGGAAGTATCCGGCGGATGGATGTGGAAGTTCGATGAGCGTTTCGTGCCGCGACAGATCGTCCCGGAGACAGCAGCGCTGATCGCCGTGCTGAAGGGCATTCGTTGCCCCGTGACATATGTGTACGGCGACCAAAGCGTCGTCGTCTCGCGGCAGCTCGCGCATGCGATCGTCGAACAAATTCCGGATGGCCATGGCCCGATCGCCATCCCGCAATCACATCATCATGTGATGCTGGATCAGCCGTTGTCGCTGGTGGCGGCGTTGAAGGGAGTGTTGTACTGAAGGCGACCGGGTGATTAAAGTCATTCTCAATTCAAGAATCAAGAATATGGCTCGAGTCAGCAGCCAGCAGATCGCGCTCAAACCTCAGGATCTCGTGGCTTTGCTGGCGTTGGCGGCGCGAGGAGAGGCAACAACCTATGCCGATCTGGCCGCTGAAACGCGCTGCAGTCGCCGGGCTGACCCGTTATCAGGATCGGCAACCCGTGCTGTTGAAGCCTCAGTTGCGCGAGTTCGTCCTGTTCGGCGCGAAGTATGCGTTTCCGGCCGTCACCGGCCGGCTGACCCGCGGGGTGGTAACGGCGTATGCCGCTGCGCCACTCAACGCGGTGATCGCGCCTTCATCCGATCCGCCTCCGGTATGGCCTCACAAGAACGGCAACACCAGAGGGGTACGAAGTTCGAGGCGTTTGCGAATCGCGGCAAGGCTGACCTGCTCGCAAGCCATGATCTGGAGGACGTCCTCAACGTAGTGGCAGGACGCGAACAGCTTGCCGAGGNNTACTCGCGATGCGGGATTTCGAGCACTACCTGCCCGGACTCATCCAGGATGACTCATCCGGCGAACGGTCCGATCTGGTGCTGGAACTACTTCGCGCCATTGAGGAGATGGGCGGGTAAACGGCAGTGGAGTAAAGATGACGGGTCGGCCCATCGCCTCACCGTTCAACATTGAACTCAATATCCGCACTCTGATTCTCCCCCGCCTCCATCCGCAGCACCCAGCGGTCGCTGACGGTGTAGCGCAGCTTGAGGGTATTGATCGATTCGGTGAGTGAAATGCCGTAGCTTACGAACAGGCGCGGCGAGAGGAACTTGCCGAGCACGAGTTGCTGGTTGGTTTCTCCGGCGCTGTTGATGGTGCTTTCGACGCCGACTTCTTCGAGTCCGATGCGACGGCCGATCTGGGAGGCGATCAATCCCCCGCCTTGCATCGCGAGCGCATCGCGCGCCGAGGCGACCGATGNNTCCTGCGGCAGATAGCCGATGTGCCGTCCGAGAGCGTCGCCGGACCACTGCTGCAGCTCGGCGTTGTCGAGACGCACGGCGCCGCGCACCAGCGGCCAGACGCCCGTGAGGCCCTTCGCGAGGCTGGATTTGCCGCTGCCGGTCGGGCCGATCAAGCCGAGGGCCTGCCCTGCGTAGAGTTCGAAGCCGACGTCGCTCATGACGATGGTGCCGTTGGTCGGGGTCGCGATCGTGACCTTCTCGGCTTTCAGCGAGGCGGTGGGCGGAGGCAGCTCGATTTCAGATCCGGCGTCCTCGATGGCCGAGAGCGTGTCGCCGAGCCGTGTATAGGTGCGGCGTGCCGCGACGACGTTCTTCCATTGCGCGATGGCGTGATCTACGGGCGCGAGCGCGCGCGCCGAGGCGACCGATGCCGTATCGCCCGCCTGCATTCGATCCACCGGCTTGCCGACGAGCAGGTACGAGACGATCTGCGATTGCGGCATCGACGGCTCGGAAAAGAACGACAGCCGCGGTTGCTGCAGCGTACCGCGTACGTTGAGGCCGACGACGATGGTCTCGATTCTGCGGCGAGCTTCGATGTCGAGCCCGGGGTCGCTGAGCGGCGAGGCTTCGAACAACAGGTTGCCGCGCGAGATTTCCAGCTTCTGGCCATACGCTTCGTAGCGGCCTTCCGCGACGCGCAGCTCGCCGCGGCCGATCGGTGTTTCGCCCGTGCGCGTCGTCGTTGCAACGCCGCCGACGATGCGACCCTGCAGACCGAAGGAATCGATGCGTACGTCATCGCCCATGTCGATGCGGATGTCGCTGCTCACGATGTAGCGGCCGTCGGCCTCGGCGGGATGATCGCCGACGTAGCGCGTATCGTCCGAATTCTGAATCGCGCCGCTCAGGTCGGCGGTTTGCACCAGTGCGCTCGGAATCCTCACCGTGCCGGTCGCGTTGATGTGGCGGCCGTCGATCGCGAAGGTGAGATCGGGCGAGGCGACGACGCGGTACTCCGGCAGATCCGCGACCAGCAGGTTCTCGCCGCGCAATTGCAGGCTGCCACGCGACTCGCCGCCCTGCCATTCGAGCGCGCCGCCGATATTCAGCTCGCCCTCGCCGGCGCGGCCCCTGCCGTTGAAATAGAGCGCATTGCCGGCGAGGTTCGCGACGAGATTCAGATTTCGCAGCGCGAGGTTGACCCGATAGGAATCGAATTCGCCGTTCGCCAGCTCGATGCGGCCGTCGAGCTGCGGCTGGTTCAGCGTGCCGCGTACGTTGCCGTTCGCCGTGAGCAGGCCCGCCGCATGATCGACGTCCGGAAATACGATGGGCAGGATATTCGCGTCGGCGGCGCGCGCGCGGAAGTCGCCGACGAGCGGCGAGTCGGTGAGCGCGGTATCGACGCGCCGATCGATGTTGGCATTCAAGAACAGAAACGTGTCCGTGAAGGCCTGTATGCCGAACGAGAAGGTCACGCGTTCGGGCGTCGCGGTCGCGCCCAGACCGCCGGTGCCGAGGTGCNNCGATGCGGCCGCCGAATTCCGCCTCGGCGCCGGCGGGCGGCAGGAATGCAGCCAGCGGCAATTCATAGCCTGACACGCTGCCTTCCCAGCGGCCGTTGCGTTGCCAACGCGCCTCGGCGCACATCCGTCCGTTGCCCATCGCGAAACACAGCGGATCGAGCAGCAGCCGATCGCGGCTCAGTGCCAGCGTGCCAGGCTCGACGAGCGCAAGCCTATCCTCGGTCGCTCCCGTCTGGATCTCGGTCGATTGCACGGTCGCGTTCCAGATTCCATTCGCATAGCCGCCTCGAAGCGTGATGTCGGCGCGCGACACCGGCTCGCGAGGATTCGCAGCCGCGCCGATCGCTTCGAGAACGATGCGATGGTCCGTCGCCGTGCCATCGCCGGTCGCGCGCAACGACTCGAACAGAGCAGATGCCGCGCCGAGCTGCCGCGCGTCGATCGACAGGCGCGCCGCCTCGGTGCCGGCCAGATCCACGTCGGCGCTGATGGCGAGATGCTGCGCCTGCCAACCGCCGTAGCCGAGGCGGTCGCCTTGGGCGTCGATCACGACGCGCGGCATTTGCAGCGGGCCGTTCGCGCTGCCGGAGAAGGCGAGTGCGCCGGTGGCGTCAGGCAGCAGCATGGCGAGATCGGGCGCTTGCAGCGACCAGCTGGCATGAATGTCGTCACGCAGCTCGCCATCCAGCGCGAGCCTCGCCGTGCCGTAGGCGACGCGCGCGTCCTGCACTTTCCAATGGCGGCCGTTGCGCTCGAGATGGCCGCGAGCGTTCACGGGCTGATTGCGCAAGCGACCGTGCAATTCGGCAACACTCACGGCGAAGCGCGCACGGCTGTCGATGCCCGTGCCGTTGGCGACGATATTCGCGGTGATGCGTCCCGGAAAACGCTCATCCAGCGGCGCGGTCTGGATGTCCGCCACGTTCGCTTCCAGATTCCAATGTCGTGGCTCATCGAGCGATAGCGCGCCCGCGCCTGCGAGCCGGCCATTCAATGCGGTCACGTCGAAGGCATCGAGCGTCACTGCGGATGTCGAGAGCGTGCCGCTGGCGGTTCCCGTCGCTTCCGGCACGCCGCGCGCCGCGACCTGCGCGTCGATGGCGAATGCGTACGGCAATGAGCCGCGCAGCGTGCCGGTGCCCTGCGAGCTCGACACGATGGGTTCGCCGCGCAACGGCCATTGCAATTGCGACCATTGCGCGCGCCCGTCGATGCTCGATTCGACGCCGTTCAATTCGACGCTGCCCGCGACGCGCAGCTTCACCGGCGATTTCGCGAGCGCGAGATCGGCGCGCTCGACGACGATCGTGCTGTCTGCGAAGCGTCCCCGCGCATCGATCGATATCGCCTCGGCGTCCAGCTGCGGCACGATGAGATCGCCGCGTGCCCGAATACCGTCCGGGTCCATCTCGACCTCCAGCGATACGGCGCGCAATGAAAAGGGCGGATGTTCGAGCCACGGCGCCAGCGAGAGCTCGGGCGAGGTCACGCGGCCTGCCAAGCGCCAACCGTCGTCGGGGCGCGTGAGCAGCAGCTGCGTCGAAGCGGTCGTGGGCTGCAGGACGGAGGCTCGAATGGCGAGCGCATCGACGTTGCCGTCGAGATTGCCTTCGATCACGTAGTCGACGTCGCGATAATCGATGCGCCCGCGGGTCGCCAGCGTGATGTCGAGCGGGCGCCGCGCCGCGAGCACGACGCTGCCGTAGAGATCGAACCAATCCGCCTGCGCTTCGAAGCGCGAGACGCGAATACGGCGCGGCGTGAGCGTCACCGCGCCGCGCACGCGCGCGGCATCGATCTGGCGTCCGTCGATGTTCACGTAGCGCACGCCGGTGAACATGGCATTGTCGACGTCGATGCGCAGGAAGTTCGGCAGAAAGCGCAGCGGCGTGGCCGAGGGCGGCGCTGGCGGCGCACGACGGATCTCCACGACGGTGTCGCGCGCGCTCGCCGAGCGCACTGCGATCGTTTGCACGGCGAGCTGCCGGAGGCGCGGACGGATGACGAGATCGTGGGAGACGATGTGGACGTGAGGATTGTCGAGCTCGAAGCGCTTCACGTGCAGCGGCCCTGCCAGGGTGCCGGACACGCCTTCGATGTAGACGCCATATCGATGCAGCCGCTCGAGCTGGCCCGCGACGAGCTGTAAGGCGACTTCGGTATAAAGCAGCACACCGACGATGGCGAGCGGCAACACCACGATCAGGCTCAGCAGCGCGGTGAGCCAGCGGACCGCGCCGTGCGTGCGATACAGCGTCCAGCACAGGGCTGCGAGCACGAGGATGGTGATGAGCAGCGCGAGCACGGCTAGAACAGCGTCGAGATGTACAGATGCAGTTTCGGATTGCGTCCGGACTGCGACAGCGGCTGCGCGACGTCGACGCCGAAGCTTGCGACCGTGATTCGATAGCGCAGGCCGACGCCGATGGAGTATTCGAGCGAATCGCCAAATTTATTGAAGGCGTTGCCGACGTCGACGAAGGTTGCGAGCGCGAAATTGCGCGGCAGGTCGCGCTCGACTTCGGCGGTGCCCGTCAACAAATGGCGGCCACCGACGCTGGTGTTGGCGGTGGACGCGGGCTGGCCTTCGACGGGCTCGGGCGGTGGCGAGAGCTCGTTCAAGTCGAAGCCGCGCACGCTGCGGTCGCCGCCGGCGAAGAAGCGCTGTGAGGCCGGCAACTCGGAGAAATCGGCCACCCAGCTCGCGCCGATCTCGCCCCGCAATCGCAGATACCACTTCGGCGCCAGATTGAAGATGCGTTCGCCTTGCAGACGCAATTGCAGGAACGATGCTTCCGAACCGAGCGTGCTCGGCGAGCCGCGCAGCTCCGCATACACCTGATAGGGCCGAACACGGCCGCCGACGACATAGCTCGGCAACGTCGAATAGCTGATGCCCGGAATGATCAGGAACTGCTCGATCTGGCGCTCCAGCGCGCCGTCGATGGGCGGAAACGTCGTCGTCTCGTGCGAGAGGCGCAGGAACAGCACGCGCTGCCAGCGACCGAGCGCCTCGGTGAGACCGGCGCCGATCTCATAACGCTCGCTGAGGGTGTCGCCGAGCTCCTCTTCGTTGGCGAGCGCGGTGAATTCGAGCTTTTCGAGCGCCAGATCCATGACCGGAATCACGTAGCGCGCGGAGATCTGCGAGACCACGGACGAGGCGATGAGCTCGGTTTTGAGCCGATGGCCGCTCTCGTTCACGCGGCGGTCGTCCCAGGTGAAGCGTCCGCGGGCGCGCGTGTCCGTCGCGTAGCCCAAGCTCACGGCGAAGCGATGCCGGCGCGAGGGGTCGGCTTGAACCGTCACCGGCACGGTGCGCGTTTCGCGATCGGGCTCGCCGCTTTCGATGTCGACGAGCGAGAAGTATTGCGTATCGTCGAGCACGTATTGAGTGCGCAGCAGCGAGTCGAGCGTGTAAGGATCGCCTTCTCCCATGCGCAGCAGCCGGCGCATCGCGTCGTCGCGGATGACGTCCTGGGCGATGTCGATTTTGCCGTAGCGGTAACGCTCGCCGGTCTCGAGCACGAGCGTGATGCTCGCCCGCCGCTCGATGCGATCGATCACCAGCTCGTGCTGCGTCAGCTGCGCATCGAGATAGCCGTCGTTTTTCGCCACGCGCACCAGATCGTTCTTGACGCGATCGTAGACGCCGTGATTCAGGCGCAAGCCGGGCTTCAAATCCGCGGGCTCGCGCAGCTCCTGAAATACGCGCGCAGCGTTGCCGGGGCCGCGAATGTCGATCGTCGCCTCGGAGATGCGCACCGGGCGCCCCGGTGTGACCTGGATCGTGACCGCCCAATGGCCCGAGCCCCGGTCCTCGACGCGGTATTCGATTTGCGGCTCGTAGTAGCCCAGAGGCTCGAGTGCCTGACGCGTCTCGGCGACGATGCGTCGCTGCAGGCGCGAGATCACCTCGGGGGTTACATCGGTGCGTTCCGCATAGCGCGTCAGGCTCAGGAAGGCACGGATATTCGTTGCGATCTGCTCGCTGACGTCGGGAATCTCGATGTCGATCTGGGCGTGTGCGCCGGCGCCCAGTAGTACGAGAGACAGCGCGAACAGCGACGTCCAGCGCCGCGCATGGCGTTGTGAGGGTGGGCGATGAGGCGGGTCGCGCGTCACTCGGGCGAGGAATCGAAGGAAGTGTCCGGCACGATTGCCTCGTCCGGGTCCTCGGCCTCGAACCACACTTCGGGCACTTCGGTGCTCGTGAATTCGAAGCGGGACGTGCCGCTTTGAATGCCGCCGGCATCGAAGCGACGCTCGTGCAATATCGTGCGTCCGTTGCGTTCGACCATGAGCACGCTGGAGCAGCGCGTGCCGTAGCGCTCATTGACGATGAAGGGCGCGGAGACGACGCGTTCCCAATCCGCCGGCAAACCGGTCGCCGGCAGGCCATCGGCAGGCGCCTGTTCGCGATCCGCGAGCACCGCGAACAGCGCGTCGATCGTCACGTCCTGTTCCTCGAGAAGCCGGGTGAAATTCGCACGGGTTCGCGCCAGCTTCGGCCAGGGCGTATTCAGCAGATGGTTGCTGAGGCCGTAGACGCCCGGCGCCAGCGCCGTCGGCGCCTTCGACCCCCGGTTGGAAAAGTAGTACAGCGCTCGCGAGCCGCCGACCAGCAGATTGAAACCCGAGTAGCGCATGGCCGCGCCCCGCAGATCGTCGAGGAATTCCTTCGGCGAGGTCGCGCCCGTGAGAAATCTCGGCACCAGATTGCCGCGCGAGGGCGCGCCTTCGATGGGCGCCTGCAAATCGCGATAGTTAGTGACCACACCGAAGCGTCCCGAGCGCGCGACACCGAGCCAGGTGCCGTTGGCCTTCAGGTCCCGGCCGGCCAGGATGCGCGGATCGTCCTGCCACCAATTGAGCGGAGCGGCGGGGCGATCGTGAAACTCGTCCCGATTCCCGGCGAGGATCAGCCGGTAACGCGGATGGGTCTTCCAGGCGATGAGCAGCAGGCACATAAGAAAGAAGCTAGGCGATGGCGGATGGGCGATAGCGGATGAAACGGAACGTCCGTGCTGTCTGCGCGCCGGCACCAAGAATGAGCCGGCGAACATGAATGATAGGTGACGGATGATCGGCAATTCTGACGAAGCATCAGCGGGCCGTCATCATCGGGTCGCCATCATCAGGTCCTGCCCGAGCCCCAGCGGTTGACGTTGGGTTCCTCGCGCAGCGGACGGCGGGCGTCTGCGTCGTACCATTCCTCGATCAGGCGAAACGAGATCGAGTGTTCGAACGGCACGCCGATCTCGCCTGCGGCCAGTTGCTCGCGCGTCNNCACGGCTGCGAGGAGTGATACTCGACCGCATCGACGACCACGCCCGTTTCTTCGTGTACTTCGCGCACTACCGCGTCTTCCAGGCTCTCGCCCGGCTCGACGAATCCGGCGATGGTCGAATAGCGCCCCGCGGGCCATGCGGCCTGCCGGCCGAGCAGAGCGTGCTCGCCGTCGTGGATCAACACGATGATGGCGGGATCGATGCGGGGAAACTGCTGATTGTTGCAGCCCGGGTCGGCGCAGTGGAGCACGTGGCCGCCTCGAATCGGTACGGTACGCGCGCCGCAGCGGCCGCAGTAACGATGCCGCTCGCGCCAGGTGATCATGGCGCGCGCATAAGCGAGCACCCCGGCCTCGTCCGCGGGGACTTGGCCGGCGATGGCGCGCAAGTCGCGGAACATCGCCGGCGGCTCCACGCGTGGATCGAGCCGGGGATCGATCTCGACCGCAAAGCACGGACAGTCGCGGAACTCGCCGAGGAAGATGAGCTCGCTGCGGTCGACCGTGCCGATGTCGCTGAGGCTTGCGAAAAAATGCGCGCTCAACGTGGTCTCGGTCTGTACGACCAGATTGCGCGTGCGCCAGACGGGCACCAGCAACAGGTTCGGACTGTCGAACGCGGCGCGCAGACGGATTTCGTCAGCGCGCCACTCGGCAGCGCGGTTCAGGTAGTGACCGGCCAGGAAATTCGGAGATGACCGAGGAGCCGCCATGGTTCGCGCAACACCTTCGAGCGATGCGCGAGTGTATCAGTGCGGCGGATGATCCTGTCCGCCGCCGTGGGTCCGATTTTTCCGCAGCAGCCGGGCTTGCGTCGGCAAGGAGCGGGCAGCGCAGGGCGGGCGGCGCGGGCTCGGTCGTCGTTTCAGACGACACGTCGGGCAATTCGCTGCATGCGTCGCATCGCGAAGAAACTGGCCCTGGCAGTCGCGGCAGCGAATGACACGAATCGCACGGCCTTCGTTCAATTGTTGCAGCAGGAACCAGGCGTGCTCGAACGTGATCTCGGGCAGGCGCGCGAGCTGGCGATGTGTCTCGAAGGCGTCGCAGAACAATGAGCCGTATTCGAGCGAAGGCGTTTCGATACCGTGATCCGTGGGCCGGCGCAGCAGTTCGAACGCGCCGAACACACTCGTCAGGCAGGCCGATTCGAACTGCACGTGCGCATTGCGGGTGAAAAACGCAGCGCGGCGCGGCGCCTTGCCGCGCCGCCGTACTGGCGATGCCGCGGCATGCACCGCATAGGTCTTGCACAACTGCCGGATGCGATCCTCCGTCAGACCCGTGCAGGCTTTGATCGTGCACGTGCGCGCCTCGTGGCGAATCATGCGCAGCGCCAGGTCGTGGCGCTGACGCTCGCGAAAATACAACTCGTTGCTGATATGCATGGACGCTCCTTGTCGGGTTGGGATGAGCGCTCGACGTCCTGTCGGGCGGAAGGCGAGTGTGCGCGAAATTGACTGCGGCGCAAAGCCTGAGTTACAAACGCGGCGCAGCGTTCGCTGCCAACACCAAGGAAGGTGATCATGAAATCGACGACGGCAGGCTCGTTGGGCGCCGCAAGCCCAATGGCGACGACTCCGGTCCTCACACGCGAGCTGCTGGATCGGCAGCAGGATCTGAATCTCGACTATCTCGATCTGGTCATCGCCGAGCAGGCGTTCGGCGGCGGGTTGGCGTGCCGCTTTCCCGATCGCGTACTCGAGGGCCTCATGGAGTGCACGTTCGAGCAGCGTCAGGCGCTCGCCGCGACGGCGTTCTCTCTATATTCGCTCGGCTTCGAAGAACAATACTTCTGGCAGTCGGCCCTGCGCAGAACGGCGCTGCCGGTCGAAGCGCGCTACCGTGTACCGGGCTCGGTCGCGATGGAGACGGCCTTTTGCGAGGTCGCGCTCGTGCATGCGTGGCACGTCGCCGTCACTCGGCCGATCGCCGCGCGAATGCTGTATGGAATGCCGACGCCGCTCGCGAACCGTATGAGCTTCACGCAGCTGTGGCAATTGAAACGGATCGCCGCCGACCATCCGGGACTGCTGATGCCGCGCTGGCCGTCGAATCCCCGTTTCTGGCCGGACATGATCAGGTTCGCGCGTGCCGGGGACCTGCAGCGGCTCGACACCGCGCAGCAACTCGGCCATCAGCTCATGGCGACGGAGCTGCAAGCAAGCGCGGCGCACCGCAGCGCGACACACCAGCGCCAGCAGCATCTGTTGCTACAACGG
>JRYE01003784.1_pt1 | contig 10464 bp, 9 predicted proteins | sample 235321 | NCBI WGS metagenome assembly JRYE01 (sample SAMN03074214, study PRJNA261473) | activated sludge metagenome | biome: Common Effluent Treatment Plant; feature: Wastewater; material: Activated sludge; isolation source: activated biomass in a lab-scale reactor treating industrial wastewater at... | reverse complement strand
GCTTCAATGATTTCGTCGCTAATCCAGGTGGATTCGCGTCCCGGACCCGGCGCGGCACAGGCGACCATCACTTCCGTGAAGGCTGTATCGAAACGCACGTCATGTCCGCCGGAACGTATGGCACGGATTAGGGAACGAGACGCGTGCAGTTTGTCCAACGGCAATATCGCGCGGGGATCCGGCGAATACCAGTCGATCTGCCCATCCTCCTCATGCGCCATCGGGAACATTCCCTGAGCATACGCTGTGAGCAGTAATTCAGGCGTCAGGTTCATTTTCGGCTCAACAACAAGGTATTTCGATCTCAATTAATAGCTATGGGCGATTCTGCCCTCAAACGACATGAGACTTTTATTCCTCGGTCTTTAGCCTATAATTCTCTCCAATCTCATTATATGGAACAAGTGCAACATGTATGATATCGAATCACTCCGTCGCGAGGAGTTCCCTGCTTCGGCCAGCCTGACTTATCTGAACCACGCCGGCATCTCACCCCTGCCCCAACGCACGAAGCGAGAAGTTCAATCAGCTATCGAGCGATTGAGCGAAGACCCGAACGCATTTTTCGGTAAGTATGCCCTTCCAGCGTTCGTATCGCTCCAGGAATCGCTGGCAAGCTTCATCAATGCCAATTCACCATCGGAGATCGTGTACTCGACCACGACCAGCGCAGCCCTCAACGCTGTCGCGCAAGCGATCGATTGGCGGCCGGGGGACAACATCCTGTTCTGTGATCAGGAATTTCCGTCGAATGCCTACCCGTGGATGAGTCTTTCCCGCGACGGGGTTGAGAGCCGCCGCGTGCCGTCCGAAAACGGCGGCCTGACGCTTCGCCAGGTGGAGACTCACGCAGACGACCGCACTCGCGCCGTCACCGTCAGCGCGATCCAGTTTTTCTCCGGTCACCGCGCGGATCTGGTCGCAATTGGGCGCTTTTGTCGCGAACGAAACATTCTCTTCATCGTCGATGCTATTCAAGCCATCGGTCACATGGTCTTCGACGTTCAGGCGATGAATATCGACATCCTGGCCACTGGGGGCATGAAATCGCTGCTGGCCCTGCCCGGCGCCGGGTTCATCTATGTGCGGGATGGGGTTTCATCAAAAATGAACCCGCGTCTTATCCACGGCAACTCCACCGTCGATTACCTGCATTGGCTGGACTATGATCTGACTCCACAGCCGGGCGCGGCGCGATTATCAAGCGGAACGACAAATGTGCCCGGTGTGCTCTCGATTGGCGCGAGCCTGACCTTGCTCAATGAACTCGGCCCGGCCAACATCGACAAACACACGACGGCGCTAATCCATTATGCAATAGATAACTTGACCAATGAGGGATATGAAGTAGTTACGCCCAAAGACGCCTCCGGACCAATCGCCACCTTCCGCTCACCTTTCGACAGCGAAACGACCGACCGATTGATTCAGTTCCTGTCCGATCGTCAGGTAGTCGTATGCAAGCATCTTGACGCCGGCACGTCGGCCTACATACGAGCCTCGGTCCATTGCTACAACACCACCACCGACATCGATCGATTGCTGGAGGAATTACGAGGCTTCGTCAGTTAAAATCAACGCGGGGTTCGTGGTCCTGGCTGCTTTCCCACCACTGACGGATACGGCCGCCGATCGGGCGGCCGATCATCCGTTCCAGATCGTAGACGACCTCCCATAGCCGGGCGAAATCCACGCCTGTGCCCAGGCCGACCTTGAACGCCAGAAAAACCAGGTCCTCGGTGGCCAGATTGCCGGCCGCGCCGGGGGCGAACGGGCATCCGCCCAACCCGCCGACGCTGGTATCGAAGGTGCGAATACCCGCTTGCAAGGCCGTAGTGGCATTGGCCAGGCCCAGCGCCTGGGTATCATGCAAATGAACAGCCAGCCGTTCTATCGCCACGCGGCGGGCGATCATGTCAATCAGACGGCCGACCGCAAGCGGGTCGGCATGGCCGATCGTATCGGCGATGGCGATCTCGTCCACACCCCAACCAGCTATCTCTTCCACAACCGCCATTGTCTTTCGCGGTGAGATAACGCCCTCAAACGGGCAGACCCAGGCCGTCATCACATAAACGCGCGTCGCTACGCCGTCGCTCCGTGCCCGGTCGATCAAGTGACGGGCCGTATCGAGGGCCTGGCGGGGTGTATTATGAGTGTTGCGCAGGCTGAAAGTCTCGCTAACGGCCGCGCCGAAAGCCATGGAGCGGCACCCCCCGGCCAGCGCGCGCTCATAGCCGCGTTCGTTGAAGACAAGGCCGACGAACTCGATGCCGTCTTCCTGGTAGCGCGTCGTGACGTCAGCCATGACCTCGTCCGCGTCAGCCAACTGAGGCACGGCCTTGGGATGGACGAAGCTGGTCGCTTCGATATGTCGCAGACCGGCATCCACCAATCCGGCTATGAGTCCTTGCTTTTGCGCGGCCGACAGGAGGGTCGCTTCGTTTTGCAACCCGTCCCGCGGCCCAACCTCGTAGACTTTCAGCATCTTATAAGCCAGCCAGACAGCATCAGCTCTCCAGCGTTGAAGTATCACCCTCATCCTGACCCAAAGCCCGAGCTTTCAAGACCCGCCGCATGATCTTTCCCGACCGCGTCTTTGGCAAGGAATCAACGATCTCCACCGATGACGGCTTGGCGATCGGACCCATTTCGTGGCCTACATGGTCAATCAGGGCGCGGGTCAACCGTTCCGAAGGCTCATACCCCAGACGCAAGATGCAGTATGCCTTGATGATATGGCCGCGAAGCGGGTCGGGCACGCCGATCACCGCCGCCTCGGCCACGGCCGGATGGCTGACCAGCGCACTCTCGATCTCGGCCGTTCCCAGACGATAGCCGGACACTTTGATCACGTCGTCAATGCGACCAATGACCCAGATATAGCCATCCTCGTCCTTACGGGCGCTATCGCCGGGCAAGTACCAGCCCTGCTCATCGTATCGGCTCCAGTATTGTTGCACATAACGGTCGGGGTCGCCGAAAATCGTGCGCAGCATGGCCGGCCACGGCGTCTGGATGACCAGATACCCTTCCTCATTAGGCGCAACAGACTCGCCCTCTTCATTGACCACGTCAACCTTGATCCCCGGAAAGGGTTTGGCCCCGGAACCTGGCTTCAGCGGCATCGTCGGGAGCGGAGTGATCATGAACATGGCCGTTTCCGTCTGCCACCAGGTATCCATGATGGGGCAGCGCTCCTTGCCTATTACGCGGTAGTACCAGCGCCACGCCTCGGGGTTAATCGGCTCACCAACGGATCCCAGCAAGCGTAAAGAGGACAAATCATGCAGATTTGGCCAGCTTTCGCCGAAGCGCATTAGTCCACGAATGGCCGTAGGCGCGGTATAAAGGATGGTAATGCCGTATTTCTCGATCATCGACCACCAACGATCCGGGTTGGGATAGGTTGGCGCACCCTCATAAATGAAACTCGTGGCGCCCAGAACAAGCGGCGCGTAGACAATATAGCTGTGGCCGGTGATCCAGCCCGGGTCGGCCGCGCACCAGTAGATATCGTGGGGCTTCAGATCAAAAACCCATTTGAGCGTGATAGCCGTCCCGACCATATAGCCGCCATGCGTGTGCAAAATGGCCTTGGGGCGCCCTGTCGTGCCGGACGTATAAAGGATGAACAGCGGGTCCTCGGCGTCCATGTGTTCCGTGGGCGTTTTGGGATCGGCAATGGGCAAGGCCATGAGTTCGTGATACCAGTGATCGCGCTCGGCTTTCATCTCCACTTCCCGGCCGGTCCGCTTGACGACGATCACGCTTTGGATGGGATTCGCCTTTTCCAAAGCTTCATTGACGATCTTCTTTAGTTCGACAATCTCGCCACGCAGCCACGCTCCGTCACACGTCACCAACACCTTCGAATTACTATCGGTGATGCGATCATAGAGTGCCTCAGTCGAGAAGCCACCATAGACGACCGAATGAATAGCGCCGATCTTGGCGCAGGCGAGCATGGCGATGACCATTTCCGGGATGCGGCCCATGTAGATGGTCACCCGATCGCCGCGCCCCACGCCTTGCGAATAGAGCACGCCGGCAAACTTCGACACCTCGTGGGCCAACTGCTGATAGGTATAGGTGCGGCTATCACCCGCCTCACCTTCAAAAATGATGGCGGCCTTGTTGCGCACCGAAGTCCTCAGATGTCGATCGAGGGCATTATGGACGATATTGACTTGCGCGCCGTCATACCATTTGTAAAAAGGCGCGTTGCTGTCGTCGAGAACCGTATTCCAGGGCTTGTACCATTCGAAATTTTCGGCCGCGATCCGCCCCCAGAACGCCGAAATATCGGCTTCCGCTTCGGCATAAACCTTGTCGTAATTCTGAATGTGGGCGTGGGCAATAACTTCCGGCGCAGGATAATAAACCTCTCCGGTCAGTTCTTTCTCCGAAGACATGAGACCTCCGTGACTTGGTGGATGAAGAGTGTCAGATGTTAAGCACCTCTTGGCTAACCAAGTATAATGGTCACATTCGGTTTCGTAAAATTGATGTGGAGCTATGAATAAACGCAAGATTGTGATCATCGGCGCGGGAAGCGCCAGTTTTGGCCCAACTACATTGGCCACCATCGTTCGTAATGAAGCATTGCATGGCAGCGAACTAGTTCTGGTCGACCTGGACGGAAACGCGGCCGAAACTGCGGCGCAAGTAGCTCGTCGGATGAATGAATCATGGCAAGCAGACATGCGCGTCTCTTCCACTACGGATCGGCGCGACTCACGTCGTCGTCTCCATCGAGGTCGCCCCGCGCGAAGAGCTTTGGCGGCTCGATTGGGAGATCCCTCTACGTCACGGACTGCGCCAGCCCTATGCCGAGAACGGCGGCCCCGGCGGCATGATGCACACCTTCCGCCAAATCCCGGCTCATATGGCAATCGCCAGGGATATGGAAGAACTCTGTCCTGAAGCCTGGCTGATCCTTTTCAGCAATCCGCTGCCGCGCCTCTGCCGGGCGATCTCCAAGTACACGCGCATCAAGGTCGTGGGAAAGTGCCATCAAATCAATATCGGCTACGCGCTGGCGGCCGCGTTGTTGCGCCGCGATTATGACATTACCGTCCCGGATGATGTGGTGCTCCATTCCGACCCCGGCAACGCCCCCACCATATTCACGCTCTCCCACGCGGGACGCAAGCATTTTGAGATCACCTCGGCCGGGTTAAATCACTTTATCTGGTTGCTCGATATCCGTGATCGTCAGACGGGTGAGGACCTCTATCCCCGCCTGAGGGAAGCGCTCGATCACGCCCCATCCACGCTGGAGCCGCTCGCCCTGGAGCTGTTCCGTATCTACGGGCTGTTACCAATCGCCGGAGATACGCACATGGCCGAGTATCTGCCGTGGCTTAACGACCCAGTGGCCGGGCCTTGGGAGACCTATCAACTACCCCTTTACGACTGGACCGGCAATGAAAGTGTGCGCGATGCGCTTCACTCCCTGATGGCGGCGATGGGATCAGGCGGCATTCCCGTGGATGGCATGCGGGAAGCGATTAGCGAAGGCGCGACCGAGCTAATTGAGGCACTTGGCGGCGGGAACAGCTACGTCGACGAGACAGTCAACGTGCCGAATCGGGGCGCAATTGCCGGGTTGTCCCATGAGACGATCGTCGAAGTGCCGGCTTTTGTCAATCACACCGGCATCCGCCCACTCCAGATAGGCGAACTGCCCTATCCTGTCATCGAACTTTGTCGCCGGGAGGCAGCGCTGGTAGAGCTTGTTGTTGACGCAGCGGTGACCGGCGATCGCGCTCTGGCTCTGCAAGCATTGTTGCTCGATCCGATGATCACCGACATCGGCTCCGCGCGCGCGATCCTTGAAGATTATCTGACAACGTTCGCTGACTATCTGCCGCAATTCAAGTAAAAAAGGTCGGGCTCTCGGCGGAAAACATCGCTCACAATCCGGTATTGCTTTCCTCACTAGATGATCCGCCGGTTCCGGTCAATTCCTCTTCCGAAAAGGGTATGAATGCGGCCGCGTCATCGGGCGTTGCCTCGTCGGGGAACAAGTAGCCGCAATAAGGACAAATATCCCAATGGAGTTCCAACGGGGACTGACACACCGGGCACGGCTGGCGTAAGTGGGTATGGCAGGTCGGACACAGGAACCAGTTAGCCTGCGTCGGTCGCGAGCAGGTGGGGCATACCGGGCGCTCCTCAATCTGTTGCAGCAGTGCCTCCTGCTCCAGCGCCCGATCATAGGCATCATTGAGGGTTTCCCGCGGCCGAAGAAGCAAGTAAACGACAAGACCTATAATTGGGGCGAGGGCAACCAACAGAACGGTAAACAGTGCCCCCCAACCTGATCTTGAGCGGGCGCGAATATCGCGAAAGGCCCACACGACGACCGCCAGCCATAAAATGAGCACCAGCCCCCCGGAGATACCAAGGGCAAGGGGTAGATAGGATTGGAGTGAATCGTACCAAATCATGGGCATACCATTTGGGATTCTATAGTAACACAAGGTGTTAAAACAAAAAGCCCCTGAGCGCAAACCCAGGGGCCTTTATATTTATGGGGTATCGACCTGAGATCAGACACCTTGCTGCTGTTCTTTCTGCGATTTGCGCGTGCGGCGTGCCGCCTTCTTCTTGGCGATGCGGTTCAGTTCGCTCTTGGACACGAACCAGCGCTTCCGGCGCACGTCGGTCAGCAGTCGGCTTTTGACAACTTCGCGGCTGAAGCGACGAAGCAGTTGCTCCTGCGATTCATCAGATCGTAGCGTTACCTTAGGCAGAGTATTCACCCCCTTCTTTTTGTAGTTTTGACATCTCGATGATTCTATCATAGTCAGTTCTGCCTGACAAAGCCGAAGAGGAAATAACCGCAATCTCGCGGCAACGTTGGTTCCGTCATGGGCAAGGGCTATAATCCCATAGACAGTCATCAATTCTCATGATCTGCATTATCTGGAGGCTATAGTTATGGATCCTGTTGGCATCGCCATCTTTACAATTTTCATTGCGCTCGTCCTGGCGGCCATTTTCCTGCCGCGCCTAGGGCGCAAGAGCAAGTAAGCCTTCCTCGGTGCGCCACTCGACAACCAGACAAATCGGACTCTTCATTGCTCTCATTCTCCCGGTAGTAGTATGGACGACCGCTGGATGGGGACATCTGGCCGCATGGTCGTCGCTGGCAGCGGATGGTCGTGATGGATCAGGGGATCCGCGAATTGTCCGCATCTACTACGACGAGATAGAGGATCTCGCCGCTCTCCAATCGTTCGACGTTTGGGAATATAACAACCTGCAGGAACGCTATGTACTGGCGGCCGTTGGTCAAGCCGGATATGAAGCGCTCATCGAGCAAGGCTGGACAGTAGCCATCGATTCAGAGCAGCAGGCCATCACCAGAAACTTATCTGAGGGCGCGGATTTTTTCGGCGGCTATCGCACCATCGCCGAAATATATAGTGAGCTGACGACGATAAATTCAGCGGCGCCTAACCTGACAGAAATCGTCACTTACGGCCGAAGTTACTGCCAAACCACCGGAGGTTGCCGTACTCCCGGTGATGACGACTTGCCCGGCTATCCGCTGCTGGCCCTTCGCATCACCAACGAGGGCACGCCGGGAAGCTCAATCGTAGACGGGAATAAAATCACGCGGGGAACAAAGCCCATCTTCTTCCTGATGGCCAACATCCATGCCAGAGAGATCACCACGCCTGACATCGCTATGCGGTTCATCACATATCTGCTCGACGGATATGACGTTGACGCCGACGCGACATGGTTGGTCGATCATCGCGAGATATGGGTCGTTCCCACGGCCAATCCTGACGGGTATAGACTCGTTGAACTAGGCCTCAAAGATAATTATGGAGGCAGCCCATTCTACCAGCGCAAGAATGCCAACAACGATGCCGACCGGGATGGACAGATGGATTGCCAGGTCTGGCCGCCATTGAGTTACCAGCAATTCGGCATCGACCTCAACCGCAATCACAGCTTTGGCTGGGGACCGCCGGGTTCGAGCAATCAACCTTGCGATATGACCTATCGCGGGCCATCGAAAGCCTCCGAGACAGAGGTGCACGCCCTCGAAGAGTTGGTGAGAACCCTCATCCCTGACCAGCGCGCGGCCGAATTAACCGCTCCGGCCCCCCAAGATACAATGGGAATCCTAATCACGCTCCACAGCTTCAGCAATCTGGTGCTATGGCCCTGGGGCAACACCGGCATGCCCGCTCCGAATCGGGATGATTTGAGAGCAATCGGCGACAAATTCGCAAGCTACAACAATTATCTCTCTTGCCAACCAACCCACTGCCTGTATGCTACTAATGGTTCGACCGACGACTGGGCCTATGGGGAGCTTGGCATACCGGCTTTCACCTTCGAGATCGGCAAGCAATTCATGCCGCCCTACGCTGAAATCGATGCCGTCCAATGGCCCGAAAACCGGCCCGCACTGATTTATGCAACCAAAATAGCCCAGACGCCCTATATGACAACCCACGGCCCGGACGCGCTCGATCTCGTCATCGTAGAGGGCGCGCAACCCCCGATTCTCCACGCGATCATCGATGATCGCTTTAACGGGAGCGAGACCATATCGGCCGCAGTCTATAGCATCGATATCCCACCGGAAACGAATGAAGCCGTACTCCACCCCCTTGTGGCTACGGACGGCGTATTTGATTCAACCTCTGAAGCGGTATCAGCGAACGTCGACCTCTCCGGCATAGCGCCCGGAAGGCACATCCTGTTCGTCCGCGGCCAGGACGCCGGCGGGAATTGGGGGGCGATCAGCGCCATTTTCATCGACGTGGCGGCTGTAACAGATGTCACCTTGTTCCCGATCATCGTTTCCCCCTGACACCGACGGGATCATCCGCTATGCAGATGCTCGCGCTCCGGCCGGAACTGGGTTTCATACAGAGATGCATAGAGGCCGTCTTTCTCAATAAGCTCTCTATGGGTTCCCTTCTCCACCAGATGGCCTTGGTCCATGACCAGGATCAAATCGGCGGCCAGAATCGTGGATAGCCTGTGGGCAATGACCAGGCTGGTCCGACCTTCCATAACGCGCTGCAACGCCTCCTGGATCAGCGCCTCCGACAACGAATCCAGGTGGGATGTAGCCTCGTCGAGAACAAGAATGCGCGGATCCTTCAGGATAACCCGGGCAATGGCCACACGCTGCCTCTCTCCGCCGCTGAGCCGGTAGCCTCGCTCGCCTACGACCGTATCATACCCATCAGGTAGCGACATGATGAAGTCATGGATGTTGGCCGCGCGGGCAGCAGCGATCATTTGCTCATCGGTCGCGTCAGGTCGCGCATACAGGAGATTCGCGCGAATGGTGTCATAGAACAGATACGTCTCCTGCGTGACCATACCTATATTCGCGGAAAGCGAATTCAGGGTAACATCACGCAAATCGTGGCCATCGATCAACACTCGGCCGTCAGTGGGGTCATAGAGCCGAGGGATGAGATAAGTGATAGTCGTCTTGCCCGCTCCGCTGGGGCCAACCAGGGCAACCAGCTGCCCCGGGTTGATGTGGAAGGAGATGTCCTGTAAGGCAATTCGCCTTTCGACCACCTCATCAGCCGGCTCGCTTCCGTCGTCGACGCCATTGGCAGCATGTTGCTCCGATACGGGCACCGCGACTTCCTTGGCCTTACGGCCGCGATGCAACAGCGTCTCGTTGCCGCCCCAGGAGTAGCGAACCACCTCTGACAACCCTGCCCGCTGGCCGGAAGGCAACTTGGCGTAGTCAAAGAAGACATCTTCAAAGGCCAGGCTGCCTTGTATGTTCCGCAATTGCAGGGCGTCCGGTTTATCGGATATCTCCACCGGGATATCCAGCACCTCAAAGACGCGCTCAAAGCTGACCATGCTTTGTGCAAATTCCACGGGGGAATTGGTCAATGCCATGAGCGGTCCATACAACTGACCCAGGTATGCGCCGAAGGCCACGATCGAGCCGATTTGACCAGAAGCGCGCCGCTGACGTTGAGGGTTTCGTTCATCGTCGAGTTCATTTCGGCGTTGAGCACCATTGATTTCCGGCGCAGATCGCGCAAGATGCGACCAATGTGTCGGGCGGGCAGGTAGAAAAAAGGAACGACAATCAAGCCCAGAAGTGTGAGTCGCCACTCAAGAGCGATCATGATCGCCAGCGTAGCCACCACTTGCACGACATTGGAGATGATCGAGATGAGGGTGTTGTTTACGGCTTGTTGAGCACCGACGACATCGTTGTTCAAACGAGACATCAATTCACCCGTGCGCGACTGGGTGAAGAACCGCAGCGACATACGCTGGAAATGCTCATAAACGGCGTTTCTGAGGTCGAAAATGACGCTCTCGCCGACGAATGCGCTTAGATCACGTTGCCAAACGCCGACCAGGCCATTGAGCACAGGAACGGCGATCAAGCCAAGGGCAAGGATATTCAGAAGCCGCTGGTTGCCATTGTGGATAGCATCA
>JRYE01013881.1_pt1 | contig 10466 bp, 7 predicted proteins | sample 235321 | NCBI WGS metagenome assembly JRYE01 (sample SAMN03074214, study PRJNA261473) | activated sludge metagenome | biome: Common Effluent Treatment Plant; feature: Wastewater; material: Activated sludge; isolation source: activated biomass in a lab-scale reactor treating industrial wastewater at... | reverse complement strand
TCCCTTCTCCCCGTGGCAACGGAGAGAAGGGAACGCTGGCGTTGGCGCGCATGGGAGGGCGGGCAGAGATCCGGCGTGGGTCGCGGTGTCAGTGCAGGGGCGCGGGGGTGGCGTCGTTCTCGATGCGCTTCCTGGCTTCGCCGTGATGGTCCTCGGCGAGCAGCATGTAGAACGCCGGCACCACGAAGAGGGTGAACAGCGTGCCGATCGCGAGGCCGGTGGTGATGACGAGGCCCATGTTGAAACGGCCGGCGGCACCGGCGCCGCTGNNCGCGGTGGTCATCAGGATCGGGCGCAGGCGCGTGGCGGCGGCCTGCACGATCGCTTCGAGCCGGGGCTTGCCGGCGCGCTGCAGTTCGTTGGCGAACTCGACGATGAGGATGCCGTGCTTGGAGATCAGCCCCATCAGGGTGACCAGGCCGACCTGGGTGTAGATGTTGAGCGAGGTCGACCAGCGCGTCGAGATCATGCCGGTGCCGGTGAAGCCCGGCAGCAGGTTGATGAAGACCAGCGCACCGAACAGCGCCATCGGCACCGAGACGAGGATGATGATCGGGTCGCGCAGGCTGTTGAACTGGGCAGCAAGCGCGAGGTAGACGATGATGACGGCGAACAGCAGGGTGATGACGAAGCCGCCGGATTCGTTGACGTACTGACGGGCCTGGCCCGAGTAGTCGACGCTGTAGCCGGCCGGCGCCAGTTCGCGGATGGTGTCGCGCACGAAATCGATCGCTTCGCCCTGCGACATCGCCACGCCCTGGAAGGTCACCGAGTTGAGCTGCTGGAAGCGCGTCAGCGCCTGCGGCACGACCTGGTTGCGGATGGTGGCGACGGTCGAGGCCGGGATCACCGCGCCGGCGGGGGTGCGGATGTAGTTGTCGAGCACCTGGTCGGGGTTGAGACGGTCCTGCTGCAGGACCTGCGGGATGACCTTGTACGAGCGCCCGGCAATCGAGAAGTAGTTGACGTACCCGCCACCGAGCGCGGCGCCGAGCGCCGAGCCGATGTCCTGCTGGGTCATGCCGAGGGCGGCAACCATGTCGCGATCGACCTCGACCGTGCTCTGCGGCTTGTCGAGCTTGAGGTTCATGTCGACGAACCAGAACTTGCCGCTGGCCTGCAAATGGTCGAGCACGTTCTGGGCGACCTCGTGGAGGTTCTCGAACGGTTCGGTGGTCGACATGACGACTTCGATCGGCAGGCCCTGCGCGCCCGGCAGCGGCGGGAACTGGAAGGCGACCGCATTGACGCCGGCCATGCCGGACCACTTGGCCTGCAACTCCTGCTGGATCGCGTTGGCGTTGCGCGAGCGCTCGGACCACGGCACCAGCTTGGCACCGGTGAACACCGAGTTCGGACCGGCGAAGCCGGTGAACTGGAAGGTCTGTTGCACCTCGTCGACGGTCCTGGTCACCGCGTGCATCTCGTCGAGGTATTCGCGCACCTGCGCCGGCGAGGCATTCGGCGCGGCGGTGCCCATGCCGAGGACGATGCCCTGGTCTTCCTCCGGCGCCAGCTCGGAATTGGAGGTGATGAACAGCAGCGGCGTCAGCGCGAGCAGGACGAAGCCCATCACCACCGGCACCACCCAGGTCTGCAGGGTGTCGGCGAGGCGGCGCTCGTAGGCCGAATGCAGGCGGTCGAACTGGCGGTCGATGAAGTCGACGAAGCGGTTGCCGCCGTGCTCGCTCTTCAGGAAGCGCGATCCGAGCATCGGCGACAGGGTCAGCGCGATGATCGCCGACACCGTCACCGCGCCGGCGAGGGTGAAGGCGAACTCGGTGAACAGCGCGCCGGTGAGGCCGCCCTGGAAACCGATCGGCACGTACACGGCGACCAGCACGATGGTCATCGCGATGATCGGCCCGGTCAGCTCGCGCGCGGCCACCAGCGCGGCCTGGAACGGTGTCTTGCCCTCTTCCTTGATGTGGCGGTCGATGTTCTCGACGACGATGATCGCGTCGTCGACGACCAGGCCGATCGCCAGCACCAGGGCCAGCAGGGTGATCAGGTTGATGGTGTAGCCGAGCAGCAGCATGACGAAGAACGCGCCGATCAGCGACAGCGGCATCGCGATCACCGGGATGATGACCGCGCGGAAACTGCCCATGAACAGGAAGATCACCAGGGTGACGATGACCAGCGCCTCGATGAGGGTCTTGATCACTTCCTCGATCGAGGTATTGATGAAGTCGGTGGCGTCGTAGGCGATCTGGCCGGTGATGCCGGTCGGCAGCTGCGCCTGGATGTCCGGGAAGGCATCGCGCACGCGGGCGATGACGTCGAGCACGTTGGCGTCCGGCGAGGTCTTGATGCCGAGGAACACCGACTGGTTGCCGTCGAGGGCGACCGCGGAGTCGTACTCCTCGGCGCCGAGCACGACGTTGGCGACATCCTCCAGGCGCACCAGCGCGCCGTCCTTCTGCTTGACCACCAGCTTGCGGAACTCGCCGACCGAATGCAGGTCGGTGGCCGCGGTCAGGGCGACGGTGACGGTCTGGCCCTTGGTCGCGCCGACCGCGGCCAGGTAGTTGTTCGCCGACAGCGCGCCGTACACGTCGGCGGCGGTGATGCCGTGCGCGGCCAGGCGCACCGGATCGAGCCAGGCGCGCAGGGCGAACTGGCGGCCGCCGATCAGTTCGGCGGTCTGCACGCCGTCGATCGCGTCGAGCTTCGGCTTGACCACGCGCACGACGTAGTCGGTGATGTTGTTCGACGGCAGGGTCTCGCTGTAGAAGCCCATGTACATCGAGGCGATCGACTCGCCGACCTGCACGCTGATCACCGGCTGCTGCGCCTGTGGCGGCAACTGGTTGGTGACCGAGCTGATCTGGGTCTGGATCTCGGTCAGCGCGCGGTTGGAGTCGTAGTTGAGCTGCAGGGTGGCGGTGATCGTCGAGGCGCCGGTGACGCTCGAGGAGGACAGGTAGTCGATGCCCTGCGCCTGGGCGATCGCCGCTTCCAGCGGCTGGGTGATGAATCCGGCCACGGTCTGCGCATCGGCGCCGTAGTAGGTGGTGGTCACCGTGACCACGGCGTTCTCGGTCTTCGGATACTGGCGCACGGTGAGGTCGGTCGCCGAGCGCAGCCCGAGCACGAGGATCAGCAGGGCGACGACGATCGCCAGCACGGGCTTGTTGATGAACAGGTCGGTGAACTTCATCGTGGATTCCTTCGGGGTCGCAGACTGCCCGCGCTCATCGGCGGCGGTCCGCGACGGGCCGGCCGCGGCGTCGGCCGCGGCGGCGCGATCATTGTTCCTGCAGCGTGGGAGCCGGGTCGTTCTTCGGCGGCTTGCTGTTGTCGATCGTCAGCAGGGTGCCGTTCTTCAGCTTGAGCTGGCCGCTGGTGACGACCTCGGTGCCTTCCTCGATGCCGCTCAGCACGGCGATCTGGTCGCCGCGGGTCGCGCCGGTGGTGACGAACACCTGCTGCGCGGTCGGCTTGGCCGGCTCGCCGTTGTCGTCCTTCGCTTGCGCCGGCGGCTTCACCACGAACACCGTCTCGCCGTACGGATTGAAGGTGATCGCGGTCTGCGGCAGGGTCAGCTGGCGATGCTGCTCGCCGACCTCGATGCCGACATTGGCGAACATGCCCGGCACGAGGGCGCCGTCGGCGTTGCCGACCGAGGCCTCGACGCGCGCGTTGCGGGTGTCGCCGTCGACTTTCGGATCGATCGCGCTCAGCACGCCTTCGAACACGCGCTCGCCCCAGGCATCGACGCGCAGGGTCACGCGCTGGCCGATCGCCAGCTTGCCGAGGTCGCGCTGCGGCACGGTGAAGTCGACGAACACCGGATCGAGTTGCTGCACGGTGACCACGGCGCTGCCGGCGTTGACATAGCTGCCGGGGCTGAGGGTGACGATGCCGGCACGGCCGTCGAACGGCGCCCGCAACTGCTTCTTCGCCACCAGCGCCTGATGCTGCTGCACGGCGGCCTGGCGCGCGCGCAGGTCGGCCGCGGCATTGTCGTAGTCGGCCTGGCTGATCGCCTTGACCTCGAGCTGGCGCTTCGCGCGGTCGAAGGTGACCTTGGCCAGCGCGGCGGCGGCTTCGGCCTGGCGCAATGCGGCGACATCGTCATCGTCGCGCAGCTGCACGAGCAGGTCGCCCTGGCGGACGTCCTCGCCGGACGCGAGGCTGACCTTGCTGACCACGCCGGCGACGTCGAAGGCGAGATCGGCACCGCGCACGGCGCGCAGGCTGCCGACGCTGGCCTGCACCGGTTGCCAGGCGTCGTAGGCGGCGACGGTGGTGGTGACGGTCGGCGCCGGCGGCGGCGGCATGTTCGACATCATGCGGCTGATCGTCCACGCCTTGATGCCGACGATGACGGCGATCAGCACCGCCAGCAGGGCGAGCATGACCAGCATGCGCTTGAGCTTGCTCGGCTTCTTTTCGTATGCGCGCGTGTGCATGCGCGGTTCTCCTCAGTTCGATTCGGGCGCGGACGCGGCGCGGGCAACGTCCATGTCGCCACGCCAGCCGCCACCGAGGGCGGCGTACAGCGCGGCGGTATCGGTCAGGCGCGCCGCACGCGCCTGGATCAGGGCGATGCGCGCCTGCTGGAACTGGCGCGTCGCGTCGAGCACCTGCAGCTGGCTGGTCGCGCCTTCGCGGAACTGCACCTCGACGAGGCCACGGCTGGCGCGGGCCGCCTCGACGGCAGCCGCCTGCGCGGCCAGGCTTTCGGCGTCGAGTTCGAGCGCCTGCAGGCTGTCGGCGACATTCTGGAATGCGGTCAACACGGTTTGCCGGTAGTCGGCAGCGGCCTGGTCGAGGCCGGCTTCGGCAGCGCGCTTCTGCGCCCGCAGGCTGCCGCCGCGGAACACCGGCTGCAACAGGTTGAGGCCGAGGCTCCAGGCTTCGCTGCCGCTGCCGAACAGGTCGCCGCTGCGGGCCGCCTGCGAACCGTAGCTGCCGGTAAGGGTGAGGTTCGGGAACAGGTTGGCGGTGGCGATGCCGACCTCGGCGCTGGCGCGGTGCAGTTCGGCCTCGGCGATGCGGATGTCGGGGCGCACGCGCACCAGGGTCGAGGGCAGGGCAACCGGGAGGTCCTGCGGCAGACGCAGCGCGTCGAGTTCGATCGTGCCCGGTCCGGCTTCGCCCGGCAGTTCACCGAGATAGACGGCAAGCTGGGTGCGGGTCTGCGCAAGCGCCTTGCGCAACGGCGGCAGCTGCGCGGTCGCGCTTGCCCTCTCGCTGCGCGCGAGCAGCACGTCGGCCTGCGACTTGGCGCCGATCTCGTACTGGCGGTCGACCAGCGCAAGCTGTTCGCCGTAGACCTCGACGATTTCCTCGGTGGCGGCGATCTGCGCGCGCAGCGAGGCTTCGCGGACACTCGTGGTGACGACGTTGACGGCGAGGCTGAGATAGGTGCCCAGGAGACGCGCGGCGGCCAGGTCTGCGCGCGCGGACTGGGCCTCGATGCCGCGGCGCACGCCGCCGAACAGGTCGAGCGTGTAGCCGATGCGGGCGGTGGCATGGTGGACGGTGAACGGCGAGATGCCCGCCTGGCCGGCGGCGAGGCCGTTCTGGCGGGTGGCGCCGAGGCCGGCATCCACGGCCGGCAACAGCGCGCCGCGGGCGCCGCGGATGCCTTCCGCCGCCTGGCGCAAGGCGGCCTCGGCGCTGTCCACGTTCGGACTGTTGGCCAGCGCGCGTTCGACGCGGCGGTCGAGTTCGGCATTGCCGAAGCTTCGCCACCACTGCGCCGGCACCGGCTGGTCGCTGAGGAAACGCTGGGCGTCGCCGGTCGGCACCGGTGCCGAGACGGTCGCGGCCGGCACGGCGACCAGCGCGTCCGCCGGCGGCGCTGCCGGGGCGCGGAAGTCCGGACCCACCGCGCAACCGCCTGCAGCGAGGGCGAGGAGGAGGGGGAGCGATGCGGAGCGGCGGAAACGGGGAACCGGAAGCGGCGCCGGGAGGCGCAGACCGGCGGTGCGGGCGGATTCCATGCAGGGGCGTCCAGCTGTTTATAGTACCGAGCGGTACAATATTATTCGGATCGGCTTGCCCGCCGCAAGCGGCAAAGCGATATCGGGGGTCGCATCGCGCAAGCCAGTATGCCGACGCGCCATTGCCGGCCAACACGGCCAGAGGTCATTGGCGCGACGACACGGGCGGATGCCTTCGACGCAATTCCATTCGGACGGCGAACACCGCCCGGTCGTCGCCGATGCGGTCACGCCGCGGGGTGACGGGAGCGTCGTGGCGTGCATTGGCCGACGCGTGGCGGGACCGTTGCGCGGCGCCGACGTGCGGCGCGAGGGTTCAATCGCCGAGCAGCGGCAGTGCCGGTACCGCGAGGTTGCGGTCGCCATCGCCGGTGGCACCGCTGGCGAGGTTGACCGGCAGGTGGCCGACGTCGCCGATCGACAGCACCTTGAAGCGGCCGTCGGGCTCGACGCGGATGCGGGTGATGCTGGCGTGGCCGACCGACATTTCCAGCCAGGCCTTGCTGTCGACGCCGAGCGCGCGGGTGACGAGGTAGCGGATCACGTTGCCGTGGCAGACGAACAGGTCGTTGCGCTCGACGCCTTGCGCAGGCACGAAGTATTTGGCGAACACGCGCTCGAGCGCGGCCTCGCAGGCGGCGCGTTCCTCCGCCGTGGTCTTGTCCATGACTTCCTGCCGCCGCGTCGCCGGCGTGCATTCGGCGAGGTCGTCGAGCACCTGCCAGGCCGGTTCCGGCGCGGCCACGCCGATGCTCGCCGCGGTATCGCGCGCGCGCTGCATCGGGCTGACATGGCGCGCGTCGAACGCTTTCGGCCAGCCGGCGAAACGGGCACCCGTCAGGCGCGCCTGGGCCACACCGATCGGCGACAGGCCCGGACCGATCTTCTCGTCGATCGACGGATCGGCCGCGTAGTGGCCATGGCGCACCAGCACGATCGTGCGCACGGCGGCGGTGGTTCCGGTTTCCGCAGCCGGCGCGGTCGCGCTGCCGAGGGCGAGAAAGGCGAGGGCGAGGAGGGTTTTCATCGGCGCAGTATCCACGCGCACAGGTCGCTCGGCCATCCACGCGCCGATGCGGGCGGGCGGCGATCCACCGGCAAGGGGATCGATGACGCGTCTACCGGCTTGGACGTACGATTTTTGTCGTTGACAAGCTGCCAACCCCGGAGCGATCCCTGCTCCGGGATTCCGGAGAGGAATGCATCATGTCCACGCGACCCGTATCGACGATGCCCGCGCTGCTCGCCCTGTTGGCCGCCGCTCCGTTGCAGGCCCAGACCCACACCTCGGTCATCGATTTCGATGCCCAGTGGCCGGAGGGGACCTGGTTTCTCCGGCCCGTCGGCTTGTTCCAGCCCGATGGCGGCAATCCTGGAGGCAATTTCCGCACCGTGTCCGCCGGGGCGGAGCAGTTCTTCTTCTCCGGCAAGGACGATGAACACTTTGTCCGCGACCTGACCGCGGACGTGCGTGTGCGCGTCGGCGTCGACGTCGTTGCCCCGTCGCTGGGAAACAGCCCGAATGGTCTCTTTGTCGTGTTCATCAATCGCGCACTGGCCCAGGGCGAGCTTCCCTACACGTCGGTCCACTTCCAGCTCGGGACCGTGCACCAGAGCGACACCTGGTCGAAGTATTCGGTGACCTTCGATCCGCAATCGGCAACCTTGCCGGCCGGATGGGGAGCATACGGAGGATCGGGCCAGGATCTCCCTGCGGGGGTCAGCTTCGCCGACGTGATGGCGTCCTACGACGAGATCGGGTTCACGAACCTGCCACCGGGCTATTTCGGCTTTACCGAGCTTTTCGACGTGCGTTTCGACAACCTCTTCATCACCCGCGATGGCGACGGCGTGTTCGCCGGGGATTTCGATCCGGATTGACGGCGGGCACGGCAATCACCACGGCTTCGGCGAGCTGGAAGCGCAGGAGCCGGTCGCGCGCCACGCAAGGCGAGTTCGTGACGACGCGACTCGAGGCGCACGGGGAACAGGTTGGCGACGTTCGCGCAGGTCCGCGAATCCTTCGATGGGGCGAAAGCGCGATCACGCACGGGCTGCGCGCCTGCCGGATGGCGTGCAGCTACCCGCCGACCGCAGCCAGCGGTTCGCCCAGCGTTCGCGAGGCGAGCGGCACGATCAGGCCGAGTGAGCGGGCAAGTGTCGGCTCGCCGGCGAGGCGCTCGGCCGGCCAATCGGGAATCTCGCGGTCGATCCAGTAGCACACGCGCGCGTCGCGACCGGAATGCTTGGCCACGTAGAGCGCGTTGTCGGCCAGCTGCAGCGAGGCGTGCCAGGCATCGTCGCGTCCGTACAGGCCCGGCAGTGGCAGATTGGCGATGCCGACCGAGGCCCGCACGCAGATCGATCCGTGCTGGGTGTCGATCGGCGTGGCCAGCAGCCCGCGCAGGCGGTCGGCAGTGGCGCAGGCTGAATCGGCCGTCGCGTCGGGCAGGACGACAAGGAACTCCTCGCCTCCCCAGCGCGCGACATGCGTGCCGGCACCGCTGCGCAGGCGCAGGCGCTCGGCGAATGCGACCAGCACCTCGTCGCCGGTATCGTGGCCGTATTCGTCATTGACGCGCTTGAAATGGTCGATGTCGATCAGCAGCAGGGCTGCCCAGGTCGGCTCGCGGCAGAGATCGCGCAGGCGGTCGGACATCGCCCGGCGGTTGGCCAGGCCGGTCAGCGGATCGCTGCGGCTGGCGCGCCAGAGCCGGCGATTCATGCGCCGCTGCCAGCCCATCACGGCGATACCGGCGACCAGCAGGGCGACCAGTCCGTAGCCGGACACCTGCTGCAGACGTTCGCTCTCGGCCATGCTGCGCGATTGCTCCGAGTTGTGCGCCTGCAGGCGCTCGAGCTCGAGATGCTGCTCGCGGTCGCGCAGGTGGGCCTCGAGCGCGGCGAGGCGTTCGTGATTGTGGTTGCGCAGATAGGCCTCGCGCAGGGTGGCGGCTTCACGCAGGGTGGCAAGCGCTTCCGGATAGCGTTCCCGTTTCTCGAGCAGGCGTGCGCGCAAGTCGAGCAGGCGCCAGCGCTCGATCTCGCCGAGGGCGGCGGCATCGATGCCATCGAGCCGCTCCAGGGCACCCTCGTGGTCACCGTCGGCGGCAAGACGGCGGGCCTCGACGAGGCGGATTTGCCGGCGCAGGTCGTCGTCGATCGCGGCCACATCGAGGGCGAGGACTTCGTCGAGCAGCTGGCGGGATTCGGCGACGGCTCCGGTTTCGGCGAGGGCGGTGGCCAGGGCGATGCGGGCGAGGATGTCCGGGCGCGAAGCCCCTGCCCCCTTGCCGGCGAGTTCGCGGACCCGGCGCAGGTGCGGGATCGCCTCGGCGTGGCGTTGCTGGCCGCTGAGGGTGAGGGCGAGGTTGTAGCGCACGGCCGCCTCATGGCGGAAATCGCCGACGCGCTCCATCAGCGCCAGGGCCCGCTCGTAGTCCGCCTTCGCCCGCTCGTTCTCCTCCATTTCCGAATGCATGACGCCGAGGTTGACGAGGATCGGGATGCGTTCGGCCTCGAGGCCGAGCGTTTCCGCCTCGGCCAGTGCCTGCGCATAGACCTCGACGGCAGCGATGCGGTCGCCGCTGCGATGCAGGATCGAACCGGCGCGGCGCAGCAGCTGCGTGCGTACCGGTTCCATCGGCAAGGTGATGGCGAGCGCGCGCAAGTCGACGGCGTCGCCTCGGGCCTCCTCGTTCCGGCCGAGGCCGGCGCGTGCCCAGCCGCGGCAGGCCAGTGCGGTGGCACGCTGGCGGGTGTCGATCGGTGCGGAAGATTCAAGGATGCCGTCGGCGAGGGCGACGGCCGCCGCCGNNGTGCCAGATGCGGCGCGGCCACGCCAACGGCAGCGGCGCGGGATGGTCGATGGTGCACCGCGAAGCGGCTGCGGCAAGCCGACGCCCGGCAGGGATCCAGCGTTCGACGGCACAGCACGATCTGCCATGCACGGCGATTGCGTCCGCCATCGCCGCGGATCACGCGATGGACGTCATGCCGCCGCCGGTGAGGTGAAGCGCACCGGCGCAACATTCGCGGTCACCACGGCGACCGCGCCGCTCGGTATCGGCAGGTGTTCAATTTCCCGCGTGACCATGGCATGGTCGCTCCCCGGGGAATTCCGACAGGGGACATGCGCATGAATTCGATTCCAGGCTTGCGGGCNNATGGTCGGCAGCGGCGATCCGCTGATGCGGGAACTTGCCATCCAGACCGGCCTCGCGGCGTCGGATTCGATCATGCGCGCACTCGCGTTCAAGCATGTGCTGCTCGGTCTCGACCGCCTCGTGTTCACCCTGGCCGTCGACGAAAGCGAAGCAAAGGAGCGTGTCGAGCATTCGCAGGCCGTGTTCGCCCAGAATGGAAGCATTGCCTCGATCCAGTTCGACCGCAGCCGGACCGATCCTGCCAAGGCGATTTTCTTCAGACCCGGCAGCAGCCAAACAGGAAAGGTCGAGGGGCTGGTCGTCACCTTCGACTACGGAGAAATCGAGGGCGAACTGCGCCTGC
>JRYE01016891.1_pt1 | contig 10486 bp, 15 predicted proteins | sample 235321 | NCBI WGS metagenome assembly JRYE01 (sample SAMN03074214, study PRJNA261473) | activated sludge metagenome | biome: Common Effluent Treatment Plant; feature: Wastewater; material: Activated sludge; isolation source: activated biomass in a lab-scale reactor treating industrial wastewater at... | reverse complement strand
GATGCTGTAAAGCCAGGTGCTAAAACTCTTGTTGGTATTAAACAATTCTTTTTTATGGATCAGTTTTACAAATAAATCCTGCGTAAAATCTTCGGCCAGTTCCTTGTTTTTCCATAGCATTTTGTAAAAAAAACCAAATAGTTTTTGGCCATACCTGTTGTAAATTTCATCAAAAGCATCGGTATGGCCTTTTTGCATTTGGGTGAACCACTCNNGCCATATCGCTTAATTCAGTTGTTTATAGAGTTCTTCTGAAATACCGGCCTGCTTGGCAATAAATTCCATTTTTTGCATAAGCCATTTTGCCTGTGCAGCGTTTTTGTTTTCATAACTTTTATAGAGCAACAAAAAAGACGGGAGGTAATTTTTGTACAGGTGCTTTTCGGGTTCGGTTAAAGCAACTGCATAATCCAGCCGTTCTTTTTTAAAATCGTTGCTGATGTGGTTACTCAATTCAGTAAAGTCCCCGGCAGGGTTAAGGCTTACCAATAGCCCCGTATAATAAGCATTAGGATATTTTGCAATCACTTCACGGCCTAATGAAAGGCAGAGGTAGGCATTGGGTTCCAAATCCATTCCTTCTTCGTAATATTTTAAGGTAATATCTTTTCTAATATTGGTAGCCTGCTGTACCATGGCAAGGCCTACCAGGTCGCCAATGCCACGGGCATAAATTACTGCATTGGTATTGGCAGACATTAATGTATTATACTGGTATTCGTAAACATTGGGTGTAAGAGGGGATGCAGCATATAATTTTTGGGCATATTCGGCAAGCAGGGTTTTATCATTGGCAATAATGCTGTATTGAATAAGGTAAGGATAGATTGCGGCTTTATCTTTTGCCAGTTGCAACGCTTTAAATACCGGTTCTTTATTTTTTTTGCCCGAATGAAAAAATTGGATAAGTTGGTATTGCCAGCTTTCTTTAATAAAGGTTATGGAAGCTTCACTTATAAAATTGAGTTCCTTTTCTTTTGCCCCGGCATTTAATTTTTTATCCCGTTCGGTATTTTGGTAAAGCAAAATCCAGGCATCTGCATTAGAAGGGTTTTGCAAACCTTTCTTTTTTAATAAAGCTAAAGTTGCTCCCGTTTCAGTTAAAGGAATTTTGCCTTGTTGAACCGTATGGGTTTCTGTAACCGATTGTGCACCTGCCACGGTGAAAAAACCAAGCATCAAAAAAAGTAATTGATATTTCATATTGCTGAGTACACTTATGCGGTGAAATCGTTTAATAAATTTATCCCATTATGGAAAATTGTTGAAAAACAATTCGGGAACAAGCGTTGGTTTTTATAGTATTGCGCTTTTTGTGGCGGGGAGTAAAAAAGAAACCTGTTCATAAACTCCTTAATTTTACCCCTATGAGCAAAATTATAAACCTTTTCTTAGCTTTTTGTGTTTTAATGGGTTTTGTGGGCTGCAAAACTGGCAACCAATGGTTAAAATTACCCATTGAACCTTCACAGCAGACGCTTTTGTGGGAAATATCCGGAAAAAACTTTAAGCAACCCAGCTATATTTTCGGCACATTTCACCTGTTGTGTAAAGAGGATTTGGTATGGAGTGAAAACCTTAAAAAAGCATTTGCTGCCAGCCAAAAATTGTACCTGGAAATGGACCTTGATGAGGTGAGCAATACCATGGGGGCATTATTTTGTATGAATATGAAAGGGAATAAAACGCTTAAAGATTTTTATACCCCCGAAGAATATAAGCGTATCGAAACCTATTTTAAGGACAGCCTTAAGATGCCTTTTGCAATGCTCAATAAATTTAAACCTTTAATGCTGGAGTCCTTACTTTACCCGGGCCTTATGAAATGTAAAGCAATGAGTGGTGTGGAAGAAGGCCTTATGAAATTTGCCAAAGAGCAAAAAAAAGATGTGGAAGGATTTGAAAACATCCAATTTCAATGTGCGGTTTTTGATAGCGTACCCTACGAGATACAGGCAAAAGGATTATTGCGTACCATCGATAGCCTGGCAACGTACAAGGCGGAGTTTAATACCATGTTACAGTTATATAAAACCCAGCAACTGGGTTTATTGGACAGCCTGCTGAACAGGCAAAATGAAACCACCGGGGCAAGCATGGATATTTTATTATACAACCGAAATAAAAATTGGGTAGCACAAATGAAAAACCTAATGCCCAAAGCAGGCCTTTTTGTGGCCGTAGGAGCCGGGCATTTGCCGGGCCCGCAGGGCGTATTGCAATTGTTGCGTAAGGAGGGCNNTGGAACAGTTGATGATTGTAAAACAATTTTAAAAAACCAGCAAAAGTATGCTGAGAAAATTTGAAGATACCTACAGGCATAAAGGCTTAAGAAAAAAATTGATAGATTCTCTAAGAGATAAAGGAATCAGTAATGAAAGGGTGCTGGCTGCAATGAACGAAGTACCCCGTCATTTCTTTTTAGATACGGCGCTGGATAATATTGCTTATGAAGACCGGGCTTTTCCCATTGCAATGGGCCAAACCATATCGCAGCCTTATACCGTGGCCTACCAAACTTCTCTTCTTGAAGTGGAGCCACAGGATAAAATTTTGGAAATTGGCACGGGTAGTATTTACCAGGCAACCGTTTTGGCCGAAATGGGTGCAAAAGTTTATACCATAGAGCGGCAAAAAAAACTCTTTGATCTTACCCGTAAATTTGTTTTAAAAGCAAAATACCCTTCCATTAAATTTTTTTATGGCGACGGCTTTGAAGGCCTGCCCACCTTTGCTCCTTTTGATAAAGTGCTCATCACTGCTGCAGCGCCATTCATACCGCCCCGGTTAATTGAACAGTTAAAAACAGGGGGCAAAATGGTACTGCCTCTTGAAACATCAGGGGGCAGTCAACGCATGTTGCGGATAACAAAAACCCATGAGGGTACGGTAGAAGAAGAATTTGAACAGTTTAAATTTGTGCCAATGCTCAAAGGGAAACATAATTAAGCGTTCCTAAGTATTCTTTTCTTGTAAAATGGAATTGCTAAATAATACGATGTCTTCAACCACTTTATGGTTACGGTAAATTTTCTGGTGGCCAAGCCCATGGGTGATATAAAAGCGAACATTTGCCGGCTGGTCATTTATCACTTTATCAACATCAGTCATTGGGGTGATGTAGTCTTCACTGTCCTGAACCCATAGGATAGGGGAATGGATATTTTTTATTGCCCTGCGTATAGAAAACCACTCAGGTGTTTTGTCGGTTTTTTCTATTATGCTTTCGGTCATAAGATTTGCAATTTTACCGGAATGTATTTTTAATAGGGCGAAGGCATTTTTTATGGCTGTAGTTGTTTCTGCAGCAGGGGCAATAAGTGCAAGTACCGTATTTTCCGAATGAGGAATTTTTTCAAGAGCAAGGCAAACGGCAAGCCCGCCAAAGGAATGTGCAACGTAACAATCAATAGGGCCGTAGGTTTCATTGATTTTTTGAATCATATTACAATACTCTATTGCATTTACCGTTTTACCCTCACTGATGCCATGAGCCGGAGCATCAAAAGCCAGTACTTCATAATTGTTTTGTGAAAAAGCCGTAGCGAGTATTTCAAATTTATGAATGCTGGAACAAAAGCCATGCAGCAGTAGCACTTTGTTTTTTCCGTGAGAAGGGATCCTGTAACCGTTTATCTTTACTTTGTTTAATTTAAACGACAGGGGTTCGGAAGCCTCAAAAATTCTTGCAAAACGCCCTTTAAATTTTACAGGCGGTGTTGAAAAAAGCGTAACAGCGTAATTTCCACATTTTTTTGGCCAGGTGACAGAAAGAAAAAATAATTTCAAGCGTAAAAAAGGATATAAAATTTTTTGTATTTTCATTACACAAAGTTATCACTTATGAAAATTGTTTTAATCGGTTCCGGAAACGTTGCAACAGTTCTGGGAAGATTGTTTAAAAAAAGCGGGCATGTTATTCAAGCCGTTGTTAGTAAAAATTTAGATCACGCCAAAACACTCGCCGATGAGTTACAATCGGAGTATGCTGATTTAACCAAACCTGTAAATATGAATTGCGATTTGGTGGTCATCTCCATCTCGGATTACGGTATTGAGGATATTCTCTCCGGAATTATGGATAACCGTAAACCCATTGTGCATACAGCCGGATCGGTATCAAAAGATATCTTGAAAAAATACTCGGAGAATTATGGCGTATTATACCCACTGCAAACCATCCGAAAAGAAATAGAAACGATTCCAACCATTCCTTTTTTGGTGGACGGCTCCTCGGAAGAGATGACGTTGTTTATAGAAAAATTTGCCCTTACCCTTTCCAGCCAGGTTCAAAGAGCCAACGATGAAGAACGATGTAAAATGCACCTGGCTGCAGTTATAGCCAGCAACTTCAGTAATTTTATGTATTGCCTCGCCGAAGAATATTGCAAAAATGAAAAGATGGATTTTGAGTTGCTCAAACCATTAATATTGGAAACGGCAAATAAAGTGATGCATCACCCGCCTTCTGCCATGCAAACCGGGCCTGCGGTAAGAAAAGATATCCAAACCATGGATAAGCACTTGCGCTTATTAACCCCTTATCCTAAATTGCGTACCACTTACCTGCGTTTAACCGATAGTATAATGAACCCTTAATGGTAGGGTAAAATAATATTGGTTTGCACTTTGTACGGATTTTTCATTTTCCCGTTTTCATCAAGAGGGTCATCTACAAAAACCTCAAAAATTTTGCCGGCTTTTTTTCCGGGCTTTATTTCCTTAAGCATATCTTTAAGCGCCACATAACCCTGATCGGTTAAATGATAAGGACCAAAAAAATGCGCCACTAAAGCGCTATCGCTGCCGGTTTGTTTAGTAAAAACTTTTTTGGGTAGCTTAACCGGCTTTTTATCTACCGGCAACCCGGCTTCAAAAAAATACGGGGCTTTATGCTTTTGGTACCAGCAGGCCGGCGAGCCCTTAAGGGTAAGTTTATTGGTTTTAATCACTTTGGTTAAAATGCTATCAAATATTTTAGTGAATTTTTTCGCCAGTATTTCATCATTGGCAGCACTGTCTTTTACCATAATATAAAGTGCTTTTGCCGTAAGCGAATCTTTAATATTGATGATGGGCGCTTTAGGCGTAGGGTCTTCCTGCTTTTGCACCGTAATGGCTGGTTTAATGATCCCCAGGCTGCTGTCTTTGCCGGTGGGTTGATTTTTGTTGTCATTTTGCCCGCAGGAGGTAATGCCCAATAGCAAGCAGGCAATAAATAAGGTTTCAACAATTTGTTTTTTCATAACAAAAATTGTTTAATGAAATGAAGTGACGCTGCCAAATTTAACCTATGTTTATTGCTTTTTCTAAAATTTAAAAGTTTTATTTTCCTTTATTAGTAATTCCAATTAGGTTTGCAGCCCGAAATTTGCATAATGTATAAGATTACTTTTAAATTTGAACAAAAAGGGCTTGAACCCATAACCCTTAATAATATAGAACCTAACCAGTCCATTCTTGAAGTGGCATTGAAGAATGATATTGAATTGCACCATAACTGTGGTGGCGTTTGTGCCTGCAGTACCTGTCATTTATACCTGGAAAAAGGGGAAGATTTTGTGGAAGAGCTTAGCGACGGTGAAGAAGATTTTATTGACCGGGCCGTAAATCCAAGGTTAAATTCCCGCCTGGGTTGCCAATGCGTGTTGCTGGAAAATGAAGAAGGTGAAATAGTCGTTACCCTGCCGGACCAAACTCAGTTTTTGGGTGAATAAAAAAACGCAGCCCGGAATGATTCCATTGTAAAATTTTCAAAAAAATTGTATGACATTTGAACCGCCTATTTACTGGAACGATTATGAAGATATTGCACAAAAGCTCTATGAACGGTTTGGCGATGAGTTTAATGAAGGCAAAATTTACCGCATTCGGTTTAGCGATCTGCATAAATGGGTTTTGGAAATTCCTCATTTTAAGGGCAAGCCCGAAGAAAGCAATGAAGGCCACCTGGAAATGATCCAAAGCACCTGGGTGTATGAATGGCGGGATCAACAGAAATAATTTTTGGTATGAATGTACTTGCAGGGTTTAAGCAAATTCAACTTTTTGTTTTGGACGTAGATGGCGTTTTAACAAACGGCAGCCTGCTATTACTGGAAGATGGGCAAATGGCCAGGATGATGAATATTAAAGATGGCTATGCCTTGCAACTGGCTGTAAAAAAAGGATACCGCATCGTAGTCATCTCCGGTGGAAAATCCATAGCAGTTAAAAACCGTTTAAACCTTTTGGGTATTGCCGAAGTGCATATTGGNNGTATGGGCTCAATAAAGATCAAATACTTTTTATGGGAGATGATTTGCCCGATATTGAAATGATGCAACATGCCGGGTTAGCCTGTTGCCCGGCAGATGCTGCAGCCGAAATAAAAAGCCTGGCGCACTATATATCTCCCTTTAATGGCGGCCAGGGTTGCGTAAGGGATGTAATAGAAAAGGTACTTAAGCTAAATGGGCATTGGGCCCATGAGAAACATACTCCCGCTATTTAAAGCCTGTTCATTGCTAAATCGTTATTTTAGATTGCGTTCATTACTTTTGTAATGCATGAAACTTCTTGCTGCATTTTTTCAACTGGTCCGGTGGCCAAATTTATTTTTTGTTGCGCTTACGCAAAGCCTGTATTACGGTTGTTTATTTAATGCCGTGGCGCCGGCCTATAGCTTAAAAGCCGATTTATGGATGTTTTTTCTGTTGGTGCTGGCATCGGTTCTTATAGCTGCAGCAGGATATATCATCAACGATTATTTTGATCAGCAGATTGATAAAATCAATAAACCCCAAAAAGTAATTGTTGGAAAAATGATACACCGTAGATGGGTTATTCTTTGGCATTGGGTATTATCGGTTGCCGGCATCGGCATTAGTTTTTATATCAGCTATAAAACCGGCAAATGGATTTTGGGTTGGGCAAATTTAGCCGCATCCTTGCTGCTTTGGTTTTATTCCACTACGTTTAAAAAAAAGTTGTTGATTGGCAATGTTATTATTGCGGCCCTATCGGCATGGGTGATATTGGTAGTGTATTTTTTTGTTGGTGCAGGGTTCAGTCAATGGTACCAGGACGAAAGCTTTATTAATTTTCAACGCTTTTTTAAGTTTACCACGGTTTATACCGGCTTTGCCTTTGTTACTTCACTCATACGGGAAGCCATAAAAGACCTGGANNGTTTGGGGCGTACCCGCTTCAAAGGTTTATGTGGGGGTGTGGTTAATCGTATGCATGGGGGCATTAGGCATCCTGCAACTATATGCCTGGCATTCGGGCATGTGGGTGATGGTACTTTTTATTGCAGTTTTTTTGCTGGTTCCATTAATTTCTATACTCAGGGGATTGTTTAAAGCAGTTACTGCCGTAGAATACCACCGGCTGAGTACATTCATTAAACTGGTGATGCTCGCCGGCATTTTATCCATGTTATTTTTTCTTTTATACCTCTATCCGCTATGAAAAAAATTATACTTGCATCACAATCGCCTCGCCGCAAACAATTATTGGAATGGGCATAGCAGCCGTTTGATGTGGTGCTAAGCCATACCGATGAATCCTACAACCCGGAAGAAAGTTTTGAACAAATTGCCCTGCATATTGCCAGCAATAAATCAATGGCGGTTAAAGATAAAACAGGTTCTGCTTTGCCTATCCTTGCCGCCGATACCCTGGTAATCTGTAACGGGCAAATCATGGGCAAGCCCAATAGTAAAGATGAAGCCATTGCTTTCCTTAAGCAACTATCGGGTAATACACACTCCGTTATAACTGCTGTGGTGATCCTGCACGGCAACAAAGAACAGTCCTTTACAGATGAAACCCTCGTTGAATTCCATCCGCTTACCCTTGCACAAATTGAATTTTATGTAGAAAAATATAAGCCCTACGATAAAGCCGGAGCCTATGCCATACAGGAATGGATCGGCGTAATTGGGATTAAAAAAATTACCGGTGATTTTTACAATGTTATGGGCTTGCCGGTGAGCAGGGTTATTCCGCTGCTGAATGCATTTTTTCCGTAGGCGCCAAATTCGTAACTTTCGTTAAATTTTTTTCCGTATGACCGAGCATCTTCTCCAGTTCATCTGGCAGTACAGGTATTTTAATCTTCATAACCTGCACTCCACCCAAAATGAACCTTTGCAAATTATACATCCGGGTAATTTAAATACGTCACCAGGGCCCCGATTTTTTAAATGCCAAAATAAAAGTGGGGAATACCGTACTTGCCGGAAGCATTGAGCTTCACCTTAAATCTACCGACTGGCTGGATCATAAACACAGCAATGATAAAAACTATAATAACGTTATTCTTCATGTGGTTTGGGAACACAATAAAAATATTGGCCTTGCTTTTCCCGTACTTGAATTGCAACACAGGGTTTCTTCACTGTTTTTAGATAAGTATGCCGGTATGATGAAAGCGGATACGTTTATACCCTGTGAAAACCATATTGGCCAACTTCATTCCCTAACCATTCGTGCATGGAAAGACCGGGCGGCAGCAGAACGGCTCATGCAAAAAGCCGCTTATATCCGGGCCTTGCTGCAGCAAAACCAGCACCACTGGGAAGAAACATTTTGGTGGATACTGGCCCGTAATTTTGGCTTACCGCAAAATGCCGATGCCTTTGAGGCGGTGGCAAAATCGTTGCCCTTAAGCATTTTGGCAAAGCATAAATTTCAACAAATACAAATTGAAGCCTTGCTTTTAGGCCAGGCAGGTTTACTTCATAAACCTTTTAAGGAATCGTATCCGCAAATGCTTAAAAAGGAATATGTTTTTCTTCAAAAAAAGTATCAATTGCAGCCGATACCATTGCCTTTACATTTCTTGCGAATGCGGCCGGCAAACTTTCCTACCGTAAGGCTGGCACAACTTGCCGGGCTTATTCATAAAAGCGTACACCTGTTTTCAAAAGTAAAAGAAGCCGCTTCAATACAGGAACTCGTAAACCTTTTACAATGTACCGCCAATGATTACTGGAATTATCATTATGTGTTAGATAAAGAATCGGGCACTAAACCCAAAACCTCCGGAAAACAACTCACGGAAAATGTGATCTTAAATACCGTAATCCCTGTATTATATGCCTATGGATTGGTAAACAGCTCAGAAGAATATAAATCCAGGGCGGTTTCTTTTGCCGAAAAAATTTCCGCAGAGAAAAATACTATTACCGCCCGGTTCAGGCAATTGGGCGTACCCTGCTTAAATGCTTATGATTCGCAAGCGCTGATTTACTGGAAAAAAAATTATTGCAATGAAAAAAAATGCCTTTGCTGCACCGTAGGTAATAAAATATTAAAGCCGGAAAAAGACTAACCCCATTGATACCTTATAGCCAATTCAATATCCGGGTGAAGGCTTTTCATCACCGGGCAATTATCACCAATTTGCTGCAACACTTTTTGTTGCTGAACATCAATATGTGGAGGTAAGAAAAGATACACTTCAATTTTTCCGATCCTTCTGGGGTTAGGCAGCATATGCTTGGTAACTTCCAGCCGGGTGCCTTTTAGTTCTACACCCATATCCTGCGCACGGATGCCCATTGTGGTAATCATGCAGGTGGCAAGGGCAACGCAAACGGTATCTGTAGGGCTAAAGCGTTCGCCCTTTCCCCGGTTATCAGTAGGCGCATCGGTTTCTATTACCGAACCACTTTGTATATGGGTGCATTGGCACCTTAAATTACCGGTATATTCAATATTTGCTGTCATAGCTATAAGGTTTAAACGTTAAAAAAGCCCATAAGGCCATAATGGTTCGTTATAATTCTTTTACTTACCAAAAGGGCGTTATTTTTGTGTAAATTTACTTAAGTAAATCCCATTCATGAAGAAATTATTTTTATTGCTTTTGAGTTTTAACCTGCTTGTTGCCGGTTATGCACAGGATAAAAATGCCGGGTCGCCAAAAACCAAAAGAGAGAAGCGTAAAGAAGAAAAGCAAAAACGCATTAATGAAATCATCCGGCAGGAAGAAGAAGGTGTGATAACTTTTAAGAAACATTTTGTGTNNACCCGGTGAAGTTGGGGGTGCAGCAACAAATTTTGCTGGGTAATAAAGGGAATAAAAATGGTGTGTCGGTTACCGGTAATATAGGCGGTGGACTTGCCTTAGGCCTGCTTCGACCTTATGAAGTACAAATACAGGATTCAACCGGTAATTTAAAATATATCACCTATGAGAGCGATAGCCTGGCTTATGTCGATGCGTATTTACATGGCGCCATTGTTTCCGGGCCATCACTGGGGCGGGGTTGGAGTGGATTAAAATTTAAACCGGGTATTTATGCCAAAGCTGCTGTTCGGTTTGACTATGGACAATATAATGAAATGGTGAATGCCCTTGAAATTGGACTGGTGGGCGAGTTTTATGCACAAAAAATTCCTCAAATGATTTATAACAAACAAAAGCAATTTTTCTTAACGGCTTTTGTGGCCATTGTTTTAGGAAAAAGATAATAAATAAAGTATAATCTTAAAC
>JRYE01007574.1_pt1 | contig 10487 bp, 8 predicted proteins | sample 235321 | NCBI WGS metagenome assembly JRYE01 (sample SAMN03074214, study PRJNA261473) | activated sludge metagenome | biome: Common Effluent Treatment Plant; feature: Wastewater; material: Activated sludge; isolation source: activated biomass in a lab-scale reactor treating industrial wastewater at... | reverse complement strand
CCTCGCCGACCACGCCGCCGGCATTGAATGCCCGGTGCTCCTCATGGGCGACTTCAACTCGCCGACACGCACGCCCCAGATGCGGACGCTGCTCGTGGCGGGAAATCTCCACGACGCGAACGCCGGATTCGGTCTGCATGCCACCTGGCCGAAACTGCGCTGGTGGATGCGACCAATACCGGGTGTGCGTCTTGATCAGGCATTCACGAGGGGTCTTGTCTGCGAGTCAAGCCGCGTCCTCGGGCCGATCAACTCAGACCACCTTCCGATACTCATGGAGTTCCGCCTGGAGGCCGGCATGAGGGCCGCCTCGCTACCTGCCCGCTCCGAACGATCTACCCCGCACCTTCGAGCGCCTTGAGCAGTCTCGCCTCGTCCCAAACCTCGATCCCCAGTTCCCGCGCCTTGTCGAGTTTCGATCCCGCCGACTCGCCCGCGACCACGAGGGAGGTCTTGCTCGAGACGCTCCCCGAAACCTTCGCCCCCAGCGACTCCAGTCGCTCCGTCAGCGTCGTGCGATCAAAGGACTCCAGCGTCCCCGTCAGCACGATCGTCTTGCCCGCGAACGGCCCGACCGATCCCCCGCCGGCGCGAGACGACGCCCGATAGTCCTTGCTCGAGAGATCCACACCCTCCATCGCAAGATCACGGAAGGTCTTCCTCGCCGCGGCACTGTGCAGATACGCGTGCACCACTAGGGCCGTGTCCTTGCCCAGGCCCGTCTCGGGTCGATTCGCCGTGTCCTCGTCGAACCCCAACTCGCGAGCCTCGCTCTTGGAGAGCGACTTGGGGCGCAGTTCCATCTCGCTCGCCGCGAGCAGCGACTCGAGCGACTCGAAGCGACGCGCCAGCATCTTCGCGGTCGTGTCGCCCACGTGCCGGATTCCCATCCCCGCGAGCACGCGCGCCAGCCCTCGCGACTTCGCGGCCTCGATCCCCGCCAGCATCTTGTCGGCCTTCTTCTCGCCCATCCGATCGATCTCAAGGAGTGCCTCGCGGTGCTCGTGCAACCGGAAGATGTCGGCGAAGGAGTTCAGCGGGATCGACGACGCGCGGATCTGGTCGATCGTCTTCTCGCCCAGACCATCGATGTCCATCTGCTTTCTTCCGACGAACCACACGAGTTTCTCACGGATCTGGGCGGGGCACTCCGGGTTCACGCACCGGCGCACCGTCTCGAGCGTGGGCGCCTCGACCCCCTCGGGCGGCTCGATCTCCACGCTCCCGCCGCAGACCGGACACGTGCCGGGCGCCTCGATCCGCTTCGCTCCACGCGGGCGCTTCTTCAGCACCACGCCGACCACCTGCGGGATGATCTCGCCCGCCTTCTCGACATACACCGTGTCGCCAAGGCGGATATCCGTTCGCTTCCCCTCGTGCTCGGTCGCGGCATCGCGCACGCGCCCATAGTTGTGCAGCGTCGCGTGCCGCACCGTCGTCCCGGCGAGCACCACCGGTTCCATCACCGCGCGGGGCGTGATCTTCCCCGTCTTCCCCACCTGGTGCTCCACGCGGATCAGCGTCGTTGTCGTGCGCTCCGCCGGATACTTATACGCGACGATCCACCGCGGGCTTTTCGCCGTCGCGCCCAGGCGATCCTGCTGATCGAACCGATCCACGCGGACGACCATCCCATCGGTCGCGTAGTCGAGCGTGTGCCGCGTGCTGGCGAACGCCTCGATCCGCTCGAGCACCTCATCGATCGTGGAGCACGAACGGACATGAGGCGACGTCGGCACGCCCATCGTCCCCACCTTCTCGATGAACTCAACAAATCCGCCCGCAAACGAACCATCCGAGACCTCGCCGCGCCCATGCGCACAGAACGCCAGCCGACGCTTCGCCACCTGTCGCGGGTCGAGCTGCTTCATCGCTCCCGATGCCGCGTTCCGCGGGTTCATCAGCAGTTCCTCGCCCTCCGCCTCGCGCTCGGCATTCAGCCGCGCAAACTCGCTCAGCGGCAGGTACACCTCCCCACGAATCTCCAGCACCCTCGGCACGCCCCGCGACGCCTCCAGTCGCGTCGGGATCGACCGGATCGTCCTCACCGAGTGCGTGACGTCGTCGCCCTTGGTCCCATCACCCCGCGTGAGGGCATACGCCAGTTCGCCCTTCTCGTACCGCAGCGAGACGGCCAGCCCATCGATCTTCGGATCGCATACCAGCACGATCGGCTCGCGCGACCCGAAGAGGCCCTCGCCGCCCAATCCCTTCACGACGCGCGCGTGCCACTCGCGAACCTCGCTCTCGTCGTACGTGTTCTCGATCGAGAGCATCGGCATCGCGTGCGCCCGCGTCACGAACGACTCGATCGGCGCCCCGCCCACGCGCCGCGTCGGGCTGTCGGGATCGTCGAGATCCGGATGTCGTGCCTCGAGCGAGGCGAGTTCGGCGAGCAGGCGGTCAAACTCCGGGTCCGACATGATCGGCGCATCGTCCTCGTAATACGCCGCATTCGCTCGCGAGAGGAGCGCGCGCAACTCGACGATGNNCGCTCATGCGATGACTCTAGTGGCCTTCGCCTTCGTCGCCCGTTGCGTTGCCCGAATCGGTAACCGCCTTGGGCTTGATCGCCAGCGAGGCGACCACGCCCGTGAGGAGCATCCCGCCCACAATCGCCAGGCTCACATACTCATTGGGCTTCCACTCGTGCTTGAAGTACGACACGAGCATCTTCACGCCGATGTACGAGAGGATCACGATCAGCGAGAACTTGAGGTATCGGAACCGATCCAGCAGCCCCGCGAGCACGAAGTACAGGGACCGAAGTCCCAGAATCGCCATCATGTTCGACGTGAACACGATGAACCGCTCCTGCGTCACACCCAGAATCGCGGGGATCGAGTCCACCGCGAAGACCACGTCCGTTGTCTCCACCACCAGCAGCGCCGGAACCAGCGGCGTCACCACCCGCGATCCGTGCTCCACCGCGAAGAACCTCTGCCCGTGATAGTTCGGCGTCAAGGGCAGGTGCTCCCGCGCCCACCGCAACACCCGGCTCGACTCCGCGTCGAACCCGCCATCCTCCGCCCGATACATCTTCCACGCCGTCCATACCAAGAACCCGCCCATCACCACCTCGAGCCAGGCGTACTGCTTCACCAGTTCCGTGCCCGCGGCGATCATCACGNNCGGTGAGGCCGGTGACGCGCTCGTCGTTGGGGTCCATGCCCGAGGTCTTCGCGGGATCGAGCGCCACGCCAAGCCCAAAGAGGTGCGAGTCGTACGCCCAATACACAAAGACCATCGTCGCGAGCGCGAGAACCACGCACACGCCCGTCATCGCCAGTGCCCCGCGCATGGAAACCGCGTGGGCCTTGCGATTCAGAACCCCCAGGTCCAACGCAAGGAACGTGAGCACGAGCGCGACAAATCCCGAATACAGCCAGATCATGCGAGGGGAGGATACACAGTGGCATGGAGTGGGGAACGAACCCCGCCCGACCGCCCACCGATCCGCGCCCGTACGATTGGCCCGATGCCGATCGCCACGCGTCATGTCCCAAGGCTCAATCCCGCCGAGGCCGCCGCCGCCGAGGAATCCGCGCACAAAGTCGTCGAGACCCATCGCGCGCTTGCCGCGTTCCTCCGATCGGGCCAGACCCTGGCCCAGATTGACACCTTCGTCGCGCAGACGCTCGACTCCCTCGATTGCCGCTCGTGCTTCCTCGGCTATCGGGTCCCACGCACGCCCCCGTTTCCCTCCCACGCCTGCCTCTCCGTGAACGACTGCGTTGTCCACGGCACCGCCGGCTACCTCACACGCCCGCTCGCGCCAGGCGATGTCCTGAAGATCGACATCGGCGTGACCTACCGCGGTTGGATCGGCGATGCCGCGTGGACCTACTCCATCGGCAAGCCCTCCCCCGTGATCCGCCGACTCATGGACACCGGCAAGGAGTCACTCCGGCGCGGCATCGCCGCATTGAAAATCGGTGGAACACTCCTCGAATGGGCGAAGGCCGTGCAGGGCTACGTCGAAGGTGAGGCCGGCTTCCACCTCGTCCGAGGCCTCGGAGGCCACGGCTACGGCCGACGCCTCCACGGCCCGCCGTACGTCTCCAACACCCTGCCGACATATTCCGGCGAATGGCCCGACGCCCAGGTCGTCCTCGAGCCGGGCATCCTCATGGCCCTTGAGCCCATGATCGCGGCCGGCACACCGATCGTGAACAGCAAAAAGGGCACCTGGCCCGTCTTCACCGAAGATGCCTCCATGTCTGTCCACCACGAGCACGACGTTCTCATGACCGATGACGGCCCCAAGGTCCTGACCGCCGGCCTCGAAGAACTCCCCGACGTCATCGACGCCTGATCGCCATCGGTCCAGGGACTACTTCTCCGCGCGATCCTCGCTCGGCCCGCTCGCGGTGCCCGATTCACTCTGCGCCTTGGGCAAGCCGCCACCCAACGCCTTGTAGAGCGCCACAAGATTTGTGGACATCGTGATCTCGCTCTGCACCAACTGGTCCTCGCTGTCATACAGCGCCCGCTGGCTGTCCAGCACGTTCAGGAAGTCACGGATCCCCGCCTTGTACACGTCGGTCGAGAGTTCCACGGCCCTCCGGTTCGCCTCCGTCGCGCTCCGCAGCAGCGCCACCCGTTCCTGCTCACGAACAAAGTCCACCAGACGGTTCTCGACCTCCTCATACGCGTTGAGCACCGTGGACTCGAACGCCCCGATCGCCTGCTGCGTCCGAGCATCCGCCGCGTCCTTCGCCCGATACAGACGCCGCCGATCAAACAGCGGCAGACGCACCGCCGGCCCGATGCTCCACGAGCGGCTGTTCATGTCCGTCAGCCCTTTCGTCGAGTCGCTCTCTAAAGCGAACGCGCCCGAGAGGCTTACCCGGGGATAGAGATCCGCTGTCGAGACTCCCACGCGAGCCGTCGCCGCCGCCACCTGACGCTCGGCCCGCCGGATGTCGGGACGATTGCGGATCGCGTCGCTGGGCAGACCCACCGCGACCTCCGCCGGCATCGCCGGGATCGATCCCGGCGTCGAGAGTTCCGGATACAGCGCGCCGGGCTCCTCGCCCACGAGCACGCTCAACCGATGCATCGCCCGACGCTGACCCGCGAGAATCGGCGGCAACTGCGCCCGCCGAGTCTCCAGCAGTGCCCGAGCCTGCGCCAGATCCAACTCGCTCGAAAGCCCCGCATCCAGACGCGCCTGCGCGATCTGCACCGACTGCGTCTGGCTCTCGATCGTCCGCTCGACGACCGCTTGCCGGTGCTGCAGCCCGCGCAACTCGATGTACCGCGTCGCGACCTCCGCCGTCAGGATCGTCATCACGTCGCGGAAGTCCGCCTCGCTCGCGAGCATGTCGGCATCGGCGGCATCGATCGCGTGCCGAATCCGACCGAAGAGATCGATCTCCCACGACGCGTCCACGCCCACGGAAAACTGAGAGGTCTCCTCCGCCCCGAACATCGCGCCGTTGTTCACGTTCTCGCTCGATCGCATCCGCGTTGCGCTCGCCGCCGCGTCCACGCTCGGCCAGAGGTCCGCCTTGCTCACGCCACGGATCGCCCGAGCCTCGGCCACGCGCGCCAGCGCGATCTTGATCGACGGACTCCCTGCGATCGCGCGGTCGACGAGCGTTGTCAGCGTCGCATCGCCGAACGACTCCCAATATCCATCGAGGCTCGGAGCCTTGGCCACCGGCGCGCTCGCCACGCCCGGAGCACCCTCCAATCCATGCCACGATTCCGCCGGCGTCGGCACCCGCGGCGTGGAATATGTCGGCCCGACCTTGCAACCGCCGACCATGCCCACCGCACCAAGCCCAAAGGCCAGACCGGCGACGCGAATCATGCGGAACGAAGAACTGGAAGCGTGATGCATAAAGGCTGAATCCTTCAGTGAACGTGGTGACGGACGATCGGGGTTTCAACGCGGCGCACGGGCGCTCAGTGGTTCTTTGGAGGCTCCGATGTCCCCGGCGTTCCCGACGATGCCGAGACCGGGGCGCTCTCAATGTACACATCGACCTGCTGCCCCACAAAGACCGGCAGCGACTTCGGATCAAACGCAAAGATAATCTGCAACACACGCGTGTCCACGCGCTCGGTGCTCTCCCCAGTCAGCGACTTCTTGGGCACCACCAGCGGCTCGAACCGCACGAACGTCAACGACGTCGAAAGGCTCGCGTTCCCGCGCACGTACGCCACGGCCTTCGACCCCTCGCGCACACGCCACGCGTCGTTCTCGTCCACGTCCGCCCGAACGTGCAGCGTCGAGACTTCGCCCAGCACGAGCAGCGACTGCGACGTCACCCCCGCCGGCGCAAACTCACCAGGTCGAATGTTCACCTGTAGCACGCGACCATCCACCAACGCCCGGATCGTCCGCCGCTCGAGATCGGTCTCCACCGACCGCAGTTGCGCCCGGGCCGATTCCACCTGAGCCCGAGACACGTCCAGATCCACGCCCCACGTCCCGGCCTTCAAGAGCGACAAATCCGCACGGGCCTGCGCCAGCCGAGCCTCCGCACCCGCAACCAGGAATCGCGCCTCGCTCAGCGTGTCCACCGTGATCGCACGTGGATCCGTCACCGCCTGTCGCAGCGCCAGTTTTTCCCGAGCGTCCGCCAGCGACGCCTCGGCCTCAAGAACGCGCGCCTCCGCCGGCGGGATCTCCTCGGGACGAGGCGAGGCCTCCAATCGCCGATGCTGCGCCTCCACCACGCGTAGTGCCGCCTCGCGCGACGCCCGTTCGGCCTCGAGTTCCCGCGCCTCGATCCGGAAGAGCGCCTCACCCTTCCTCACGTCCTGACCCACTGTCACCAGCACCTCGTCCACCACCCCGCCCACAGGTGTCCCCACGTCGATGTTCAGCGTGCTCGACTCCACGATTCCCGACGCGGCCACGAACGTCGAGAACGGCGCCGACGGCGGCTGCACCACCGGCGGCTGGGGCACGACGGGCTTGGAGCCTTGCACGATTGTGTACGCCGCAAGCCCCATCCCCGCGATCGCCAGCACTGGAACGATGTAGACCCGGATCATGCCGTCGTCTCCGATGTTTGAGAGCTCTTGGGCGCGTGCGCCTTGGGATCGGTCGAGAGCGTGTGCCCCATCCCGCGCCGGATCGTCACGATCCGCCCGTCGTCCATCTCCGCAATTCTGTCGGCAAACTCGAAGATGCGCTGGTCGTGCGTGACGACCACCAGGGACATCTCGTCCCCCGCCGCCACCTCGCGCAACAGCTCCATCACCTTCTGACCCGTGGCGTGGTCGAGCGCGCTCGTCGGCTCGTCGCACACGATCAGTTTCGGCCTGTGAACCAACGCCCGCGCGATCGCCACACGCTGCTGCTGACCCCCAGAAAGCTTCGTCGGCGGGCTGTTCGTCCGTTCCCCAAGACCGACCTTCGTGAGAATCTCCTTCGCCCGATCCACCGCCTGCTTTCGCCCCTCCCCCTGGATCAAGAGCGGCACGGCCACGTTCTCCGCGATCGACAGCGTCGGGATCAGGTTGAACGACTGGAACACAAAGCCGATGTTGCGTGCCCGAAACCGCGACCGCTCCCCAGACCCCAGTCGATCCAGGTCCGATCCCAAAACCTCGCACTCGCCCTCGTCGCGATCCAGAACGCCCGCCACCACCGAGATCAAGGTCGTCTTGCCGCACCCCGAAGGCCCGACGAGCATGAGCAACTCGCCGCGATGCACGTTCAGATCGATCCCGCGCAGCGCCCGCACCGCCGCGTTCCCGCTGCCATACGTCTTCGTCACTCCCGAGCAGCGCACCGCCACCGCCCGTCCGTCGCCGAACGACACCGCCGAATCGGTCATCACCATCGGGGGCTGCCCGGTTGTCGTCATTTGAACACCACCCCCGGCTCGAGCGAGATCACCCGACGCACGCTGAGAAGCGCCGCCAATGCGCAGATCATCGCCACCGCGCACGCCGCGACCAGCGAGAGTTGCCACGTCAGCCGGAACGCCAGTTGCGATTTGCCCATCGAGTTCCCGAACAACGCCGCCAGACCCACGCCAAGACCAAAGCCCATCACGGCCACATAGCCCGCCTGCAGCAGGATCATGCCCAGCAAGGTGCCATCGCTCGTCCCCATCGCCTTGAGAGTCCCGAAGTACCGGAGGTTGTCGAGGGTGAAACTGTAGAACATGAATCCCGTGATGATCGCGCCGACGAGGAAACCCAACGCCACCGCGATCCCGAAGTTGATCGGAATCCCCGTGTTCTTCAGGAAGTACGCGACCGTCAGATTCTGGAACTCGGGCTTGGTGTACGCCGCCAGACCCGTCTCCCGCTCGAACGCCTCGCCAATGGTGGAGAAGTCCTCATCATCGAGAGCCTGATCGCGAAAGGTAACCCATTGGCGGCGGCTGTCCACCAGCATCGGCGCACCGTCGACTTTTTCGACCTTCCCTGGATAATCGGCGCGATACTCGGCTAAATGGAGGGAGGTGTTGCGATCGTGGCCGACGCCCAGCAACAGCACCCAGCCATCGGCATCATAGAGGCGAGCCAGCGGCGACCGCTCGCCCAGGAGGCAGTCGAGGGCGTGGTCGCGCGTGATCGCCCCGGCCAGCGGCCCACGCGCGGCAAAGGAGGTCTGCGGGTGATCGCTACGCAAGACGCCTCGCATCCGGCGGAAGGTTTCGGGGATGGCTCCCATGCCGCGCGTCGGGGTCATGTCTGGATCATAGGCGGGCATCGTGTCGCGGATGACCGGCCACCACGCTTCCGGCACGGGCGGGTTGCGCCACCAGGCGGGGTCCGACAGATCGGCCGAGTGGGTGGGCATGACCAGCGTCCCCTCGCGTCCCAGCGCCATCTCCAGCGCCAGAATGACCGCCACCGGCCCACCGGACACCCAGCCCAATGCGCTGAGGGAGGAATGGACCAGCAGCGTCATCCCCGGCTTCAGGCCGAGGGCGAGCAAATCGGCGCGCAGTGACTCGATGGTGGACGGCGGCCCGCCCCCGGCCTTCTCAACCGCTTCCCATTCTCCAATGCTGGTCATGGCCAACGTCCAATCGTCAGCCTACAGCCCCTCGATTCGGCCGTAGGCCTGGAGGGCGCATAGATTGCGCAATATGAGAACCCCGCGCCATTCGCGATCGGCCGTATCCCAGGCATCGGGGTCGATGAAGTCCCATGTCCAGTTCGGCGCCCAACTGCCGTCCGGCTGTTGCTGGTCGACGAGATAGTCGAGATTGGCGTCGATCGCCGTCTGATCGAGCACTCCCGCCAGCGGCGAGGCGGGGGTGCGGACCACCTCCAGCGGTTGCAGCCCATAGCCGCCCCACTTCGCCGGTTCCGTCACGACTGAATGGGGCAAGGCGCGGCGCAGCTTGTCGAGGATGCTCTCGTAATGCTCCCGGGGCAGTCCGTCGGTCTCCAGCAGATCGAGGAAACTGAGCAGGTCGTGCATCGTCATCCGCTGCGGGGCGCGCATGAGATCATCGATAACGGCACGGAGGGCGTCCCCGGTGAACGACGAGGGCGACAAGCGCGGGTACTGCTGCAAATGGGCCACCACTGCGGCGCGCGGGTTGGCCCAGAAGCCGCCAAAATTCTCGGCCGAATCGGCATAGCTCCACCACGGCGCGTGAGGGGCGTTTTCGATGTCGGGCGGCACAATGGGCCAGCGCCCGGTTTCGGCATCCCAGGCATCGACCAGGTAGGCCAACGCAGCCGGCAAGCCCGGCGTGGCCTCGTCGGCCTGCACCCGGCGCATGATGTCGAGCGCGGTCACGGTGCCGATAACCGACGACGCCCCTGAGCGAAGGTCCGGTTCGATACCGTGGCCAAATCCGCCGTCAGGGTTCTGATAGGGAACGAGGGCGGCCAGCACACGCATGCCGCTGCCATTCTCGAAATAGTAGGCAAACAACGCGCCTTCCACCGGCCGGGCTTTTTTATCTATGAACCGCTTGGCACGGTCAAATGCGGCCCGGCTCAGGGTTTTCACCATATCAGCCTTTTCGTAGCGGTAGTGGCCGACATCGCTCAGGGCACGCGCGGGACCCAGATGCCGCCGCCGACAGTCAGCGGGCCGGGGTTGGCCTTCTTCAGGATGGCCGTCGTCGTGCCGTAGCGTTGGGCCAGCGATTCCCAGGTGTCACCGGCCACCACCTGGTATCTGACGACACATGGCGGGCCGGTGATCGATCCCTCACTGCCGATGTTGGGGATGGTCAGGACTTGATCAGGATAGATATAGTCGGGGAACGGTATCCAGTTTGACCGCAGGACGCCGCTGTAGGCCGTGCCGTAGCAACGAGCGATCTGCAGCAGCCATTCGCCCTCGCTGACCGTGTGGCGAATTGTCGTGCCGGGGACAAGGCCGCCACCGGTACCGGGGACTGCCGTCGCCCCGGGGGCCGGGGTGGCGCCGGGCGCAACTGTCGCTCCGGGTGCTGCGGTAGAACCGGGAGCAGCTGTGGAACCTGGGGCAACGGTGGCGTTTGGATCACCTGTAGGCCCTGGGGCAACCGTCGCATTGGGATCGA
>JRYE01008351.1_pt1 | contig 10494 bp, 9 predicted proteins | sample 235321 | NCBI WGS metagenome assembly JRYE01 (sample SAMN03074214, study PRJNA261473) | activated sludge metagenome | biome: Common Effluent Treatment Plant; feature: Wastewater; material: Activated sludge; isolation source: activated biomass in a lab-scale reactor treating industrial wastewater at... | reverse complement strand
AACGCTCGGCGAGCGCACGCCAGAGACGAGGCTGAGGCACGGGCGCCCGGAGCCGTCCCGAGAGCCGATCGCGGAGTTCGTGGTTGAGGGTGGACATCAGTGCCTCACGCGGCAACGAATCAGTACGCTGTGGTCAGGCCGTTCCTTGCACGCCAAAGAGTTGCTGCAGACGCCGTGTCCACTGCCGAAGCAGCGGCTCACTCGGCAGCGAGAATCGCACACGCCCACGCTGACCTATCGGGAGTGATGAAGCCTCAATCGGCGTCAGGACCACCTCGAACTGCGGAACAAGGGTCCGCGTGCGATCGCCTGATGTGGGATCGAGGACGATGTCGCCACCAGCCTGGACGGTGAGCGCGGCCTCGCGGACGTCGCGGCTCCCCATCCCCGCAAAGCGCTCGATCCGAACCGGGATACTCCGCCAGGACTCGCCCCGAAGTTTCAACGCGCACGCCATCGGGTGGGCCTCGTCGAGGGCGATCCCACTCGGAAAGGCGTACGCCTGATCGCGATCCGAAACGACGGCACGCACCACGGGCCGATCAACAGAGACCACGACCGCAAGGAGCGCGCCCTTCGCGATGAAACGTCCAAGCGTGCCCTCCAGATTCGTGGCGAGAGTCGTCGAGAGCACGCCGGTCGATGGCGCCCGGACGACAAGGTCGGCCGCACGCGCACGCGCACGCTCGACCTGGGCTTGAGCCTGCGCGAGTTCGGCTTGCGCCACGGTACGCGCCGAGGGCGAGCGTGTGATCGCGTCCATCAAGGACGCCTCGGCACCTCGCACCCGCGCCTCCGCGGCGGCGACATCGGCGACAAGGGCGTCATTGGTGAGGCGCAGGATCGCGTCACCCTCGTTGACGACACTGCCAGGCATCGCGACGACCTCGGCGACAAAGCCGCTCTCGCCAGCACGAACGGGGGCCTCGACCTCGCCACGCACTATCGCAGGCGCCGTTACGCTCGCCGGCATCGGAATCACGCCGACGATCACCCCCGCAAGGACAACCAACAGAAGGCTTACGGTGACCGCGCGGAGTCGCCGCCCAACCAGCCTGGATGACCCAAGGACATATCCAGCGCCCTTCAGGATCGGCCAGACGAAGAACGCCACAACCGCCACGACGGCGAGCACCGCTCCGAGCGTCAGGTACGCCGGATTCCGCCACACCACATACACAATGCCGAACGAGACAAACACGCGATACGGCACGGCAAGAAGCCCATAGACGCACAACAGCCAGAACTCGCCAACGCTGCGAAGCGTGGGCGGACGGATCCCCTTCATCCCAAAGGCCAGACGCTCGACGAGATAGACCCAGACCTCGCGGGCACGCTGGGCAAGATTCGGCGTCCGCGTCAGATCGCTGAGGATGTAGTACCCGTCATAGCGAAGGAGTGGGTTGAGGTTGAAGACGAGCGTCGTGAACCCCGAGATCACCATGACGTTGAACAGCACGGTGCGGAGCGTGCCAGGGTCGGTGCGCGCCCAGAGGATTGCCGCGATCGCGGCAAGGAATGTCTCCGCGAGCATCCCGGCAGATGACACAAGAACACGCCGCCACACCTTGGGGAGTCGCCACGCGTCCGAGGCCTCGCAGTACGGAAAGGGAATCACACCCAACAGCAGCATCACGCCCAGCTCGGTGCAGCGGGCGCCCATCGCCTTGCAGGCGGNNCGTGGCCTCAAGCCAGTGCTCGGGATTGTGGACGGGAATCGTGGCGAACAGTCCAAACCCGGTGCGACGCTTGAGCGCGGTGCGCGAGGCCTCGGCCTGTCGAAGCGCGACCATGTCGCTCGAGAGGGGTTGATCGCCCGTGAGCAGGTTGAAGTACTGCAACTTCCCGAGAATCTCGAGGCACTCCCGCTGGGTGGGGGCGTTATCCCCCATCTGCGCTGACGAGGCGGCCCACGCCTCATCCACCGTTCGAGTCCCATCGAGAAGACCGACAAAGAAGTACGCGGCCTCGTTGAGCTGGAAGAAACTCCCGCTCGCCGGGTCCTCGATCACGTAGACGTGCCGACCACGTGCCCGCTGCCGGATGACCTGGCCCTGCGCGCCCAGACGGGGCCTCGCCTCGGCGACGCGATACCACACATCGCTGAACGACGACGCCGAATCGGCCCGGAGGATGTCCGTCAGGCTCTTCATCGCTACCACCACATCCGCAGACGCAACTCATCCACAAGCGGCACCAGCAATCGCGAGAGCGTGCTCCGCCGACCCGCATCGAGGCGGGCCGTCCCCGTCATCCCGGGCAGGAGAGCCCCATAATCCCGAGAATCCCGCTCGCCCACGCCCACGGACTTCACCTCACACTCGACCCCATAGACATTCTGCCCCTGCACGGCCTCGGCGCCCGNNGAGGTCGAACCGTGTCGAGGGATCCGCGCGGACATTCAGCGTCCCACCGCCGCCCGCGTGAACCAGGCGGATCTCTCGCTCAGGGACGCGGACTAGCGCGCGTCGCCCCTCATCCACAAGCTCAAAGAGAGCCTGCGACGGCTCGACGCGCGCCCCAACGAAGCGTTCGAGGTCACCCTGCCCGACGGTCGCGTCCATCGGCGCTCGGATCTCGCAGCGATCCCGCTGGTCACGCAGCAACGAGAGCGAGGCGTCGGCCTCGTCGATCTGCGCCTGAAACACCTGCATCTTGGATTGCTCGCCACCATTCTGGGCTTGATCACGCTGCACGACCAACTGGTCACGCCGGGACTCCGTCTGGGCGATCTCTTTCTCCAAATCGCGAGGGTCCATCGACGCGAGAAGATCGCCCGACTTCACGCGATCGCCAGGCTTCACATGCACGCCCACCAGGAACCCGGTGAACGGCGGCGAGACCGTCCGCATCGTCCTCGCCTGGATCTCCACCGGCCCATTCACGCTATACGGCAGCGGCACCAGCGACGCGCCCAACAGCAGAATCGCCGCCACGCCAACCAACTTCCATGACGTGTACCGTGGTCCAACAAGCGCCGCGCCGAGGTCAAGGGCCCGATCTCGCGTCACCGCGAGCACCCCCCGATCCGCCAGCCGCCGAGTCCACAGGGCGGGCCCCATGTACTCGCCGACGAGCCGCAGCAGCGCGATCGAGCCAAGCGGGAATGGATTCTCGGCATCGCGTTCAAGGAGAACGACGCCGACTAGATCACCCTCGACACGCAGCGGGAGGCTCACGATCGCGGATGGCCCGAACTTGCGAGAGAGAGACTCGTGCGCGCGCGTGACTCTCGCGGCAACACCGTCGAGCGCGTCCTCGGTATCAGGCCTGGGGAAGACCACCTCGGCATCCTGCTCGGCGCACTCCTCCATCGCGTCCTCGAGCGCCTCCGTGGCCGGCGCATTCCGATCCGCACGGTCGGCCCCGCTCACCGCAACCACACGGAGATCGTCGCGATCGATCAGCCCGATGGAGACGCGAGCACAAGAGAACCGGACCGCAAGCTCGTGGCACAGCAGCGAGCCCATCGCCCGGGCATTCTCCCCCTGCTGCGCCCGATCGATCAACTCCAACGACTGCGTGAGGAGCGTCGACCGCTTCGTCTCATCCAACGCACGCGACCGCCACAGGTAGGCCTCAAAGCGGGCGCTGGTCAGCGCGAGCCGAGTCAAGACCTCGTCGGTCGAGCCGGACGCATGAGGAAGGACCAGCACCGTCGCGCCGTGAGTCACGCCCTCGGCAACCAGCGGCGTCGCCACCAGCAGGTGCGTCGGCTCCAACTCGGGCAACTCCGAAGCCGGCCCGCTCCGCAGAGAAATCCCCTCAACCCGACCGTGAGGCATGGCGCCAACTTGCCCGCTCGCCTGGGCCGAGGCCCGGTGCCGACAGAGTTCACCGGCAAAGCGCTCGAGACGCGTCGAAAACTCCGGACTCGCCAGAACCTCATCCAGGCGCCCAAGGCCAACGCCTCGAGCGACCATCCGCCGCGCCCGCGCAAGGAGCGACAATCGTCCGCCCGACGCCCCGAGATAGACAAACGCCGCGATCGCACCAGCAAGTTCGGCCTGGATCTGCGCCAACTCGTTCAGAAACCGCAACAACTCCGGATCGGGCGGCCCCCCCGACGACGCGACCGACGGTGTCACCACGCCGGCTTCGGTCTGCGAAGTGCCCGGCTCATATGGTTCCGACGTGTTGGGCGCGACCTGGGTCATGCGTGGACGCTCTGGACTCCAGAGTGTTCGTCTCTCCAAAACTGGACGCGGCGTCCCGACTTGAAGGACGCCGCGTCGGACGAATCGTGATCGCGGCGTGCTGACACGCGCGAGGTGAACCGATTAGTTGGAGAGTTTCGGCTTGTCCCCACCCGACTTCCCGGCCGCGCCGGGCTGGTTCAGTTCGATGGTCCCGTTGCGCTCCTCGAACTGCCGAACTACCTGCCCAAGGCTGATAGCCAGACGCTTGGCGGCGGCCCAGTTCATGATCACGCGGCTTCCGACCGCGAAGACCAACACCGGGTTGTTGTCCGCGCCGGGAACCGGGAGGTTCATCCCGAAGTCCAGGACGACCTCGTCGTTGGTGGTCGAGGTCCGGATCGTGTTTGCATACGTCGAGTTCATCTTCGACTCGTCGATGCGGAGTTGGATCTGGCGGGACTCGTTGGCGGGGGTTTCGGCCATGGGAGCAGGTCCTTCTTTGGAGAGGAGGCCCGGCGTGCCAGCGCCGGACGTCGTACGGGTGACGAGTTGGACAGGCGGGCAGCCTTCTCAGCGCGGGCATCGCTGCCCACGCCGTTGGTCGCGGCACGCCACGCGCCGCGGTCGCAACCCAAGGAGGGAAGCATAGGCCCCAACCAGACCACCCCCAAGCCATCGGGGAATCGGCCTGTAGACATCCCATTCGCGACGTGGGCATGTGCGGATCGCGCAAAATCATCGGTCCCGAAGCCTTCAATGTCCTGCCAGCCCGGTCGGTCCCGGTTCGGGAACGTACCATGTCCTTCGCATGCCCACAGGCGTTGCCACAAAGGGTCGAACTCCCACGGCCTCACGCCGCTCGAAGCCTCGCCCCCGCACCAAGCCTGATCCCAACCCCAAGGCCACGACCACGACTGCACCAAACCCAGCTCCCATACCCAGGGTCGCGCCCACGCCCCGCCGGCTCGCCGTCATCGACATCGGGAGCGCCAGCGTCCGAATGCTCGTCGTCGAGGTCGGCGAGACACCAGTCCTCGCCGAACCACCCACCAGTCCACCGTGGCGAGCCCTCGCCAACGAAAGGGCGATGACCCGCCTCGCCACCGGCCTCGCCGGACACGGAAAACTCACCGACGAAGCAATCGAACGATCCGCCAAGGCCGTCGCCGCGTGCCTCGCCCGGGCGAAAGAACTCGGCGTCACTTGCTCACGCGACGTCTTCGCCCACGCCACCGCCGCCGTCCGAGACGCCAAGAACGGAGCGTCATTCATCGAGCGGGTCCGCGAAGTCACACGATCGTGGGGCGACGCCACGACGCGCGATGGCGTGCACGTCGCCATCGTCTCCTCTCGCGAGGAAGGACGACTCGCGTATCTCGCCGCCTCACGCCACGTCGAACTCTCTAAAGGCTTCGGCGTCGTTGCCGATCTCGGCGGCGGAAGCCTCGAAGTCGTCTGGTCACGCGATGGCATCGTCCTGGGCAACCGCTCCATGCCCATCGGCGCCGTCCGCATGANNCGCCCGAGCCCTCAAAGCCGTCACCGTCATCCCAGGAGATCGCGGTGTCGTCCTCTGCGGGTGCGGCGGAACCTTCACGACGCTCGCGAGCGTCGTCCTGGGAGGAAAGCACAAACTCCTCGCCCCCACCCGAGTCACAAGGGAGCAAGTCGCCGACCTCATGGAACGAGTCCGCCTCGCCTGGATCAGAGCAGGCGGAAACGCGAAGCCCTCCGCCACGCTCGCGGCAATCCCAGGACTTCCAAAGGATCGCCACGACATCATCCTCGCAGGACTCATCGCCGTCGAGGCGCTCCTCGAAAGAACAGGGGCAAGATCCGTCGTCGTCGTCCCCGGCGGCGTCCGCGAGGGCCACGTCGTCACCCTCCTCGAATCGCCACACGCCACCCCTCGCGAGCGCGACCCCATGGCCGCGATCCGCGCCTTCGCACGCGCCGCACGATACGAAGAGGCCCACAGCGAGCACGTCACGCGACTGGCCCTCTCGCTCTATGACTCGCTCACACGACGTGGACTCTTCCCACGAGACGCCCACGAGCGACGCCTGCTCGAGGCCGGAAGCATCCTCCACGACGTCGGCCAGTTCGTCGAGTATCGAAAGCACCACAAGCACGGCCGAGACATGGTCCTCTACGCCGGTCTCGAAGGCGCGGGCGCCACAGGAAGCGGTGGGGGAGCGGAATCGGATCACTTTCGCCTCAACGCCAGAGCGTCGTCGCGATCGGCTTCTCCCTCGACTTCCCCACCCTCAACCAAGTTCCGCGGCTGGACAACCGATGACGTCGAAGTCATCGCCCTCCTCGCCCGCTACCACCGAAAATCCGGCCCAAACACCTCGCACCCGGAGTTCGCCTCGCTCACCAAGCCCCGCCGACACCTCGTCGAACGCCTCGTCGGCATCCTCCGCGTCGCCGATGGCCTGGACCGAACGCACCGCCAACTCGTCGAGCGCGTCCGCGTCGTCGAGGAGACCCGCCGCAGGCTGGTGCTCGAGGCCATCCCACGCGTCATCACCCGCACACCTCTCCCCTCAATCCGTGTCCGCCACGCCCCACAACCGCCGCGACCAGAATCACTCCTGGCGGCAACAGTGACCACGCCAGACATCGCCGAAGAACTCGACACCGCTCGCGCCAAATGCGGACCGCTGGAGCATTCCCTAGGCCGAACGGTCGTAGTAACAGGCGGGTAAGTCGCGGTCGATCGACGCTCCCTCAGGCCCGCCACGCGGAATCCTCTCACGAGTTCCAGGCGCACACCGAGTGTGTGTCTTGGCCTGGTCGGACTCAGACCCTCCAGCGACGCCATCAGTGACGTTCCGAAACGGAGGCTCACCGACCTCGCCACACCACATCCCGCCAACATCGTGACTCGCATCCAGCAGCAACCATCCTCTCGTCCGTCGGTCCCCCCCTATAACGCACCCATTCGCGCCACGAACCCACGCACGCAACGACTTCCCAACCCCTATAGTCAAACACACATACACACATACACACAAAGGCACCCACCACATGCCAAAGCCTTACTCCAGTTCCATCAAGTACGAGGCCTCGCGAATTCACGCCGCCGCCATCTACTGCTCCGATGGCCGACTCGGCGAGCACTTCGACGACTTCCTCCAGCAAGGCCTCAACCTCCCACGCTACGACCGCGTCTGCCTCCCCGGCGGCCCCGCCTGCATGGCCGGCCACCCCCAGGCCCACCTCGAGGAAGAAGGCGTCGTCGACGAACTCCACTTCCTCGTCGAGGTCCACAAACTCAAACGCATCGTCCTCATCGCCCACCAGGGATGCGCCTTCTACGCCTCCCGACTCGAACTCAAAGAGCCACGCCTCGAACTCGTCCAGCGCGCCGACCTCGTCCGCGCCGCCGCCTTCGTCCACCGAGTCACCGGACTCGACACCATCGAGGCCTACTTCGCACGACTCGTCGAGGGCAAAATGTCCTTCGAACGCGTCGAGGCCTGAACCCACGCTCGCTTGAGCTCCCAAAACGGGCCCATCCTCCGCCCCGGCGCGGCGGTTCGGATTCAACTCGACAGGAATGCCCGCACAGACTCCCGTGATCGTGCCTCATACCCGGGCACCCATCGCTGATACTCCGCCACGATCGCCTCACGCTCCGCGATCGCACGCTTCAAGTACTCCGCGATCACCTCCGCACGCTCCGGGAACGACACCACAAGCCGCTCAAACAAGAAACGATTGTCCTCGAACAAGTGGCTGTTCGGCCCGAGCAACGCCGGAACCCCAAGGTGCAGGCTCTCCAACGGTAGCATCGGACAGCACTCGATCAGAGTCACATACAGCGTCGCGTGCGTCTTGCGGATCTCCTCAAACAGACGATCATGCGGCAACTGCGCCTCCCGAACCACGTCCGTCTTCAGCCCCAGGAACCGGATCACCTCCAACGCCCGTGCATCCAGCCCCGCCCCGCGAAGCCGAACATTTCCCGCGATCGACAACGCGCTCAGCATCGCGTGCGGAATCTTCCGATACGTCGAGCCGCTCAGCCACATCCCCACGTGCCACTGACCNNTCATAGCCCCACTTGTCGCTCGCGATCGAATAGACCTCTCCCTTCCGCGCCGACTCGATCCACTTCTTGAAGAACTCCCACACCACGTCCTCGCAGAACTGCGGGTACGACCCGTGGAAGAACAGATCACACCGCGCCCCAGGCTTGATCGACTTCAACTCCTGCATCATCGCGTGCTGCGTGTGATCGCCACCAGAAAATACATACCGATCGACCGGACACTCCGCCAGCGCCCGCGCATGCCGCGATCGCGTCGCCGCGTCCATCTCCTCCGACCGCTCCTCTCGCGTCTCCGGCGCGAGATACGTGTGCTCGAAAAGGTTCACCGTCGAACTCGTCACCCCCAGATAGCACGGCGGCGAGATCGCCACCGCCTGCGGCCGATCCTGCCGAACACGCTCGATGAACCGCTCCTGATACGCCGTGAACCCCGCCCCGCCCGGAGCCGTGACCTCAAAAGTCTCTAGACCAAGCCCGCCACCTCCCGCGCGCGCCACGACAGACCCGAAACCATTCGTTGACGAACCCGCGGTCCCCGCCGCCACCAACACCGTCGGCCTCACCATCGGGCTTCGCGCCGGATGCACCGTCAGGATCTCGCTCTCGGGCGAGTACAGATCGATCACCTCACGACGCCCCCCGAACGTGATCTCGACCTTTCCGCTCCACGGGTGCCGCACAAACTTGAGCTCAGGGTTCGCGCTCAATCGAACAAACGCCTCGCCCTTCGTCGACAGCATGCACCGCCCATACGGCAGTCCGTCCTGATCCTTCACCTTCCACGACGCGTCCCGACGCACAAAGTCCCACGGAATCGACCGCTCACCCGGCAAGACCCCAACGTGCACCATCCACACCTCGGTCGACTGGCTCGCCGGGTTCTTCTCACCCAGCGCCCGGATCGTCACGCCATGATCCCCACGACGCCCGATCCACGCCCCGAGCCTCGAATCGCGGACCTTCTGCGCCATCTGATACTGCCGCGACCGCTTGATGAACGAGAGTTCAAACGCCTGCTCCGCCACCCGGTCGAGCACACGATCCAACTCTCCATCCGCCGCCCCCGCCGCCGGCGCCGTCTCCACCACCCCCGCCTCGAACGCGTCCCGATAGTCCGACACAGGGCTGAACAGACCCGCACGAAGATTCTTCGGATCGTTCCGCGAGAGAACAAAGCTCCCGTAAGGCCGCCCGATGTAGTCACGCAAGAGCAGCCGCTTCACCATCGAGAACCGATCAAAGTCCTCAGGCACCCACGACGACAGGTGCCGCTCGTACACATTCTCGTAAACCGCCTCCTGAGTCCACTCCTCCCCGATCGGGATGTTCACCAGCACATAGTCCGAACGATCCAGACTGATGTTGAGCAACTCCTCGGCCTTCTCCCTCGTGAAGTGCTCCAGCACGTCCCCATAGATCGTCACGCTGTACCGGTCCGGCAGCGTCGGAATGATCTTCGCCGCGTCCCCGATGTGGATCGTGTTGTAGAAACTCTTGTGATAGTCCGTGATGCTCCGCGCAAACCCCTCGATCCCGTCGATCTTGACCTTCCAATCCTCCTCGAAAACACGAGAGTACCACACGTCGCAGAACTCACGCGTGATCATCCCCCAGCGCCCGAACCCCACGCCGATGTCAAGCACCCGCTCCGGGTTGATCTTCATCAACGCGTCGATGCAGAACGGAATCTGTTGCCAGTTGCTCGTGCCCACAACCACCTCCTACCGACCGGGAAAAGCCGGGCCGGCTGTCTCAATCGTCAACTCGAAGCCGATGTGTCCAAGTGTACCTTCAGCCGCGCCACGATCCGCTCCCGATCCGCCTCGATCTGCCTCGCCCGCGCCACCGCCAGACCCAGGTCCGCCGACAACTTCGCCTCCCGGATCGCGTGCTCCTCAGACTGCGTCGCCATCACCCGCCGGAGGGTCCCCGCCTCCCCCTCCAGCGCCGAAGCCCGAGCCAATACATCCGTGCACTCCCGCCGCGCCGTCCCCAGCAACTCCTGCAACTCGTGCCGCTCCCGCTCAAACTGCTCCAGGTTCGACGCCGCACCGCGCCGCGACTCCTCCAGTTCCCCCTCACGCCGCGCCAGCAACTCCCCCCTGGCCGCCAGTTCCTCACTCAGCCGCCCCAGTTCCGCCTCCCGAGCCGCAAGCGTCTCCCGAACCCCACGCAACTCCCCCTCCTTCGCGCTCACGCGAGACTCCGCGCCAACGAGCCTCTCCCTCAACTCCCCGCCCTCTCGCGCCCTCGCCACCCGCTCCTCGTCCACCCGCGCACGCATCGCCGCAAACC
>JRYE01004153.1_pt1 | contig 10498 bp, 12 predicted proteins | sample 235321 | NCBI WGS metagenome assembly JRYE01 (sample SAMN03074214, study PRJNA261473) | activated sludge metagenome | biome: Common Effluent Treatment Plant; feature: Wastewater; material: Activated sludge; isolation source: activated biomass in a lab-scale reactor treating industrial wastewater at... | reverse complement strand
GGAATCGGCGCGCGGCTGAAATACAACGCGGCACCGTCGCCGGCAGTAACGACTTTCACGACGTTCGGGTCCAGGAATTCCTGCAACGAGCCGATCGGCGTGCTCAATGTCGCCAGGTCGGCACGCGCATCGCGCGCAAGCAATGCAGCCACCTGGTCGATCAGCGCCGGAGGCAATTGCGGCTCGTCGCCTTGAACGTTCACGACGATGTCCGCGTCGCCCCAACCGCGCTGCTGCGCCACTTCGGCGATCCGATCCGTGCCTGAGACGTGATCCGCGCGTGTCATGACGACGCAGTCACGCGGCTCGACGACCTCGGCGACGCGCGCATCGTCCGTCGCGACGAGCACTGCGGCGGCGGCGCTGCGCCGCGCCGCATCGACCACCCACTGAATCATCGGGCGGCCGGCGATCGACGCGATCGCTTTCGCGGGCAGGCGCGTGGATCCGTAGCGCGCGGGGATGACGACTTTGAAGCTCATGCGACGCTCACGCTTCACTCATGTCTTGAGCAGCGGATCGAGCGGCTCCAGCTGCCGCGCTTCCTCTTCGAGCATCACGGGAATGTCGTCGCGGATCGGATACGCCAGCCGGTCGGCACGGCACACCAGCACCGATTGGGACTTGAAGTATTGCAGCGGCCCCTTGCAGACCGGGCAGGCGAGAATATCAAGGAGCTTTGCATCGAGAGTCATGATCCACCACCGCTGTCGCGGGTTGCTGGGGAGATGCGAATCAGCGTATCGAGCAGCTCGTTCAACCGGCGCTCGTCAGCATCGCCGAAAGTGACGCCGAGCGGCACGGCCCAGTGGCGCTCGTTGGCGAACGCCCGGCATTTTACGGCATCTTTTTCCGTCATCAGCACCGGCGCGTCGTCGCCGAAATCGAACGTTCCCGGACTCATCGGGGCATGATCCGGCAATGGATGCGTCTGCGGCGCGATTCCATGCGCGCGCAACATCGCGAAGAACGCCTCCGGATGGCCGATGGCTGCAACCGCATGCACGCGCATGCCGGCGAAGGCGGCCAGCGCACGCCGTTCACCGGTTCGTATATTGATCGCATCGTGCAGGTCCTGCACCGACACAAGATTCGACGCCGACAATTCATCTGATGCCGCACCGCCGCCGCGCGCCGATTCGACGATGAGGTTCGCACGCCGTACTCGGGATCGCGGCTCGCGCAGCGGCCCCGCCGGCAGCAGCCAGCCATTGCCGAATCGGCGCGCTGCATCGATGACGACGATCTCCGCATCCCGGCCAAGCCGATAGTGCTGCAGGCCATCGTCCGACAGGATGATCTCCGCGCCACGCTCGATGGCACGCTTGGCCGCGGCCACTCGGTCAGGACCCGCAACGACGATTGTCCCAGCAGCGGCCTGAGTACGCAGCGCCAGCAGCACGGCCTCGTCACCGACGTCCCCCGGCGATGCGTCCTGGGTCACGTCCTGTGGCCACTGTGCCGCTCGCCCGCCGTAGCCGCGCGTCACGATGCCCACGCGGCAACCGCGCGAGGCGAGCTTCTCGGCCAGCCAGATGACGAGCGGTGTCTTGCCGGTGCCGCCGACGGATACATTGCCCACGACGAGCACGGGCCGCGCGACTCTCACGGTATGCAGTACGCGTAACCGATAGAGAAAGCGGCGCGCTGCGCAGAGGACGCCGAACACGATCGACAGCGGCAGCAACATCAGGAACAGCGCCAATGGCACGCGCTCGTACCAGACGCGCTGCAAGATGCGATCGGCGCTCACGGCGGACTAGGCATCGAATTGCATGCGATGCAGCGCCGCATACTGCCCGTTGCGCGCGATGAGATCCGCATGCGTGCCTGCTTCGACGATGCGCCCGCCATCGAGCACGAAGATCCGATCGGCCTTTTCGACGGTCGACAAGCGGTGCGCGATCACCAGCGTCGTCCGATTCTGCATCAGGTCTTCCAACGCGCGTTGAATGATGCGCTCGGCCTCGGTATCGAGCGCCGAGGTGGCCTCGTCGAGGATCAGGATCGGCGCGTTCTTCAGGAGCGCCCGCGCGATCGCGATGCGCTGGCGCTGGCCGCCGGAGAGGAGTACGCCGCGCTCTCCGACCATCGTGTCGAGCCCGAGCGGCAGATCCTTCACGAATTCCATGACGTACGCGGCGCGTGCGGCATGCTCGATCTCGGTCAGCGGCACCTCGCGCCCGAAGGCGATGTTCGCGCGAATCGTATCGTTGAACAGCACGATGTCCTGGCTCACGACGCCAATCTGTTCGCGCAGGCTGTGTAAATCGTATTCGCGCACATCGACGCCATCGATGCGCACGGTGCCGCTGTCCACGTCGTAGAAGCGCGGCAGCAGATTGACCAGCGTGGACTTGCCGCTGCCCGAGCGGCCGACGATGGCGATCATCTCGCCCGTCCGAACCGTCACATCGATATCGTGCAGCGCGATACCCTTGCCGGCCGGATACGAGAACGCAACATGATCGAATTCGACATCGCCGCGCACCCGGTCGGCGCGGCGCGATCCGCCCGCCGGTTCGGGCGCTTCGTCGAGCAATTCGAAAATGCTGTCGCCGGCGGCGATGCCTTGCTGGATCGGGCCCGCCACGTTCACCAGATTGCGCAGCGGCTGCGCGATGTTCACGAGCGCGACCAGGAACGCCATCAGATCCCCCATCGTCATCTCACCGCTGATCGCCTCCGCGATCGCGATCGAGAGCACGAATGAGGAGCCGATGATCGTGACCATCTGCACGATCGGATTCGACAGGCCGCGCGTCAACACCAGACGCATGTTCGAGCGGCGGTTGTGCTCGTTCACCGCTTCGAATTGTCGATTCTGATAATCCTGCGCGTTGTAGACCTTGATCACGCGCGGCGCCTCCAGGCTTTCCTTCGCCACACGCGTGATGTCGCCCATCGAATCCTGGATGCGCCGGCTGTAACGGCGGAACTTCTTATTGATCAGCGAGACCAGCCAGCCGATCAGCGGGCCCATCGTGAGCGCGATCAGCGTGAGCTTGGGATTGAGGACGAACAGCATGATGCCGATCGAGCCGAGAATGGTCAGCGTCTCGCGCACGCTGACGGTGATCGAATCCGTCGCGGCCTGGCCGACCTGCTCGGTATTGAACGTGAGACGCGACAACAGCACGCCGCTCGAATGGCGGTCGTAATAGCTGATCGGCAGGTGCAGCACGCGCTCGAAGATCTCGCTGCGCAGTTTCTTCACGATGCGGCGGCCGACGTATCCCATGCAGTAGGTCTGCGTGAAATCGCCGAGACCGCGCAAAGCGAACAAACCGACGAGCGCGACGGGCAGCCAGACGATCGTCCTCGGGTCGCGCTGCACGAACGTGCCATCGCCGAACTCCTTGGCGAACAGGCTGAACAGCACCATGCTGGCCGAGAACATCATCGCGCCCAGAATACCGAGCGCGAACATGCCGCGATGCGGCCGCAAATACGACAGCAGCCGCCGGTAGACCAGCCACGCATTCGGTGCGATCGAGGTGTTCGGGCCGCGCTCGGTCGCAGGCATGTGCTATCGGGCCGGTGCGGCGGCGGGTTCGTTTACCGTCGCGATGTTGATGGCACGAAAGCCGAGCCGGCCGACGACGTCCATCGCCGTGACCACCGACTGGTGCGTCGCGCGCGCATCGGCGCGAATCGTGATCGGCAGATCGCGGCGCTCGCCCGCGATTTTGGCGACGGCCGCCGACAAGGTGGTGGGGCTGGTGTTCAACAGCGTCATGCCGTCGACGCGAAACTCACCCGAGGCGGTCACCGCGATCTCGATCGGATCGCGCTTCTGCTCGGGCGCCGGCTCCGTGCCGGCTTGCGGCAATTGGATCTTGATGCGCGATTCCTGGACGAACGTCGTCGATACCATGAAGAAGATGAGCAACAGAAGCACGACGTCGATGAGCGGCGTCATGCTCAGCTCCGGATCTTCCTTGGGGCGCGGGCGCAAATTCATCGCGGCATTGCGTCCTGATGCTGCTCTTCCATCGTCTGCACGAGCTTGATGGACTCCTTCTCCATCTCGACCACCAGGCTTTCGACTCGCCCGCGCAAATACTTGTAAGCGAGCAATGACGGAATCGCGACCGTCAGGCCGGCCGCCGTGGTGATCAACGCCTCGGCGATACCGCCGCCCAATGCCGCCGGGTCGCCGATGCCTTCGGTCTGAATCGCATTGAAGGTTCGAATCATGCCGACGACGGTGCCGAGCAGACCGAGCAACNNATGAAGCGCTCCAGCTCATGAACGACATGCCGCCCGGTGTCTTCGATCGCTTCCTTGATGATGCTGCGTTCGCGAGTGCGATTCGCGAGGCCCGCGGCGAGGATTTTGCCGAGCGGGGAATTCTGCTGGAGGGCGACGATGTGCTTGTCCTGGATCTGCCGCTGCTCGACCAGCTTCCATACCTTTTCGGTGAGCTCCGCGGGCAACACGCGTCGCTGCTGCAATGTCCACAGACGTTCGAGGAAAATGGCCGCGGCGATGATGGAAGCGAGAATGATCGGCACCATGACGGGGCCGCCGGCTTTCACGATTTCGAACATAGTTTCGTTGCGTCGTCCGGACACCGGATTTGGCGGCGAATACTAGCAGCTTTGCTCACGCACGCGCGCATGCTCGGGGACGGCCGTATGGCAGATCGTGGCGAAGCGCCGAAGAGTGATGGCCAACGACGATGCCAATCAACGCGACGACCAATAGCGGCGACGCTCGCGACGATGATGACGGACATGCAAGGCTCCGTCGGCCGGCACCGCGACTTCGATTGCCCCGCTCTCGATGGTCGATACCACCTGAGCACCCGCGGCACTCCAGCGCTCGACCACCTCCGGCCGGGGAAAATTCCAGCGATTGCGATAGCCCGCCGAGACGAGCGCCAGCCTGGCCTGCGTCGCCGCGACGAACCCGGCGGTCGACGAGGTGCGGCTGCCGTGGTGCGCGACCGTGACGATGTCGGCACGAATCGGGCCGCGCTCGACGATGTCCGATTCGGCGCCGGCCTCGATGTCTCCGGTCAGCAGCGCCGTGCCGCCGCGAGCGCTCACTTTCAGTACGCAGGAACCATCGTTGCTGCGCTTGGCGCCATCGACGTACGCCGGATGCACGATCTCGAATTCGACCTCGTCCCAGATCCAGCGTTGGCCCCGAACGCAACGCTCGGCAGCGCGCGAGGAGCGTACCGAGGAACCGACGAGCAACGCCTTCGTTCGCATCTGCGCCAGGATGGATTCCATGCCGCCGCGATGATCGAGATCGCCATGACTGATGACGAGCTTGTCGAGCGTGCGCACGCTGCGGCTGCGCAAATACGGCACCACGATGAGCTCTCCGGTATCGCGACCGGTCCGGAACGCCGGACCGGCGTCGTACACGAGCGTATGTGCATGCGTCCTGACGACGACCGCCAGACCCTGCCCCACGTCGAGCATCGCAAGCTCGAACGCCCCGAGCTCGGGCGTCGGTGTTCGATACAGCACCGCGGGCAAACAGAACGTGAGCGCCGCGATACGCAGCGGCACCGCGCCGGGCAGGACGAACAGCACGGCGCCGAGCGCGAGCAACGCATAGTGCGGCCATGGCAGCTCCGGCAGATGCCACATGGCGAGCGGCAGATCGGCGAACCAGGCCATTACGGGCCAGCAGGCATCCAGCAGCCAAACGCTGGCGTTCAGCACCCCACCGCCCAGCTCGAGCGAAATGCAAGCAAGCGCGGTACCCGTGAGCAACAGCGGCACGAGCACCAGCGTGAACAGTGGAATGACGACTGCATTCGCGATCGGCGAGATCAGCGACAGACTGCCGAAGGCGACCGAGAGAATCGGCAGCAACCCGATCGTGACCGCCCATTGCACGCGCGCGCAGCCGACCACCTGCGCATCGCGACGCAACCGCCCGGCCGTAGCGGCAATGATGATGGCGACCGCACCGAAGGACAGCCACGCGCCGACCGCCAGCGGCGCGAATGGATCGATGAGCAGCACGCCCAACAGCGCCCATCCGAGCACGTTGCCGACCCCGATCGTGCGTCGCGCCCAGCGGGCGGCGAAATAGATGCACAGCATAAGGAGCGTGCGCTNNCGATCGCGGCCGCGACGCCGGCCAGCGCCTGGCCATGGACCGCGGTGATTCGCAAGCGTTGCGCGCCGGGAAGGCGAACGACCGAGCCACCGGCCATCGCCGCGAGCATCGCGATCATGCTGATGTGCAATCCGGAGATCGCCATCAGGTGCGTGGTGCCGGTCGCAGCGAACACGCGCCACTGCGCCGGCAACATCGCCTGCGTATCGCCGACGGCCAATCCCTGCAGAATGCCCAGCATCGATGTCTCACCGACGGCTGCGGCGATGCGCGCGGCCAGCCATGCCCGGGCACGCAATACCGCATAGCGCATTTGCGGCTCGTCGAGCTTCGTATTGCGGTCGTCGTCGCGGATGTACCCGCTCGCTCCGATGCCGGACCGGAACAGATAACCCTCGTAATCGAAGCCGCCTGGATTCGCGAAGCCATTGCGGCGTTTCAAGCGCACGACGAATTGCCATCGCTCACCCGGCTGCGGCCGCAGCTCGGCGTCGTACCAGGTCAACCGTAAGCGCCGTGGCACACCGGGATCGGCCGCGTCCACCTCGAGCTCGAACTGCGGATCGAGATCCCGGCCATCGAGAATGGAGACAATGCTGCCGACGACGAGGAGATCACGTCCTTCGAGCTGCGGCGGGAGCTGATCCGCGATGCGCGCCTGAGCATGAATCCACGCCCATCCGAACCCGCACAGAATCGCCACGATCGACACGCTGCGGAACATGCCCGCAACAACGATCGCCGCAGCCAGCAACACCGCATAGGGCCACGGCGGCAGGCCCGGCAGCCAGTGGAGGCAACAATGACCGATGAGGAATGCGACTCCGATTCGCCACATGCACGCCTCCTGGCGTTTACATCCAGGGCGTTTTCATCCCTGGTTTCGTCCGTGGGATTTTCATCCGTGGGTTTTCATCCGTGAGTGCAATACCGACTGCGCTTGCGCGCACGAACGGATCGCGAAACCATTGTCCGCGCAAACCCGCTCCATCGTCAAAACATGCCCAGGCGTCTTTTCAAACCGCTGAGTCGACAGCGCCACCGCTGGAAAGCGCAATGGTTCATGCGTCCGTTCGAGAGCTGGCTCGAGAATCCGGCCTATTGGAGCCTGAACCGGCGCAACGTCACGCGCTCGTTCGCCATGGGCCTGTTCGTATCGTTCGTGCCGCTGCCGATTCACGCGCTGCTTGCGACGGCGCTCGCCCTGCTCCTGCGATTGAATATCCCCGCGGCGGTCATCGGTACATTCCTCACGAACCCTCTCACCGTCGTACCGCTGTTCGTGGCCGCCTACTGGCTGGGCTGCTCGCTACTGGCGCGACCTGTCGAATCCATTCACTTCGAGATGAGCTGGAGCTGGTTCACCACCGAGCTCATACCGATCTGGAAGCCGTTCCTGCTCGGATGCACGGCGATGGGCGTCCTTGCAGCGGCCGCTGGGTACGTGCTGCTGGGCGGCATCTGGCATTTGACGCTGGTGGTGAGGTATCGCAGGAATAAGGTGATCAAGTGATCTGGTGATCTGGTGATCTTGGTCAGAAGGGGCTGATCTCGTCCTCTGGCCTCGATCACCAGATCACCTGATCACCTGATCACCTAAGGCGGCTCTGATTGACCTCTTGCCCGTCATCCCGACTTCCGTCGGAATGACGGGTTAAATCAGAGCCTCCCTACTCCTCCGGATCACCTTCTACTCAACCAACCTCCCCTCCCGCAACGTCAACGTACGCTGCATGCGCGCGGCAAGCTCGGGTGCGTGAGTCACGATCACGAGCGCCGTGCCGAGCTCACGGTTGAGCTCTAGCATGAGCTCGAACACCTGCTGCGCATTCGCGCCGTCGAGATTGCCGGTGGGCTCATCGGCCAGCACGATCGGCGGCTGGGTCACCAGCGCCCGCGCCACGGCGGCACGCTGGCGCTCGCCGCCCGACAATTGACCGGGGCGATGCTCCAGACGCGCGCCCAGGCCAACGCGCTCCAACAAGCGCTTGGCGCGCGTGCGCGCCTCTTCCACGGGCACCCGCCGGATCAACAGCGGCATGCACACGTTCTCCAGCGCCGTGAACTCCGGCAGCAGGTGATGAAACTGATACACGAAACCGAGCGCTTGATTACGCAGCACGCCACGCTCGACATCGTTCAGCTCGCTGATGCGCTGGCCGGCGATCGACACCGCACCGGAGGTCGGCAGATCCAGGCCGCCGAGCAGCTGCAGCAGCGTCGTCTTGCCGGAGCCGGAGGCGCCGACGATCGCCAGGCGCTCGCCGCGCACGACCCGTAGATCGACGCCTTTCAGTACTTCGACGTCGAGATCGCCCTGCTGGAAGGTCTTCACCAGGCGTTCGCACGCGAGCACGGTGTTGTCGTCGATCGTCGTCATTCGGTTCTCGTTCGGAAAGAATCAATCGTGCCGCAGCGCCTGCGCAGGCTGAGTGCGCGCCGCCCGCCAGGAGGGATACAGCGTCGATACCAGGCACAACAGGAAGGCGACGCCGCCGATCTTGGCCACGTCACTCCATGAGACTCGCGCCGGCAGCTCGCCGATGTTGTAGACCTCGGCGTTCAGGAACTTGGTGTGCAACAGCGCTTCCAGCCCATGGACCAGCCACTCGAGGCTGAACGCCAACGCCACGCCGAGCGCGATGCCGGCCAGCGTGCCGATGACGCCGATGCCGACGCCCTGGGTCATGAAGATGGCCAGGATGCTGCGCGGCGTCGCGCCCATCGTGCGCAGGATCGCGATATCGGAGCGCTTGTCCTTCACGATCATGACCAGCGTCGAGACGATGTTGAACGCCGCCACGGCGACGACCATCAGCAGGATGATGAAGAACATCGATTTCGCGAGCTGGATGTTGTGAAAGAAATTGGCGTTCTTGTTCGTCCAATCGTTCACGTAGTAGCCGCCGCCGAGCCCTATCGCGACCTCGCGCACGATGCGCGGCGCGGCGAAGATGTCCTCGACCTTCAAGCGCAGACCGCTCACGCGGCCTTCCTTGCGATAGAGCCTGGCGGCGTCGTCGAGATGAACGTAGGCGAAATTGCGGTCGAACTCGTAGAGCCCGGATGCGAACGTGCCGACCACCTTGAATCCGCGCATACGCGCCATGACGCCCGCGGGCGTCACGATCGACTGCGACGTCGCCATCACCACGCGGTCGCCGACATCGACATCGAGAGTCCTGGCCAGCTCGCTGCCGATCACGATGCCGTACGTGCCCGGCTGCAAGGCATCGAACGAGCCGTCCTTCATCTTCGCCGGCAGCTCGGACACGCCGCGTTCGAGCTCGGGCAGGATGCCAGTGACCGCCACGCCGGCGCTTTCGCCTCCCGCGATCAGCAGCGCCTGCTCTTCGATGTAAGGAGCGCTGGCAACGATGCCGCCGTTCGTCCGTACGCGATCGGCCATCGCCCGCCAATCATCCACACCATCGCCGAAGGCGCTGATCGTCGCATGTGGCATGAGACTCAGGATGCGGCTGCGCAGCTCCTGCTCGAAACCGTTCATGACCGAGAGCACCGCGATCAGCACCGCGACGCCGAGCGCGACGTACTCGCAGCCGATCACGTAGAGCTCGGTCGCCAGCGGCGTGCGCGCCGACAGCCAGGCGTGCACGCGCTCGATGAACGGCCGGTCCGGCCGCGGGTTGGGCGCCTTCGCCGAGCGCGCGCGCGGGCAGCACCATCACGCTGACCACGCCGGGCACGTCGAAGCGGCGCTCGCGCGGCTTGAAGCGCGGCAGCACGTCCACCCGGCCGACCTCGGTGCCGGGCACCTCCTGCGCCAGGCGACGGTAGTCCTCGGCGGTCACCGCGCGCTCGCGATGGCGCAGCAGGGCGGGGATGCGGCGCTCGGCCACGGCCAGGGTCTCGGCGTCCTCGCCGCCTTCGGTGGGCAGCGGCTGCTGCACCTTGATCGCCGGCAGCGCGCGCGGGCTGCCGACCACGGTGGGCGCCGGCGACCTCGGTGAGGCTGGCCGGCGGCAGGTTTCCCGCGCGTCCGCCGCCGAAGCGTCCGTTCGCCAGCTGGATGCGCATCTCGCGCTCGGGGACGCGGCCGCGCACGCCGTCGCCGAAGCGCACCGTGCCGGCCTCGGCGTCGAGCTCGAAGGCCGGCGCCTCGCGCGCGACCACCGGATCGGCCGCGATCGCGGCGAGGTCCTCGACCCGCGTCCATGGCCGATAGCCCTGGCCGGGCGCCTCGACCCGCAACACCAGGCTCGCTGCATCGACCGAGCCGGCCGGTAGCTGGAAGACCTGGTCGGCGGCGCCGGTGGACACGCCGAGCACGCGGCCGGCGATGGTGCTGCGCTGGTCGGCCTCGACCGCGTTGACACCGATCCACGACAGCCTGAGCTGCTCGACGCCGCTGCCGGGCCGCGGCCGCAGGCGCAGCCAGCCGATCAGGCGC
>JRYE01008661.1_pt1 | contig 10513 bp, 10 predicted proteins | sample 235321 | NCBI WGS metagenome assembly JRYE01 (sample SAMN03074214, study PRJNA261473) | activated sludge metagenome | biome: Common Effluent Treatment Plant; feature: Wastewater; material: Activated sludge; isolation source: activated biomass in a lab-scale reactor treating industrial wastewater at... | reverse complement strand
CCAAAATGGAAGCTGCTTACTGATTGGCCATTATTACTACGATGTTTATGACGACCATTTTGTTTGCCAACTTTATGGTATTACGCCGTTGGCCGGCATGGTTTATATATATATTCCTGGGTAATTATATTATTGTAGAAGCGGCATTCTTTGTGGCGCTTATGGATAAATTCAAACACGGCGGTTATATCACGTTATTGATTGGGCTTTTGATGTTTGTGATCATGTTTGTATGGTTAAAATCAAGAAAAATAAAAAACCGTTATGTGGAATTTGTACGGGTGGATGAGTATGTACCCCGGCTGGAAGAGTTGAGTAATGACATGACGGTACCAAAATTTGCCACTCACCTGGTTTATTTAACCAGCGCCAACAACCGCAGGGAAATTGAACATAAAATAATGTACAGTATTTTGAGTGGTATGCCCAAGCGGGCCGATATTTATTGGTTTGTGCATGTAGATACGTTGGATGATCCTTATACGGCCGAATATAGCGTGGAGCACNNAAAGTGGTGGAAAATTTGGTGGCCAATAAAGAAGTGAATATCATGAGCCGCTATGAAAGCCAGCAAAAAAACAATATGGTAGGCGATTTTCAATTTATTGTTATGGAAAAATTCCTCAGCCAGGATAATGAACTGCCCTTTATTGAAAACATGATCATGAAAATTTATTTTTGGCTTAAAGAACTTAGCCTGAGTGAAGAAAAAGGGTTTGGCCTGGAACAAAGTAATGTATCGGTAGAAAAATTTCCTCTTATTGTTGCTCCCGTTAGCCGCCTTAAACTCACCCGGATTTATGATAAAGAAGATGAATAATCCATGAAATCCATTAGCGCCATTGGCTTAAACCAATTGATATTGCAAAAGGGGCCCTACCAGCTTATTGATGTAAGAGAAGCTTTGGAACATGATGATTTTAATATTGGGGGTGACCATATTCCCATGAACGAAATTTTTGAAAACATTCATCGTATTTCTCAAACCCTGCCGGTAATTTTTTATTGCCAAAAAGGGATCAGGAGCGCCATCATCATTCAACGGCTGGAAGAAAAGCTGGGCCTTACCAATTTAATAAACCTTAGCGGCGGTATGGAAGCATGGAAAAAGGCCTTTTAACTTTGCAGATGTATTTTTACTAATTCTTACATTTAAATTACAGCGTAGTGAATCCTTTATTACTCTATATACTGGGTGGTTATTTAACGCTGTTATTCATTATTTACCTGGTGCAGGAGCGGTTTATATTTAAACCCGAAAAGCTCCATCAGGATTTTAAATATAAATACGATATCCCTTTTGAAGAGCTTTTTTTTAATGTGGCGCCCGGTGTTAAAATCAATGGGTTGCATTTTTATAACCCCAAACCCCTTGGGCTCATCCTGTACTTCCATGGCAATACCCGTAGCATTAAAGGCTGGGCCAAGTACGCTAAAGATTTTTACCGGTTTAACTATGATGTGGTATTGGTTGATTATAGGGGTTTTGGCAAAAGTACCGGTAAAAGAAGCGAAAACGAGATGCTGGGTGATATGCAATATGTATATTCAAAACTTGCACAGACTTATTCGGAAGACCATCTCATTGTTTATGGCCGTAGCCTGGGTAGCGGTTTTGCAACCAAAGTGGCTTGTGATAATAATCCCCGGTACCTGATATTGGATTCACCCTATTTTAGTTTTACCAAGGCTATTGAACGCTTTTTACCCATATTGCCGGTGCGTCTTATTTTACGATTTCATTTGCGTACCGATTTATGGTTGAGTAAAGTAAAATGCCATACATATATCCTGCATGGTTCTAGGGATTGGCTTATTCCCATAAGCCATAGTGAAAAGTTAAAAGCCATAAACCCCAGGATGATCACATTAATTACTATTGAAGGCGGCGGACATAATAATCTGCCTTCCTTTGATGCCTATCATAATATCATCAGGGATATATTAAAATACTAAATTCATACAGGGAACTTTGAGTCGTTCAATGATTTATCATCACATTGTGATAAGGTCATATTGAAATTTGGGTTTGCCCCGGGTGCCCCCATCAGCGCCAACACCCATACTTAAGCATCGTAATTTATAATAATGGCCATTGGAATCTTTAACCAGGTAAAACCGATCTTGCCGGGCACCGGTTGCAGGTTGTGTGCTTCTCCATTTGCCGGCGATAGCCCATTTTCCGGCAAGGGTTGCATTATTGATATTAAGTACACTGTCTTTATTAAAAGCATTATATGCTGCGGATGCAGTGCTGGCATCTGCATAAATTTTTTCTTTTACCTGTACGTTTGAAAGATGGTTTATCATTATTAAATCCGAGAAATTGTAGGGTACCATTCCACCCCCGAAATTTGTTTGGTATAAGGAATAGGTCCAGGCAAGATCCCAGGCATTTTTCCGGGGTTGGCCATTAGTCAATATCCCGTTTTCAAAAGAAAATAAAAGGTACTGGTAGTCTGCGTTTTTAACAATATCAACAGATTGGTATGTAGAGGATAAAATTCCGGCATATTGAAGGGTATAACCATTGGAACCGTTTTTCAAAATCCTGAGTTTCATCCAGGGCCTTTCGGCTATACCGCCACCGGTACCCCGGTTAAGGATGATCACTTTATTATCGGCGCTGTTTGTTGAAATTTCCGGAATTACGGTACCGTTAACCGATCCGTCAATGGCATCAAAAAAAGCAAATTCAGCCGGTGTGGGATTCGCATGGTTCACGGCAAGGGTTAAGCCCATGGTATCATTAGCATTTACAGCAGTGAGGTCTGTTATATTCAAAACTTTTGCTCCTGCACTTACCGTATTATTAAGGGCAACTCTAAATTCATTTCCGCAATAAAAGGCAAGGTCCCAGCTAGACCGAGCAACTGCAGTGCTAGTGTTGGTGCTTAAATCCAGGTAAACGGTATTGCCGGCATTAGCACCACTCGATTCGTAGCCGGTTAATCCATTTAATTCCAGGGTTGATCCCGATGAAGGCGGTACAATGATAATGGGATCCTGATCTTTTTTACAAGAGGTAAGTAACAGGAAGGTAAAAATGGAAATGGGAAATAGTTTTTGAGTATTCATAATAATTATTGTTTTGAGTTTATTTTTTTGATGACTGTTTTGTGCTCCAGTGAAATGTAAGGCCTATAAAATAGGATCTGCCGTACGACATGGGTATTGCTGAACCTGTATTGTGTACACCATCAGGGTTTGTGGAGGTATTGGTGAGTTGCGTTACGTTAAAAATATTTTTTATGCCGGCAGAAAGATTAAATTGACTGAAGAGCTTTTGGTTAACGGTAAAATCGGCAATATGGCAACCTTCAATATGCGTAACATGAATTTCCTGTGCCCCGGTGCTATTATTCATTACCGCTTCATAGCCGGGTTTTTTTCCGGAAAATTTATAGAATAAAGCCACCGTTGTGCCCACTTTTGAAAATTCGTAAAACAAATTGGCATTGATCTCGGGGGTCCACATGAATTGAGGGAGATGATCCTCTTTAAATGCAGCAGCATCTGCAAGCTGGTTGTACCGGCCTATATAAGAAAATCCGATGCTTGCAACCAGGTTTTTTGACTTTAACTTATCTTCTATAATAAAGCCGGTAGTTTTGTACTTATCTATATTAACGGTGATTGTTGTATCTGTAGATGTAGGTGAATTGGCGTAGTTAATCAGGTTGTTAAACGAGTTGTAAAAGCCGCTTAGAGAAATTACATTTTGATAACCATCTTTTAAATTGGGTAAAGTATAGCTTAAGGAGCCGTTGAAGCTGTTGGAATGCTCTGCTTTTAGGTGTGGGTTACCTACAATAATATGATTGGCGTCCACAAAATTAAAATACAACTCCCTTAAAGCCGGGGAACGGAAGCCATAGGCATAGGCGAGTCTTAAATCAAAATTATTATTAAGTGAAAACTTTGTGTTTACAGATGGTATTACAGGTGGCGCATCATAAACCGAATTTTTAATAAACCTAAGTCCAGGCCTAAGATTTATAGATTTTGTAGGTTTTATTTCTGATGAAATAAAGAACGCCATATCCGTTATACCGGGTGTACCGTTAATTCTTGCCCCTGTAGCTTTTTCACGGGTAATTTCTACGCCGGGTTGAAATGAAATGCCAGGAGAACATTGATAGTTTAATAAGTTGCGGAACGTAAAGTTGTTGAAAGTGGATTTATCCTGGCTCCCGGGTTCGTTACTTAAAGAGTTGGTGCCATCGGCAAACTGGTGTTTAATGGTTTTAGTGTGCCGGCTGTAATCGGTATAAGCCAGTATGCTGTTCAGTTGCAAGTTGTTTCGAATGGTCCAGTTGTTTTGCAATTGATGCAAATATCTTTTGCTGATGTAATACTGGCTGATGGCTTCGTAGGTATTGGGGTTCATGGCCATGCGGTTGGAAATATCTTCATGCAACCCGTCGAGTTTGTAATAAAGATCAAGTTGTTTTAGCCGGATGCCGATGCGGCCATTTCCCAACCATTGCTCTTTGGGACGCCAGCTTTTTCCCCTTCCAATACCATCCCCTCCAAAACCGTCAAATTCATTATGGCNNCCAAATTCCGGCGGAACCACCCAGGTTAAGGCTTTGGGTATGCACCCCTTTATAATTTAAGGGATAATATTCATTGCCTGCAGTTTCTTCCTGCGCTTTTGCAAATACGGAAAAACCGCCTGTTGACGGTCTTTTTGAAATAAGATTTACCACTCCGGCAAGTGCATCCGAACCATAAGAAACACTCATGGGCCCTTCCACCAGTTCTATCCGGTCTATACTGTTTAAGTCAACCTGGTTAAGGCTTTCACGGGTATCCCCCCGGTCAACCAGCGGCACGCCATCTAATAAAATTTTTACATTGCGCCCACTCATACCCATCATTTGAATATCGGCTGTACCCAGCGTATTGTCATTGGAAAAATTTAAACCCAATTGATTAAAAAGTACCTGTTGAATATTGGTTGCACCGCTTAAAGCGATGCGCTGCCGGTTAATGATATTTACTTTATACACCGAGTTTTTTAAGGATTGGGGCTTGTGTTGGCCGGTAACCACCACTTCATCTAAAATTTTTGCCGTGCTATCATTTTGTGCAAATACTTTTCCTGTGCTGAAAAGTAATGCTAAAAACAGGTAACTATTTTTCATGAATGTTGTAATGAGGAGATCATCGTTTTGGTTCAGGACAAAATTCAATCAATACGCTTAGTTTCAAATAGAGGAAGGACAAAATCTCTTTTTGAAAAGAGAAATATTACGCTACGATGACAAATAGCAGCATGATTCTGTCATGAGTTTGTCATTGTGCATCATATGATAAAAAACAGGATGAGAGTAACCGGGTTTCTTTTTAAAAATTGAGCATACGCCATAAAGGCTTTTATTCTTTTCGGAGGATGATGGCCTCAAGGTATTTCATTTTTTTACGGTAATACAGTTGCCTGAAACCGGCTTCAATAAAAAGCTGCTTTTGTAATGGATTGAAATAAATAACCGTAAAGGGCCTTGGGTTTTGCTGAAGGCTGATGGTAAGGTTTTCCAGCACCCCACTCATAATCACATCATCAAAAGGGTTAAACAGGAAAAGATAATCAGCGTCAGGCGGTATGGCAAAATAAAATGCATCATGATGTAAGATGGAAAATTGAATAGACGGATATTTTTTTCGGGTTTGGTTTAGGTTTTCGGCAGCCTCGTTGCAAAAGGCTTTTGAGAAGTCAATACCGGTAAGCTTTGGTACGCCAAAATGTGCGGCTACGCAGAGCGCCCTGCCTTTGCCACAGCCGATGTCTATAAAATGTTTGCAGGTATGGATGGGAATTTTTTGAAAAGCCCATTCCAGCAAATCGTAGGGCGCCGGCATATAAATAGTGGCATGTTCAATATCCACGCCCAGTTTTTCCATTGAAGCTAATTCATCTGCACCGGTGGTAGAAATGCCGTATTTTTTTTCTCCCTTTATTTCGTGCCAAATTAAAAAACAGGCAATACGCAGGTTCCAGTTTAGGGCAATGTAAAAAAAATAACGAATGTACTTCATGTCAAAGTGGTAAAGGTACAGCGTACCTTTAAGCCGTGGATTGTGCCGGCCGAATATCCAAAACTTTCAATTGCAAATTTTTATTGCCGTTCCATTCATTTTCATCAATGGTAAATACAATATCCAGGGGTTGTTTGCCTTGCAGGAAATTAAATTTATGGGCAAGGTTAAATCCAATACCATCCCATACTTTATTTTGCTGCCGTAATGAAAATTTAATATGCTGCTCTTTTACAATTTTACTAAAGCCGGTATCCCAAACATTTTTGGCTAAAAAATGAGGGCGCATATTACCCGGGCCAAAAGGTTCCATTTGGCAAATGATGTCGTAAAATTTACCGGTGATATCGGCAAATGAAATTTGGGTGTCAATGGCTAATTCGGGTATCAGCAAATGTTCATCAATGGTAGCCGCCACTACTTCTTCAAATTTAAGGCTGAAGGCATCAATATTTTCGGGCAATAAACTAAGGCCTGCTGCTGCAAAATGACCGCCATAGGCCGTTAAAAAATCACGGCATTCATAAATGGCATCATATAAGTTAAACCCCGGAATGCTTCTTGCACTGCCGGTAGNNCGGCTGGCCACTATACCTACCACGCCTTTATGCCAGTCTTCCTGGTAAACCACCGTGGTTTTTTTTATTTCGGCTTTGGAATTTTTACGCAGAATTTCTAATGCCTGCAGGGTAATGCTGCTATCGGTTTCTTTTCTAAAAGTATTATCGCTATGTAATTGTGCAGCAATTCCCATTGCGTTAGTCTCATCTTTTTCAATAAATAGTTGAACGGCTTTTCGGGCATCATCCATTCTGCCGGCGGCATTTACCCTTGGTGCAATTACAAATACCACCGTATTGATGCTGAGTTGTTTTTTTACTCCTCCGAGTTCAATGAGCGCTTTAATACCGGGCCTGGGTTTTTCATTTATAACCTGTAAACCCAAAAAGGCCATTACCCTGTTTTCGCCGGTAATGGGTACAATGTCTGCGGCAATGGCCGTAGCCACCAAATCCAGGTAAGGCCAGATGCTATCTTGTGAAACCGATCGTTTTTCTGCCAGTGCAGTTATAAGTTTAAAACCAACTCCACATCCGCATAGTTCTTTATATGGGTAAGGGCAACCGGGTTGTTTTGCATTTAGTATGGCAGTGGCTTTAGGTAAAATTTTATCGGGAAGGTGATGGTCGCATACAATAAAATGGATATCCAACTCAGCTGCATAGGCTATGAGTTCGGTAGATTTAATTCCACAGTCCAGGCAAATAACCAGTGAAAACCCGTTTTCATGAGCAAAATCAATACCGGCTTTACTCACTCCATAGCCTTCCCTGTAGCGGTGGGGGATATAATAATCCAGCAGATGCGGTTCATATATGGTACATAAAAAATCATACATGCAGGCTACGGCTGTAGTGCCGTCCACATCATAATCTCCAAATACCAAAATTTTTTCTTTTTGAGTAAAAGCTTGTTCAATACGGGCAACGGCTTTGTCCATATCTTTCATTAACCAGGGGCTATGCAGTTGTGAAAAATCGGGCCTGAAAAAAAGCCTGGCTTCCTCAAAGGTTTCTATATTCCTGGAAACCAATAGGCGGCAAAGATTGATATTGATCTGGAGTTGCTCTTTTAATTGAGCAACTTTGTTTTCATCTGCTGTTGGTATGGTCCATCTTTTTTCCAAATTAGTATTTTCGTTCTGTGGTAAATTTCACTAAATCTTCCAACGCTTTTCCGGCATCGGTTTGGGGAAACTGCTGTAAAATATCAAGGGCTTCATTTTTATAGCGGTTCATCAATTGTTCGGCATAATGTATGCCGCCCGATTGTTGTACAATGGTTACCACTTCTTTTACTTTTTCCACATCTTTGTTGTGGTTTTTGATGATGTAAAGGAGCTGTCTTTTGGTTGCTTTATCTACTTTATTGAGTGTATAAATTAAGGGTAGGGAGAGTTTTTTTTCTTTAATGTCATTACCGGTAGGTTTACCGATATCCTGGTTGCCATAGTCAAACAGGTCGTCTTTAATTTGAAAAGCAATGCCGGTTTTTTCACCAAAACGTTTCATTTTTTCGGTAATTTCTTTATCCTGTGTTGTGCTCCAGGCCCCTGCTCCGCAAGCCGAAGAAAGCAGGGAAGCGGTTTTATTTTTAATAATTTCAAAATAAACGCTTTCATCCAAATTCAGCTTTCTTGATTTTTCAATTTGAAGCAGTTCCCCTTCACTCATTTGTTTTACGGCCTCCGATAAAATATGCAGTAAGGCAATATCTTCATGAGTTGTTGCCATAAGCAAACCTTTGGAAAGCAGGTAATCGCCAACCAAAACGGCAATTTTGTTTTTCCAAATGGCATTAATGGAAAAAAAGCCCCTTCGCTCCATGGATTCATCTACTACATCATCATGCACCAGGGTGGCGGTATGGAGCATTTCCACCAGTGCAGCAGCCCTGTAACTTNNTGCTTACCCTTTCTGCGGATGATATACTTCATGATGGTATCCAACAGGGGTACATCGCTTTTTACGGCTCCGGAAAACCGGCTTTCGAAGGTTTTTAACTCAGCTTCAATAATTTTTGCGGCAAACTTCATTTATGGGGGCAATTTAAGCAAGGGTAAAGGATTGGCATAAAATAATTGGTAGAAAAAGATAAAAATGTACGGTATTTGAAAATAGATTTTTTGAATACGGCTTATTCCATATACTTAATTTTTGACAATTTGAACATATTACAGATTTAAATAATTGCTAAAAAAATTTGTATTTTGGGTCTCAACCCCATAAATTTGCAAATTAATCAACTCGTATATTTAGAAATCTATCAATCATTTAGTTATGTTTAGCAAAAAGTACAACTTATTATTTATGGCATTTGCGCTTATGGGAACGGCGGCATTTGCACAACAAAAAGACGATGGAGGCTATAGTATATACGACTCTTCAGTTATAAGAGCAAAAAGCCTTCCTCAACAAACCGAATTCATGGCCAATAACTACGACTATCCTGCAAAGCCTCGTAATATGTGGGAAGTAGGTGCTTCTATTGGCGCATTTACCGTAAGTGGTGATGTATCCCCGGAATGGTTAACCATGCCTAACTTTTCGGTACATGTTAGAAAGGCCTTAGGTTATGTTTTCTCTTTGAGGTTGCAATATTTAAATGCTACCGGAAAGGGTTTAAACTATACCGCAGCTCAAAACTATTATAAAAACCCGGCCTGGACCACCAGCCTTCCGGTTGGCCAAAGGTATATGACCATTGGACCTGATGGCACTATTAATGACCAGGCAGGAAACACCCAGGGTAATGTAGATTTTGTGTTTTACAACTACAAAGCCAAGGTTCAGGATTTAAGTTTACAGGGTTTGGTTACCTTAAACAACATTCGTTTCCATAAAAATAAAACCGCCCTTCAAATTTATGCAGGGGCAGGCTTAGGCGCTACCTTGTATAAAACAAAAATAAATAGCTTAAACTCAAATGGCAATACATATGCCAGCCAGTTTAACGCAATAGCATCAAAATATAACTATGGCGGATGGGATGACAGGAAAGACATCAAAAAGGAATTAAAAGATGCCATGGATGATGATTATGAAACCGATGCCGAAAACCAGGGCAGAAGAAGGAAACATTTGGGTGATGGTACCTTAAGGCCTTCAGGATCAATTTTAATGGGTATAGCCTTTAAATTAGGCAAACGCATNNGCGCTTACCAGGGATTACGATTCTTACAACTACCTTTCTTTAGGTCTTAACTTTAATATTGGTGCAAAATCTGTTGAGCCGCTTTACTGGCTTAACCCGCTTAACTACGCTTACAGCGAGTTGAATAATCCTAAACACATGAAATTGCCAAAACCGGTTTTGGATGATGGCGATGGCGATGGCGTAACGGATCAATTTGACCGTGAACCCAATACCCCTGCAGGTTGCCCTGTTGATACACACGGTGTTTCATTGGATACTGATGGTGATGGTGTTCCGGATTGCAAAGACAAACAATTAATTACACCTACAGAATGTCAACCTGTTGACGCAGACGGCGTGGGTAAATGCCCTCCACCTGCATGCTGTGATTCATTAAGAGCAGCGCCTGCTTCTGCCTGCCCAACAGATTATCCCAGTGTTAACTTCCGTAATGGTAGCGCTACAGTTAGTTCAGATGCAAAAGCAATGTTATCTACTGTTGCAGCTAAATTAAAAGCAAATCCAAACTGCTCTATTACTTTAAATGCTTATCCCGAAGCTTCTAAAGCCTCCCAGGCATTAGCGCAGCGCAGGCTTGATGCTGCAAAAGCTTACCTGGTTGATAAAGAAGGTATTAGCACAGACAGGATTACCACTAATAGCGAAATTGGTGGTGGCGATAAAAATACAATTGATATCAGTTCAAATTAAGATAGTTTTAATTCCACTTTTTGCTCTATGTACGGCCCTCCCTTTTGGGGGGGCTTTTTTTTAT
>JRYE01004784.1_pt1 | contig 10517 bp, 7 predicted proteins | sample 235321 | NCBI WGS metagenome assembly JRYE01 (sample SAMN03074214, study PRJNA261473) | activated sludge metagenome | biome: Common Effluent Treatment Plant; feature: Wastewater; material: Activated sludge; isolation source: activated biomass in a lab-scale reactor treating industrial wastewater at... | reverse complement strand
CGTCCATCCCACTCATACTCATCCGTCCAGCCGGGCACGGGAACCATGCCGTTGCCGTTCTTGCGCACCGGGACGAGGCCGGTGGACTGATAGCCGATATTGCCGTCTACGTCGGCATAGACGAAGTTTTGTGCCGCGATATCCCAATACCGCAGGGCATCCCGAAATTCCTCAAAGTTTTGCGCCTGGTCGATATCGACCACGGCCTGAAACAGTCGCGCCGGATCGGTGGCCGCCACCCAGCGCAAGGCGAGCACGTCCTTCTTGTCTTCCTCATCGAAGGTGTCGCTGACGATCGGACCGTGGATGGTCTCGCGCACGTTTAGAACGATGTCTTCGCCGCCGTTGACCTTGATGACCTCCTCGATGAAGTTCATATCCCGCCATTCGCCCATGTATTCATACTGGTTGGGATTGTCGGGGTTGATCTTCTCGATGTAGAGGTCCTGTACGTCGGGGCCGAGGTTGGTGACGCCCCAGGCGATGCGATTGTTGTGGCCGATGATGACGCCGGGAGCGCTGGCGAAGCTGAACCCGACAACGTCCCAACCCGGCGCGTGCAGGCCGATCTCATACCATATGGACGGCATCTGAATGCCGAGATGAGGGTCGTTAGCCAGCAGGGGCAGGCCTGACTCCGTGTTCTTGCCGCTGATGACCCAGTTGTTGCTGCCGAGGAAGGGGCCACTGCCCAATGTCGCCGGCGGGCGGCCGATGATGGCGGTCGAAATGGCTGACCAATCGATGGCCGGCGCGGCCGCCTGTCCCGAACCGCTCATGACCAGTTCCGAGGTCGGGGCGATGACCGGTCGCGACGCGTAGGGGTAGCCGGGGATTAGTTCGTTCGTCGCCTCTTCGCCAATTGTTGCGTATAGACCTGCGCGAGTCAGCTCATCTTCCCAGTTGCCGCCCAAATCCCAGGCCATGACCACACCCCAGCCGATGGCGTCAATCGGCCTCCACGGCTCTATCTCCCAGGGGTCGCCGACAAGACCGAGCACGCGCTGGTTGAAGGAGAGGTCGTCCTTGTTCTCGGCCAGATAGGCGTTGACACCGGCGCTATACGCTTCCATGATGTTCATCGCCTCGGGCAACTCTTGCTCATAATAAGCGATGGTATCTTTGGCGATGCGATTCCAGCCGCTGGTACGGATGAATGTGTCGTTTTCGACCCCGGCATCGCCGATGATCTCCGAGAGTCGTCCCTGGGAGATGTGCCGCCAGAACTCCATCTGCCACATGCGATCCTGGGCATGGACATAGCCCTGGGCGAAGAACAGGTCTTCGGTGTTTTCGGCGTAGATATGAGGGATACCGTAGCTGTCGCGGAAGATGTGGACGGGGGCCTTGAGTCCGTGGCCGCTCAGGGCCACACAGATCGATTGCAACGACCCTGCATCGGCCGATGCGCATTCACTGGGTAACGCTATCGTTTTATCCCCGTCTATGTCGGGGAATGGGCTGCGGCTGACACTGACGAGTATGATCGCCAGGACTGCGGTCAGCGCAACCAGAACGCCAAGAATGATCAACAGGATTCGAGTAACGCGATTCACTTTAAGCCCCTCTTTTATATGATATGCAACGTCGTGTCATGTTATGGCGGCTTGACCTTGTCAAAAGTCCGGCACACGTTAAGGATGGGAGAGTATGATAGCGTAACAAACGCAACTGTAAAGGATACGCAGTGACGCGATTACCGGCTATAATCCTTCACCATACCGATTATTGCCCGGGTTTGGCGTGCAGGCTGGCCGGACAAATTATTTCGTGGCCAATGATCGGGTTCCACCCGCCGTGTCAATCGGATAAACGTCGCGCGGCCCTGCTCTGGAACCGGTTGTGTCGAGGTAGAATTGATTGAATGAGTGAAATAATCGTTCGCCCCCTGGAAACGATGGATGAAATAATCGCTGCCGAGGAGGTCCAGCGAATTACCTGGAACATGAACGATCTGGAGATCGTTCCGGCACATGTATTCCACGCGCTGCAGGACAGCGGCGCGATATTGCTTGGCGCGTTTGACGACGACCAATTAGTGGGTTTCGTCTTTGGTGTACTGGGAGCGGATCGCGCTCCTGGACAGGCGGATCAGACGGCGGCCGCGCGGCTGAAGATGTACTCGGTCATGACGGGCGTATTGCCGGGTTATCAACAACATGATGTCGGCTATCGCCTCAAGATGGGGCAGCGCGACCTCGCCCTCAAGCTTGGGATCGATCTCATCACCTGGACTTATGATCCGCTGGAGAGCCTGAACGCCCGGTTCAATATCGGCAAGCTGGGGGTTATCTGCCGCCGCTATCGGCGTCATTTCCATGGCGATATGAGCGGCATCAATACCGGCCTGCAGACGGATCGTTTTGAGGTGGAGTGGTTGATCGCCAGCGATCGCGTGGCGGCGCGAGCGAATCACAAATGGCAGTCGCCGGATTTGAAGGCGTTGCTGGCGGATGGGACGGTATTGGTCAATGGGGCGAGCATCAACAAGGCGGGTTTGCCTGTGCCTCCGGCCGATACCGTCTCCGCATCCGGCGGTCGGGCGATCGTGGAAATACCATCCAACTTCCAGGCCATTAAAAAGGCTGATATTCAACTGGCGCGACAATGGCGCGCCCATACTCGCGCCATCTTCGAAGGGCTGTTCGGCTCGGGTTTTGCGGCTACCGATTTTGTGCAATACGAGGACGATGGCGGCCGATCCCACAGCTACTACCTTCTGACACACCAGGAATTAAATACCGATGAAAATTGAACGTATCGACCTTTACCACATCAGCATGCGGCTGGTCAGTCCGTTTGTCACCAGCTTCGGGCCACAGCAGCAGCGCGACTGCTTGTTGACGGCCGTTCACGCCGAAGGCTTGACCGGCTGGGGCGAGAGCGTGGCCACCAACGATCCCGGCTATTGCTATGAGACCACCGGGACCGCCTGGCATATTCTCAGCGACTTCCTGATACCGGCGCTTGTCGGCCGCGACATCGACGGCCCCGAAACGCTTGCCCCGGCGCTCTCGTTTGTCCGTGGCCATCCGCTGGCCAAAGCGGCGCTTGATCAGTCGTTGTGGGATCTCGTGGCGCAGCGGGATGGCGTGTCCATGAGTGCCAAGCTGGCCGAACCCTATGCCGGAGGAGCCAGGAGCCGCGTGCCGGTCGGCGTCAGCATCGGCATCCAGCCGTCCCTTGAGCGCACGGTCGAGGTGATCGGCCAATACTATGACCAGGGCTACCGGCGCATCAAGCTGAAGATCAAGCCCGGTCATGACGTGGCCGTCGGTCGGGCGGCCCGCGCCGCGTTCCCCGACCTGCCGATCATGCTCGACGCCAACTCCGCCTTCCGGCTGGAGGATGCCCCTGTCTTCCAGGCGATGGATGACCTCAATCTGCTGATGCTGGAGCAACCGCTGGGCTATGAGGATATCTATGACCACAGCCGGCTGCGGCCGCTCATCAAGACCCCGCTCTGTCTCGACGAGAGCATCCATTCGGACGATCACGCCCGTTATGCTCTGGCCATCAACGCCTGCGACATCATCAATGTGAAACCGTCGCGCGTGGCCGGCTTCACCGAGGCGCGACGCATCCACGACCGCTGCCGGGCGGCCGGCATGCCTCTGTGGGTAGGCGGTATGCTGGAGACGGGCATCGGCCGCGCCGCCCAACTGGCGCTGGCCTCGCTGCCGGGCTTCACCCTGCCCGGCGATATCTCCGCCACCGAGCGCTATTACGAGCGGGATATCACCGCGCCGTTTGTCCTTAACCGCGAGGACAGCACTATCAGTGTGCCAAGCGGCCCGGGATTGGGCGTGGAGATCGACTATGACTATCTGGCGGCCGTCACGCTGCGTCGCGAATCTTTCACCGCCAACCAGGAACGCTAGATGAGTAACGACAACATGTTTCACGAAAAAAACGTAGCCTTCATCGGCGGCGGCATCATGGGCGAGGCTATGATTCGCGGCCTCATCACGCAAAAAATCGTCTCGCCCGATTGCATCTATGCCGCCGACCCGTTGCCGTCGCGGCTGGATGACCTGCGCGAGCGCTATGGCATCCACGTCACGGGCGATAATGCCGAGGCGGCCGAGTCCGGACAGATCGTCGTTCTGTCCACCAAGCCGCAAAATCTGGGCGAGGTGATGCCGAACATCCGCGGCCATTTGCGTCGACAGGATTTGCTGCTCTCCATCCTGGCCGGGACGCCCATTCGCAAGCTGTCCGACGGCGTGGCCCATGCCTCCGTCGTGCGCGCCATGCCCAATACCCCGGCCCAGATCGGGCAGGGCATGTCGGTCTGGACAGCCACGCCGGAAGTCACCGACGAACAGCGAAACCAGGCCCAAGCCATCCTCGGCGCCTTCGGTCAGGAGTTATATGTCAATGATGAGTCCTATCTGGATATGGCGACAGCCCTTAGCGGAACCGGTCCGGCCTATGTCTTCATGTTCATGGAGTCGCTCATCGATGCCGGCGTCCATCTGGGATTCTCGCGTCGCGTGGCCGAACAGCTGGTTTTCCAGACGATGCGCGGCTCGCTGGAGTACGCCGCACAATCCGGCAAGCACGTTGCTGAATTACGCAATCAGGTGACCTCGCCGGGCGGTACGACGGCTGCAGCCCTCTATCAGATGGAGAAGGGTGGCTTGCGGACGGTGATCTCTCGCGCTATCTGGGCCGCCTACCAACGTTCGGTTGAACTGGGGCAGGGCGAAAAGGTGAAGGGGCCGGTATAAAATCGATCCTTGAGTCTCGGCGATTCGGCGTGGGTCATTCCTAAATGGCTCATCAACCCGGTTCGCGGCCGTCGATCAGCCATTTGAAGAATATGATAAAATCGCCGTCCGCTTGGGTAAGGCCAGGCGGTCGTGCTAGAATCGGGGCGAGATCAACCGGATGTCGTTCGTCCGGCTTTGTGTTGACTTTATTATGAGTAGAATTCGCGTCATTTTTATCCTGATTCTGGCCGTTATCGGTCTGGTTGTGATGAACCAGCCGGCCGCGGCCGCCGCCAGTTGCTACATCCTGTCGAACGATATCGGCTATGTATGCGACGCCAACCCGCCTCTCTCGACCTTTGCCCCACCACCTCCTCGCCCCGACAGCATCCTCCCCGGCCGGAAATATGGCCGTCTGGTTGACAACATCAACATCTATTCCGAACCCAATATGAATAGCGAGATCCTCAGTAATGCCGGTGACGGCTACCTGTGGTTCAGCATCGAGGACACGGCCAATAACAAGGATGAGGGGCGGTTGTGGTATCAGATCATGCCCGGCGAGTGGGTGCGCGCGGAAGACATCAAGCTTGGCACCAGCTCCAATTTCACCGGCGTCGAAGTGCTGGCGCAGCCCAAACGGCCGTTCGGCTGGATGATCGTCGATTTTCAGTATAGCGAAGAGCCGGGCGAAGAACCTGCCCCCAACGCTATCAAATTACCTCGCTACACTTTCGTCGAGATCTATGATGCCGTCATCGATGACGACGGTTGGGTCTGGTACGATATCGGCTACGGCCGCTGGATGAACCAGCAATATCTGAGCATCATCGAAGTCAATCCGCGGCCGAAAGAAGTCGGTCCCAATGAATACTGGGTCGAGATTGATCTGTATGAGCAGAACGTCGTCGCCTACGAAGGGGATCGCATGGTCTATGCCGGTCTCGTCTCCAGCGGTCTGAATCGCTGGCCGACCTATGAGGGGTTGTTCCAGGTGTGGGAGCGACACATGGAGACGATGATGACCGGTGCCGAGGGCAAGGTCGACTATTATGTCAATGAGGATGTGCCCCACACCATGTATTTCGATTTCGATATCGCCCTCCACGGGGCGTACTGGCACGATCGCTTTGGCTACAAGCACAGCCACGGTTGCGTCAATATGCCCCCGCGCGATGCCGAGTGGGTCTATTTCTGGTCTGAAAAAGCGCCCAATGATCTGTGGGTCTGGGTCCATTCATCGGATCCTCAAAGTTATTTCGAGACGAAAGATAACTACTAGGCGGGATTCACGGCCTGTTGGATGGGTCGTGGCTTAGTTAACAAAGCCGGAGCGATAGCATCCGGGAGAATGCGCTGGGGAAACCCGGCGCTTTTCATTGACGGCGAGCGTTGCCGAAAGATCGGTGTGGCGATATAAGTATGGTGTCACCCGATACTTATTAAAGGAGATGCAGATGGCCACAGGAGCAAGTTTTGATTTAACGGACAAGGTGGCGCTGATCACCGGCGGTTCGCGGGGGATCGGCCTGGCCATTGCCCAAGCGTTTGCCGTGGCCGGGGCCAAGGTGGTGCTGGCCAGTCGCAGGCAGGAGGCGGTTGATGAGGCGGCCGAGATCGTGCGGGGGGTGGGTGGCGAGGTGCTGGCCGTGGCGGCCCACACCGGCGACAGCGCGGCGGTGACGTCGCTCGTTGAACGGGCGGCCGACCATTTCGGCGGCATCGACATCCTTGTCAACAACGCCGCCACCAACCCGCACTTTGGCACGTTCCTGTCGGCCGAGGACAGTCATTGGGACAAAATCCTTGAGGTGAATGTCAAAGGCTACTTTCGCGTTGCCAAGGCCTGTGTCCCATTGATGCGCGCTCGTGGCGGCGGCAAGATCATCAATATGGCGTCCGTGGCCGGGCTGGAACCACAGCCGATGATGGGCGTCTATTGCGTTAGCAAGGCGGCCGTGCTGATGATGACCGAGGTGATGGCGGCCGAGGTGGCGGCCGATAACATCCAGGTCAACGCCATTGCCCCCGGATTTGTCAAAACGAAGTTCAGCCAGGTCTTGTGGTCAACGCCCCAAATCCATGATTCGCTGGTGCAGTCCGTCCCGCAGCGACGCATGGCTGATCCGGAGGAGATCGCCGGGGCGGCCGTCTTTCTGGCGTCGGCCGCATCCAGTTTCATGACCGGGGCGACACTGGTGGTGGATGGCGGGCAGCTTATCGGCGGTGTGAGTATCGGCTGAGAGAAGGATCAATCGCCGCTTTTCCGATTGCGATACAGTCCGGGGTCTACGGCCGCGGCCATCGCTGCCGTGTCGAGATTCCCGCCCAGGAACCTGTTTAGTTCATTCACATGCGGCAGTGGCTTGGCCAGAATGTCGCTGTAATGCACGTAGAGCACGCGGAAGTTGGGTTGGGCTATTAACCATTCGTCCACTTGCTTGAGATGTTTCTCGAACAGCATGGCCATCTGCTCGTCATCCATTTTGTCCGGGTTCTCTCCTCGGCGGATGAGCATTTTGCGCTGTGAAGCCAAAATCTCCGACATGTTGCGACGCACGAAAACTACGCGGTACTGCTCGCCCGGTGGCAGATGTTTGAGCAGGGCGGAGATGACCTTCACGATCTTGCCGCGCCCCTCGGTGACCCAGGCTGTGTCGCCCTTGTCCATCGCCTTCACGCGCTCGAACTCGTAATAGCCTTTGGGGTTGTCCTCGTCCGCCTCCCGCAGCTCATCAGTAATCGCCGGGATGCCTCCCGCCTCCAACATCTTCATCATCATCGACGTCCCCGAACGAGGCAGTCCGGAAACGATGGTGATGAACTCATCTTTATTATTTGCTTTTGATAATCTCTGGAACAGGTTCTTCATAGAGACTCAATTCTAACCCAGGATTTGGCCAAGCAACAGCATTCCAACGTGCTGGAGCAGTGTGGAATCGGCGACCCACCAATCCATTTCCGATACTTGTGGCGAAGTTTAACGGATGGTGAAGAGGTTGATTTTTGGGGTGCTGTGTAATTGTCCTCTTTGCCCGCTTGTCCCTCCTCGTTATAATTGATTGAATTGCACCGAATTTCACAACCGGACTCATTTTGTCGGAGCCGAAACCGCCGAAACGAGACCCTGTGAATATATCCGGCCAGGAGTAAATGCAAGAGGATCCGCCGAATACATCGAGGCAATGAGGAGGAAGAGGATTTTATGTTGAGGCGGTTCGGGGTAAATTACGCCATTTTTTCAATGGCGCTTGATATCCTGCTGACTTGTCTGGCCCTGTACCTGGCCACTCGTCTCGTCGCCTTTATTCCCCTCCATCTGACGAACCTTCGTGGCCCGGCCGTTGTTCCGCTTTACATTTACTTTGTCGTCCCCGTCTTGTGGGGAGTGACCTTTTTGATTTTGTCCGTCTACGATCCGAAACGCATCTATAAATTGATGGCCGAGTTGCAGATCGTGGGCATCGCCACGTTGGCCTCGACCTTGCTATTAGCCGGTTTGCTTTTTCTGATGAACCGGGACTTTTCCCGCTGGGTATTCGCCCTCTTTACAATGCTGGATTTCATTTTCCTGTTAGGGTGGCGCGTGCTGGCTCGCGCCATCTTTCGCTTCGGCCGGACGCCCGCCGGTGAAAGAAAGGTTTTGATCATCGGTACTGGCGAGGTCGGCCAGCGGGTCGGACAAATGATCCAGGAATACCGGTCAATGGGTCTGAATTTGACAGGTTACCTCGATGAGACCTCTCCCTCCGTTTCCGAGCGCGAAGAGTTTTTGGTGCATGTCCTCGGCCGGGTGGATGATGTGCGCGGCGTTGTTAAGGAGAAGGGTATCAATGACGTGGTCATCGCCCTGCCGCAACGGGATTACGCCCAGATCAACGAGTTGGTCCTTGCGTTGCACGATTTGCCGGTGAACGTTCGGGTTGTGCCCGACTATTTTAGTCTGGCCCTCTATCGCGCGTCAGTAGAAGACTTCGGAGGGCTGCCGATGATCAACTTGCGCGATCCGGCGCTCAACGACGTTCAGCGTCTTATCAAGCGCATGTTCGATCTTGTCATCTCCACTATCTTAATCATCATGGCTCTGCTTCCGATGGGGATTGTTACCCTGTTGATTAAGCTGGATTCCGACGGCCCCGTCTTCTTCCGGCAGCAACGAGTCGGCGAGAATGGCCGTCTCTTCTCGATGTACAAGTTCCGCTCCATGGTGTCGGGGGCGGACCGGATGGTGGATGATGTGACCGAGATCACTGATGACGGTCGCGTGTTGTTCAAGAAGGCGGATGATCCTCGTGTGACTCGAATCGGCCGTCTCCTGCGCCATACGAGCCTCGACGAGCTACCTCAGCTTATAAACGTTCTGAAAGGCGATATGAGTCTCGTAGGCCCACGACCGGAGCTTCCCTGGCTGGTGGGGCAATACGAGCCGTGGCAACACAAGCGTCTCGCTGTTCCCCAAGGTATGACCGGCTGGTGGCAGATCAATGGCCGGGCCGATAAACCACTGCATCTCCATACGGAAGAAGATCTCTATTATGTGCAGAATTATTCGCTGTGGATGGATATTTACATTTTGCTGAAGACGCCCTGGGTAGTCGTGCGCGGCAAGGGCGCTTACTAATCCCGGTTCGGAATCAGCTATCCGGTAAGCCCACGACATGATCGTGCCAACTGGCGCGGAGGCGCACACTTTCTCGAATCGCCCACTCTCCCGACGTACGCTCGCCCTCGAAGGGTTTGTTCTTCTTCTGGCTGCGCCGTTTCTCACCATCCCGGCAGCCTATCCAATCATCACCTTTGCGGCTCTGCTCGCCCTGGGAATCGTCTGGGCGTTATCGCTTCTGCCGGGCAGGCGGGTAGCTTCACCATTTGACATAATCATTGCAATTTGGTGCGTTGTTCTCGCCGTCGGCATCATGATTACGGCCGATCCTGCTGAAACACTTTCTACAGCGACGAATCTGGTTTTAGGGTTAGGCGTTTGGCGCTTTCTGCTAATCTCCGTCGGGACACGAAAGGCTCTCGCCATTGCAATAGGGTTTTTTCTGCTCTTGTGCCTTGGGTTTTGCCTTGCGGGCATTACCCGAGCCGAGGGATTACCCAAGATTCAATTATTGACGGAGTTCAACCCATTTCAGGACAACTTGTTCCCCAGCTTCGGCAGCCTGACGGTTCACCCTAATCGGGTCGCTGGGTTAATATGCCTGTACCTGCCATTACTGGTCTCATTAACCTTCATGCCTCCTCCCGGGTTTCGTGCATGGCTCTGGCGTGTGTTGTTGGCGGGATTGACCCTCCTGACAACGCTGATGCTTGTCTTCACTCAATCACGAAGCGGATGGGTCGGGTCGGTTGGGGGGATGTTTTTTTTGGCAGTCATGTGGGGGCTAATCCTGCCGAGGTCTGGCTCAAGGCGTGCCTTGCGTCTGGCCATTGCCGGCTGGGTTCTGGTTGGGGTGCTCGCATTGGCCTGGATCGGTCCCACCCGTTTGCAGGAAACGTGGTTGAACCCGCCCGCAGAAACGGCCCTCGGCACGTTGACGACGCTCAACTATCGCAAGGAATTATGGCCGTGGGCGATCACGGCCATACAGGACTTCCCTTTCACCGGAGTTGGACCAGGCGCCTTTCGGAATGTTGCCCTCCGCCTCTATCCCCCGGATCTGGTGCTGCTCCCGGGCCAGGACATCGGCCATGCTCATAATATATTCCTGCAGACGGCCCTCGACGTGGGGCTACCAGGCCTGGTCGCCTATCTGGCGTTGCTGTTTGTCGCCGGAGCCGTGGGTTGGCGGGTAGCCC
>JRYE01000191.1_pt1 | contig 10552 bp, 7 predicted proteins | sample 235321 | NCBI WGS metagenome assembly JRYE01 (sample SAMN03074214, study PRJNA261473) | activated sludge metagenome | biome: Common Effluent Treatment Plant; feature: Wastewater; material: Activated sludge; isolation source: activated biomass in a lab-scale reactor treating industrial wastewater at... | reverse complement strand
CGCATTATGACCGCATCTTTTGCCGCATATTCGATCTGTGATGCGGTCAGTTCTGCGGCGCCCCAATCGCTTACCTGTTCGGTCTTATCCAGCGTTCGTCCCAAGAAGAACTGTACGACGTCCGCAAGGCCATGCCGCCGCTCGCCGTCCGCAGAACCGACCAAAACGCTCGCTAAGTACGTGTCGTAGATATTCTCCGTATCGCAGCCGAGGTGATGGCGAACCCATTTCGTGTCGAACTTTGCATTGTGAGCAATCTTCGTCTGNNTCCGAAGTTTTAAGTTCTTTGCCGCTGCCGAAGGCGCGCACATCGACGACCTTCGTCTCGCGGCCGTTCGAAAGCTGCACGAGCCGCAGTTCGCCCTTGTACGGATCGAGGTCGGTCGTCTCGACGTCGAATCCGATGAATTCCTCGCTGCCGAGTTCCGAACAGGCTTTTGCAAGCGATTCCGCATCGCTCACGAGTTGAAAATAGAGTTCCATAGATCGGCCGTTCTTCATTGTATCTGCTGCGCGGAAGCGGCTCAAAACCAGCAAAAAATATCAGCCTTTGTTCGATGAAAGGTTTACATTCTCGAAATCCTTCCGATATACTTATTTACAGGTTTGCCCCGTTAGGAAACGGGAGAGTAAGGCAAACGGTTGAAAAGGATCTTTAACGCTGAGTGACAGCGAAGAACGGATTTGCCGGGTTTCGAGCACGATCGATATATGAAGGTATGTGCTCCCTGGTTTGAGAAGCGGCTCGTAATGAATTTTGTCGGCCGCAAGATGAAGGAATTTCCCTCATAGAATAAATACGCTTGTATTTTGAATATTCGGAATCTGCCTCTACCTCTCTTTATCCTGTTAATTCTCGTCTGCTCATCGAAAAAAGCGATCATTTGATGTGATCTAAAAGAAGCGTGTGCCGACCGAAAGGTTTCGGCAGGCATTTCTGAATAAACCAACCGTCCTGCCGCATCTTCAATTCCAAAGCGAACCGGGATCAAGCCTCAATTTAGAATGTTTGCGGGTAATTTACCCGATCTCTATGTCAAAAGAAATGATCGTCAGCGTCAATGGACGCGAAAAGAAAATTGCAATTCTCGATAACGGCAAGGTCACGGAGTTCTACATCGAACGCGGCCAGGAAAACGAAGGCGTCGTCGGGAATGTTTACAAGGGCCGCGTTATGCGCGTCCTGCCGGGAATGCAGTCCGCATTCGTCGATATCGGCCTCGAACGCGATGCGTTCCTTTATGTCTCGGACTTCTTCGATGAAGAAGAAGAGATCGAGAAGGTCGTCCTCGAAAAGGGCAAAAAGGGTTCACACGAAGATGCAAAACGCGAAGCGAACGAGCGCATCGACCGCAGCCGCATCGAACGTGAGAAGCAGATGGAATCTGCTCAGGAGTTGAGCGAACCGCTTGCCGAAAGCATCGGAACCTCGGCCGATGAGCCCGCCGCCGAAAAGCCGTCAGGACGCTCCGACAGGTCGAAGCGTTCACGCGGGCGCAAGGAAAAGGAACGCAAAGAGGAAGTCAGTTCCGTCGCCGAACCGATCGAGATCGAGTTCGATTCGAACGGCTTCGAACGTATCGCGGATGACGAAGAGGGCGATACCGGCGATGCGTTCAAGGACGCATATCGCCAGCACGCGATCGTCGCACGCGTTCGTGCGGTCGAGTTCGACGAAGGCGATAGCGCAAGCGTTGCCGAGGTTGGGTCTCTGCTTGCCGATGTCTCGAACACCGGCGACTTCGAACGCATCGCCGACGAGGAAGAACCCGCCGCTGAAGCTCCAAAGAAAGGCCGCCGAACAAAGGCCGCTGCCGAGAAGAAGCCGGCCAAAGAAAAAGCTCCAAAGAAAGAAAAGGCGCCTAAGAAGGCCTCGACTCGCGGCAAGAAAACAGCCGCCGCCGAATCGGAATCCGCTGCGGCTTCGGCCGAGGAACCGCTTGCCGATGCAGAGGCATTCGAACGAGTTTCGGATGATACGGCTCAGATGGCCGTCCGCCGTGGCGGACGCGGGCGTCGTCGAGGAGGCAACAGAAAAAAGAACTCTGGTGAAGATTCGCACGATAGCGAGAACGGGGCGGAGAACTCGGAGGATGGTGAAATTCACGAGTCCGATGCGGCCGAGTTCGTCGCCGACGCGGAAGTTTCGGTCGAGCCCGCTGAAGAGACACATTCTGAAGCCGCCGCCGAGGACGACAGTGAAAAGCCGGCCGAGAAGACACAAGGCCGTGAACGTCGGGGCCGTCGCGGACGCGGCGGGCGAAACCGCGACGAAAAGGAAGAAGCGGAAGAGACCGAAAAGGCAGAGCGACCCGAAAAACCTGAGAAGAAAGATCGGGGCGACCGTAAAGATCGCAATGACCGCGGCGGCCGCAGCGGGCGTGATCGCGGTCCGCAGCCGACGATCAGCGACCTTCTGCGCGAAGGACAGGAGATCTTAGTCCAGATCGCAAAAGAACCGATCGCAAAGAAGGGCGCGCGTATCACATCGCACATCGCCCTTCCCGGCCGTTACCTCGTTTATATGCCGACGATCGAGCATCTCGGAGTCTCGCGAAAGATCGAATCTTCGAGCGAACGCGGCCGCCTGCGAACGCTGATCCAAAAGATCCGACAGGACGATGCGATCCGCCAGGGCGGCTTTATCGTACGCACTGCCGGCATAGGAATCTCTGAGGAAGACCTCCGCAACGATGCGATCTACCTCGCTCGCACATGGCAGGATGCAAAGAAGGCTTCCGAGAAGAAGAAATCACCGGCGCTCATCCACCAGGATCTCGATCTCGTGCAGCGTCTGCTCAGAGATCAGCTCTCGGATGATTTCACGGCGATTCGTGTCGACAGCGAAGAAGAATACTTACGCACGGTCGAGTTTATGAACCGAATGGCGCCGCGTATGGTCAATCGCGTAAAGCTCTACACACGCGATGAACCCATCCTCGATGCATACGGCGTTCAGGAAGAGATCGAGAAGGCACTTAAGCCCCGCGTTTGGCTCAAATCCGGCGGATATCTCGTCATCAACCAGACCGAAGCTCTCGTCGCCATCGACGTGAACACCGGCAAGTTCGTCGGCAAGGGCAACGCCCGCCTCGAAGATACGATCACGAAGACGAACCTCGAGGCCGTCGATGAGATCGCACGCCAGATACGCCTTCGCGACCTCGGCGGCATCATCGTTCTCGATCTGATCGATATGGAAGACCGACGCAACCGGCACAAGGTCTCGCAGGCCCTGCAGGAAGCTCTTTCGCACGATAAATCGCCGACGAAGGTACTCTCATTCAACGATTTCGGGCTCATCATTATGACCCGCAAACGAGTGAAGCAGTCGCTTGAACGCACGATGTGCGCTCCTTGCGAATATTGCGAAGGCGCCGGTTGGGTGAAATCCCCGCAGACCGTCTGTTACGAGATACTCGGCGAGGCGCGCCGGCTCGCACGTCAGGTAGATGATATTCGACACACGACCCTTCGCGTACATCCCGACGTCGCGACGGCACTTCGCAATTCCGAACGTCAAGTGATGGAGGAGATCGAAGCACACCTCGGCAACGTCGATCTCTCGTCGGACAAGACCGTCCACCAAGCGCAATTCGACTTTGCGTTCGTTTAGCGTCAGACGGCGTAAACCTGCATGAACCAAAGCCCTCGCAGCACGAGCTGTGAGGGCTTTCATCGTTAGTGCCGAGTGTTACGATCAGAGCTTCAGCTCCTTCTTCAGTTCTTTTGGGTTGGAGGGTTTTGCGAAGATCGAGTCGGGGAACTTCTTGTTGNNATCACGAGCGGCACCTTTATTCCGCTGAACTCGACGAATTGAGCGTAATGGTCTTCTTCCTTCATCTCGTCGCCTGAGACCGCTTTGCGCGTATAGATAGCTTTTTGCGGCAGGTGATCGTCGGCCGAGAATTCGAACTCGACGCTGAAGCCGTCTTTGTAAGTGAGCTTTACGACGTCGTTCCTTCGGCCAAGCGTTGACGGACGTTTGCCTACGTACGACAGCTCGGCCTCGCCTTTCCAATATCCGCGAAGCAAATTATCGAGGCTCACTCGGATCCCTTGCCTGAACGCAGCCACCTGTTCTTCGGACTGATCCTGCAATATCTCCTGGTCGCCGTCATAGACCCAGCCCGTGCTGCCGGAATTTGCTTGAACGGTCCGCATTCCGTTCTGCTTGAACTCCGTCCGCTCCATATCCGGGAATCGGATCACGTCAAGAAATGATTGGAACGCAGCGAGCTGGTTCTCCCGCATCACGCTGAATTTTCCACGCCCGATCTGCGTCTTTACAGCGAGATAGCGATCGCCGCCGAGAGTCTCAACGGCCTTCGAGATGATCGAGCTTGCTTTTTCCGCGTCGGGATTCGAAGAGGTCTTTGGTTCGACTGCATTGTTGAGATCGCCATCGCCTGCGATCCAACCGTTGTGAAAATAGTAGAAGATGGTCTTTGTCGTTGACACCGAGCGTCCCGCCCTCTTCTCCGGCGTGAACTCGATGTTCTGGGCTGCAGCAACTGCCAATTTCCCTAGCTCACGAGTCGGAGTTGACAGCACAGTCACATCGCCGATCCTTCCCGTATCGAGAAACTCAACGCGCAGCACCACCTGGACGCTGCTGTCGCTAACGCCCGTTTTGGGAGTCTCAGGCATCGGCCTCTTCGTTATCTCAAGCGCAGAGTCCTGTGCCTGCGCAAACGCGCCAAAAAGCACCAACATCGAGAAAATAAGTAGGCAGGTTCTTTTCATCCGAATAAGAAAGGCTTCGCGTGAAATATATCACCGAAGCCTTTGATGCACGAAAGTTGAATTTCGTTCCGGCTAGTTCAGGCTGAAAGTTTCGGCGGTTTTCACAACGACCGAACCGTTCTCGACATCGACCACGAAGTTCATCGCCGTCTTCCATTGATTCGTGATCGGAAGTTTGACGGTCTGGTCGATATGCCGCTTTAAGAAACGGGCCCCGTAAGCCGGGCTAAAGCCTTTTTCGGTCAGCGCGTCAAGAGCCGCTTCGGTGATCTCGACGATCTTTCCCTTACGCTCCATGCTCGCCTTTAGCTTAGCGAGGTAAAGGCGTGCTATCTCGCGCACCTCGTCCATCGTCAGCGGCGAGAACACGATGATCTCGTCAATGCGATTGCGAAATTCAGGCGTGAAACGGGTTTCGGCGGCCTTCATCACATCGCCCTTGATCGCGTTCACATCGCCGAGCGATTTCGTGCCGAAGCCGAGCGGTTTCTCGTACTTCTTGAAGTTCTCCGAACCGAGATTCGAGGTCATAATGACGATCGCATCCGAGAGATAGACCTTCTTGCCGCGGCCGTCCGTCAGCCATCCTTCATCAAATCCCTGAAGGAAGATGTTCATCAAGTACGGCGAGGCCTTCTCGACCTCATCGAGCAGCAGTACGGTATAAGGATTGTCGCGAAGCTGTTCGGTCAGGATGCCGCCGCGTTCGCTGCCGACGATGCCTCGCGGCATGCCGATCAGCTTTTCGATGCCGACGGTGCCGTCGCCGTATTCGGACATGTCGATGCGGATCATCTTGGACTCATCGCCGAACATAAATTCGGCAACGGCCTTAGCAAGCTCCGTCTTTCCGACGCCTGTCGGCCCAAGGAAAAGCAGTACGCCGTCCGGCGCGTAATGATTCTCTTTGAGCGGGCCCTTATTAAGCCGCAGACGTTCTGCAACAGCCCTAACGGCGTCCTTTTGCCCGATGACACGCTCGCCGAGGTCGATCTCCATCTGCGAAAAGCGGTCGGCCGTATCACGGTAGATCATATCCTTCGGAATACGCGATTCCTGCGAAATGACGTCGATAATGTGCTCCGGGCGAACGATGAGCGACGAAGGCTCATTGATCTCGACCTTCACGGAAGCCGTATCGAGCCAGCCGATCGCCTTGTCCGGCAAATGGAGATTGCGAATGTATTTCGGCGACATCTCAAGGGCGGTGTTTATTGCCTCGTCAGAGATCGTAACCGAATAATTCTTCTCAAGACGCGGCCGCAAGCCCAACAGTATCTGCTTCGTCTCGTCGATCGAAGGTTCATCTACCCTCACCAAGCGAAAACGCCGGGAAAGGGCTTCGTCCTCGCCGATATACTCTTTATATTCGGTCATCGTCGTTGCGCCGATGATGCGAAGTTCGCCGCGAGCCAACGCGGACTTGAACATATTCGCCGCGTCCGACGTCGTGCCCATCGCCGCACCGGCACCGATGATCGTGTGAGCCTCGTCGATGAAGAGAATGATGTTGTCTTTTTCCTTGACCTCGTCGATGATGCCCTTGATACGCTCTTCGAACATACCGCGAAGCATCGTGCCGGCAACGAGTCCGCCCATCTGAAGCTGCACGATGTGCGAATCTCGCAGACGCGCCGGAACCTTTTCGGGTTCGAGCTCAATGAGCCGTGCCAAGCCTTCGACGACCGCCGTTTTACCAACGCCGGGCTCACCGACGAGCATCGGAGAATTTGACCTTTCGCGATGCGACAAGATCTCCATCATCTGGCGGATCTCGCTTTCGCGGCCGATCGTCGGCGGGATCTTGTCCTGCCGTGCGAGTTTGTTCATCGAAATGCCAAAATGGCGGAGGAAAGACGGCAGTTCGTACTTTTGCCTTACTCTTTCCTCCTCTTTTTCGCGCTTGCGAATGCGGGTTCGCGCGATCTGCGCGACCTCATCGGACGGCACTCCCAGATTTTGCAGCACATCGTTGAGAACACTGCGTTCGTCGTTAGAAAGTACGTAGAAAATATCGGCAGCATCGATCACGCGTCTGCCTTGTGAACGCGCACGGTCCATTGCCCGCTTGAAAAGTTCTGTGGTCTCGGGAGCGATGCGAAAACCTTTGCCTGTATGCTGCCGGCCGGATTCCATACGCTTTTCGATCAAAAGCCTGACCGACCGCGGATCGACCGAAAGGTCGCGCATCGTCGTCGAGAAGAGATCTTCTTCCTCGAATGCAACTGCGTGAAGAATGTGTTCGACCGCGACGTAATTCTGATCGCGTTTGCGAGACTCGGCCAGTGCACTCTCAAGCACACGGCGGCCGCTGTCGCTGAATTTATCTTTATATGAATCAATATCTGCCATAGGACCCCATGAAAACCGCAAAATCCAAGGAAGGAGAAACCGGCAAGGCTTCAGACCCGGTCTGATTCTAAATCATAACACTAACGTCTGCTCCCCGAAAGGAAAAATCGCCCCCGTCAGCCTCCCTTTACTCGTGTTACTCTCCCTTACCGACCTGCACGCGGGCCGGACGCAGGAGTTTGCCGTTGAGTTTATAACCGCGTCCATACTCCTGAATCACTTTTCCGACGTCCTCCGGGCCGACCGGGATCATATCTACCGCCTCGTGCAGTTCCGGGTCGAAGACTTCCCCGACCGCAGGAATTGGTTCGACGCCGACCGATCCTAACGCCTGTTCGAATAAGCGTGCAGTGCCGACAACGCCATCTCTTAGATGCTCAACGGACGGATCGGTTTCGCCGGCCGTAACGGCAAGGTTCAAAGTATCGAGCACCGGAAGCAGCGTCGTCAAAAAGTTGAACTGCGCCTGCGTTGCACGATCTTCTAGCGAACGCTTCATACGGTCGCGCATTTCCTGCGTTTCCTTCTCGATCGCCGCTTTCGCCTCGTCAAATTTTGCCTGTACGCCGATGAGCTTTGCCTCGGCCGCCTCACGCCGCTCGATCTCCGCCTTGAGCTGCAGCTCAAGCGCGGTCTCTGCGGCAGACTTTACGGCCTCAGCCGGTTTTGCCGCCGCAGCCTCGCCTTCGGCCGTACGGGAACCGTCGGCATTGAATCTGCGTTTATCCATGACAGGTATTTTCCCGTCGAACTCATCGAATTCTTCCACTTTTTCTTGCGTCATTTCGTATCAAAGGTCCTTGTATCTATGCCTTCGGGCCTGTTGCCGCACTCTTGGTGTCCGGCGACGAAAACTTCATCTCGCCATTCTCGGCAGAGACATTCACCACGCTGCCGGATGCGATCTCGCCGTTCAAAAGCTTGATCGCGAGCGGATTCTGTATAAGCGATTGTATCGCACGCTTTAGCGGCCTTGCACCATAGACGGGGTCATAGCCCTGTTCGATAAGAAGATCTCTCGCAGAATCGTCCAGAGCGAGCGTGATGCCGCGTTCATCGAGCATCGTGCGGAGCTTCTCAAGCTGGACGTCGATGATGGTCGCGATCTGCTCTTTGCTAAGCTGATCGAACACGACGATGTCGTCGATGCGATTCAGAAACTCCGGCTTGAAATGATCGCGCAGGATCTGCACGACCGCCTCGCGGGCCTGTTTCGCATCTCCTTCCGCCGCCTGTATCTCACGCGAGCCGAGATTCGACGTCATTATCAGCACTGTGTTCTTAAAATCGACCACGCGGCCCTTGGAATCCGTAAGGCGTCCGTCATCGAGTATCTGAAGCAGGACGTTGAAAACGTCAGGATGCGCCTTCTCGATCTCGTCAAAAAGAACGACGGAATACGGCCTCCGGCGAACTGCCTCGGTCAACTGGCCGCCTTCTTCGTAACCTACGTATCCCGGAGGAGCGCCGATCATTCGTGCGACCGCGTGCTTCTCCATATATTCGGACATATCGAGCCGCACCATCGCCCGCTCGTCGTCGAATAGAAACTCCGCGAGTGCACGAGCCGTCTCGGTCTTGCCGACGCCCGTCGGTCCAAGGAAAATGAACGAGCCGACAGGCCGATTCGGATCCTGCAAACCTGCGCGTGCACGCCTGACGGCGTTCGCAACAGCGCTCAATGCCTCGTCCTGGCCGATCACCCGTTTTCCGAGGTTCGATTCCATCTGCACGAGTTTCTGCATCTCGCCTTCGAGCATCTTCGAGACCGGGACGCCCGTCCACCTAGCGACCACCTCTGCAACGTCTTCTTCGTCAACCTCTTCTTTCAGGAAAACGCCGTCACTTTGAATGGCTTCGAGACGAGTTTGGTCGGCATCGAGACGCTTCTGGATGTCAGGGATCTTGCCGTACTGCAGCTCGGCCGCAAGATTTAGATCGCCTGCCTGACGCGCCCGCTCAAGCTCAAGTTTTGCTTCCTCAAGCTCTTCTTTTGCCGACCGCATTTTCTCGATCTCTTCCTTTTCGGATTGCCATTTCGCCTTCATTCCCGAGGAGCGTTCTTTAAGGTCAGCGATCCGCTTTTCGATGTCGTCAAGACGCGCCTTCGACTTCTCATCGGTCTCGCGTCCAAGGGCCTGGCGTTCGATCTCAAGCTGCAGGATCTCGCGTTCGAGAACGTCGATCTCCTGCGGCAGCGAGTCGATCTCGATGCGGATACGCGAAGCTGCCTCGTCGATCAGGTCGATCGCCTTGTCGNNGAGAGCGTGGCGGCGGCCACCAGGGCGGTATCTTTTATGCGGACGCCGTGGTGCACCTCGTAACGCTCCTTCAAGCCGCGAAGGATCGCGATCGTATCTTCGACCGTCGGCTCGCCGATATAGACCTGCTGAAAACGGCGTTCGAGAGCCTTGTCCTTCTCAATATATTTCTGATATTCCGCAAGCGTCGTCGCTCCGACCGCGCGCAGCGTACCGCGTGCAAGTGCGGGCTTGAGCATATTCGACGCGTCGATCGCACCTTCGCTCGCACCGGCACCGACCAATGTGTGAAGTTCGTCGATGAATAGAATGATGCGGCCTTCCGCGTTTTCGATCTCTTTGAGAACCGCCTTCAGCCGGTCTTCGAATTCGCCGCGATATTTTGCACCCGCGAGCATCGCGCCGAGATCGAGCGAAACGAGCCGCTTGTTCTTCAAAGTTTCGGGCACGNNCCGATAAGAACGGGATTGTTCTTCGTCCTGCGCGAGAGAATTTGAATGGTCCGACGAATCTCGTCGTCTCGCCCTATCACCGGGTCGAGCTTGCCTTTGCGGGCACGCTCGGTCAGGTCCATTGCGTATTTTTCGAGAGCTTGGAAATTCTCCTCAGCATTCGGGTCCGTGATTCGCGAACCGCCGCGCATATCCGTAACGACCTTCTCAAGATCCTCACGCGTTACGCCGTTCGAGCGCAGTATTCGGCCCGCATCGCCTTCCTTCTCTTCGGCGATGCCCATCAAAAGATGCTCGGTCGAGACATATTCGTCCTGCATCGACTCGGCGATCTTCTGAGCCTTTTGGAAAAGAGTATTCGTCCGCGAACTGAAGAAAGGCTGGCCGCCCGAGACCTGCGGGAATTTTGCGATCGCAGCCGTCACGTCCGTCAACACGGTCTGCGCGTTCGCACCGATCTTTCCTAGGATCGGCGTTACGACCGTCTCCTTTTGCTCGAGCATCGACGCGAGAATGTGCTCCGGCTCGATCTGCTGATTCTGATTCTTTTCGGCGATGCCGATCGCCTGTTGTACGGCCTCCTGGCCGCGTATCGTGAACTTCTCGAATCTCATAGCAATGGGTATTTTACCACTAGGGCGAAAAACGCAGGTGCGGAGGCATACAGTTTCCTGTGCTGTATGCGTGTTGCCGCACGCTGCGTGTCTTATGAATCAAGCTGAATAATGATCGGCCGTATGG
>JRYE01002566.1_pt1 | contig 10575 bp, 7 predicted proteins | sample 235321 | NCBI WGS metagenome assembly JRYE01 (sample SAMN03074214, study PRJNA261473) | activated sludge metagenome | biome: Common Effluent Treatment Plant; feature: Wastewater; material: Activated sludge; isolation source: activated biomass in a lab-scale reactor treating industrial wastewater at... | reverse complement strand
CCGTTAAGGCCCCGGCGTGCAGCGATTGGCCGGGCGGAAGGCGATAGAGGCCGGATGCATTGACAGCCAGATACTTGGCGAATGCGCCGTTGACCCCACTGCCGTAGGAACGACGCCCGGAGCAGAGTCCGGGCTGTCCCGATTGGCAATAGACACAGACGCCGCACGTGACGGCAAAGGGTACCGATGTCACCCGATCACCGACCCGCCACCCTTCAACGTCAGCGCCCAATTCACGAATAATGCCGGAAAACTCATGGCCCAGAATCACCGGCGGTTTTACAGGGTACTCCCCGGCCGCGATGTGCAGATCCGTGCCGCAGATGCCGGCGGCGCTTATCTCGATCAGCACCTCGCCCCGCGTGGGGACCGGCTCGGTCACATCCTGCAGGCTCATCTCGCCGCGGCCGGTTCCGGATTTGATTAATGCTTCCATAACTGAATTAACCTCGCTATCTCCCCGGCGGCTCAGCCACGAAGATGGATGACGCGCACGTCGAAAGCATCCACGTCGACTTCAATCGCATTGCCGTCGACATCCAGCCAGCTATCCTGCTCGATATCCCGCGCTTGCCGGTAGTCCGCGGGAAGCGCCAGACGCTCGCACACCCGCTCATCCTGTTCATTGATCACAACCAGCAGGGCCTCGCCCTCCCCGGCCATGAGCCGCGGCCGCAGGCGAGCGCCGCTGATTGGCGGCGTCGTATGGCGACGGATGAGGGTTTCCACGACCCGCAATGCGGTCTCATCCCCTTCATGGATGGCCGCGCCCAGATTCGTGCCGAAGTAATAGACAGCCCCCGCCCCAACGACGGAGCGCGCCGCGACCGGCTGCCCACGATAGAAGCCGATCGCCTCGGCCGGGGCTTGCAGTTCCAGCGGCGTGATATAGACGCGGCCGCGCAGCACGCCCCGAACGGGATCGGTGATCTCCAGATCGGGCGCGGAAGACACCGGATCGGGCGGCGCGGCACAGGCGCCCGCCGGAACGCCCAGCGGCCCCATCCGTTCCCAGATCGTCGTGGGGCGGCCATCGCCGGCCACCCAGAACGACTCGCTCTCCNNCGGGACGACATGTCGAGGCCGGGTGCCAGCTTCGCCACCGCCGCGCGGTCGAGCAGCTCGGCGTCGAGGCCTTCGAGGCGCATGGCGTTGCCGCGCCGCGCATAGGCGTCGAGCGCCGCGGCCGTCTCCGGCTTGCCGACGATGTGCCAGGGCACGAGAAGAACGCGGATATGGGGCCAGGCCCCGTCAATCTCATCCGGTTGCAGGAATTGCGCCCATACGTCGGAGCGCCAGACAGCCCGGTAATACCCTTGGGCAGAACCGGTGACGGGGTCTTCCTTACCGTCCATAGCAAAGGACAGAATCTGGTTATCTGTATCGTACAGAATGCCCACCTGGGGAGCGCAGCGATACTGCTCAATGAGCGCTTCGTGCTGCTGGAACCGGGCACAGAGGCGCGCGGCTTCCTGCGCGCGGGGGGTGATGTCGCGCGCCGCGTTGACCAGCCCGAAGCCGGTGGCTTCCACGCCGGTCGCCTCAGCCATATAGGTCCAATAGAGGATGCCGCCAGCCCCGGCGACCACGGCCAACCAGTTCCAGAGGCGGATGTCGGCCGGTTCCACGTGCGAGCCGCGCTGGAGTCCGGTCACCATGCCGTGGCCGCCCTGAAGCTCGGCCACCCACCACGGCTTGCCGCGGGCGTCGCTGCGGCAGGCGTCGAACTTGGCCGCCAGATAGCCCGGCGTCATGCGGTGCCATTTGGGGAAGACCGCGCAGCCCCAGCGATCGAGCGGCCGCACCAGCGCGACGTTGTCGACGACCGACAGGGCCAGCGGATCAATCGGCGGGAATTTGGCCCCGTGGCTCATGATGAAATGTTCCGGATCGGCGGCCCGCAAGACCCCCGCGCGAAACGTCATTTGTTCGCTCATGCTCTCGATCATGAATCGCCGCCAGTCGAGCCAATCGGCATAGGTGCCGTGGGTCTGCGGCGGCAGCACGTCTTCCCAGGCGCGAAAACGACGCACCCAGACCTGATTCAGAGCCTCGACCGTTTCGTATTTGCGCGCCAGCCAGAGCCGGAACTCGTTGACGGTACCGTCGCAATAGCAAAATAACATCTGGTTGGGCGTGGGCCACATGCTGTTGAACCACGCCGGTTCGACGTGGGGTTCGTTCCAGCAATCGTAGCCGAAGAACGAAGGCCGATCCTTTACTTGCCGGGCCACGGCCGCCAGAAAGTCGGCCGCCGCCGCGCGAACGGCCGAATGGTCGAGGCACAGGCCTGGCCAGCCGCCGTTGGGATCGCTGGAGCGGCCGCGCAGATTGAGCGGCTCCAGATCGGCATTGACGTAACGAGCGTCCGGGTGTTGTTCACCCAGCCAATAGGGGGCCGTCTCCAGGATGGTATTGACGACGACGCGCAGCCCCAGCCGGTCGCAGGTATCCATGATCTCGTCCAGTTCCTCGAAATCGTAGACGCCCGGCTCCGGGTTGCACCAGTTCCACATGACCCAGACCTTGATCGTGTTGAACCCCAGCGGCCCGGCTATTTGCTCCAGTGCGGCCGCACGCTCTTCGCGCGGGGGGTTCGGCGGTCGATAGAATTGCGTTCCGTATACGAACATGGGCATTATTTCCCTTTATAACGATTTGTCGCCTCGTCAGGCGGCGATGAGCGTCATGGCACATGCCGCGCGGCCACGGCCATGATAATCGCGTCCAGCGTGAACCACCCCTCATCGACTGTGAGTTGCAGACTGTTCTTCCCTTCGCTAACGGCTGTGGTGGGGAGATCGATAACAATTGCCGCGGGGAAAGCCAGATGGGCGGGATCGGTGGCCTGGATGCCCAGGCCCGGCTCAAGCTTCGCCCGGAAGACATAGTCGATCGGCGGGTCACTCAGCGGGTTGCTCAGCGTCGCTGTGACGTGCGTTTGGTCATCGCCGGCCCGGTCGGCCGTGTAAATAAATAGTTGTGCGCCGCGGCCGGCCGATTCCGCCGCCACGTCGAACAGGAAACGCAGCTCCCGACACCTGCCGCCGATTCGATAGGGGATATTCGCCGCATCGGGCCGCTTACCGCGGAAAACACCCGTGGTTTCCGGCTCGGCGGCCATGAACTCCCCGCACATCGCGTCGTGGCGGCCAACCGCCAACAGCACCGTCTCGTCCGGCGGAATGACGATATCCGGCGCGTTCCAGGCCGTGATGCGCCAACCGGTTTGCGCCAAAGAGAGCGTTGAGGTTGACCAGGCCGACGGCCGGATCGTTATTGTACGCGTCTCTCCCGGCGGAACAAAGATATAATTGTCGTCGATGAGCAAGTCGGTCCGATAGACGATCAGCGGCTGCGCTTCGATATGGAAAGCCGTGATCGGGCCGTCATTGGTGATATGGAGATATAGCCCCTCGCCGTCGTCGGCCATCGCGGCCCGGGCGCGAATCGTCGTTTGCCGGACGGCCGCGTCGCCGGTTGCGCCGGGCAGCGCGCCCCCCAGCGGCGCGCTGTGGCCGGCCGGGCCGACGAGATGCAGGCTCTCGAACAGAACCCGGCCGTCCTCGTCATGGAGCCGCAACTCCAGCAGGATGATCCCCGCCGCGTCGCCGGGCGGCTCCAGGGCAATCCGGTCGATCGGCGTCGCTTGCTGGGGCAGGATATCACTCTCGCCCCGCCCATGACTGATTGGACGGCCCCAACGGTCGGTGGCGCGCCATTCCCACCGTAGCCCGGCGGCCGAGTCGGGTGCATCGCTAACCAGCCATACCGCCGCCCGCAGGCCTTCGGTCGGTTCATAGAGATTGGAGTCATATTGCAGCGATAAGGCAATGGGCGCCACGGCCTGCCGCATGAACGCATAGCTCATAAGCGGCCGGCCGTCATAATCGACAAGATAGCTGCCCGCGCCATTGGGCCACGGCTCGTTGAAATCCCACGTAGTCAGCCCGCCCAATCGACTACCGCGCCGGCGGAGCGCGTCCACGGCATAGCGCAGGGCATCGGCCGCCATGAACTGCCCGGCCGTGATCAGCGACGGCAGATCGCCCATCGGGCCGAAGAGCGCCTCGATATTGGATTTTTGCAGCCAGAAGTCATCTTCAAACACGGCCCCGATCACGTTCTTGCGGATGAGCACGGCGTTATCGGGGCTGTCCGTGGGCCAACGGTCGGCCGGCGGAATCTGGCGCAGCCACGTCTCCAGATGGGCGGGCGAGCCGCAACCGAACTCGCCATAGCGCATGAGGGGGCTGCCGCCGAGATTGTCGGTCAGGGCCGCGTCGTCGTAATGGCGGTAGTGGGTTTGGGGGTTATAGTTCCATGGAGAATGGCGCGAGCCTTGCATCGGACAGGTTGCGCGGAAGATGCGGCCGTCCATCGCCGCCGTTTCCCGCGCCAGAACGTGGAGCGCCGGATGGTCGTCGCCCTGTCGCCACATCATTTCGTTGCCGCCCGACCATTCGATGATGCAGGGATGGTTTCTGAGCCGTCTCAATATGGCTCGCGTCGTTTGGGCCAGGTTCTCAAGAAAGACGGGGTCCGATTCGGGCACACAGTTGGCGAGCGGGAACTCCTGCGAGAGCATGATACCCAGCTCATCGGCCAGGTCATACATCTCATCGGTCAGAAGCGCCCCTCCGCCCCACACGCGCAGCACGTTGAACCCGGCGTGCCGGGCCAGCTCCAGTAAGCGCGGGCCGCGCTCGTTCATGCGACCGAAGAGCAGATCAGGCGGCAGAATGTTCGACCCCATCATGCGGATGGGCCGCCCGTTGACCACCAGCCGAAACGGATTGATGAAATCAGACGGCGCGCCTGTCACCTGGTGCCAGCGGATTTCGCGGATGCCGAAACGGGTCATGCGCCGGTCGAGCAGGCGGCCGCTTTCCCGATCGCGCAGGTGAACCTCAAGCGTATAGAGCGCCTGTTCGCCATGTCCGTTGGGCCACCACAATTGCGGATCGTGCAAGGTCAGCGAGGCATTGATCTGTTGCCGTCCCTCGGACAGAGACAAATTGCGCGCCGTCTTTTGTGCCCCATTCGGGCCGATGACGACAAACTCGGCAGTGGCCTGAATGGCTGCGCCGGATTCAACCTCCGTCTCGAAGAGCAACACGGCCTTTCGATAATTGTCATTCAGGTTGCTCTCAACCCGCAGCGACTCAATGCGCGCCGCGCCGGTAGCTTCCAGCCGCACGCCGCGCCAGATGCCCAATGTGTAGATATTGACCCCCCAGTCCCATCCGAAATTGGTGGGGCTTTTCAGGTCTCCCAGTAGTTGGCGCATGCGGTTGATACCGTTGACGAAGAACCAGGGGCCGGGACTGGCCGGATACTCCGGCCCGCCCCCGCTCATGGCCCCGTCTGATTCCGCCAAATAGACGAGTAGTTCGGGGGGCGCGGGGTCAATGCGCACAGCCAGCTCATTGTCCTGGCCGAACCGGATGTGAGCGCCGGCGTCAAAGCTGAACGGCCGAAACATGCCCGCATGGCTGCCCAGCTCATGGCCGTTGAGCCACACCGTGCACGAGAAATCCACGCCCTCAAACGCCAGGGTCAAGCGTTTCCCAGCCCAATGCGCCGGCACAAAGAACGATTTGCGATACCACCAGGCATGCCGCGCCGCTTCATGCAGGCGCGCGTCCCCGGCCCCATACCAGAGCGGCTTGAGGCAGTGGGCGGCCTCCAGATCGGCCTGCACATTGCCGGGAACAGAAGCCGGGAACCACCCTGTCTCCGGGGAGCCGCCGCCATCTGTGGCTTTTCCCAGCTGCCAATCCACCCCATCCAGAGAAATGATCTGCCCGCCGCCCTGTTGGTGTCCTTCGCGGGTGACGTTTTCCAATTCACTCATAGAGCCTCCCGGTATGACGCAATCACGTCGAGATTCAGATCCGCTTCGGCCACGATTCCCCCTGAATCGATGCATGGATTCACCAGGTAGCAGGCAGCAGCCGAGGCATCGCCGCCAGCGCCCCGGCCGTCCGGCCGGCCCAATTGCGGCCGGCTTTTCCAGCAAGCCGGCATGACGTAGCCGCAGCGCTCGGCGAAGAGGCAGCGATCGCGCTGTTCCATCTGTTCGCTTGTTCCGGTCGTCGTCACCTCCGGGGCCGCGGGCAAGCTCTGTTGCCAGCGCCGGCGGGGATCGGCCACCGGAATTGACTGCATCAGCAGGCGGGCGTAGGGGTGTTGCGGCCGGCCGGTCACTGCGGCTGTGCCCCCATACTCCGCGATGCGGCCCTTATAGAGCACGATGATGTCTCCGCCCAGATAGCGCGCCGTGGACAGATCATGGGTGATAAAGAGCGTCGAGATGCCGAAGCGATCGCGAAAATCGAGCAATATGTTGAGAAATGNNACGCGCTGGCGCTGACCGCCGCTCAGTTGGTGCGGGTATTTGCCCAACACTTCCTCCGGCCGCAGATCAACCGCCCTGAGCGATTCGCTAATCATCGCCCACTTCTCATCTCGATTGGCAGCCAACGCAAAGCGGCGAATAGGCACGTTGAACACGTGCTCGACCTTGTAGATGGGGTTGAAGGCGCTATAGGGGTCCTGGAAAACGACCTGCACCTCCCGATGGAAGCGTTGTGTCCAGGCCTGATCTTGCCTGAAGACGTCCGCGCCCTTATAGAGAATCGTCCCGGATGTCGGCTTCTCCAGGCCCAGGATGATCCGCGAAATGGTCGATTTCCCGCTACCGCTCTCGCCGACGAGATTCACTATCGACGGGGTCTCCGGGATGGCAAAGGAGACATCATCCACGGCATGCGTCCGGCTCCAGGTGCCGAATATCTTGGTCAGGCCTCGGACTAGCAACAACTCACTCATGAGCACCTCTGCCGGCGGATGCCGGGGTCAGAGCAGCTTCCCCACCGGCGGATACCGATTCATACAGATGGCAGGCCGCCCAATGTCGTGGCCCGTGCATTTCCAGCGCGGGCAGTTCGTGCGCGCATCTTTCCATGACAAATGGGCAGCGCGGGTGGAACCGGCAGCCGCCGGGGTAGTTCCAGGGGGTCGGGGCCTCACCGGCCAAGGCCTTCACCCGTTCGCTGTGGTGTTGGGGAATGGATGCGATTAACCCCTGGGTATAGGGATGCATGGCCTCTTCAAAGACTCCGTGAATTGGCCCCAACTCCACCAGGCGTCCCGCATACATGACGGCCAGCCGATCGGCAACCTGGGCCATGACGCCCATGTCGTGGCTGATCAGGACGATGGCAGTGTTCAAGGTGTCGCGAATGCTCATCAGTTCCTGCAATATCAGCCGTTGCGTCACCACGTCGAGCGCCGTCGTTGGCTCATCGGCGACGATGATGGCCGGGGCCATGGTCACGGCCGTGGCGATGACCACACGCTGCAACATCCCGCCGCTCAGCTCGTGAGGGTAGCGCTCCAGGACGGCCGGCGCAAGGTTGACCAGCTGGAGCGCCGCGCGGGCCTTCTCCAGAGCCTCCGCCTCTCTCAGACCATGCTGCAACAGCATGTCGGTCATTTGCCGGCGAACCGTCAGGACCGGGTTGAGCACGTTCATCGATCCTTGCGGGATATAGGCGATGTGTTGCCAGCGCAGCCGGCGCAACTCGCGCTCGGAGAGCGCAAGCAGGTCCTTTTCTTCCCCGTTCGGCAGCGTCAGGCAGGCGCTGCCGGATTGCAATACCTGGGGCGGCTGCAAGAGGTTGAGGATCGCCGATGCCAGCGTACTTTTTCCGCTGCCGCTCTCCCCGACCAGCCCGATGATCTCGCCCGGATAGATGTCGAGATCGACGGATGTGAGCACTTGTATGGCCGATTTGCGGCCGATTAGCGCGGTGGAAACGTCGCGCACCCTGAGCAGGGGTTCCATGGCTATCTTTCCTCCACGGTGGTTCTCAGGCGTGGATTGAATATCTCATCAAGCCCCAGCCCAATCAGGTTGAGCGCCAGAAAGGTGAGGATGAGCGTGGCCGCGGGGAGAAACATCTGCCCCAACAGGCCGACCCCAATGACGCCCTCACGCAGGCCCTTGGCGATCATAAACCCCAGGGTCGGCAGGCCGCTGGCACCCAGGCCGATGATTTGCAACCCGGCCTCGGCCAGCATCGCCCCGACCATGCCGGCCGAGAGGATGAAGGCGATATACGGCAGCAGCGCCGGCAGAATCTCCAGGAAGATGATCTCGGCCGTGTTGGCGCCGGAGAGCCGGGCCAGATCGATATAGCGCCGCTCGCGCAGGCTTTGCACCTGGGCGCGAATGACACGCGCCGAAAACGGCCAGCTGAAAATGCCCAGAATCAGCGCCAGGCGGCCCAAATTCCAGCGATCGATATACACGGCCAGGATCAACAGGAGCGGCAGGGTGGGAATGACCAGAACCATGTCGATCCCGATGCGAAACAGGGTGTCCAGGCGGCCGGTGCTGTAGCCCGCCGTGAAGCCGATGAGAACGCCCAGCGATGTGGCAACCAGCCCGGCGATGAAGCCGATGACAAACGAGGGCAACATGCTGGAAAGGAATACCATGAGTCCGTCTCGCCCGTCTCCATCCGTTCCCAGCGGATGTTCCGGCGACGGTAACTGGAAGGGACGAAATTCCCCACGCCCCAGCGGGTTTTCGTCCGCGAAGAGCGCCCTTTGCGCCAGCACGGGGCCAAAGACGGCCACCCCGACGAGCAATACAAGAAGGATGATCCCACTAATGAGCTTTGGGTTCTTCATTTGACAGTCTTGATGCGCGGGTCCAGCAGCGGCAGCGCCAGATCAACAATAAAGGTCAATGTGAGCACGGCGAAGATCGAGAACAACACAACCCCCTGCATAACGTTGAAGTCGCGCAGCCCCATCGCCTGCACAAACAACGTGCCTATGCCGGGATATTGAATCAGCACTTCGATAATAAACTTGCCGTTCAGGGTTGTGCCGAGCACGATGGCCAGGCCGGCCACCTGTGGGATGAGGGCGTTACGGAAGCCGTAATCCTTGAGGATAGTGAAGGACGACAGACCTTTGGCGCGGGCATAATGCAGGTAATCTTCACCCAGAATCGAGATCATCAGGGCGCGCATGCCCAGCGTGAACCCCGCGCCGATCACCAACAGGTTGGCGATCATCGGCAGCATGGCATGGCGAAGCAGGCTGCTGATGAACTCCCATGTCCAGGCCGGTTGCAGATGCGCGTCATATGGGCCGCTGACCGGCAGCCAGCGAAATTTGAAGCCGACGTAGATAATCAGGCCCAGCGCGACCAGATAGACCGGCGTTATCTGCAGAATCGTGGCCGTGAGAATGGCCACATTGGTGGCCCGGCGGCGGTGGAGCCAGGCCAACACGACCCCGATTGCCGTGCCGATTACCCAGGCCAGGAGTACCGTCGTCGTGAAGAGGCCCAGCGTCCACGGCATGTGGCGCATGATCAAATCCCGCGTGGACGTGGGGTAGGCCACAAACGNNTCAACGGTTCATCCAGGCCAAATTGAGCGCGATAGACCTGGATGATCGCTTCTGCCTCTTCCGCGGAGAGGTTGCCCTGTGCCCGCGACAGCTGACCGAACATGATCATCATCGGATCGCCGGGGATGGCTCGAAAGATAAAGAAAGCCACCGTGATCGCCGCCCATAAGGTGAACAGATAGACGCCAAAACGACGGGCGATATAGAGGGCCACCTGTCGTCTGGCCGTCGAATTTCGGGTGGCGGTCTGTTTGACGCCTGTTGCGTGTGAGTGATCCATAAGCATGAACCCAGGGGCCGATTGCCGCCCGGCGGGACGACTTTGCAGTCGTCCCGCCGGGCAGTCAATCATCAATTGCCTATTGGCTCGGTTCGATATAGGTCAGCATCTGCCGGAAGTGATTGCCCCAGTGCACCCAGGGCTGCCCCACTTCCAGGCCGGTCCAGTATTCGCTGTTGAAGACAACGCCTTCGCTGTCGCCATAGAGCGGGACGTAGGGCTTATCCTCGGCCCACAAGGCGTAGGCCTTCCGGAACAACTCCTGCGAAGCCGGATCAGCCGGATCGCCGGCGCCGAGTTGGTCGAGCAGGGCGTCCATCTCCGGATTGCCGTAGCGCCCGGGAATGCCCGCCGACGGCTCGCCGATGGGCACCACCAGCTTGCTGTGCAGGCCGGCGTACATGCCGCCCAGCGGATCCGACGGGCGTGCACAGAACCAGCGGAAAAGAATGTCAAATTCGCCGGCCGCCCCCATTGTAAAGAAAGTGGGGATATCGAGCAGGCGCGCGTTGACGTCGATTCCGACAAGCTGGGCCTGCTCGGACAGCAACCACGCCCATACCGTCCAGGCCGGATTGCCGACATCGATGTAAAGCGCGTCGAGGGAGATGGGATTGCCGTCTTTATCCACGCGCTTGCCATCGACCAGCGGGTAGCCGGCCTCGTCGAGGATCTGAGCCGCCTTTTCGGGGTCAAACACAGAAACGTCGAAGGCCTCCGCCGCGGCCGGGTCGTAATAATTCTCGTCGATTTCGCCGGTGTTGGGCCACATGACCACAGAGACATAGCCCGGCACATTGGCAAGGTTGGCCACCTTCTCGCGGGCGATCAGCAGACTCACCGCCGCGCGGAATGCCGGA
>JRYE01001452.1_pt1 | contig 10597 bp, 8 predicted proteins | sample 235321 | NCBI WGS metagenome assembly JRYE01 (sample SAMN03074214, study PRJNA261473) | activated sludge metagenome | biome: Common Effluent Treatment Plant; feature: Wastewater; material: Activated sludge; isolation source: activated biomass in a lab-scale reactor treating industrial wastewater at... | reverse complement strand
CGGGGCGCGGCGGGCACCCGGGGATGTAGACATCAACGGGGATGTACTGGTCGCACCCCTGGACGACGGCGTAGGTGTCGAAGACCCCGCCGGTCGAGGCGCACGCGCCCATCGAAATCACCCACTTGGGCTCGGCCATTTGCTCATAGATTCGCTGGAGCACGGGCATGGTCTTGATGGCGATACGCCCGGCAACGATGAGCAGGTCGGCCTGGCGCGGGCTGAAACGCATGACCTCGGCCCCGAATCGCGCCAGGTCGTAGCGTGAGCAGGCGGTCGCCATGAGTTCGATCCCGCAGCACGCGGTGGCGAACGGCATGGGCCAGACGCTGCTTCGGCGTGCCCAGTTCACGACGCGCTGGAGGTTCGTCGTGAGGAATCCTTCGGTGGAGAGTGCCGCTTCGAGGCCCATTCGCGCTCCTCAGTTCACATGGAAACTTGGCCGTGCCGATCGAAAACGAGCGGCGGCGTGGCCGACTCGGAAAGTCTAGGAATGCCGAGGGTTGCACGCGCGGGGCGTGCTTCAGACGGGGCGTGGCACCTGGGGCGATGGGGATGCCTCGCCGGCAGGTCGCGGGGCGATGAGGTCGGCCAGGGTCCGCCCCGCGAGCACCTTCGCCCGGTGCGCGCGCAACTCGTCCATGACCTCGGCCACTCGAGCAACGTCCACGCTGGAGAGTTCCTCACCCAGGCGGAGGACCTCGCTGGCGGTGATGGATTCGGGGGGACGGGCGAGCGTGTATCCGCCTTCGGTCTTGCCAGAGACGCCGAGAAGCATCTTCCTCGTTGCGAGTTGCTCCATCACGACGGCGGCGACGTCCTCGTCCAGGCCGAGTTCGTTGGCGATGTGCGTCCGGTCGGTCGGCTTGCCTGAGGCGAACCGTCTCGTCACGATGACCATGAGCGCCAGGACGGCCGAGGTATCCACGATCGGATGCCGACCAGGGCCGGAGTCGGGGACGAGGCCGAGCGTGCCCAGGAGATCGCGGAGCGCTCCGGACTTGCGGGCGGCGGTGTAGCTCTGGAGCGAGTGGGTCACGATCAGCCCACCGATGTTGATGAGCCAGGTGACGTAGATCCAGATGAGAAAGAGCGGGATGAGGGCGAGGAGTCCGTAGAGCCGGGCGGTGGTGCTGGAGTACGCCACGTACATGGAGAATCCGCGTTTGGCCCCTTCAAGCCCGAGCGCCGCGACGAAGGCGCCGACGAACGCCGGGCCGACCTGGACGCGTGAGTTTGGAACGGCCATGTACATCAGCGTCAACATGAGCGTGCTGATCATGACGGTCAGTGGATACGAGCCGAGGAACCCGAGCCAGCGCCCGAGCAGGCCGTCGTTCCCGCGCAGGTAGAGCAGCGTGCGCTCCTGGAGATAGAACGTGAGCACGAGGCAGACCGAGCCGAGGGTGAGCAGGGTCCAGTAGAGCATGATCCGCCGGGGCCAGGAACGCCCGATCGGCGCCAGAAAGACCTGGTTGTACGCCTTCTCGATCTCCACGAGCATGGAGATGGCGGCATACATGAGCATGATGGCGCCGACCGTCCCGATGGCGCTCACCTTCACGTTGTGGACGTTATCGACGACCTCTTCGATCCACTTGTCGAGGCTGGTGAACTGGTGTGGGCCTGTGTGGCCTGTCGGCGATGTCGTGGCGGGTACGCCGGTCGAGTTGGTCTTGGAGGAGTCGTCCTGGGCGTGGTCAAGGAGGTCTGAAGGCGGGGTCGCGAAGGCCGCGTCACGTGGATCGCTCAGGGTGGCGCCGGACTCGATCCCCGATTGCTCGATCTGCGCCTGGGACAGAGTCACCTGGGAAAGCCCGGTGAAGTCCATGATCTGGCGGACCTTGAGCTTCAGTTCGTCGGGCGTGGAGAAGGCACGAAGCACGATGAGGCTGATCACGATCACCGGGATCAGGCCGAAGATCGTGCGATACGAGAGGGCGGCCGCCATGCGCGCGATCTGCACGCGATGCGCGTTGGCGAGCACGACCCGCACGAACTGCCACAGCGCGCGCAGGTTGCCCATCGGACCGACAAGGTCACGATCGGAGCGTACGTCAGGATGGCTCTCGCGTGTCTCCATCAGCCTTTCCGTTGCCCGCCTGATCGATTCCCGCGCGGGCCGCCACCCACTCGACCATTGGGGCGTCCGTCCTGCGTTCCTCTCCGCACTGCTCGCTTCTCGCTCACGCGATCGGACGGCCTGGAGGTGGGCCCCTTGCTCCTTTCCTTCGGCTTGGGCGGGTGGCTTCTTTCGCCCTGGGGCCGACGGTTCTTGTCCTGATCGGGAATCGGCCTTGATTTGAGGCCGTTCTTGCGCTCCGAGTGGCTCGGTTTCGCCGGCCCACCCTTGCGGAGCACCTGGATCTCTTCGCGTGAGAGTTCCCGCCATTGCCCCGAGGCCAGACCCTTGAGTTGCAGCCCGCCGATCGCGACGCGGATGATCTTGCGGACCGGCGTGCCGAGCATCCGCAGGACGTCCTGGAGTTGCCCGCCGTGGGATTCCTGGAGACGGATCTCGAGGACGCTGTTCGCGCCGGCCATGCCCTCACCCGCGGCGATCACCTTGCCCGCACTCACGACCCTGATCTGAGGCATCCCACGGGGGACGCGCACCATGATCGGTGTCGCGTCGCGTTTCGGCCCGCGAAGATCACGCTGGACCTTCGCCGCTCGTCGCGCGATCTCCTTGTAGGGCTGCGACAAGTTCGCGAGGGCCTTCTCGTCCGGGCGTCCCTTGACCGTAACCAGATACGTCTTCTCGACGCCGAATCGCGGGTGCGAGAGGCGATTGGCGAGTTCGCCGTCGTTGGTCAGCAGCACCAGCCCCGTCGCGTCATAGTCGAGCCGACCGACGGGGAAGAGACGTGCCCCGGAGGGGTGCTGGACGAGATCGAGCACGGTGGCACGATCCGACCCCGGCTCGTCGGCCGTGGTTGAGAGGACCCGCGTGGGCTTGTGCAGCATCACGTACAACTTCCGGTCGGCCCCGCGCACCTCGCGCCCGTCCACTCGAACACGATCGACGCCCGCCTCCACGAACGCGGGGAGCGTCGAGATCGNNCTCGACCCGTCCCGACTCGATGAGTTCCTCGCAGACGCGACGCGCGGCAACGCCCGCGTCCGCCAGATACTTCTGCAGCCGAACAGTTCCCGACGCCTTTGTTGTGGATGTCTTTCGCACCACACAGAGGATAGCGGGGAGGCGATTGCCTCCCCATCACCACGCCTCTCCGGCAAGAACTACGCGAAACGGGCCGATTTGGCCGACAATCCCCTTTTCGCCATGGAGGGCGCCATGATCGTGGAGACGAAGCCGGGAGCGGGAAGTGCGGGAATGCCCCGGGGCGAGGACGTCGCGCGCCAGATGTTCGTGTCGCCCCGCGTGGTGGACCAGCGGTCCTTCGACGAACTGGCCGGTGCCCTGCGTGCCATCGTGACCGACGCCGTCAACCAGGCGCGGTCGCTCGCCTCGGTGTCGGCCGAGGTCCGCGAGATCGACACGCGCCTCCGCGACGCCGGTCGCGACATGCAGACGCGTGTAGAGACCGCCGTCCGCGTCATCCCCACGCTCGACCAGCGCGTGCAGAAGGCCGAGGAGTCGATCACCCGCGCGACCAAGGACCTCGCCCAGAAGGAGCAGTCGCTCCGCGAGATCGTGGCCCGATCCACGGCAATCGACGAGAAACGCATCGGCGAGGTCGTGCAGCGCCAGGTNNGATCCTCGAGCGGGCGCGGGTTCAGGCGGGCCTCATCGTCGCGGACGCTGAAGCCAAGTCCAAGGCGATGATCGAGAAGGCCCATCGCCAGGCCGAGGAACTCGAGGTTGAACTGGCGCGACGCGCCGACGCGAGATTCGAGGAGTCACGTCTCGCGGGCGCGGAGGCGGCGTCGGCCTTGAGCGCCGAACTCGATTCGCTCTCCTCCCGCGGGACGGCACTCCTCGAGAACCACGAGTCGCGTGCCGCTCGTCTCGCCGAGGTGGCCAGTCACACGCGAGAGGTGCTCGAGGAACTCGATCTCGATGACCTCCGAAGTCTTGCCGATCGCCTAGCCGACGCGTCGATTCGCGCGAACCGAGCCGAGGCGACGCTGACCGATGTCCTGTCGCTCACGCGCCAGACCGCCGAGACGCTGGCGAAGGCCGANNCCGGCCACCGGCCTGCCGATCGGCGGCACCGCCGACAACCTCAAGGCGGCGATCGCCGGCGAGACGCACGAGTACACCGACATGTACCCGGGCATGGCGAAGGCGGCGCGCGACGAAGGCTTCGGTGAGATCGCCGACTGGTTCGAGACGCTGGCGAAGGCCGAGGGATTGTCGCGCGATCTCACGAGTCTGTGCGAGCAATCCGACCAGGCCCGGCGGCACCTCGCGAGCGACGTGCTCAAGGGCGCCGAGTCCATCGACGCGCTCGAGGCTCGATTCGCCGAGACCCGCGAGACCCAGAAGACCATCCTTGCCCAGGTCCCCGAGATCGAGGACGCGGTGAACATTATGGCCAACGCCATCCGCGAGCAGAAGGCCCATCTCGAGCGCGTCGCGGCGGAAGCCACGAAGCGGCACCAAGACGCCCTCGGCAGCGTGGAGGCGCGTGTGCTGAGCACCACGCGCGAGGCGGAACTCGTCGGCGAGAAACTCGAGGGCCTCGTCCGCAAGATCCGCGAGAGCGCCCGAGCCAAACGCGAGTCGGCCCCGAGGTAGGCTCTCACACGCGACGTAGCCGAGTGTGTGCCGTCTTTGACGCCCGCGAGGGTTGTGCGGGGTGCGTGAATGACCCACTGGGCGGATTCACGCCTCCCCACGATGGATTCCCGCGAATCGCCGATGGAGGGAGCCAGAGGCACGCCGCGTGGAACCGGCCGAGCAAGGGAAGGTGCATGCAAGCCGTCGTTCGAGAGGACCGTGGAGTCGTTGTCCATAAGGACTTTCCCGAGCCGGGATCACCCAATGGTCTCGGCACGCCCGCCCGCGATTCCACGTCACGACCCCCCGCCTCCGAGCGATCGACCGGTAGCACACTCGAGGCCCTCGTCCGCCTCACGCGTGCCGGAATCTCCTCGTTCGATGTCGCCGTCGCGCGCGGATTCGTCAACTTTCGCGGCGTGATGGGCCACGAGTTCGTCGGGATCGTCGAGAGGATCATCGATCGCGCCGGCACGAACGACATCTCCGAGAGCGCGTCGGCGTGGATCGGCAAGCGCGTCGTCGGAAGCAAGACCATCGTGTGCGGACGCTGTGAGCGATGCCGAGGCGGGCTTTCCTCTCACTGCACCGATCGCACGGTCCTCGGCACTCACGGGCGCGACGGCTGCTTCGCCGAGCGATTCCTCGTGCCCGTCGCGAATCTGGCGGAGTTGCCCAAGGGTGTGAGCGACGACGCGGGTGTGTTCGCGCAGGGCGTCGCCGCCGCCGTCCACGCCGCGAAGGTCATGCGGCTGGAATCGAAGGCGTACATCACCGTGCTGGGCGACGGACCGATGGGCCTTCTCTGCGCCCAGGTCATGGCCCGCCTCAACGCCTCGGTCCGACTCCTCGGCACGCACCCGGCAAAGTTCTCCCTCTGTGAACGCTGGGGCGTGAAGCACCGCCACGTCGCCGAGGTTGGCCTGCGTCAGGATCAGGACGTCGTCGTCGATTGCACCGGCTCGGCCTCGGGCGTCACGCTCGCGCTCCGGCTCGTCCGTCCACGCGGCAAGATCATCCTCAAGTCCGCCGGGATGCTCGTCAACGACGCCGGCGTCGCGACCGGGGCCGCCCTCGATGGGCCCAAGGTCGGCGCACGAGGCGTGGCGGACGGCGGGATCGATCTCTCCCTCGCCGTCGTCAACGAGGTCGAACTCATCGGCGTGCGCTGCGGCAAGATCGCCGAGGGCGTGAGCGCCCTGGCCAAGGGCGAGGTCGATGTCTCCGCCCTGGTCACGGNNGAACGAGGCCGCCGACACACGCCAGATCAAGGTCGTGCTGGAGGCGTGAGCACTCACCGCGACCACCCCGCCGCCTACCCTCCCGGCATGTCGCTCAAGACCACCTACCCCCCGGGCACACGCGTCCGCGTCACGCAGCAAGTTCCGCGTCTGGATCGGCACACGAGCCTTAGGGGAGGCCGCGACACCGGCACTCAGATCGGCGGCGGGACCATGGTGACCACCGTCGAGGGCGTCGTGATGGACGCCGGGCAGCAGAAAACCGGCTCGTGGTACGCCCACAGCAAGGACCACAAACTCTGGCTCGACCGCCTCGTCCTGAAAAAGGACGACGGCGAGATCGTCTATCTCAACCTTGATCGCTACTCGGCGATCGACGTGCTGGTGGGGTGAGACAACGCGAAGAGAGATTCGGCACGCGTGGGCGCGGGAGTCTCTGACACATCGTGGTTATTCCACTATCACGGCCATGCCCTTCCATTGCCTCGCAAACTCTTCAGTCGGCATCTCGCGACGCCCTTCGAGCGGATCGCCGAGGATCACTCGCTCGGGCGAGGCCTCCAGGACGGGGACCATGTGCGACACGAAGAGGCCCCAATCCAACTGGACCAGGCATGGTTTGGGACACTCGAGGAGGGATCGGCGGTGGGTGGCCGTGGATCGCCGGTCCGGCATGAGCGGGAGCGACTCGTAGGAAACGCGATAGGGCGTGCCCTTGAGTTTGTCCTCGAGTGCCCAGATCGCGCGCGAGTCGGTTGTGCCCTCGCCGACGGAGGTGTGCGCGAGGCGGGCCATCTCGGTCTCGGTGGCGTCGATGGTGCGGGCGTGGAGCAGCGTGACCATCGATGCCGCGACGCACGTGTAGCCCGTCGATTGGAGGCACACGCCGTGCGCATCAAGCTGTGTGCCTCCAAGTTCCGGCACGCCCGAGCCGATCGGCGCCGTCATCCACCACCCGGACCGTATGGCAAAGATCGCCGCAAGCACCGAGAGAACGACGATCGCGCGTCGATCGGATTTCTTGGGGAGTCGCCGGGCCGCGATGCCGAACACAAACATCGTGGGCATGAAGATTCCTGTGAGTTCGAGACAGGCGACGGCCTTCGCTCCGAGGGCGTGGATCGCGATCGCCGGATCGAGCCGGTTCAGACCAAAGCAGAGCATCAGCACGAGGGCGACAAGGCCCAACGGGGCCCACACCCCCGACGATCGGCGCGTGAGCGGCCCGGCGACCGTGAACAGGCCGAGGCCGATAGCAAGCTGCGCCATGAGAATGAGAATCAGAGGATTCATGCCCACGAGCCCGACAACGTATCCCTATTCGCGGGCGGCGTCTGGATGGTTCGCAAAGATCTCGAAGACAACAGCGACGCACAACGCACAGGGCCCCGGGAGTTGGTCCCGGGGCCCTGGGTTAGGAACTCGCTTGAGAACCCGGCAGAACCGCGTGTGTCGCGGCGTGTAGTCCAGAGCCGGATTCAGCAGCCGCTGTTGAATCGAGTGAGGAAGTAGAGCAGATCGTCGATCGTGACGCCGCCGTCCTTGGTGCCGCTGCCGCTGCCGTCGTCCACGTCGGCCTCAACGTTGCCCTGATTGAAGATGTTGAGGTAGTAGAGCAGGTCGTCGATGGTCACGCCGCCGTCGGGCGTGCCCGTGCCGGTGCCGTCATCGATGTCGGCGACGCAGCAGGTAAAGATCGCCCCGAACGCGGCGAGGTCGGCGCTGGTGACGGTCGTGCCGCTGTTCCACTCGCCGGTGGTGCCGTCGGTCAGATCCATTCGGACCATCGCGAGCAGCGCGTTGAAGTCACGCCCCTGATGCGCCCAGCCCGTGTAGGCGATGTCGTCGTTGGGGTCGAGGGGCGTGTTGCTGTCCTCGACGAGGGGCGCCATGTCGTCGAGAGAGGCGCCGACCTTGGACGAGATGAGGTTCGCGTCGTCGCAGTTCACGACGCCGTCGAAGGTGAAGTCGCCCGCCACAAAGCGGAACTGGGTGATGTTGATCCCGCCCGAGCCCGAGGAATCGACGTCGTTGAAGTTGCCCGGCGTGAGGACAAACCCGTTGAGATTGATGTCTTTGAGGAGGTACGAGCCGTTCGTGTCGAGCACGCCGAACTCGTTGTAGGTCGGACCATTGGGGTCGGTCGGTCCGCCGCGCGCGGCGGGGTTGTACTGAATGAGCGGCAGCGACTGCGGCCCGGTGTCGAGGATGTCACCATAAATGAACTCCTCGTCGGCCATGCGCGTGAACCTCATCGTGGACCCGTTGTAGAAGTGGCCCCGCTCGGGGTTCACGCCGAAGTACGCCACGCGGCTCGCGGCGTCGGGATTGAATCCGGACGTGTCCGACAGTTCCTGCTGGCTGGAGCGGACGTACTCCTTGCCGCCGCCGTTGGACCACGCCACGTCGTCCACCATCTGGTACGGCTCGAGCGAACTCGGCGCGGGGACGGGCGGCGTCGCGTCCCGCTCGCTGTTCACGGGAGTCTCCGCCTGCGGCGTGCCGCCGCCAACCACGAGAGAGCCAATGCCGTTGAAGTCCACACGGCCGTTGAAGTCCACGTCAGGATTGACGTCCTTACGCCACGCATAGCGGATGTTCGAGGGATAGAAGAGCGGCCCCGAGGTGATCGTGTTCGCGGGCACACCGTCGTAGAGCGAGATCCCCGAGGCGTTGATCGCGTGGAACGGACGCTTTCGCATCAGCACGAAGGTCGCCGAGCCATCGTTCTTGATGCGTCCGGCCAAATCAACCGTCGGGCAATGCGACGCCTGGAAAGTCGCCGTCGCGGTCCCCGGCGCGAAAAGGGCAAACGCCTGGCTCGGCTGGGCGTTGTTGTAGAGCACAAGCAGCCCATTCGACCCGATCGTCAACCCATCAAGGCTCCACGCCTCGTCGATCTCCGCGACCTCGTCGCCGCCGTCCCAACCCGCGGGCAGCAGGCCAGGCACGTCGTTGCCATCCGGATCGCCGCCGCCGAAGACCGACGCGACCATGTATCCCGTGAGGTCCATGCCCGCCGGCCCATAGATCTCGATGTATTCCCACCGATCATCGATCGTGCCGCTCCCCGGCGGATTCGGATACACCTCGTTCAGAACAACCTGCCCCTGCGCCACACCCGCGGCCAGCCCGGCCACCACACACACGCACACGGAACGTCTCATCTCTCTTCTCCTCAATGCAAACTGCGATCTCTCTCACAAACAATGACCTCCACCGCGCGAGCGAGGGAGGCCACACTACTCGTCGGGTCGCCAGAAGCGTCCGGTGCTCAGGATGCCGCCGAAGATCTTTCCTTCGATTTCGTCGTCGTACGCCGCGTTGGGGGCACGTGTCGCGCCGCTCAGCCAACCGATCTCTCCGTCACGATTCGTGTCGGCGACAGCGTCGGAGTGCCCATCCGCGAAGAGAAAGTTCGCGTAGTGCTTGTCATGGTCCTTGCGATTGGCGCCTGAAGCGGCGTTGTTCACCGGCCCGCCGGGTGCCTTTCCGTGCGCCGGCCCGAAATCCGAGAACTTCTGCCGCGCCCACGTGCCATCGCTCGCCTGGCCCGCCGGGCCGTCGGTGAGATCCTTCACCGTTCGATACTGCCGTCCGTCGATGATCTCGATCGCCACGCCCGAACTCAGGTTGTCCTCGACACGCCCATCGGCAAACAACGGCACGTAGTTCGGGCTGGTTCCCGTGATCTTGCTCTCGTTCAATGGCCCGACCATGTACGCGTACCGCTGCGGATCGTTGCTCGCGTTGCGCAGGTTGCGGAACTCGGTGTACGCCATGTACCACGCCATCGTGTAGTTCGTGTTGAACCCGCGACGGAACAACTCGAGTTGATCCTGCGGCGCGCTCGGACGATCCGTGAGCCGCCCGAACGTCATGGACTGGGTCATCTGCGCGGGATTCGTCGGGCACAGGAGCCGACCGGGGATCAGGTACTCGCCGTTCACCATGTCCGCCAGCCAGCCCGCCTTGTCGATCGGTCCGGGGCCGCTGTTCATTCGATTGTCGAACCGACCGCTCGAATAGAACCCTCTGTTGTTCGCGGCATACGAGTTCACCGCAATGCCAACCTGTCGCAGGTTGCTCTTGCACGCGGCCTGCTTCGCCAGTTCCCGAGCGGCGGCAAGACTGGGGAGCAGAATCCCGATCAGGAGCGCGATGATCGCGATCACCACAAGCAACTCGATCAGCGTAAAAGCCGACGCGGCACGACGAAGAATGGCTCGTCCATACGCGGAATCGGCGCGGCCTGTCTCGGCTCTCTTCATGAACAATGTCGTAGCGTGCAACTCCACGGTTTGCGCGCCGCTTGCCAAACCCTGACTCAGTTTTTACCGAACGTGAACACACCATCTCCTGCAACACTTCATGCAGTCTTTGCGCGGCCTTTGTACCCCTCCCGAATCTCGCCGGTAGTCTTTTCCTCACGCCGTGGAGCACACGGCAAATGGAGAGAAGACATGACGAAGTGTGTTTCGATTGTGACCCTTGCGGGTCTGGGCATGATCGCGGCCTCCGCCAACGCGCAGGTTCGCATCACCGAGTGGGCCTACAGCGCGCTCAGCGCCGGCGGCACGGGCGAGTTCATCGAGTTCACCAACATCGGAGCCAGCCCCGTCAACATGACCGGCTGGAGCTTCGACGACGACAGCCAACTCCCCGGCGT
>JRYE01008216.1_pt1 | contig 10613 bp, 12 predicted proteins | sample 235321 | NCBI WGS metagenome assembly JRYE01 (sample SAMN03074214, study PRJNA261473) | activated sludge metagenome | biome: Common Effluent Treatment Plant; feature: Wastewater; material: Activated sludge; isolation source: activated biomass in a lab-scale reactor treating industrial wastewater at... | reverse complement strand
CGGACGACGACCGGAATCTCGTAGTCGTCACCGTGCGCCTGCTTGGCCGCCGCATAGCGACGCCCGCCGGCCACCACCTGGAAGCCGTCATTCAACGGGCGCACCAAGATGGGCTGAATCACGCCCTTCTCGCGAACGGACGAGACGAGTTCGTTCATCTCCGCAGGGTCGAAAAACCGACGCGGGTTGTTGCCAACAACGATTTGCGACAGGGGGATCTGATTCGGATACATGGTCTTCTCCAATGCAAATGGGGAAAACCACGTCCCGACCGGGGGTGGTTTCCCCGGTGGGTAGATTGATTGGCTGGGTTTGGCGATACACCGCCTGGCTGGATCCAGCTGCCATTGCTGGGCAATACGCCCAAGAAGCAGGCTGAATCGTAGCCCAGCCGGGCAGTACGCGCAACTGAGTCGGTAACCGGTGAACGAAAAAACGGGGACGCAGGCATTACGCCCGACGTCCCCGTTCCTGCCTCACTCGACTGCCGTGAGATTGTCGCTTTCGGCCTCCTCCCGCGATCTGCGGCAGAACTCCTCGAAGCTCATCCGACCTTCGTTGTAACGCTGCAGCATGGCGCTGTAGCGCATCCCCCGTTGCCAGACCGGCGTAAGGACGAATGCGTCGAGCGCGCCTCTCGCATCCTGGACGAAGCCTTGGCACACAGCCTCATCCAGTGCCTTCATCGGATCGTTGAAGACCTCATGACCGTAGAACCCATCGGGTCCGTAGCGGACAAGGCGTGCCTTCGATGACCCGTCGGGCTCGGGCAGGATGGCAATGAGACGACCATCCGTGTGTCGAAGCTCCAGGCCCAGCGGGGTGCCGCCCGACATGGACAAGACCGCATCGATCTGGCGTTGCCGGTTGAGCAGCATGCGCAACTCGATGGCCAGAAGCAGCGCATATCCACGATCCTCGTCGAGGCGTTTCAACTCGCTGATCCGGCACCGCAGGTACTCGATTCGCTCACGCATCGCCAACTCCTTTTCAGGACAGGACACGAAGAACGGTCTGGACCTGGATGCCGCGATCGAGCATGCGATGCGTCACAACGCCACGCTCGATCGGGGTCAGGTTCGCCGCAAGCAGATGAGCGACCTCCGGCTGGCCCTGCTCGACGTAACTGATGAGCCGCGTGGCCGTTGCCAGTACGTCGTTGAGATGATGCTGCGGACGCACGCCGGCGCCGTCACCGTTGATAAGGGTGAGCATGATGTTTCTCCTGGGATAGTGCGGTCGCCGCCACCCTGAAGGTGGCGGGTTCCGCTTGAGGGTGAAGTGGCTCAGGCCGCCTTTCGGCTATGCACGAGCCTTGGTAGGTCAGTGTCGATCGCCATCTGGATCAGCGCTGCATCGTTCGGGCGTTCGACGCCCAGCATTGCGATGCGCTTTCGGATGAGATCGAGCAGGGCTTTCGCCCTTTGTGCCCGCTTGGCCATGGTTCGACTGTGCGGGTGAGCTTTCGCCTGCGCATGCGCTTCGAGGAAGCGGTGTGCGAAGAGGCCAAACAAGCGCAGCAGCTTGCCCCGGTGATTCGTGGCGAGCACTGCGGTTGCCAGTTCAGCTGCGTTTCCCGTCTCCAGTGCGGTGACGAGCGTTGCGGCCAACGGTTTCAGGGCTGTCGGCATGCCAATCTCCTTGTCCGGCGTCACGACTGAGGGATCAGCGTGGCGTCCTTGAAGTTGAAGTAGCGGCCATCGAGCTTCATCACGCGCACAGCCATCTCGACCCGGCAGGGCAATCCGGTCATTGCGTGGATGCCCTCGAACGTTTCGTTGTTGAGCTGCTCGAGCGCGGGCGCGAAGCCTTGCGGCAACTCGGCCTTGTCCGACTTCAGGATGAAGGTCTTCCAGGCCTTGCTGGTGCGACTGTCGAGACCGCCCATGTAGTCTTCGCACGCAGCCTCGATCCCGAAGGACTTGGCCAGTTTGACGACCGCACGGCGAAATTTCGTTTCCGGTTTCATGGGGTACTCCTTGGCTGAAAATGCGGAGCACCCTCCCCTGTCGCGGGAAGATGCCCCGCGGGGTTGTGGTTGTCCTGAACGGACAGGGTTGGCTGGGTTGCCCTCCGAGGAGGCCGGTCGATCCAGCTACCGGGTTCAAACTAGATGTGGCACATGGGACAAGGAATCAGCTTGAGGGCTTCTTCCTCCGTCTCGGGCGGATCCTCTTCGTCCTTCGCCTTGTACCACTGGCTCAGCAGCACTCCACCCAAGGGTGCGTCCGCTTCGTTGATCGCCTCCTGCGCCGACTTGGCCCACTCGTACTGCACGGTGAGCTGGTGCGGACTCGACGCTGCCTGCTGGCGTTGATAGTCGGCATTGAGTGCCCGGGTTGCCCAATCGACCACATGCTGGATCTGACGATAGGACGTACCGTCAGCCCAGGTGTAGCTCTCGGTGCACGCCTTATCATTAAAAAACACCTCCGAAGGCATCTCGATGTACCAGATCGCGAAGCGCACCTGTTGGCGCACCTCATCCGGTGTCATGTCGTGCACTTCCGCAGTCGAGAGCAGATGGACATAACGGCCATCCAACTGCTTCTTCACCCCGGCGAGCGTCGGGCTGAAGCACACGAGCCTTTGAGCCCATACGAACTCAGGCTGACCCGGCATCGCATCGAAGAAGAACTCCCCGCCGACGAAGATTCTCGCGCCAAAGAGATCGTCCCCCTTGGCTTTGGCCAGGCTACCTTTCTCGATCGCATCGTCAGATTCGGGCATGGGGAAACCGTGCCAGTTCTGAGCGATTGCCGTGTCTTTCCAGAGCGGAACGCCGGGGGCATGCCGGTGCAGATCGACAACCGATAGCTTCTCGCACTGGGCGCCGCGGTCGAACTCGTGCGGCGCGCGCTGAAGCAGACCGATGATCTCCGACTTGCGTTGGTACGGGCAGACCGTGCAGCCAGAACGAGACCTCGTCTGGTACGAGCGAGGGATGCCGATCGTCTCGGAGAGCTTTCGGTAGACCCACGCCCGGTTGACGCCCAGATCCACAAAGGGCATCTCGGTTTCGACTTCAGGGAGCGCGAACGCCAAGCGGTCTGCTTCATCGGCGCGGACACCAACGAACATCCATTTCTGCCTGCCTTCGAACTGCTTTATCCACGCTCGAAAGGGCACGAGCTTGAGTTCTCTCGTGCACCACCGATCTCGGGGTGAGGGCAAGAAGCCGTTGTACTCATCGATGAGCGAGAAGAGCGTCTTCTCGCCGATCCGCTCGATCTTCTTACCTAGCCAGATCTCCAGTCGGTCGAGCGACTCGATCGTTTCCTTCTCCTCGGCACCGGTGTCGGTAAAGACCATCCGGAAGTCGATCTCAGGGGCGATCTCGTGCAGCAGAATCGCCAGTGCCGTCGAGTCGGCCCCGCCCGAAACCGGCAGCAGATAGACGTCGGTTTCAGGGTTGCCGGGGATCAGGTATGTCCCGGACAACGTGAGAGGGTTTGCTTGCATGGTGTTCCTCATGGGTTGATGAGGAGCCCTACCCCGAAGGGGGCGGGCCCCTCCGGGTTTAATGAACGACTCACGCGCGCTCGAAGCCGGACACGGTGATACCGGGCGTTTGCGAGAGCACGCGCATGCTCATGTTGGTGAGGAAGTCCTCGACGCTCACCCCAGGGGCGACGCGAAGATGGATCTTCACCGGGACCTCAAGCGTGTGCTCTTCGAGCGGCTTGGGGTTGTAGCGGCTGCGCACGTATGCAAGCGCTTCGGGCGTGATCTCCTCGAGATCGCCCACGCCGAAGAACGCACACACCGCCTCATCGAGATACACGTCGAACGGGCCGTCCCACTCCACGTGGTCACGACCGATGGCGTCGGTGAGCTCGTACATGCTCGCAAGCTCATTGAGTTGGTTCGGCTCGAGTAGCAGCACCGCATTCGTCGCGTCGAACTCCTCTTCGCCGCACGAGATCGCCTGATCATTCTTCCACCCGCCCCAGCGTTGCTTGTGGAAGGTTCCGATGATCCGGCGATTGGTGAGCGAGGCCTTCAGGTTCCCTTCCTCGTCATGAACGGAAAAGGTCGCTTCCTCGCCTTCCTGAACGCCGCCCAGCAGTACCTCGGCAAGGCTGATCGCCTCTTCGAGGGTGTCGATGGTGGCGTAGTGACCCCGGTCCTGAAACACGTCGAACTTGGACATCTTGATCTCCTGAAAAAGATGCCCTCCGGGCCGCCCCATCGGGACGGTGAAATCCCTTCGGGCGTTGAAATTGAACAGCGGCGCGCGCTGGTGTCTCGCGGGGAGACTTGATGGGCCGGCTTACCCTGAACTGCAGGGACGGTAGCGCCGGCGACCGTTTCGGCCATTGGCCAGAAATCAGGCTGTTTCCGGAAACGCAGAACTGCGCCTCGGGAAACCGCCCGAAGGCGGTTGGACGACTACCTGGCGGCAGCCATCGGATTGCGGGACTTCACGAAGTCGACCAACTCCCCGAAGGACTTGGCGGCGACCTTGTCGGCTTGACGATGCCAGGCGCTCTGGATGCGATTGCCAAGCTGATCGAGCAGATCGACCTTTCGTGCCGAGATGCGTACGCCGTACACGCCGTGGATTTTCGCCAGGGCCATCGGGGGCACGACCACCGTTGCTTGTTGCTGCATGGATGCTCCTTGAATGGAGGAGCCCATCCCACAGGGATGAGCCCCTGTGGGATGAATGTGTCAGATGCCGTAGTGCTGCCGCACCAGGCGCCGTGCTTGAAGGTATGGATGACCGCGGGTGACTTCCAGCGGCGCCATCTTGATCAGGTTGCGAAGCGCAGCCGCCCGAAGAAGCGGCGAGTACCGCTCCTTGGCCCGGACGACCTTAACCGCAGCCTCAACGGTCTGCAGTTGCCTGTAGCAGTAGTTGACATCCTCCCCCCTCTCGCTTCGCTCGCCGCGTTGCGGGAAGGACTGGGATTCCTGCTGGGCTAGGCCGCACGGCGTAGCCCTTCGGTGGGTTCTCGTTTCACCGGGCGGTCTGACTGCACCTGTCCCTCCACGAGCGCTTGGCCGTCGCCGGCCAGAACCGCGTGTCCCGCGGCCAGAGAACAGGCTCTCACGTCCGATCCGGATTTCAAGCCCCCAGTTCGCCTGTGGCGAACGCGCTATCCTTCCCCGGACTGAAGTACCGGGGTTGCCGCGCATTTCGGTCACGAGCAGGCAGAAGTGACGCATGCGTTTCTGCATGGTGCTCACTCCGGCTGCTCGACCGTCTCGCCGGCCATGAACGCGACCCACTTGCAGGCCTTGGCGTAGCTGCGAAAGCGTGCGGCCACAGTTCCCTCGACAACCACTGAGGCCTTGAACTGATGATGCTCGCCCTCGACGATCTTCATTTCGGGGACGTGAAAGCCAGGGTGCTTGTAGAGGTTCTTGTGATCGCTCACCCGAATGATCCGGATGACCTTGTCGTCCAGCAACGGTGCACCAAAGCCGTCCGACTCGGACAACAGCAGCGGGGCCTTGAGTACGCCAGTGGATCGGGCGAGCGAACCGATCATGTCGAACTCATCCAGAGTCGACTTCCCGGTTTTCGGGTCGCCGTAGAAGACGCGCACCTTCTCGCCGGTGTGAATCAGACGATCGATGACCTTCTTGACTGCGTCGGGGGTGCCCTTCTTGAACCAAGTCCCGAGACGGGGATCCTTGGCCGCCAGCTTGATCAGCTTGGCGTACTTCTTCAGCACCTCTTCGGTGCCGTAATCGGCCATGAATGGGGCCAACTCAGGATGCCCAAGACGTTCGGCCAACAGCGCCGTTTCGTCGAAGGCGTTCTGGAAACCCCAGGTGGAGCAACCTTCGACGAAGGTCTTCACGTACTGGGATTGCTCGGTGTTGATGGTGATGTTCATGATGACTCCAAAGATGAATTCGGAGACACCATCCCCGCCTCGGGGATGTGCCCCGAGTGGGTTGAGAGCGTCCTGTGCGGACGTTGAAGGCTGGGTTCGGCTCGTTGAAGCCCGGTGGCACCAGCTACCGCTTCGACCCGTGGGGTCGAGATGTACTGCAATTCTGCATTGCGCTGTCGTCGGTGTCCAGTGCGGGAGAATGACTCACGCGGGAGCTTGGGCGAAACCCAATTCGATGAGTCGCGCCCCCCACCCCCTCTCCAGGCAGTCTTGGAGGAATGACCCCTTGGTGATCTCCCGGGGGTGGCTGCTGATGACCGGCACCTGCCGCTCGTAATCCCAGAGTGCAGAGACCGTGAAGAACCGACCAGTCGAGCTTATGGCGTAGACGACCCACCCCGGAGGGATGCGGCGATGCTCAAGAAAACGGTACTCGTGACGCATGGGGGTTTGCTCGACGCCGACCACCTCACTTCCCGCGCCCGACCAACTCAACAAGCGCGAGGTGGCATGGTCGACGGTCTGCGCACTCCAGGCGCTGAACATCTCCCTGAGCACCCGATCAGTCCCCGCCGGCGGCGCCAGCTGGGCAAAACGCTGCTCCTCGACGTTCGACGTCCAGACACTGTAGGTGGCAACGCCGACGAACACGGTAGCCACGGCAGCCATCCCCAGCGCGAACTGGCGAAACGATGTCTTGCCGGCCGACTTGGGTTGGTCTGTATCCGGCCTGAGTTGGATTACCAATAGCGCCGTAAAGCCTCGGGCTTCAGCCCGGGGATAAAAGGCGCGTGGCGTGAGCGGTTCGATGCCGCTCACGCCTCACGTCGGGGTGCGTTGCTGTTCGACGTACTGACGAATGATCTCGAGGGGTGCGCCCCCGCAACTGGAGGCGAAGTAGGACGGACTCCACAGGACGCCCTTTCGGTAGCGGTGCGCGAGATCGGGGCGCNNCCGAAGTCTGCACACACCCGATCGAAGGTCATCCGCAGGCACTCGATCGCTGCCGCGTCGAACACATGCCGTCGGTACTTGGTCACAAAGACCAAGTGTGCGTGCAGCGCAAAAACGCAGTGCCGGCCCGTTCTGTACGCTTGAATGTCGTCCATAGGCCAATATACTGTGACCATGCCTCGTAAAACAACGCCTTCGTTTGTCGTCACGCTGCCGCTGCGGGTCTCCCTTGGCGATGAGCGACGACTGCGAGATCGTTTCGTGTGCGGCACGCGTCTGGCTAACGTCATGATCCAGCACGCTCGTACGCTTGTGGCCTCAATGCGATCGAGCGAACAATGGGCGGCTGCGCGAGCGCTGCCGCGAACCACCGAGGAGCAGCGTCGCACGCGTGCCCAAGCGTTCGGGGGCATTCGAAAGTCCTACGGCTTCACCAAGGCCGATTTTGATGCCGTGGTGTGTCAGCACGCAAAAGCGGCAGGCTTTTATGGTCGCATTGGCACTCACGAGATGCAGGCATTGGCCGAACGGGTGTTCAGGGGCGCGGATGAGTGGCTGTGCGGCAAACGTGGATCGCTGCGCTTCAAGGGGCGAAACCGCCCGCTCCACAGCCTCTCGGGTAAGAACAACAAGACGTGCTTGAGCTGGAAACCGGACAGCTACGAACTGCAGATCGAGGCCGGGTTTCGCCTCCAGGCGGTTCTGCCCGACCTCAAGCGCGATGAGTGGCTTGCCAGCGCGTTAATGGCGCCCACGAAGTATTGCCGCTTGCTGTGGCGAAACGTGCGCGNNAGGGGACGACCGGAGGGCTCGATATCGGACCCAGCACCCTTGCCTGGTGCACGAACACGGATGCGGGTGTCTTTCGATTCTGCGCCGAGGTCGACCGCCCCCACGCACTGATCCGTCGGCTGCAGCGCCACCTGGATCGTCAGCGCCGAGCGAACAATCCGGCCAACTTCCATCCGGATGGGCGCTGTAAGAAAGGCGCGCACCGTTGGACGAGTTCCAGGCGGCAGCGTCGCACGCAGGCCTCACTGACCGAGTTGCAGCGGCACGAAGCGGCTGTTCGTGCCCAAGCACATGGACGCGATACGAATTTGCTCTTGAGCAAGGCCCGAAGTTGGAAAGACGATGGCGTCTCTCCGAAGGCCTTGCAAAGACGCTATGGACGCTCGATCAGCGTCCGGGCGCCCGGCGCCTTCATGAACACCCTCACCCGCAAGGCTGAAAGAGCTGGCGGTGGGCGGCACATCATCGAAGTCCGGGCGTTGAAAACCAGCCAGTACGACCATACGACCCACGACTTCGTGAAAAAGCCGCTCTCGGAGCGGTGGCACGTGTTTCGGGATGGTCGCGGCCGGGTGCAGCGGGATGTGTACTCGGCCTTTCTGGCACTGCATGCGCAAGGGAACACGCACAACCCTTCAGGGCTGGATCTCGCCTGGGAAGAACTCGCATCATCGTTGCTTCGAGCGGGGTTGTGTGCATTGAAACCACAAGCGGTGCCTTCTGGCACCCACGCCGGATCTTCGCCCGACGTCGGAGTGGTTCGCTCGAAATTCCTGAAACCCCGGCCTGAACAACTGACGCCGTCAGATGCGCCCCGTGGTTTATCAGGAACCCCCGGGCTTTAGCCCGGGGAGGATGTCAGTTTGCTCATGCACCGAAAATAGCACAGGGGCGCGGACGGGCAACGCCGCCCGAGTAGAAGCAAAAAAGCCCGACCTTCCCCTTTTGGGGGAAAGCCGGGCCTGTTTGTGGATTTCCGGTCACGCGGCCAGCGCGAACAGATCTCCTTGCGCTTCCTGCGCGCTCCTTGACTGCTTGGCGTCTTCCAACGCGGACAGTCTCGACTCGCTCAGAAATGCCTTCTGCACCGTTTCATCGACCTCATCCCAACTGCTCGAGGCCTCAATGAGCCGCTCGACATCCACGGTGGAGCCGTTGACGCCGATCAGCCGTTTGAACGCGGTTCGCTTCAACGCATCATCGTGTCGAAGCACCTGCATGCTCGGGATCTTGACCAGGCCGTACTGCAGATACCAGCGTGCGGTCCAGCCACGCCCCTGGTTCTCCCGGTAGGACCGGTAGTCCTCGATCAGCCGCTCCGCCTCGTACTCGAAGAAGAACAGCAGGCTCTCGGGATCGATCGTGAATCCCTCCTCGATCTCCTTGCCCGTCTGTTCATCCACGCTACGTTGCGTCACGTCCCACAGGCGCAGCGGATTCGACTTCCCGTAGGTCCTCTCTTCCATGCACCCTTCGAGCATTGCGACCATGAAGGGGTCACGAATGCCCGCCCAGGTGTCGCCGCAGGCCTGCGCCCAGTCTTCCCCAACATGGAGAAAGCGAGGCTCAGGAAACTGCTCGCAGCCGATCACCGGGTTCTCAGGAATCGCGTAGCGCACCACGCCGTTCCAGATCTCCAGGTAGTCGGAGATGGCCGTGAAGCCATCCCAGTGCCCGTTGAGCGACCACAGGTAGTCGATGGCCACGGCGTGATCTGCCGGGATCAGCCTGAACCGAGGTTCGATCCCCAGTTCGTACGCCTGCTCGTACTCAAGCACATCGAGCGTGACCGCGTAGCGGAACAGCTCACGCATCATCGCCGGCGAGTACACGTCCGGCCGGATGGCGATGAAACCCTCCTTGATGGTGCGACCCACCCACAGCCTGCGACTCACGTCGTTCTGTGTTGCGGCGATAAAGTTGCGCAGCTTCCCCAGGCCCGCCATGAAGGCGTACTCGGGGTCTTCGAGCAGATAGTCCATGCTCGAATCGCTCTTGACCATCTGGCATTGATGGCAGCCGAACCGGGCTCCGCAACCGCCCTTGCCGGCTCCACCCGCCGCGATGCCATCGTTGATGACGGCGCAACTGGTTGGACCTGCGTCGGCATAGGCCTTGATCACATCGACCGCGTCCGTGTAGGACGGGTAGATGCCTGCCCTGACCAGCCCGAGCAGCTCCCAGACGTCATCAGTGCTCCACTCGGCCAGGGGAGAAAAGCACAGTTCCCCTTGCTTGTTGCGAAACGGCTCGTAGGCTGACTCGCCCCGCTGACGCATTTTCGAGCCACGGGCGGCACTCTCCGAGAAGCGAGACCCTGTGAGGGTGATGCACTCGCTGCCATTTCCCCATACCGGCAGCAGCCGCTTACGAAGGGCCTGCATGGGTTTTATCTTATAGTCCTGAGAGCAATCCCCATTTGTCATAGGAAAACTGGGTATTGCTCTGCCGCCGATAATACGCGGCCCCCAGCTATCGAGCAACGTCGGAGAGGCAATCTCCACACGCATCTCGATGCCCAACTTCCTTGCGTATGCCCGGATCTTGTCCATCTCGGATCGGGCAAGCTTGTGGATGATCGGGTTCTCGATTCGGGTATCCGAGTGCAGCACCATGAGCCGGGGTTCGATCCCCTCCTCCAGTGCTTTCTCGGCCGCCATGAAAAATACAACCATCATGGCGCTCGAGTCCTTGCCAGATGAGAAGGCGGCGCACAGTGGCGATCCCTGTCTCATCAGCCGCAGCAGCGCATCAACGGCTTCATCGATGCGCTGCTCGAGCGGAACGACCTTTCGGATTTCCGCGGGTATGAATAGGTCCATCGTGGTTCTCCGGTGAATAGGGGAACCACGCCCCGAGGGGAAGTGATCCCCCAGGGGTTTGGATGCTGATTGTTCAGGCGGGCCGGGCGCGGCTCGGGATGAGCGAGTAGGCGTCATCCCATGACCACTCGGGATCCTCGGGCGTTTCCATCCAGAGTTTCTGGTAGGGCACGTCGAGGGCCTTGGCCACGTAGTG
>JRYE01007948.1_pt1 | contig 10622 bp, 8 predicted proteins | sample 235321 | NCBI WGS metagenome assembly JRYE01 (sample SAMN03074214, study PRJNA261473) | activated sludge metagenome | biome: Common Effluent Treatment Plant; feature: Wastewater; material: Activated sludge; isolation source: activated biomass in a lab-scale reactor treating industrial wastewater at... | reverse complement strand
CAGGATCAGCTCGCGCGCCTTGGCCAGTTTGGTGTCGCCGGACAGGTTGTCGTAATCGATGAACAGGTTGAAGCACAAGGTTCTAAGCCCGTCGAGGGTGTAGTGCTGCAACAGAAACTGGTGGAGGGAATTGCGATCTTCGGCCATAATCTTGTTGTAACGTTACAACAATTGTGCCTCAGCCCCGCGCCGGTCGCAACCCGTCGGGGGATCTTTTTACATTGGCCCGCCATCATGAAAGAAGACCGGGGGCGCATGGTTGTCCCATTACGCCCCCGGCCTTCCTTATGTTCCTCGCGGCTTCCGCCGTTATTATACACTAAGCATGCGCCGGGGCGACAAGCGGTTTCAGACCGGCCTCGATCGCCGCCCGTCGCGGCTCCAGAAACGGCGGCAGGGCCAGCTTCTCGCCCAGATGCTCGGGATCCTCGTCGGCGGCGAAGCCGGGGTCGTCGGTCGCCAGCTCGAACAGGATGCCGTTGGAGATGCGAAAATAAAGCGACTTGAAGTAGAACCGGTCCACCAGACCCGAGTTGGGCAAGCCCGCGCGATTAAGATGGGCCGTCCACTGGCGATGTTCGGCCGCATCGGTCAGCCGGAAGGCGACATGGTGGACGCCGCCACGCCCCAGCCAGGCTCGCTTTTCACCGGGCTGCACCAGCACGTGGACTTCCTTGCCCGGCCCGCCGCCGTCCATCTCGTAGATGACCATCTCCTCAGCCGCGTTGTCGGGATTCGGCAGGCGCTCGGCCTCGGTAAAGTTCAGGATGCGGGTCAGGATCATGCCGACCTGGTCCAGCGCGGGCACGCTCAGGGTCACGCCGTGGAAGCCGCGAATGGCGAACGCCTCGGGGATGTCCGGGTGCTGCCAGACCTCGCCCTCGAAGGGCGCGCCGCCGTCGTCGACCAGGATCAGCCGCTGGCCTTCGGGGTCCTCAAAGCGCAGCCGGTCGCGGCCGCGGAACGATTCGATCGACCCCACGCGCAAGCCCTCGGCCGTCAGCCGGTCGGTCCAGAAGTCCAGCGCCTCGCGGCCGTTGACGCGGAACATGGTGTTGACGATGCTGTCGGTGCCGCGGTTGTCCGGCCCGGTCTGCGGCCAGTCGAAGAAGGTCATGTCGGTGCCGGGGCTGCCCAGCTTGTCGGCGTAGAACAGGTGATAGGCCGACACGTCGTCCTGGTTGACCGATTTCTTCACCAGGCGCAGGCCCAGCACGCGGGTATAGAACGCCAGATTGGCCGGGGCGTCGCCGGTGACGGCCGTCACGTGATGTAAGCCGTGGAGTTGCATGTCTGTCTCCTCAGGGTGGCATTTGCCGCCCATCTGTAAATTAGTTTGATATCAAATAGTTTAGCATCAAAGTTAATATTGTCAAGGGGATGTGGATCATGGCCTCCGGGCGGATTGCTGCTATCATTAGCCGGCAGTCACTTTTGTTTTTGGGAGCCAACCATGAAGATTGTTACCGATTCCGCGGCCGACTTGACCGCCGAAGATATCCTTGCCCATGACTTATCTGTCGTGCCGCTCTACATCCAGTTCCCCGAAGGCGAAAAGCGGGCCGGGGAGATTAGCCCCGACGCGTTTTATGATCGCCTGGAGGCCATGCGACCCAATGTGCCGACCACCGGTCAGCCGTCGCCGGAGGATTTCGCCACGCTCTACCGCCCTAATTATGATGCCGGGCAGGAGACCCTCTCCATCCACATCTCCTCCGGGCTGAGCGGGACAGCCAACACCGCCCGCGTCGGGGCAGCCCAGGTGGAAGAGGGATCCATCCACGTCGTCGATAGTCTGACGCTGTCCGGCGGCTTGCGCTATCAGGTTCTCGCCGCCGCTCGCGCCATTGATGCCGGGCTGCCCACGGCCGACATCCTGGCCTTGCTGGATCGCGTGCGCACCTCCACCGAAGTGATCTTCACCCTCGACACGCTGGAATACCTGGCCCGCGGCGGCCGCATCGGTCGGGTGCAGGCGCTGGCCGGTTCGGTGCTCAACATCAGGCCGATCATCAACGTCTCCAAGGCCGACGGCAAATACAACACGGTCGGCCGCAGCCGGACGATCAACCGCGCCCTTAGCGATATCATCGCCCATCTGGCCTCGGTCTTCGGCGACAAGGAGCCGCTGTGGGTGTCGGTCATCCACGGCCGCTTCGAGGAAAAGGCCAGCCAACTGACCCAACTGGCCGAAGCGGGGCTGCCTGTGGCGAAACTGGAGCTGTTGCGCATCTCCCCCGTTCTGGGCGTCCACACCGGGCCGGGGGTGGTGGGCATCGCCGCCATGCCGATGCGATTGTTTGACGAGATTTAGCCGGGACGCACTGGAAGTGTGGAGTCAGGTAGTCGGGAGGACGCGGACGATGGTCGACGCGCCCGGTCGTCAATCGCGGTAAATTGTACTGCCGGCGAGCCGCGGGCGGTCGTTTCGCTACGTCCAACGAACAACGGTCCTCTTTATTGCCTCGACAACCTCTTTGGGTCAGAATCCATCCCGCATGAATGAATACCTCGATTTGCTGCGCCACAACCGGAATTTTCGATACCTGTGGCTGGGCAGCGTCATCTCCCAATTTGGCGACTGGTTCAACGTCATCGCCGCGGCCGAGATCATCACCCGGCTGACCGACAGCGGGGTGGCCCTCAGCTATCTGTTTATCTCGCGCTTCCTGCCGCTGTTCCTGTTCAGCCCCATCGCCGGGGTGCTGGCCGACCGCTTCGACCGCAAGCACCTCATGATCCTCTCTGACCTGGTGCGCGGCGTCACCGTGCTGGGCTTTTTGTTCATCCACGACCCGGGCGATCTGTGGCTCTTCTATCTGTTGACCATCGTCCAGTTCAGCTTCAGCGCCCTGTTCACCCCCGCGCGCGGGGCCACGCTGGCAAGCGTTGTCCGGCAAGAGGAACTGGTGGCGGCCAACGCCCTCGACAGCGTGACCTGGAGCACGATGCTGGCCTTGGGGGCGTTCACCGGCGGCGTGGTGGCGGCCTTTTTCGGCGCGGAGACGGCGTTTGTGGCCGATTCGCTCTCGTTCCTGCTTTCGGCCTATATCATCGCCCGCATCGTCATGCCTCGTGGAGCGACGACCGCGGCAGGAGAACCCGGCCTGATGGAATCGGCCCCGGCTCAGCCCGAGCTGGCTCCGGCCTTTGCCGAACCGGCTCCGGCGCGTCGGTTCGCCTTCCTCGACGGCTTCCGCTATTTGCTGCAGGAGCCGTTCATCCTGGGCATCGCCCTGGGCAAGGCCGGTGGCTCGCTTGTCTGGGGGGCGATCAATGTGCTGGAGATCACCTACGCCAACGATCTGTTCCCTCTGACCGGCGCGACCCGCTTCGGTATCTCCGACCCGGGCACGGCCACGCTGGGTCTCATCTATGTCTTTAGCGGGCTGGGCACGGGCATCGGGCCGCTTGTCATCCGCCATTGGTTGGGCGATGCGCCAAAGCGGCTGATGCTGGGTACGGGGTTGGGCTTCGTCTTCCTGGCCGCGGGGGTGGCCTGGCTGTCCCGGGTCGACGCGCTGGGCACGCTGCTGGCGGCCACGACCGTCCGCACGATCGGCACGGGCACGCTGTGGGTCTTCACGTCCGCGCTGCTGCAGACAATCGTGCCCGATCGTTATCGGGGTCGGGTTTTCTCGTTTGAGTTCGCCGCCCTGACGCTGACGCAATCCATCTCCGTGCTGGTTGGCGGTTACCTGCTGGACACGGCCGGGCTGCCGATTCAGGGCGTCATGGGGGTGACCGCGGCCGTCGCCGTCGTCATGACCGGGCTGTGGGTATCCTTCCACCTGCGCTATCTGCGCCCGCTGCGAGAGGGTCGCATCCCGGTTCGGGCCGGGATGGGGTCAACCTGAGCCGGATTCGGCGCGCTTTGTCTTCGCCCACTGGTAAAGCGGCCGAAAATGAGCCAAAATAGATTGTGGCGGGTGGGCAGGAATCATTTCAATCAAATCTTTTCATGGAGGTGGATCAATGGACATCATGCGTATCGGACCGGCGGGCGGCAGCGGAGGCGCGCCGTTTGACCATTATGACATCCCCGAGGACGCGCGCATCACGGCCGTCCATATCCATGCCGGTTGGCTGGTTTACGCGATCCACATCGACTACGAGCGGATCGACGGCTCGGCGTGTGGCGGCATGTCGACCATCGGCGGGGCGGGCGACGAGAAGGATGTCGAGCATCACGTCTTCACGCTGGACGAGGACGAGTTTCTGGTGGGCATCAGCGGCCGCTCGGGCTGGTACGTCGACTCGCTGCGGCTGCACACCAACAAGCGGGTGTCGCCCAAGTACGGCGGCGATTCCGGCGACCGCGACTATCTCTTTGAGGCCCCGGCCGGGTATGATGTCTTCGGGCTGTTCGGCCGCGCCGGCTGGNNGGCCGAGGCCATCGCCGACCTGTCCGGCGACGAGGGCACGGCCGACGCGGCCGTCTATACCCAGGTTCTGGAAGACACCGATTCGCGGGGGACCATCGCCGTCGTCATGGCCGTGGCCGGAGAAGCGGGCACGGTTGAGGTCGTGGGCGACGAGCGCGGCGAGGTGGCGGTCATGGTGACCGACTCCGTCGAGTCGGAAGAGGACCTGGCCTTGCTGGAAGAGGAAGCCGTCGAGGGCGCGGTCGAGCTGTTTATGGAGGAGTCGGGCGGCGAGCGGGACGAGGTCTCGGTGACGATCTTCTCCGGCGTGACCGAGGACGAGGATACCGGGCTGGTCTACGGCGCGGCCGTGGCCCTGGTGTCCGACCCGGTGGAGAGCGCCCCGTCGCGCACCAGGGCGGTTGAAGTTTTGGCCAAGCACGAGGCGCGGCCGAAGGACCTGGAGCTGGTGGAGGGCATCGGGCCGAAAATCGCCGGGTTGCTCATCGACCACGGCATCATGGATTTGGCCGATCTGGCTGCTGCGCCGGTGGAACGGCTGCGGGCCATTCTGGACGCGGCCGGCAAGCGCTTCCGGCTGGCCGACCCGACCACATGGCCGGAGCAGGCGGCCCTCGGCGCGAGCGGCGCGATGGAAGCGATGAAGGAGCTACAGGCGCGGCTGAAAGGCGGCCGCAAATGATGGTCTGAAAGCTACGGTTGGCCTGACCCGCGCAGCCGGCTCCACTCGCTCCATGAGCCGACGTAGAGCCGGCCGACGGGCAACCCGGCGCGAGCCATGGCCACCAGATTGACGCAGGCCGACACGCCGGAGCCGCAGTAGAACACCGCCTCCCCGGGAGCGACCGGGCCGAGCAGCTCGGCGAACGCCTCCCGCAAGGCTTCGCCGGAGCGCCAGCGGCCGTCGCTCCAGTTGGCGGCATAGGGGCGATTGATCGCGCCGGGGATATGCCCGGCGACGGGATCGATCGGCTCGACCTCGCCGCGATAGCGTTCCGGGGCGCGGCCGTCGACCAGCAGGGGCGCGTCGGGAACGTCGTCGATGAGTACGACCTGTTCCCAGTGAGGCGTGCCGCTGAAGACGCGGGCGACGGGCGTCGTTGCCTCGGCGCTCACGGGCAGCCCCGCGGCCTGCCAGGCGGGCCAGCCGCCATCGAGGATCATGACGTTGTCGTGGCCCATGAAGCGCAGCAACCACCACAGCCGGGCGGCATAGTGGCCGGAGGTGTCGTCATAGGCCACAACGCGCACGCCGGGGCCGATGCCCAGACGGCCGAAGGTCTCGCGCAGGTGATCGGGATCGGGCAGGGGGTGGCGGCCGCCGCGGCCATCGGCCGTTTTGGGGCCGGAGAGGTCGCGGTCGAGATGGGCGTAGACCGCGCCGGGGATGTGAGCGGCCGTCCAGGCGCGCTCGCCGGCGGTCGGGTCAGCCAGGTCAAAGCGGCAATCGACGACGAGCCAGTCGGGGTCGTCGAGATGGGCCGCGAGGGTGGTCGGGTCGATGATGGGGTTCATGGGGGAGATGATAGCGCAAAACAGTGACGAATGACGAATGACGAATGACGAATGACGAATTACGAATGACGAATGACGAATGACGAATGACGAATGACGAATTACGAATGAAGAATGAAGAGTGAAGAATGATGGATGAGATTCAGGTTCGGTGTCCGTGGGCGACTGATGACCCGCTGTATATCGCCTACCACGACCGGGAGTGGGGGGTGCCGCTGCATGACGACCGCGCCCTGTTTGAGTTCCTCGTTCTGGAGGGGGCGCAGGCCGGGCTGAGCTGGCTGACCATCCTGCGCAAGCGTGAGAACTACCGGCGGGCGTTCGACGGCTTCGACCCGGCGGCCGTGGCCCGGTTTGATGAGGCTCGCGTGGCCGCGCTGCTTGACGATCCCGGCATCATCCGCAACCGGCTGAAGATCAACGCCGCCGTGGGTAACGCCCGCGCTTTCCTCAAGGTACAGGACGAGTTCGGCAGTTTCGCCGCCTACATGTGGGCTTTCGTCGGCGGGCGGCCGATCGTCAACCGCTGGGAAAGCCTGCGGCAGGTTCCGGCCCAGACGGCCGAATCACGCGCCCTGAGCCAGGATTTGAAGCGGCGGGGGTTCTCCTTCGTGGGGCCGACCATCATGTATGCCCATATGCAGGCCGTGGGGATGGTGAACGACCACCTCGTCGGCTGTTTCCGGCACGCGGCCGTCACAGGTAAACAAATTAATGCGGTATAGGGCTTCGCAGAAGGGTCAGGCAACCGAGAGTGGACGGCGCGCGTTTTCATGGAGATTGTTGCCCGGTTGCCTGACCCCTACGGTATCCTTGATTAATCTGTAATAATGCAATAGCCGCATTACCCGATTGATCTACACCGCCACCTTGTTGGCCACTTCGGCCGCGCGCGTGAGAGCGCCGGCAGCGTCCTCGTAGCGACCGGCCGTGCGGGCGGTGCGGATGTTATGCTCGATGAGCCGGAGCGCCTTGTCCCAACGGGCGCGCTCGGGGTGGTCGGCGGGGAAGGCGGCCACGTCGGCCTGGCCCAGGGCGATGATCTGCCGCGCGTCGTCCTCCAGGAAGTTGAGCCGATTGGCCCAGTCGGCCAGTTGGGCGGCACGCTCCTCCACCTCTTTCTCGATGGCCTCGATCTGCTCCATCAATGATTCGGCCGGGCGACGTTGCCGGACGGCAGCGAATTGGCTCTGGGCGGTTCTGAAGTCGGCCGCGCGCTGCTGGATGAAGACCCGGCTCTCGGTGAGACATTGCCACGGTTCGGCCGCGGCCAGGGCGGCGTCGATGATGCCCGGCATTCGCTCGCGCAGGCGGCCGATGCGCGCTCGCGTGGCCTGCACGCGCGTCACCCAGGGCGTCAGCACCTTTTCGAAGGCGGCCACGTCGCCGCGGAACTTCTCCAGTTCGGCCGGTCGGCGCTGGGCGGCCTGAAAGTCGTCCAGCAGGCGCAGGCGACGGCGGGCCAGCGGATCGTCGTCGGCCAGAGGCAGCAGGCGCTGGGCGGCCTCCCACGAGCGCTCCAGTTGATCGCGCGTGACCATGGCCTCGCGTTCCAGCTCGGCGATGGCCTCGTCCTGCCGGTGGGTCAGCGCCTCGGCCCGGGCGCGCATCTCGGCCGAGCGACCGGCCAGCAGGCTGATCCCCTCGTCGGACATGGCTTCCTGCCCCAGCCAGTCGAGCAACTCCGACAGCTCGTGACGCAGGGTGGCGATGGCCGGGTGCAAGGTGGAGCCGTCATCGCGAGCGATGAGGGTGCGGGTGTGGCGACCGGTGGCTCGCAGGTCATGGGCCACGGCGATGAGGCGCGTCGCCGTGGCGACGTCGGCCGCGGCGGGATTAAACTCGCGGCGGCTGCGATGGTCGGGGGCGCTCTCGTTGAGCAAGGCGGCCGCCCGCAGCAACAGCGGTCGAACCTTGTCGGCGGAGTCGTCGGCGTTCCGGCCGGACTTGGCGCCGGCTTGCAGGTTGTCGAGGTCGCGCGCGGCCCGGCTGATGCTTTCGTCCAGCGCGGCCCGTTGTTGGGTCAGTTCGGCGGCGCGGGCTTCGGCCTCGTCCAGCGTGGCCGAGGCCACTTCGAGGGCCAGGGCTGCGCCGTCCAGATCGGCCACCGAGGCCCCCTGGCGGGCCAGCTGCCGGTGGCGCTCCAGCTGGGTGTGAACCCGGTCGGCGTCGCGGCGCAAATCATCGAGGGCGATGATGCCCGCGTCGCGCTCGCGCCTGGCGGCCGCTTCCAGCCCGGTCAGGCGACGGTCGAGGATGGCGCGATCGGCGGCCAACTGCCGGGGCAGGGCGGCCAGGACGTCGATGGCGGCGCGGGTTTCGGCGGCGAGCCGGGTCGCGGCAGCCGATTGGGCACGAGCTTGCCGCAGCCGATTGGCGTCGCTCAGGATGATGCCGATGTCGTCGGGGGCGATGAAGAAGTGCTGGATGGGGAACAGATAGCCGAAGATGCGCGGGCATTGCAGCCCGTCGAGGCTTTGGGCCAACCCGTCCAGCTGGTGCGACAGGGCTGTGGAGCGATCATAGGCAACGGCCGCGGCCTGGCGGTAGGCGGCCGATTGAACCCGACTGAACGGCTGCAGAGCGACATCGAGACGGTCGGCGTCGCGGTGGTGGGCGGTCAGCTCGGCGATGAACGTCTCGCGTTTGGCCCGGTTGGCGCGCGACATCCGTTCCAGCCCGGCCGGCAGGATGACGGTCAGAACCAGCAAGATGATGAGAAGCGTCAAAAAGGCGGACAGCACCGTCTGTAGCGTGATCACGTTATCATCCCTGTGTGAATATTATGTTTAATTATAAACCAAAATGAGCAAACTGTGCGTTTTGATTTGACCCTTGCATTATTATCGAAATGATGTATGATATATCTTGGTTTGTTGGCCGGGCCGGAGTGGTGAGGCATCGCTCCCGGCCCGATTTTAGTTTTAGCAAGAGAGAGTTTCAATTGTCCAAGAAGATTTATGTAGGTAATTTGTCGTTTTCTGCTACCGAGGACCAGGTCCGCGATATGTTCGCCGAGTTCGGTGACATCCAGTCCCTGGCCATGATCAACGATCGCGACACCGGCCGCTTCCGCGGCTTCGCGTTTGTCGAGATGGAAGATTCGGCAGCCAACGCAGCTATCAACGGCCTGAACGGCAAAGAAGTTGACGGTCGCGAACTGACTGTGAACGAAGCCCGCCCGCGCGAAGAGCGTTCGGGTGGTGGTGGCGGCGGCGGTGGCTATCGCGGTGGCGGTGGCGGCGGCGGTCGTCGTAATGATTATGGCAACCGCGATCGCGGTGGCCGCAGCAACTGGTAATCAACCGCGTCCGATAGGGCGCATTAGCACAATCGTGAAGAAGGCCGTCCCGGTTTCGGGGCGGCTTTTTTATTGCTTGGATTCGGCGGTCTGGCTGCCGGCGGCGGCGATCTCCTGCCGCCATTTGTCGCGGTTGGCGTTGCGGGCGATCTTGCCGCTCGACGTCTTCAGCAGCCATTTCGGCTCCACGAGGTGGACGTAGCTGACGGTGACCATGGCCCGGCGAGCCACCTCGCGGCGGATAGCGCGGCCGATCTCTCGCCGCTCCTCCTCGTCCCGCGTGGCCACCTCGGCCACGACGGCCACCAGTTCGGTGCCCTCGCGCTCGTCAGCGACGCCAAACGCCACCGCCCGACCCGCCTTCACCCCCGGAACCTCGTAGACGATGGCCTCGATGTCGGCCGGATAGATGTTCTTGCCGGCGTTGATGATCAGGTCCTTGCGGCGGCCGATGACGGTGACCTCGCCGCCGGCCATGTAGCCCATGTCGCCGGTCAGGAACCAGCCGTCGGGGTCGAACGGTTGCAGGTCGGGCCGCTTGTAATAGCCGGTCATGAGGCAGTCGGAGCGGATGGCGATCTGTCCGACGCGGCGATCGGCCAGCGGGCGGCCGTCGTCGTCGATGATGCGGGCCTCGGTGCCGGGGATGGTCGGGCCGCAGGAGACGAGGACGCGGGCGAGGGGGTGGTCGGCAGGGATGTTTTTCGCGTAGCCATTCAAATCCAGTTCGGCCGCGTCGACGACGTCAAGCCGGGCGGGCACGCCGGGCGACGTCTGGGTGACGGCGAAGGTGTTCTCGGCCATGGCATAGCTGACGGCCAGCATCTCCGGCCGCGCGCCGTTTTCGGCGAAACGCTCCAGGAACAACTGGTGACTGTCGTGGCGCACCGGCTCGGAGCAGTTGATGAACAGGCGCATGGACGCCAGCGACCAATCCTGGCTGTCGCGGCGGCGGATGCGGCGGGCGCAATGGTTATAGGCGAAGTTGGGCAGCCAGCAGAGGGTGCCGCCGTGGTCGTGGATGGCGCGCAGGAGCAGGGCGGGACGGCTGACCCAATCGAAGGGAGACATGAGCACCAGCGGCACGCCCAAGGTGAGGGGCAGGAGAAATCCGGCGATGAGGCCCATGTCGTGGTAGAGGGGCAGCCAGCTGACGACGACATCATTTTCGCATAGCGAAATGGCTCGACTGTAAGCAGCCAACTGATTCAACACGGCCGTGTGACTGAGGGCAACCCCCTTTTGCAGCCCGGTGGTGCCGGAGCTGTGCTGGAGGAAAGCGATTTCGGATGGCCGGGGACTGAAGGGTGAAGGTTGGTCGGGAGCGGGAAGCGATTCAAGCTCCGAGGAACCATAGACCGGGCAGGGCATATTCGGCCGCAGTGTCGGGGCGAACTCGTCGGTGGTCAGCACGGCGGCCA
>JRYE01001204.1_pt1 | contig 10626 bp, 8 predicted proteins | sample 235321 | NCBI WGS metagenome assembly JRYE01 (sample SAMN03074214, study PRJNA261473) | activated sludge metagenome | biome: Common Effluent Treatment Plant; feature: Wastewater; material: Activated sludge; isolation source: activated biomass in a lab-scale reactor treating industrial wastewater at... | reverse complement strand
CAATCGCCGCGCGACCGGTCTCGCCGGCATGCACGCCGCCGACCGGCGCGAGGCGCTGTTCGACGACCGCGGCCTGGTTCGCCGTCCGCGCCGGCTTGTTTGCCTTGCTGTAGACCAGGCTCGACAGCCCGATCAGGACCAGGGCAAGGACGATCAGCGCGGAGATCAGCTGGGCAAAATGCTTGAGGAAGACCGCATCGGTCTGCGGGACGGGATTGCTCACGGAGGGCCACCTCTTGGCGCGCCCGACCCCACTGGCGGGCGCAATTCGACGCGCAAGTATAGCCAGCGCCTTCCGCACGCGGAAGGGCGCGCCTTGCCGGGGCGTTGGTCGGCATGGCGCCGGCACGCTATCATCCGCGCCGCGTCATGGCCGGACGGCGTCCCGCCGCCACGCATTCNNTACAAGGCGGTTGCTCTACCAACTGAGCTATGCCGGCACAGGACGGCGGATTCTAGTCGCTCGCGGCGCGGCTGGCGACGCGGCGCGCTAAAAGCAGTCGATCACCTGTTCGCCGACACCGGCGCCGACGCGGCGTGCCGGCGGCGTGGCATCGCGCGCGATCGCGTAGTCGACGAAATAGACCGGCAGTTCCTCGGTGCGCTGGACGACTTCGGGAGCGAAGCCGAGGGCGACGATCTCGGCGCGGCGGCGCTCGGCATTGCCCTGCTCGCGGAACAATCCGAGCGAGACCGTGTTCTGCTGCTCGCCGGCGGTCACCACGTAGTAGTCGCGCACGCCCCTGGCCGAGAGCGAACGGGCGACGCCGAGCGCTTCCTCGCGTGATTTCACCGCCGGCAGGTAGACCCAGTAGCCGCGCGACTGGGTGGCGCGCGCATTGCGGTACTGGATCCGCCGCACCTGCGGCGTCAGCGCCTGCATCGCCGCGCGCATGTCCGACTGGGTGGCGAACGGGCCGAGCGTGCGGCAGACGTCATCGGCACGGCCGGCATCGCCGGCGCCCTGCGCGGCCATGACCGCGGCCGCGCCATCGCGTTCCGACAACAGCATCAGCCGCGCGACGCCGGGCTCGACGACGGCCTCCGGCGACGCCGGTGCGGCGTTCGGCGCGAAGGCGATCCAGCAGGCGCCGCCGATGTTGAGCGCGAGCAGGAACAGGAACAGGAAGCGCGGAAACATCCGGATGCGGCTGGCCGATGCAGGGAAGTGCGGATTCTAGCCCGCATTGCGCGAACCTCATCCGCGCGGCGGCGGTGCCGGGCCTGGCGGTGGCGGCTCCGCAGCCGTCGCGCACGACCCGGCCCACAACGCAAGGCCACGCAGGACGAGGTCGTGTGCGCGCTCGAGATCCGGCAACAGGTGACGCCATTCGTCGANNCGAGGCGGCGCGCGACCTCGGCGCGGAAGCGTTCGACGACGGCGACCGCGGCCAGCGCCGGACCCGACCAGGCTGCATCGGCGGTGTCTCCGGCGATCTCGACGAGACGGCCACCTGCTTCGCCGACGCGCGCGGTGGCGACGCCGAGGGCACGCCGCATCAGGGTCGGCGAAGGCAGGATCAGTCCGCCGAGGTGATGTCCCGATGCATCCAGCGCATCCAGCGTCAGCGCGGTGCCGCAACCGACCAGCACCTGCGCGCGCGCCGCCTCGGCATGCACGGCGGCCAGCGCGAGGAATCGGTCGACGCCGAGCCGGGCCGGTTCGCGGTAGGCATTGACGATGCCGAGCGCGGCCGGCGGACTGCGCACGAACTCGACCTCGCGGTCGAAGCGCGCGACCAGCGCGCTGCGCAGCGCCGCCTCGCGCGCGGCGTCGACGACGCTGGCCACGTGGATCGACTGCGGCCTCGGCAGCGTGGACCAGAGGCCGGCCAGCGCGGCATCGCCGGCATGGCCGGCATGCGCGAAGGCGGCGCCGGGCTCGATGCCGTGCGACCCGTCCAGCGCCCACTTCAGGCGCGTGTTGCCGTAGTCGACCAGCAACCTCATGCGCGTTCCCCGGCATCGGCGCGTACGCTGACCTCGCCGCTGTCGACGACGAACTCGCCCGCCGCGCCCTGCACGCGCAAGCGTCCGTCGGCGTCGATGCCGCGGGCGATGCCGCTGCGTTCCGCCGCGGTGCCGAGCACGCGCACCGGCCGGCCGGCCAGGGTGTCGAGTCGGGCATGCTCGGCGGCAAAGCTGCGCAGGCCATCGACGGCGAAGGCATCGGTTGCCGCGACCACCGCGATGAGCAACTGCGCGGCCAGCGCGTTGCGCCCCGGCATGGCCGCGCCGACGAGGCCGGCGAGATCGATCCACGGCTGGCCGATCGCCTCCGCGCCCGCGCCGAGGCGCAGGTTGAGGCCGATGCCGATGACCGCCTCGCAGGGGCCGTGCGCCTCGCCGGTCCCTTCGATGAGGATGCCGGCCAGCTTGCGCTCGCCGACGACGACATCGTTCGGCCACTTGAGGCCGCAGCCCGGCACGCCGCAGGCCTCCAGCGCGCGCACCACGGCGACGCCGACGGCGAGGCTGAGCCCGGCAAGCCCGGCCATGCCGGTATCGAAGCGACGCCGCAGCGACAGGGCGATGCCGCCACCGAGCGGCATGTGCCAGGTGCGTCCGCGGCGGCCGCGCCCCTGGCTCTGGCGTTCGGCGAAACAGGCAGCGAGCGCGCGCGCATCGGTGGGCGCCGCACGCAGCAGCGCGCTGTTGGTCGAGTCGATCTGCCAGTGCACTTCGACGCCTCCGAGGCGCCGGCGCAGGGCCGCCGGCAGCAGGGCGGCGATGGCCTCGGCGTCGAGCAGTTCGACCGGCGCGGTCAAGCGATAGCCGCGCCCGGCCTGCGCCTCGATCGCCACGCCTGCGGCCCGCAGCGCCTCGACCTGCTTCCACACCGCCGCACGGGTGACTCCGGCACGGCTTGCCAGTTCGCTGCCGGAACGCGGCGCGTGCGCCGACAGTGCAAGCAGCAGGCGCCGGGCGGTGTCGCCGCTCATGGCCGATGCAGGCCGATGCGCGGCTCCTCGCCACGCCGCAGGCGACCGAGGTTCGCGCGATGGGTGAAGACGATCAGGGCGGCGACTGCCGTGGCATACGCCAGCACGGCCGGTGGCTGCGGCCAGCCGGCAAGCCCGGCCAGTCCGACCAGCAGCGGCAGCACCAGGGCGGCGATGACGGTGGCGAGGCCGACGAAGCGCGTGGCGAGGACGATCGCCAGCCACACCGCGACCATCGGCAGCACCAGCAGCGGCGCCAGCACGAGCACGCCGCCGACCGCGGTGCCGGCGCCCTTGCCGCCGCGGAAGCCGAAGAAGACCGGCCAGCAGTGGCCGAGCACGGCGACGAAGGCGCAGGCCGCGGCGAGTGCGATCGCCTCGCCACCGACGCGCTCCGCGGCGACCGCATCGAATCCGATCCACGCCGCCAGCGCACCCTTGCCGATGTCGATGACCACCACGGCGAGGGCGAACTTCCAGCCGGCCACGCGCAGCGCGTTGGTGCCGCCTGCATTGCCGCTGCCGTGGCGGCGCACGTCGAGCCCGCGCAGGCGGCCGAGCACGAGGCTGCCGGAGACCGAGCCAAGCAGGTAGGCAGCGAGGAGTTTGGCCAGCACGATCAGCATCGCGAGGGGTTCCCGGATCGGCGCAAGCAGAAGGATTGAAACACCAGGAGCACAAGGAAAAACGGCTTCACTGAAACGCTCTTCTCCGTGTGCTCCGTGTGCTCCGTGTTTCCATCTTTCGCTTCGGCTTTCGCCCGCATGCTCAGGCGGCGATGCCGTAGCTGCGCAGCAGCGCTTCCGGCGAAGGCTCGCGGCCGCGGAACTCGATGAAGGATTCCAGCGCGGGACGCGAGCCGCCGACGGCGAGGATCGAGCGCCGCCAGGCCGCGCCGACCTCGGCATTGAACACGCCTTCGCGCTCGAAGCGGTCGAAGGCGTCGGCCGACAGCACCTCGGCCCACAGGTAACTGTAATAGCCGGCGCCGTAGCCGCCGGCGAAGATGTGGGTGAAGCTGTGCGGGAAGCGGTGCCATTCCGGCGGCACGATCACCGCGACTTCGCGGCGCACCTCGGCGAGCAGGTCGAGCACGCGCGCGCCGCGTGCCGGGTCGTATTCGTGGTGCAGGCGGAAGTCGAACAGGGCGAACTCGAGCTGGCGCACGAGGAACAGGCCGGACTGGAAGTTGCGCGCGGCCTGCATGCGTTCGAACAACGCATCGGGCAGGCGCTCGCCGGTCTGCCAGTGGCGGGCGACGAGATCGAGGCCGGCGCGTTCCCAGGCGAAGTTCTCCATGAACTGGCTCGGCAGTTCGACCGCGTCCCATTCGACGCCGCTGATGCCGGACACGCCGGCGAAGTCGACTTCGGTCAGCAGGTGGTGCAGGCCGTGGCCGAACTCGTGGAACAGGGTGATGACGTCGTCGTGGGTAAGCAGCGACGGCGTCGATCCGGTCGGCGGGGCGAAGTTGCAGGTCAGGAAGGCGACCGGTGGATGCACGCCGTCGGCATCGCGCAGGCGCGTGCGGCAGACGTCCATCCAGGCGCCGCCGCGCTTGCCGGTGCGTGCGTACAGGTCGACATAGGCGCCGGCGAACACGCGCCCGTCGGCATCGACGAGGTCGTAGTAGCGCGCGTCGGCATGCCAGGTGTCGACCTCGTCGCGGGCGCGGAAGCCGACCCCGAGCACGCGATGGACGATGGCGAACAGCCCGTCCATGACCGCCGGCAGCGGGAAGTACGGCTTCAGTTCCTCCTCGGCGAGCGCGTAGCGGGCCATGCGCAGCTTTTCCGAGGCATAGCCGATGTCCCAGGGCTCGAGTTCGGCCAGGCCGAGTTCGCTGCGCGCGAATGCACGCAGTTCGGCGAGGTCGCGCTCGGCCATCGGCCGCGCCTTGGCGACGAGGTCGCGCAGGAAGGCGATGACGGTGTCCGCCGACGGCGCCATCTTGGTCGCCAGCGATTCCTCGGCGGTGTTGGCGAAGCCGAGCAGGCGCGCGGCTTCATGGCGCAGGGCCATGATGCGTTCGATGCGCGCGCTGTTGTCGTGACGACCTTCCTGCGAATTCTCCGATGCGCGCGTGCCGTAGGCCCGGTAGACGCGGGCGCGCAGGGCGCGGTCGTCGGCGTAGGTCAGCACCGCCTGCACGCTCGGCTGCTTGAGGGTGACCAGCCAGCCGTCGAGTTCCATTTCCTGCGCCGCCGCGCGCAGCACGTCGCGACCCGAGGCGGGGATGCCGGCAAGGGCACTTTCCTCGGGAAGATGCTCGCTCCAGGCATCGGTGGCATCGAGCACGGCCTCCTCGAACGCGGTCGACAGCTGGGCCAGTTCGCTGGAGATCTCGCGGTAGCGCGTGCGTGCCGGCTCCTCGAGGGCGACGCCGGACAACTCGAAGTCGCGCAGCTCGTGCTCGACGAGGGTGCGCGCGGCGCGCGGCAGCGCGGCGAAATCCGCCGAGTCCGCGACCGCCTTGACCGCCGCGTACAGCTCGCGGTTCTGGCCGAGGGCGGTGGTGAACTCGACGATCCGGTCCTGTGCCGCGGCATACGCCTTGCGCAGTTCGTCGGAATCCTTGACCCCGTGCAGATGGCCGACCGGCGCCCAGGCGCGCGCCAGGCGCTCGTCGAGGCGCTCGGCCACCTGCACCACGGAGGCGAACGTGCGCGGTGCGCGGTCGGCGATCAGCGCATCGATGCCGGTCTGGTAGTCGGCGAGGATCGCATCGATCGCCGGCTCGACGTGTTCGGGGCGGATCGCGGAGAAGCGCGGCAGCGCGGCGTCTTCGAGCAGCGGGTTGGTCATGCGGGAATTCCAGGAGGCCGGTGGGCCGGAACGGTGCCGGTGGAATCCGTGAACTTGGCGGGTCAATGGCGCAAAATCAAGCGCATCGACCGCCTCCCGGGGATCCTGCGTGAATCCGGTTCCGCTGCGCGAAATGCTGCGATCGCTGGCGCTGTTCAGGCCGCTCGACGACACCGCCCTGGCCGGGCTCGAGCACGAGCTGCAGTATTTCGCCCTGCCGGGAGGCGCGCTGCTGTTCGAGCAGGACGAGCCGAGTGATGCACTGTACCTGCTGCGCAGCGGCAGTCTCGGCGCCTTCCGCCGCGAAGGCGATGGCCCGGCGCGCCTGATCGGCATCGTTTCGGCCGGGGAAACCGTCGGCGAGGTCGGCCTCATGCTCGACATGCCGCGCAATGCCACCGCGCGCGCGCTGCGCGACTCCGAACTGCTGCGCCTCTCGCGCAGCGCCTTCGAGGGCCTGGTCGAACGCCATCCGCGCGCGATGCTGGAGATGGCCCGCCACGCGCTGCGCCGGATGAACACGCGCGACGGCGGCAAGCCGCACGCGACGCCGCGCACGCTGGCGATCCTGCCGCACGACGACGGCGTCGATGCGCGTGCGTTCGCGGCCTCCCTGGTCGAGGCCCTGCATCCGTTCGGCACCACCCGCGTGGTCGATGCCGACGAGGGTCGCGGCCGGCTCAGCAGCTGGTTCAGCGAACTCGAGGAAGGTTCCGACTTCATCCTCTACATCGGCGAGGGCGACGCCGAATGGCAGGCGCTGTGCGCACGCCAGGCCGATGCCCTGCTGCTGCTGGCGAACGCGGCCGGCACGCCGACGGCGTGGCCGCCGGTGGTCTGTGCCGACGCCACCGGCGTGCTGGCGCGGCGCTGCCAGCTGGTCCTGCGCCACCCGCCGAACCTGATCGACGGCGCCGCCCGCCGCTGGCTTGCGTTCACCCCGGGCCTCGACCATCACCACGTGCGCGATGCCGGCGACGTGCGCCGTCTGGCCCGGCTGCTGACCGGACGCAGCCTCGGTCTGGTGCTGTCCGGCGGCGGCGCGCGCGGCTTCGCCCAGATCGGCGTCGTGCGCGCGCTGCGCGAGGCCGGCATGGAGATCGACTGCGTCGGCGGCACCAGCATCGGCTCGATCATCGGCGCGGGCGTCGCCCTGCAGTGGAGCGACGAGGAGATGCTCGAAAACTACCGGCGCGCCTTCGTCGCCGGCCGCCCGCTGGCCGATTACACGCTGCCGCTGGTCGCGCTGACCCGCGGCGCGCGCGTCGCCCGGCTGCTGCGCGAGCAGTTCGGCCCGCGCGACATCACCGACCTGCCGCTGCCGTTCTACTGCTGCTCGGCCAACCTCAGCAGCGGCCGTCTCGACAGCCACCGCGACGGACCGCTGTGGATGTGGCTGCGCGCCAGCTGCGCGATCCCCGGCGTGCTGCCGCCGCTGCTCCATCGCGGCGAGGTGCACGTCGACGGCGCCGTCATCAACAACCTGCCGACCGACGTGATGGCCGCCCACCATGCCGGCGCCATCGCCGCCATCGACATCGGCGCCGGCGACGTGCTGCATGCGACCGCCGAGGAACACGCCACGCCGACATGGTGGCGCCAGCTGCTCGAACGCGGCAGCGGTCGCCGCCCCGGCATCTTCGACATCCTCGTGCGCTCCGGCATGGTCAACGCGGAACGTGCCAGCGACGAACGCCGCGCGCTCGCCACCGTGCTGCTGTCACCGCCGGTGCGCGAGACCGGCCTGCTCGACTGGCGCGCCTACGAGCGCACGGTCGAGGCCGGCTACCACTACGGCCTGCGCGTCATCGGCGGGCAGAAGGACCGCCTGCACGAGCAGCCGCCGCTGGCGCTGTGAGGGCGGAGCGGATGGCGTTTGCGATCCGGCTGCGGCGACACCTGCGCTGAACCGCGCGGCCGTTCGGCGCCGTGCGACCCGCTCAGTCGAAGCCGTCGGCGAACACCGCGTCGAGGACGACCACCGAATCGTGTTCGATCACGCCGGCCGGCGCCAGCGGATCGGTGCTGGTGATGCGTGACCAGTACAGGTCGACGACGCCTGGCGAACCGCGACCGAGCGCGAACGGCGATCCGAGCAGCGCGCCATTGCCTTCGACCAGGGTGATTTCCGGACTCCAGGTCGATCCGTCGCTCGAGCGTCGCGCGACGAGATCGTGGCCACCGGCGCCGTCGCCGCGTGCCCAGACCAGCAGGAAGGAACCGTCCGCGAGCACGCTGAGGTCGGGATCGAGATGATCGCCGGCCGCGCTGACGGCGAGCGGGGCGGCGCTCCAGTCGGTGGCATCGAGGGTGGTGCGCACGAGCAGGGTGCGCGATCCGGCGCCGCTGTCGACGGTGTAGGCCGCAAGGTGACGGTCATCGGCCGCACGCACCGCGAACGCGGGACGATCGAGGCCGAGGGCATCCGCAGCGACCAGCGTGCGCGCGTGGTCCCAGGCAACACCGGCATCGGTCGAGCCGGCGAAATACAGCCCGGCGGGAAGATCGCCTTCGGCAATCGGACGCCGGTAGAGCATGGCGAGGCGCTGGCCACCGACCGCGACGACGCGGGCGTCGCGTTCCGCCACCATGCTCCAGCCGAGCGCGATCGGCGAGGCGGACGGGAACTGCAGCCCACTCGCGCTGCGGGCCAGCCAGAGTCCTGTTTCCGCGCTCGTGTACCACTGGTAGACCAGCAGGGTTTCGCCAGCGCTGCGCACGAGGTTCGCCGACATGCGCTGCACGGCGACGATGTGTGGCGCGATCGCCGGTTCGATCCGGGTCGGCGCGGACCACGACGCGCCCTCGTCGGCGGACTGCGTCTGCCACAACTCCCAGACGATCGCCGAGGGCAGCAGGCTGAATGCCGTGTAGACGACCTCGATTCGGCCTTCGCCGGCATCGAGCAGGGCCACCGGCTGGCTCGGCGTCGCGGCCAGCGACGCGACGGTGACGTGGGCTGCGGCCGGTGCGGCCTGCAGCACGAGGAAACCGGCGAGTATCCAGCGATTCATGGCCTGCCCTCCACGGCACTCCCGCGAACGATCGAACCTGCCGCCGTCGCAGCAGGGTACTCGAATCCGTCGGCGAACACCGCGTCGAGGACGACCACCGCCGGGTCGCGCACGATGCGGAAGTTGTTCTGCCCGACCGGCGCGGCGCGGCCCCAATAGAGCTCGACGACGCCCGGCGAATCGCCGACCAGCGGATGCGGCTGCACGTCGTTCTCGCTCGGCGTGGCGGTGATGATGCGTGCGGGTTCCCAGGCGAGGCCGTCGGACGAGCGGCGCACGCGCAGGTCGAACTGGCTGCCGGTGGCGACGATCCAGAACAGGGCGAAGGCACCGTCCGGCATGACCACCGGCAACGAGTCGTGGTGGTTGCCGTCGATGGCGAAGTCCTGCGGCAGGGCGCTCCAGTCGTAGGGGTTGTGGGTGACCTTCACGTGCATCGAGAGCGGATTGCTGCCGACCTGGTAGCTGGCGAGATACAGGCCGTCGCTTTCGCGGAAGGCGATGCGCGGCAACTGGCTGCCGGTGGCGATGGCGGTGCGCAGGGTGTCCCAGCTCGCGCCGCCATCGAACGAGCGCGCGAGGTAGGAGCCGGCGCCGATGCGCTGGTAGCTCATCGTCAGCGTGCCGTCGGCGTGGCGGATGACGTGCGGATTGATTTCGCCGCCGCTGGCCCAGCCGAGGTCGAGCGCGCCTTGCTCGGTGAAGGCGATGCCGTCGCTGCTGATCGCGCGCAGGATGCGGAACGAGGCGTTCGAGCCGGTGCCCTTGAGATAGAACAGCGCGTAGCTCGACGGCGCGAGTTCGAGCAGGGCCGGGTGACGTTCGTTCGCCGAGGTCGCGATGATCGACTGCGGCGCGCTCCAGGTTTCGCCGCCGTCGCCCGAGCGGGTGATCCACAAGTCGCCCGAGTTGCTGGCGTCGAGGCGCTCGAACACGAGCAGGCGCGTGCCGTCCTGCGTGCGGATCACCGACGGCTGGTAGTCGCTGAAGCCCGGGGTGACGGGTACCACCGCAGCCTGCGCGCCCAGGACGGTCAGGCCGAGCAGGGCGACGATCCATTTCGAGGACATACCCATCCTGCGATTCAGTGCCTCGCTCCGGCGTCGCGCGGGATGAACAAGCCCGGCCCTACGCCGAAGCGGTGACACAGCCGCGCAATCTGCCGCACCGTCAGCGAGCGCTGGCCCGAGAGCACCTGCGACACGGCGCTTTGCCCACCGATCTCCGGCAACTGCGATTGCGTCAATCCGTGCTGCTCCATGAGGAACCGCAATGCCTGCGCCGGCGTGACGTCGGGAACGGGGTGGTCACGCTTGTCGTGAGCCTCGATCAGGTCGGCCAGCAGCAGGAACAAGCCTTCGAACTCGCCACCCGGCCCGGCTTTGCCGCTCTCCGCGATTTCGTCCGCGAGCGCGACCAGGCGATCGTAGTCGCCGAGTCCAGCCGCGGTGCGGAACGTGGAAAAGGAAGCGTTGATGCGCTCGAGGTTCATTGTGTCCACCGATCATATTGCTTGTGCGTGAATACGTGTTTCACGTAGCAGATTTGCGCGGGATAGTGGATGAAGGCCACTACACGCCATTTGTTGCCGCCGATGTCGAACACATGGAACTCGCCGACCCGATCCACACTGCGAAACGCGGTGCGCAGCGCGGCGAAGTGCGCGAACGACTGTGTTTCCAATGTCTTGCGCCAAGCCTGCAACGGCTGGGCGGCGTCGGGGTGATCCCCGGCAAAGGCCAGCAAGGTCCGGTTCGATATCACCCGCATGGGGCGTAATATCACATTTTGTGATATCCAGGGCAAGGCGAGTTGACGCTGTCCGTCCTTGCGGAGCCGGATCCGATCGCGGCTGAAGCCGCTCC
>JRYE01000014.1_pt1 | contig 10635 bp, 8 predicted proteins | sample 235321 | NCBI WGS metagenome assembly JRYE01 (sample SAMN03074214, study PRJNA261473) | activated sludge metagenome | biome: Common Effluent Treatment Plant; feature: Wastewater; material: Activated sludge; isolation source: activated biomass in a lab-scale reactor treating industrial wastewater at... | reverse complement strand
GGCGGCCCGAGCAGCCAGGCCTGGATCTCGGGATCGGTCACGGCGAGAAACCGCTCGAACCGCTCGAGATCGGCCGCCGCCATGCCGGGCAGGCGCGCTTCGGCAAAGCGCCCGACCAGGAGGTCGAGCTCCTTGGTGCCCCGGTGCGCCGCACGCCAGGCCGCGCGCCGCCGCCGGACCTCGATATCCTCGCTCATGCCCAGAAAAACCGGTTTGGAGTGGCCGGGCAGCGCTTTGCTTGGCCCGTCTCAGAGTGTCATATAACGCCCTCTCCGGGGCCTGTCAGCCCATGCGCACGCGCGACAGTCCTCCACCCCCTTGCAAGGCGGTCACGAGGGGGATCGCCGAACGCCAGCCATCGGGGTCCCCATCCCCGACCCTTCCCCACAAGAGGCAGGGGGAAAATCGAGGTCACGTCCGACGACATGCGGCCCAATGAGCTTTCCCCCCTGTTCGCGGCCGCCGATGCCCTGAAGGGCGTCGGCCCCCACGTCATGACGCTGCTCAGGAAGGCGCTCAACCTGCCGGCCGGCGTGACGCAGCCGCGCGTCATCGATCTCATCTGGCACCTGCCGACCGGCGTCATCGACCGCCGCGCCGAGCCGACCGTCGCCGCCGCCCTTCCCGGCACTATCGCCACCCTCAAGGTGCGCGTGCTGAAGCACAAGGCGCCCCCGCGCGGCAACACCAAGGCGCCCTACAAGGTCTCGACCGAGGACGAGACCGGCCGCCTCGACCTCGTCTTCTTCCGCGCCGAGCGCTCGTTCGTCGAGCGCCAGCTCCCGGTGGGCGAGGAGCGCTACGTCTCGGGCCGCGTCGAGCGCTACGGCGAGACGCTGCAGATGGCGCACCCCGATTACATCGTCGCGCCCGAGGCGCGCGGCGACCTGCCGCTGCTGGAGCCGGTCTATCCGATGACGGCCGGCCTCTCGGGCAAGGTCCTGCTCAGGGCCGAGCGCCAGGCCTTGGAGCGCGCTCCCGAGCTTCCCGAATGGCAGGATACATCGTGGTTGAAGCAGCGCGGCTGGCCAACCTTCCGCGAGGCTCTGCGCCGCCTCCATCATCCCGACGATGCCGCGGACGTTTCGGCCGGCAGCGCGCCCTTGCAGCGCCTCGCTTACGACGAGCTGCTCGCCAACCAGCTTGCACTCGCGATCGTGCGCGAGAGCTTCAAGGCCCAGCGCGGCCGGCCGGTGAAAGGCGACGGCCGCTTGCGCGAACGCATCGTCGCCGCGCTTCCCTTCGCGCTCACCAACTCGCAACGCATCGCCTTGAAGGAGATCGAAGCCGACATGGGCGCGCCGCGCCGCATGCTGCGGCTGCTGCAGGGCGACGTCGGCTCCGGCAAGACGATCGTCGCGCTGCTCGCCATGACCACTGCCGTCGAAGCCGGCGCCCAGGCTGCCCTGATGGCGCCGACAGAGGTGCTCGCCCGCCAGCACGCGGAGACCATCGCGCCCCTCGCCGGCGCCGCCGGCCTCACCGTCGCGCTTCTCACGGGCCGCGAGAAAGGCCGCGCCCGCGACGAGATCCTCTCCCGCCTCGCCTCCGGCGAGATCGACATCCTGATCGGCACGCACGCCCTCTTCCAGGACGACGTGAGGTTCCGCGACCTCGCCTTCGCCGTCATCGACGAGCAGCACCGCTTCGGCGTGCACCAGCGCCTCGCCTTGCAGACCAAAGGCGGCGACGGCGGCGCCAACATGCTGGTGATGACGGCGACGCCAATCCCGCGCACGCTGCTCATGACCCACTACGGCGACCTCGAGGTCTCGAAGCTCACCGAGAAGCCCGCCGGCCGCAAGCCGATCGTGACGAAGCAGATCTCGACCGACCGCATCGAGAAGCTCGTCCAGCGCATCAAGGCGCAACTCGCGGAAGGCGCGCAGGTCTATTGGGTCTGCCCGCTGATCGAAAGCTCGGACGTCTCCGATCTCGCCGCCGCCGAGGAGCGCCACGCCCACCTGACGCAGGTGCTCGGCGGCGGCGTCGGCCTCCTGCACGGCGGCATGACGGCCGCCGCCAAGGATGCGACCATGGCCTCCTTTGCCGACGGCAACCTCAAGGTGCTCGTCGCGACCACGGTGATCGAGGTCNNGCAGTCGTTCGCCGGTTTCGGCCCAGTATAACCCAATTTGGATGGAATCGGTCGCCGGGTTAAAGGGACGGTTAAGTTGTAGCTCATGATGCTCGCCCACGACGATGCCCGCCTGATCATGAGCGCCGATCCGCACCTCACGACCGACCGCGGCCAGGCGCTCCGCCGCCTGCTCTATCTCTTCGAATGCGACGAAGCCATCCGCCTCTTCCGCGCGGCATGACCTGATGTGAAAACGTGTCTGGACTCCGGCGGTCCAGACACGCGAGCAACGGGCAAAAAAGCTAGTTGACGCCAGCGTTCGGCGAGAAGCGTGCTCCAGCGGCCTGCCGACGTCGCGAGCCGCTGCCCGGTCACGTATTTCTCTGCGGCATGGCCCCGGATCGTCATGTATCGCGCCCCGGCGCCGCCCCGCCGGCGGGAGGCAGCGGCCGCTTCGCCTCGGTCCGGATGCCGCGCTCGGCGAGCTGCTTCAGCCGCGCCTCGTAGTCCGGCACCACCATGCCGGCCGACATCACGATCTTCGCCGCGTCCTCGACGCTCATCTTGAGGAATGTCACGTCGCGCCGCGGCACGAAGCAGATGAAGCCCGTCGGCGGGACGATGCCCGTCGGCATGAAGACCGTCAGCAGGTCCTCCTCTCCGCCGGGCTGCGAGATCGAGACCTCGCCCCTGGTCTCGCCGGTCACGAACACGATCGACCACAGGCCCTTGGAGGGAAACTCGATGAGGCCCACCTTCTGGAAGCCCTGCTGCCCGCTGCTCGCGGTCGCGGAGACGAGCGATTCGAAGAACTGCTTCAGCGCCCGGTACACGTTGCGCACGATCGGCATGCGGTCGAGCGCCATTTCGCCGAACGAGATGAGCGAGCGTCCGAGCAGGTTGGCGGCGAGCGCTCCCGTGAGGGTGAGGAACAGGATCCCGAACAGGAGCCCGATGCCGGGGACGGAAAAGGGAAGGTAGGTATCGGGCAGGTAGCTGGCGGGCACGAACGGCTTCAGCCACGCGTCGGTGACGTTGATCACCCACCAGATGATGTAGATCGTGAGCGTGACCGGCCCGACGATGATGAGGCCGGTCAGGAAATAGTTCCTGAGCCTGGCGCCGATCCGGAGCGGCGCGCCATCGTCGCTCGCCAGGAGCTGCAGGCCGGCCGAAAGGCCGCCGTCGTCGCCCTTCTCGGGCGCGCTGTTGCCGGAATTGGGTTCGCTCATCGCACGGCCATCGTGGGGCCCTTGCCTGCACCCGTCAACTGCCCCCGCGGAGCGCCGCGCCGCGGCGCTACTGGCTCACCACGAGGCAATCGAAGCCCTGCGGCTTCAGCGTCTTGCAGAGCTGGTTGGGCTCGCTGGCGTTGGCGTAGGGCCCGAGCCGCACGCGATAGAACGTGCCCATGCTGCCGATCACCGCCTCGTCGATCTCGGGGGCCACCTTGCCCTCGCGCACCGGCGGATACGCCGTAAGCGTTTGAGCCAGGCGCTCGGCCTCCGCGCGCGAGCGCACTGCGGCGACCTGGAGCTTGTACTTGCCCGCACCGCCCACGGCCGCGACCTTGGCCGGAGCGGCGGGCTGCGGCGCTGCGGACGAGGCCGTGCCCCAGGGCAGCGCATCGCCGCCCGACGATGCCGGCGGCGAATCTGGGCCGCGCTGCACCATCGACGAGGTCTGCCCCGTGGCGACCGTCGTCTCTGCACCCCAATGCGGCGGCTGCTCGGTCGAGCCGGTCATGACCGGAGAGGTCGCCGCCTCGGCCGGCGTCGAGGAGCCGGAGCCGAACATGGTGCCGAAGAAGTTCGAAACGGCGGTCCCGGTGCCCTCGAGCGGGTTCGAAAGCGTGCTCGGCGACGACACGTCAGGCGTCGGGCCGGAGGAGAACCCGGACAGGGCCCCCATGGGGGAGATGCCGGTGTCCGCCACCGGCTGCGGCGCGTAGCCCGAGACGATCGGCGCTGCGGCCGCGGCCGGCTCCGAGGCAACGGCTGCCGCCGCTGCCGTCTGTGTCTCCCACGACGTCGGCACGACGGCGGGTGCGCCCGTAAGCGATCCCGGGACGCCGGCCTCGGCGCTTGCGGGCAGGGGAGCGATTCCGAGGGCCGGGGCTGCGGCCCCGGTGCTGGTCTCTGCTGCCGGCGAGCCGGGAGACAGGAAGCTCCAGAACGAGGAGGACTGTCCGCTCTCCGTCTGCGGCGCCGTCGCCGCCGCGGCGGTCTCTGTCGGTTGTGCCGGCTGCGACGAGCCCGTCAGAGACGGCAGCGTCGGCATCGAGAAGTTGTTCCAGAACGACTGCTCGGTCACCTGCACCACCTGGGTGCCGGGCTTCGAAGGGGTCACGCCGCCGGCCGCGGCGGACTTGGTGCTCTGGTCGAGCGGCGCGGCGCCGATCGGTGGCGGCGTATCGCCGAGCCCGGCCTCGCGGTAGGCGAGCTGACGCTCCTCGTTCGCCTTGGCCTTGTCGGTATCCGACAGCCCGCCCTTGAGCCACACGGCGGTGGTGAGATCGGAGATCGCCTGCGCGGGCTTGCCGAGGCGGCGGGAGGCTGCGCCCCTGAGGTAGAGCGCGCGCGCCATCTGGCTGTTCGGAAGTCCGCCTCCGGCCAGGGCCGCCGAAAGCTGCTCCTGAGCCTTCGCCATGTCGCCGGCCTCGAAAGCCTTGGAGCCTGCGGCATACGCGCGTTGGGCGGCCGCGGTATCGGCCTGGGCGGGCGCTGCCTCCGCGCCCTTCTTTTTCTTCGCCTGGGCGCGTGCCTCCACGCTGAGCGCTGCGCCCGCAAGGCCGAGCGCCAGGGCGGCCGCACCGAGCAGCACCCCCCGATGCCATCCCCGGAAGATCGATTGCCCGGACGGGCGGTTCCCCTCCGAGCCCCGACGCGTCGCATTCGTCATGCGCTCTTGTCCCTGCAGCCTGCCTGAAAAACGCAGCACCCCCGCGAAGCTTTAGGTCAATCATACGGAAGAGGCAAATCCGGGGCGCTCAGGCGGCAGACCTTATCCCCTCATTCAACCGTGACCGATTTGGCGAGGTTGCGGGGCTGATCGACGTCGGTGCCCATGAAGACGGCCGTGTGATAGGCGATGAGCTGCACCGGAACGGCGTAAATGAGGGGATTGGTCAGGGCATGCGCCCGAGGCGGCCGGATGTGGGCCGCGATCGCGCACCCGACTTTCTCCGGATCAGCATTGGAAATCAATATGATCTGCCCACCGCGCGCGGCCACCTCCTGGACGTTCGAGACGGTCTTCTCGAGCAGATCGTCCTCCGGCGCCACGACGATAACCGGCACGTTCTCGTCGATGAGCGCGATGGGCCCGTGCTTGAGCTCTCCGGCCGCGTAGCCCTCGGCATGGATGTAGGAGATCTCCTTGAGCTTCAACGCTCCCTCGAGCGCGATCGGGTAGCTCGACCCGCGGCCGAGATAGAGCACGTCGCGCGCCTTGGAGAGGCTTTGCGCCAGCTCGACGTACTGCCCCTCGTCGTGCAGCATAGTGGAGATCAGCCGGGGAACCTCGATCAGGGCCGTCACCAGCTCCTGCTCCAGATCGGCGGAGATGGCCCCGCGCGCCTTGCCGAGCGCGATGGCGAGCGAGGCCAGGGCGGCGAGCTGGCAGGTGAAGGCTTTGGTCGAGGCGACGCCGATCTCGGGCCCCGCGAGCGTCGGCAGCACGGCGTCGGATTCGCGCGCGATGGTCGAGGTGCGCACGTTGACGATGGAGGCGATGCGCTGCCCGCTGGCGCGCGCATAGCGCAGCGTCGCGAGCGTATCGGCCGTCTCGCCCGACTGCGAGACGAACACGGAAAGCCCGCCCTCCGGCAGCGGCGCCTCGCGGTAGCGCAATTCCGACGCCACGTCGATCTCGACCGGGAGCCGCGCATAGCGCTCGATCCAGTACTTGCCGACGAGGCCCGCGTAATAGGCGGTGCCGCAGGCCGAGATCGTGATGCGCGAGATCCGGGCGAGGTCCACGCCGAGATCGGGGAAGCTCACGCGCCCGCTCGCCATGTCGATATAGTTCGACAGCGTGTGGCTGATGACGTCCGGCTGCTCGTGGATCTCCTTCGCCATGAAATGGCGGTGGTTGCCCTTGTCGACGAGCAGCGAGCTTGCGACCGACTTGACGAGCGGCCGCGTCACGCACGCGCCCGCCCGGTCGAACACCTCGACGCCCGCGCGGCGCATCACCGCCCAGTCGCCCTCCTCGAGATACGTGATGGCGTCGGTGAAGGGCGCGAGCGCGATGGCGTCGCTGCCGAGATACATCTCGCCCTGCCCGTGCCCGATGGCGAGCGGGCTCCCTTGGCGCGCGGCGATCATCAGGTCGTCCTCGCCGGCGAAGATGATGCCGAGCGCGAAGGCGCCCTTGAGCTTGCCGAGCGCCGCAGAGACGGCATCGATGGGCCCCAGGCCCTGCTCGAGCCCGTCGGTCACGAGGTGCACGACGGCTTCCGTGTCGGTATCCGTCTCGAATGCGTGCCCCTTGGCGGTGAGCTCGGCCTTGAGCTCGCGGAAATTCTCGATGATGCCGTTATGGACCACGGAGACCTTGGCGCTCATGTGCGGATGCGCATTGCGCTCCGTCGGCCGCCCATGCGTCGCCCAGCGCGTGTGCCCGATGCCCGTGCGCCCGGCCAGCGGCTCCGCCAGGAGGCGCTGCTCGAGATTGCGGAGCTTGCCTTCCGCGCGCCGCCGCTCGAGGTGCCCGTTCTCGACCGTCGCGATGCCGGCGCTGTCGTAGCCGCGGTACTCGAGGCGCCGCAAGGCATCGACGAGGTCCATCGCCACGGGTTTGCTGCCGAGAATGCCGACGATGCCACACATCGGGGAGCCCTTCGCTGGAGAGGATAGAAAAAAGGAGACGGCAGGGACACTTCGTGTACTGCCCTACGAAAGCCGGATCAGGCTTTCAAATCAAAGAATATGTCGATTCTTAACGGGTCCTCGCCCCGACATCAGGCCGTGCGTGCGGCCTTGCGGCGGGCCATCGCGGCACGGAATTTCTGCGCCCATCCGGGCCGCTCGTCCTGCGCGCTCCGCTCGAGCGCGAGTGCATCCGCCGCCACGTCGCGGGTGATCACGCTGCCCGACCCGATATAGGCGCCGGCCCCGACCTTGACCGGCGCCACGAGAGCCGTGTTCGAGCCGACGAACGCGCCCTCGCCGATCTCCGTCTTGTGTTTGAAGAAGCCGTCGTAGTTGCAGAAGATCGTGCCGGCGCCGATGTTCGCTTTCGCCCCGATCGAGCCGTCACCGAGGTAGGACAGGTGATTCGCCTTGGCCCCGTCGCCCATCGCCACGTTCTTGACCTCGACGAAGTTGCCGACATGAACGTCGCGTCCGAGCACCGCCCCGGGCCTCAGCCGCGCGAACGGCCCCACGCGGGCGCCGGGGCCGACGCGTGCGCCTTCGAGGTACGAGTTGGCCTTGATCTCGGCTCCGTCACCGACCGTCACGCGCGGCCCGAAAAAGACGTTGGGCTCGATCAGCACGTCCTCACCGAGCACCGTGTCGAACGAGAGCCAGACCGTCTCCGGCGCGATCAGCGTCACGCCCCCGGCCATCGCGCGCCCTCGCGCGCGCCGCTGCCAGGTGGCTTCCGCCTCGGCAAGCTCGCCCTTCGCGTTGACGCCCAGCACCTCGTCCTCCTCGCACACCACGACGCCGGCGCGGCCGCCCTCCGCGCGCACGATCTCGATCGCGTCCGTGAGATAGAACTCGCCCTTGGCGTTGGCGTTGCCGATCCCGTCGAGCACCGCGAGCGGCTGATCGAGCCGGAACGCCATCACGCCGGAGTTGCAGAGCCGGATCTGAAGCTCGGCAGGACTTGCGTCCTTGGCTTCGCGGATCGCGACCAGCGCGCCGTCGGCATCCGTGACGAGGCGGCCGTAGCTGCCGGGCTCCCGCGCCTCGAAGCCGAGCACCGCGACCGCGGCACCCCGGTCAAGCTCGGCGCGGAGCTTGCCGATGGTGGCGGCGGTGATGAGCGGCGTGTCGGCGAACAGCACCATGAGATCGCCCGTGTGCGCCGCGATTGCCGCGCGCGCAGCCCGCACGGCATCCGCCGTCCCGAGCTGGGCCTCCTGCACGAACACCGTCGCCCCCGGCGCCGCCGCGAGCGCTTCCTCCCGCACCCCGTCCATGCCGGGGCCGACGACCACCGCGAGCCCATCCGAGCCCGCCTCCCCGGCCAGCGCCAGCACATGGCCCAGCATCGACCGCCCGGCGATCCGGTGCAGCACCTTGGGCCGCGCGGAGCGCATGCGCGTTCCCTTGCCGGCGGCAAGTATGACAGTGAGCAGCGGTCGGCTCATGATGGGTTCCCGATGTCGGCGAGCGCGGATCGGGCTGCACGCTATCGCCCCGCACCGCGGTTCGCAAACGGACACTGCGGGATTGAGCCGGGACACCCCGGCGGCGGCGGATTTCCCCAAATCGTCCACAGTTGCATCGGCCCGCGAAGTTGCCCGGCCGGGGCGACTCAGACACGACGGTCGGAAGGGTTGAGGTCGCGTCGCCCGGGCGTTTGTGAACGGATCTCACGTCGGCCTGCAGCGCGGCAAAGGACCTCCACAACAAGGTTAGGCCCCGGAAGGCAGATCATGACGCAAAAAAGCTTCCCCCAGCCAAGTTCGCCGCATACCCCAGCCCGCACGTTCACGAAGTATTCGCTGGTCTGGGCGGTGGCGGCCGGAATATCGCTGCTCTACCTCATTCTGCTGGTCGCCCAGCCCGACGTCATCGCCCGCTCCCTCGGATCGGGGGCCGAGACGGCCGAGAACGATGCCACGCAAAAGGCGCTCCACGAGACCGTGGCCGAGGTTCGCACGCTGCGCGACACCATCGATCTGTTCCGCAACGAGCTGATCGAGGTCCGCGCACAGATCTCGAACCAGTCGGATGCCGCCCACGACCTCGCGGCGCGCGTCGGCACGCTCGAGACAGCGGCCGCCGAAACGCAGAAGGTCGCCGCCAACGACGACACCAAGGCCAAGGAGAAGGAGGCCACGGCGAAGAAGGCGAAAGAGACGGCTGCCAAGAAGCCTGACAAGGCCGGCATCGAGACGGGCAGCGTCGCCCAGCCTGCTACCGGCGCCATCTCCTTCGGTCCCGCCGTCGTGACGCCCGCCGCCCGGCCGGCGGCCGCCACACCCTCCGTTCCGGCGAGCCAGGTTGGCGTGCAGATTGCGACCGGTCCCTCCGTCGACAGCCTGCGCCTGAGCTGGACGCTGCTCAACGAGCGCCATGGCGAGAGCTTCCGCTCGCTCCAGCCGCGCTACACGACGAACATGTCCGGGCCGGAGCAGACCTATGACCTGGTCATCGGACCGGTGGCGTCCGTCGACGCGGCGAAAAAGCTCTGCCAGGAGCTGGCCATGAAAGCCACGCCCTGCGCCGTGAGCCGCTTCACGGGCGACGCGCTCTAGTCTAGGCGGGAGCTTTCAGGAGATTGTCCATTCGGTCCGGAGCGGGAACGCTGGCGTTGCGACGCGTCAGCTTCACGCCGGGGCCGAATGGACGTTCACGACACCGCCCGGCTCATGCTCTGAGGTCGACAGCAGTCGATGGTGCGAGCGGTCGTGAGTGGCGGCCTTACGTAGGCCGCCGCCGCACGCGCCTTCATCGAATGATCTCAACACCAGCGGCGCGCGGCACCCGCGGCATCGAGCACATGACCCGACGCGCCGTGGCCCTTGCGGCTTGCAAGCGCGAGCGCGACGGCCGCCAGATCGGCATCCGACGCCTGCACTTCGCCCGCCATCGCCGCAACCGACGACGGCGGTGCGATGGCGTTGACGCGAATTCCGTGGGCCGCCCACTGCCGGGCAAGGCCGCGCGTCAGCTCGGCCAGCTCCGCGCGCAGCACGTCGGCCAGCATCATGGCGCGCCCGCCGATGCCGCCCGGAACCCGCACCACGTTGAGGATCGATCCCTCGGTCCAGACGAGGCGCATGCGGTTGGCGGCGATCTCGGTCACACGCAGCGGCAGGCGCAGCGCCTCGGAGATCAGCCCCTCCACGTCCTCGGGCGTCTCGAGCGCTTCGATGTCGCTGAGCGCGATCGGCGCCAGGTTGACGACCGCGTCGATGCCGCCGCTGGCCTCTATCGCAGCCTGCATCAGCCGCGCCGCATCGCCGTCGCTCTCGAGCGGCGTGTTGAAGAGCCGGATCTCGGACGTGCTCTCCGCGAGCACCGCCACGAGCTCCGTCATCTCGGGGCTCTGCTCCGGCGACTGAAGGATGAGGTGCGCGCCGTGATCGGCGAAGGCGCGGGCGATGTCGAAGCCCGACGCAGAAGTCAGCCCCGTCAGCAGGACGCGGGCGCCCGAAAGCTCGGGCAAAGGCACAGCGTAGCACTCGCGCGAAATCACGCTCATCAACATCAGGGGCTCCTTCATACGCCGGACAGAGTGAGGCGGCCCGGACAGGACGATACCACGCCGATTCGCCTAATGAGCTCTAAACGGCACCCCGATTCGGGTTGCCGCTGGACCCTCCAATGGCTGATTTGCGGCTCTCCCCTGAGAATATCTCCCAATACCTGCGC
>JRYE01020436.1_pt1 | contig 10670 bp, 9 predicted proteins | sample 235321 | NCBI WGS metagenome assembly JRYE01 (sample SAMN03074214, study PRJNA261473) | activated sludge metagenome | biome: Common Effluent Treatment Plant; feature: Wastewater; material: Activated sludge; isolation source: activated biomass in a lab-scale reactor treating industrial wastewater at... | reverse complement strand
CGCCCGCCGACCCCGCCGCCGTCAGCGTTTTTTTCCGCCGGCACTCCCGACCGCCATCGCCGGGCCTTGTCTTGCGATCACCGCCGTCACGTCCGCGAGTTTCTCGGTCATCGCGAGCCGCACGACGAGGGCATCGAAGAGCGCGCGGGGCATGGGGCTGCTCTTGGCCGCCCGCTGGACGTTCTCGCAGAGGGCGATCATGTGGACGACGCCCGCCGCGTCGAAGTTCTTGGCTCGGGCCGCCTCCGCCGACCGTGCCTGGTCGGAGAGATCCACCAGTTCGGTCTTCTCGCCACAGGCGCACAGAACCATGAGATCTCGCAGACGCCCGAGCAGCGCCTCGATCACTTGATCGACGCTCGTTCCTTTCTCAAGGAGCGCGTCGGCGTGCTCCAGCGCTGCCTTCGCGTCGGCCTCGGCCAGTGCGTCGATGAGATAGCCCATGACCTCTCGGTCCGGGAGGCCCAGGAGTTCTTCCAGCAGTTTCGTCGTCAGCTTCTTCTCGCCCGACGCCATCAGGCGGTCCATCAGGCTGAGCGCGTCGCGCATCGATCCGTTGCCCAGTCGCGCCACCGCGTGCACCAGTTCCGCGTCCGCCGTGAGCTTCTCCTTCTTCACCACGGCGGCGAGGTGCTCGGCGATTGCCCCCGTGGAGATGTTGCGGAAGTCGAACCGTTGGCATCGGCTCTGGATCGTCGGCGGGACCTTGTGCGCCTCGGTCGTGCACAGGATGAACTTCACGTGCTCGGGCGGCTCCTCNNCGATGATGTAGACCTTGTACGGCCCGCGCATCGGTCGATACACCGAGTTCGCGATGAGGTCACGCGCCCCCTCCACCGAGTTGTTGCTCGCTCCGTCGATCTCGATGACGTCCGTGTCGCGTCCCTGCAGAATCGCCTGCATGACGGCATCGTCGTCCTTGGGGTTGTTGAGCGCATTGGCGAAGATGCGCGCCATCGACGTCTTCCCGACGCCCCGCGTGCCGCAGAAGAGGTAGGCGTGGGCGACGCGATTGCCGTCGATCGCGGCCTTGAGCGTGCGGGCGATCGGCTCCTGGCCGACCACCTCGTCAAAGGACCGCGACCGATACCGCCTGGCGAGGACCGTGTAACTCATGGGGCGGATTGTAGAAGTCGCCGCACGTCACGCGGCCTGGATCCCCGGGCCCAAACACAGGTTCACGGCGACGATTCTTCGGCATGCTCGTCCTCGGGTTGGCTTCCGGCAGGGCCGACGCCCTGGCCCACGGCGATCGTCGAAGGGTCGGGAATCGGCGCCAGCCCAAGCCTCGCCCGCTGGGCATTCTGTGTCCGAAGTTCCGAGTCGAAGTCGGCGTCGGGAATCTCCGCCCCCGTGCCGTCGGCGTATCCGACAAAGTGCGAGAACACCGTGCCCGCCGGCAGGGGCGCCGCGGGGTCGGGCGTGATCATGAGCACCCACAACTTCGGATTCTTCCCATCTCGGGGCACGCCGTGGTATGTGAAGACGACGTCGCCCACGCGATGGGCGACGATGTTCGAGGGCAAGGTCGCTGCGAGCGCGTCGATGGCCCTCGTCTGCTGCATCGTGGGCATGGTCTGGAGGTTGAGGAGCGTGAGACCCGACCCGGCCGAGGGCGTGTATCCCGTCCCGCCTCCAATCATGGAGCCACCAGCGATTGTCCGTGCGGGATGCGTGAAAATCATCGTGCTCGTCCCGGGCTGAGCGAGGAGCCTCGCGCCATGGTCGGGCCAGGTGTTGTTCGAGTTCAAGGCAAGAGTCTCGAGCGAACCCGCCAGCGATCCCGCGTAGAACGCGCCGACGCTTGTCGGCCCGACAGCGACCGCCGTGGTCATCGCGGTCTGTGCGGACCAGATGGCGTACACGAGCATCCCAATGCTGGCGAGCACGGCCACCGCGGGCGGTGTGAGCGTAGCGATCGCCGCCCTCCCGCCGCGGACGCCATGGATCGCGCCGATCATGATCGAGGCCACGATCGCGTGCCAGATGACGGCCACCACGACGAGCGGATACATGCCGCACAGAGGCACCGCCATGAGCACCAGCGTGGGCGTCGAGAACGCGAGAGCGGTCACCGTTCGGCCCAATCCCTTGGGCTTGGCGATCAGTTTCAAGAGCCCATGCGTGCACACCGCCCACACAAAGAACGCAACGAACGTAACGGTCATCGTGCCCGCGAGCCATGCAAGCCCGCCAGCCGTGCCCCACCGACCGAGCATCGCGATGATCACGAAAAACCCCACGCTCACGCTCACATACGCGATGATCGTGATCGCTGCGAAGACCAACGCCCGCCCGGTGGAAGAATCGTCGGGCGTCGCGAGCATGAGTTCCGCGGGCTTGGAGAAGGCCAGGCCCCAGGTCTTCCAGTAGTTCCTGAACCAGCCCGCGCCCTCGCGCTCCAGCCACGGGTTCTGCACGCTGCGCAACGCCGCCCGCGGCGCCGCCGACCGCGGCACGAGCACCATCTCGTCCATGCTCAGGTGCTGCCCGCACCTCACGCAATCGAACTCCCGCGGCTCGAGGTGCCCGCGATCGCCCGTCCCGTAGTAGTCCTGCGCACAGTGCGGGCACACATACCGCACCGCGTTCACGCCGAAGGTGTACTCCGACGGCTTGAACCCCGTCCCGCACTCCGGGCAGACGCGTTCTCGGATCCGCCACAACGGATACGCGCACTTCGTGCAGACGAATCCCGTGTCCTCCTCCGCGGACGCGTTCTTGCCGCACTCGGGACAGACAAGCGCAGACCCGGTCCGTTCGGCCTCATCCACGAGGCGCTCCAGGTCATGCCCGCATCCAGAGCAGTTCAACGCCACTCGTCCACCTCACGTTTGATCTTCGCCCGCGAGAACCACACCAGCGCAACGATGGGCAACGCGGTCGCGATAAGAAACCCGAAGATCGCCCCACCGATCTGCAAGATCATCATGAACGGGCCCATGCCCGCGGGCATGCCCTGGCCGCCGGGTTGCGACATCATCTGGCTCGTGAACGATCGGGAAAACGCGATGCCCACGCCGGCGCCGACGATCGAGACGAGAATCTTCAGCACGCCCCACGCTCGCGCCAGCACGATTCCTGTCCGGAGCTTCTGGACCACCAGAATACCAGCGACCAGGCACAACGCTCCTGCCGCGACTTGGATCATCCCGAGCACCGCCATTGGGGCTGAATACGCGCTCATGGCCTGGAACTGGGACTGCGTCGCGCCCTGAGTCGAAGAACTCCCAAACTGGCCCATCAGCCTCGGGAGCACGAGTTGCTGTATCACGCTACAGACATTGGTCAGGATCGAGAGCGACCCGAACACGATCATCAGGATACCGATCACACGTGTGCCGCGCCCTTCTTCCGACGTTGGAAGTCGGATCTCTCCCGGGACAGTCGGCGGTGTGCGGGGGATCTGCGGCGGAATGGCGTGCGGGTCATCATGCATGGCGATTTACCCCTTCCCCGACGCCGGTGGACGTATCTCGAATGATCCGTCCGCGGAGCGCATCAGCACGTCACACGACCAAACCTGCGCGTTCCCATGATTCTTCGGCGTGCGAACTCTAGAATTGCCCGTCCGGCCAGCCTCGACGACCATGGAGCATACCCGATGACCTTTCGACTTGTCCTGACCACATTCATGTCCCTTGGCCTTCTCGCGGCCTCGGGCCTCGCCCAGCAATCGGCCCCCGGGAACCAGCCTCCCAAGGTCTCGAAGTTCACCAGGGTCCTCGAGAATCAGCCGGGCTCGTCCCCTCGCGCCGCCCTGCCACCAATCGACATCACGACCCTCGCCGACGGGGAGGCCCGCCCGATGGAGTACCTCCGCCACCATGCCGCGAGGATCATGTCCCACGTCAAATCGATCGGCGCCCAGAAATATCTCATCGCCTCCAACTGGGCCCCCATGATGGACGGCACGCGTCAACTCTACATCAACCCGGCGACCCTCGACGCCGTCTCTCCCGCCGGCTACGAGCGTCTGGGCCTAGCCGAGCGTGCCCAATTCCGCGAGTACATCTTCGATGAAGGGTTCTACTACAACACCTTTGAGGGGTCACCCCACTCGCGCGCCCGCATGCTCGACCTGCTGTGCCTCGCGACCACCGCCGACCCCAAGGACAAGCTGAACGATTGCTTCAGCGGCCGGAAGATCCTCGATCTGGGTTGCTCGGGCCTCGTCCACCTCAAACTCCTCGCGAGCCTGGGCATGACCACGATCGGCGTGCACGACAGTTCCTTGATCGAAGCCCTCTATTCCGAGCCGGGCGATCAGGGCGAGGTCCAGGGCGCGTACATCGGCACGGGCGACGAGCCCATGAAACTCGTCACCGAGCCGGGCCCCTCCGGCACCACCGTCCTGTATCGCGGAAACTGGCCGGCCGACAAGAGCATGAACGCCTTCGTCGGCGAGGGATACGACTACATCATCTCCAAGAACTATCTCACCAAGGGACGCGTCCACCCCGCCGATGGAGTCGCGCCCATCAACCCGCTCGATCTCAAGGTGAGCGACGAGGAGTTCCTCGCCAATATCCACCGCATCCTGAAGCCCGACGGCCTCTTCATCATCTACAACCTCGCGCCAGGCCCCACGCCCTCCCCGGCCCAGGATCCCTCGTGCCCGTTCTCGAAGGAAGCAATCGAGAAGGCCGGGTTCGAAGTCCTGAACTACAGCACCGACGACACCGCGGCCTTCCGACCCTTTGCCGACGCCCTCGAGTGGAACCAGCCTCCCATGAACATGGACCTCAGCAAGGATTTCGTCGCGAACTACACGCTGATCCGACGCAAGGCGAAGTAGCACGCGTGAAAACCGCCGGCCCGCCGTAGAGCGCTCACCGCTCCGAGACAGGCGGGGTCGTCTGCTGCAAGATCCGAGCGCCGCGCGTGAGCCACACGTACGCCCACGCCCATTCCAGCATCACGAGGACTTTGGCGCGGTAGCTGATCAGATATGCCACGTGAACCAGTGCCCACAGCACCCACGCGAGAAGCCCACCGAAGTGCATGCCGCGCTTGGAACCGGGCACGGGCAGCCGGGCCACCGCCCGAGCCCTCCCGATCGTCGCGAGCGACCCCTTGTCGTGATAGCGGAACTCGCCGCGGGATCGCCCGCGTGTCTCTCGTGTGATCGCCGAGGCCACGAATCGGCCCATCTGCATCGCCGCCGGCGCCATGCCCGGCACGGGCTGCCCGCTCGCACGGTCCACCATGCTCGCCAAGTCACCGATGACAAACACCTCACGGTGACCGGGCAACGAGAGGTCGGACTCCACCGCCACACGACCGGAGCGGTCGAGCTCGATCCCCAGCGACTCGGCCACGCGCTCGCCACGCACCCCCGCGGCCCAGACCACCGTCCGCGCCGAGATCCACCCGTCCTCACTCGTGCCCTCGTGCCGCACACGAACGCCGTCATTCTCAACGCCCATCACTCGTGTCGAGAGCATGACCTCGACACCCAGGCGTTCGAGATCGCGCTTCGCACGGACGCCGAGTTCTTCCGGAAACCCGCTGGGGAGGAGCGACTTCTGCGCCTCGATCAGGACCACCCGGGCTCGCGACGTGTCGATGGAGCGGAACTCGGGCCTCATCGTCTGGCAGGCGATCTCGATGAACGCGCCCGCCATCTCCACACCGGTCGGTCCGCCGCCGATCACGACGAAGGTCAACTCGGATGAGACTTCGGCGCTCGGGTCGTCCGAACGCTTCGCCTCCGCCCGCTCGAAGGCGATGAGGAAACGACGACGAACCTCGATCGCGTCCGCGAGCGACTTGAGGCCCGGCGCTCGCGCCTCCCAGTCGTCGTGCCCGAAATACCAATGCCGAAGCCCGGCCGCGAGCACGAGGGTGTCGTACGAGACCTCGCGCACCTCGCCGCCGGCAAGTGTCACATGCACCCGACGCGCCGACACGTCGACCTTGAACACCTCGCCCATCAGGACTCTCGCGTTCCGCTGCGACTCCAACACCGATCGCAAGGGGTGTGCGATCTGGGCTGGGGAGAGTGCCGCCGTCGCAACCTGGTAGAGCAACGGCTGGAAGAGATGGTGGTTCCGCCGATCGATCAGGACCACGTCCACCGCCGATGGCCGCAAACCCCGGACGCAGGTCAGACCTGCAAATCCTCCGCCGACCACGACGACCACGGGGCGGGACGCGCCGGCATGCACGGATTTGGATGACCTCGCTTCCCGCATGCCAACAGCGTACACCCGGGCGCTCTTAGGCTCCCGACTACTGTGCCCATCATGCGCGTCGCGATCGTCGTCAATCCCCGCTCGGGCAAGGGCAAGGCCATCTTCGCCGGCGATGCGCTCAAAGCCGAGGTCGAGCGCCAGGGCATCCAGGCGTTTCTCGTCCCTGCGTCAACCAACGGCGAGTTGGCCGAGGCCATCGTCGAGGCCGACCGTGTCGCGATCATCGGCGGCGACGGCACCATCCACCGCCTCCTCCCCACGCTCAGCGACGCACGACGACCCGTCTACCACTACCCAATGGGGACAGAGAATCTCTTCGCGCGCTCGTGGAACTGCCGCGCGAATACCAAACACGCCATCCACGCGCTCCTCCACGCGACACCCGTGGAGATGGATCTCCTCGAACTCCACGCGCCTCCACACCCGCCTTCGCTCGCGGCGATCATGGTCAGCCTCGGCCCGGACGCCAGCGTCGTCCACCGCGTCGATCGCGTCCGCACCGGCCCGATCTCCCACGCCACCTACATCAAGCCGATCCTTGCCGAACTCGCCGACTTCAGGCTCGATCCGCTGACCATCCACGCCGATGCCAGACCCGTGGTGGAGTCCCGCCCGGGACTCACCGTGATCGCGAATCTGCACGAGTACGCGATGCGCCTCGATCCCGCGCCCAACGCCGACCCCACCGATGGACTCGCCGATCTCGCCTTCCTTCCCTGTCGCTCCCGATCCGCGGCCCTTGCCTGGCTCATCCGCGCCCGCTTCCGATCGACCGCCAACGCCACCCGCCACAAGGCGCGCGAGTTCCACATCACCGCCCGCAAGGCTGTCGCTGTTCAGGCCGATGGTGAGCCGCTGCCCGTCCAGCCGCAACTTGACCTGCGGATCCTGGTCCGGCATGCCGCTCTCCGTGTGCTTCCCGGGTATCGTCCTGTCGCGAGCACCACCCCATGACGCCGACCCTGACCATCGAGATCGCCGACCCCGAAGAACGGCTCACACCGGACATGCTCCGCTGGCTCGCCCAGACCGCCGATCGTTCGGTCAAGTTGCTCGGTTGTGCCGGCGAGGTTCGGGTGAAACTCGTCGGTGATGCCGAGATGTCCCAGGCTCATGCCGAGTACATGGACATCGCCGAGACGACCGACGTCCTGACATTCGACATGTCTGATAACTTATCGGACGATGATGAAAGCGATCAACGGCCAGCGATCACCCTGACTCCAACGGGCGAGGTGATCGTCCGCAAGCGAGTTGTTCTCGATGTCGATATTCTGGCGTGCGTTGAAGAAGCCCAAAGGCAGGTAAAAACCCGGGGGCACACGGTCGATCGGGAAGTGCTCCTGTACATCATCCATGGGGTTTTGCACTGCCTAGGGTTCGACGACCACGACGCCGAGGCCGCCGCCCTGATGCATAGGGTGGAGGATGCGGTTCTGTCGGCGGTCGGGGTTGGGCCGGTCTTTGATTCTGGCGGTCCAACCGGGTCCAGTCGCGCGTGATCATGGGTCATTACCCCTTGTTCTTGCGTGACTTGTGGAGTTTGAAGTGAGTGCGGAAGCGTGGTTAGGAATCTGGCTCCTGGCTCTCCTGGCCGGGGGTCTGTTTTCCGCCATCTCGCAGTCGTTGCGGGATCTCTCGAGGCCGAAACTGGACGAACTGCTCGCGAATGCGGAGCGTCCGGCGTTGCGCGCGCGAATCAACGCGATTCTTGAAGACACCGAGGAGCACGCGGCGGCCCTCGCCATGCCCCGGATCGGCGCCAACCTGGTCGTGGTGATCGGGATGATGATGTGGATCAAGTCCGTTGCCAAGGTCGAGGAGTTGACCTGGCGCGAGGCGTCGCTCAGCGTCCTGATCTCGACGCTGCTGATCTGGGTGGTGGGGTCGGTGGTCCCGGTGGCGGTGTCTCGGCATGCCGCCGAGGTGACGACGATCGCGTGGTCGGGATTGATCCGCGCGGTGGCGGTCGTGCTGCGTCCGCTGACGCCGTTGTATCGCGTGGTGGACGTGACGGTCCGCCGGCTCGCAGGACGCGCGCACGTCGACGATGCCGAGGAGGCCCAGGAGGAGATCCTGTCGGCGGTCGAGGAGGCACGGCACGAGGGTCAGGTGGACGAGACCGAGCGCGACATGATCGAGGCCGTGGTCCGTTTCCGCGAGACGACCGTCGGACAGATCATGACCCCAAGGACCGAGGTAGAGGCGATCCCGGTGACGACGAACCTGGGCGAGGTGACACACTTCATCCGCCGAGGCGGGCACAGCCGGATACCGGTGTATGAGGGCGACCTGGACCATGTCCTGGGTGTCTTCTACATCAAGGACCTCATGCGATGGCTCGCGGGGGAGCGCTCGGGCAAGGGTGGCGGGACGTTCGACCTGCGTGCGCTGCTGCGCCCCGCGGTCTTTGTCCCCGAGACCAAGACCGTGCGCGAACTGCTCACGGAACTGCTCGCCAAGCGGATCCACATCGCGATCGTCGCCGACGAGTATGGCGGGACGGCCGGCCTGGTCACGATCGAGGACATCGTCGAGGAGGTCTTTGGCGACATCCAGGACGAGTACGAGCCGATCGAGGACGAGATCGGCGAGGTGAAACTGGACGAGGCGATGAGGGTCGCGGAGATCGACGCGCGCGCGTATGTGGAAGACGTGAACGACGCGCTCAAGCCTCTGGGCGTCGAGATCCCCGAGAGCGAGGACTACGACACGGTGGGCGGGTTCGTGACGGTGACCCTGGGGCGGATCCCGCTCGCGGGGGAGTCGATGCAGAAGGGTGGTTTGGTCTTGACGGTGCTTGAGGCCGAGCCGACGCGGGTGACTCGCGTTCGCGTCGAGGCGACTGCTCCTGCCGTCGTGAACGATGAGGCGTTGGCGGCGGAGCGCCGGACCGAGCCGAACGCCGGACGGTGATCCGCCGGAGTTTATGGGGCGATTCTTCTCGCCATCCAATCGCGAGAATGTGGCGAATGATCTGGCATGGTGCGTTGGATCACGATCGTTGTGGCGGTGTTGGGATTGGCTGTGGGGATCTGGGCGGTCTCGACCGCGGACAAGCCACCGATCGATGTGCCCCTGGCGCGCGAGGCGAGCGTCAATCCCTTTGAGTCGGGTGTGGCGGCGTTGGGGACGGTGGAGCCTGCGGAGCGCGAGGTGGCGATCGGCTCGCCCGAGGCGGGTCTGGTGGCCGAGGTGCTGGTGCACGTGGGCGACACGGTGAAGGCGGGCGGGGCGCTCCTTCGGCTGGATTCGAGGCTCATCGACGCGGATCTCACGCGGGCGCGTGCGGCGGTCAAGTCGGGTGAGGCGGAGATCGCACGGTGGCGGGCGTTGCCGCGTGCCGAGGACTTGCCGCCGCTGGAGGCGGAGGTGGAGCGAGCGATGGCGCTCGTGAAGGACCGCGCGGACGCGCTGGAGCGGAATCGGCGTGCGGTTGAAGTCGGCGGCGTGACGCGGCGTGAGTTGGAGGCGTCGCAGCAGAGCGTGATCGAAGCGCAGGCACTCCTCGAAGTCGCGCGAGCGACGCTGGCCAAGGCCCGCGCGGGAGGGTGGGAACCGGATCTGCGGATCGCGGAGGCGTCGCTCGAACGGCAGCGGGCCGAGGTGGCGGCCCTCGAAGCGCTCAAGGAACGTCTGACGATCCGGGCACCCCGGGATGGAACGATCTTGAGGCGAAACATCGAGCCGGGTGAGCGATGGAGCGCCGACGCCGCGACCCCGGCGCTGGTGCTGGGCGATCTGTCGCGGCTCTTTGTGCGGGCGCACGTGGACGAGGAGGACATTGCGCTGATTGTGCTTTCCAAGGAGCCGCGGGCGATGGCGCGGACGCGCGGGGCCGCCGCGGCGAGCGTGCCGTTGGCGCTCGTGCGGATCGAGCCGTACGCCAGGCCTAAGGATCAACTCTTCGGGAACAACGTCGAGCGCGTGGACACGCGCGTGGTCGATGTCGTGTTTGAGGTCAAGGAGTTGCCCGCGGGCGGGTTGTTCGTGGGACAGGCTGTGGACGTGTTTGTGGAGGCGTCAGCGGCGCGTCGCGACGAGTGACGCGGGGGTGTGGCGGCCGCACTCGGGGCAGCGGATCTCGTGATTGACCGCGTCAAGCCCTACGAGGCTGTAGGCGCAGTGTGGGCATCGATCCGGGCGTTCGTCTGGGGGTACGTCGGAGAGCGACGCGAAGGGTTTACCGTCGAGCAGGATGTCGACGCGCATCGCGACCGCCAGGCCTCCGGAGCGATCGAGGAACTGCACCTCGGCGTGGTGCCGCGTGCCCTCGGGCCCGGGGAGCGTGATGAAGTGACTCGACTTCCCGGTGAACCAGGCCCAGGGCTTCTCGCTGACGGGATTGCCATTGACGAGCACGGCCTGATCGCCCCAGTAGCCGCCGCGCGCCTCGACGAGATGCCCCAGGACTTCGCCACGGAATCGCTGGCCGCCGAGTTTGCCGATGAGTCTTCGGATGGATTTCATGGC
>JRYE01000948.1_pt1 | contig 10700 bp, 9 predicted proteins | sample 235321 | NCBI WGS metagenome assembly JRYE01 (sample SAMN03074214, study PRJNA261473) | activated sludge metagenome | biome: Common Effluent Treatment Plant; feature: Wastewater; material: Activated sludge; isolation source: activated biomass in a lab-scale reactor treating industrial wastewater at... | reverse complement strand
GTAGGGGTCAGGCAACCGGGCGACCATCTCCATGGAAACGTGCGGCATACCTTCCCGGTTGCCTGACCCTGCGCATTCATTTGTTCGCTTGCCACATCCGACCGAAAACAGATGATCTGCGAATCATATTGACATAATGAACGATCCTTCGACCCCCATCTACCGCCTGACCGACCTGCAGCAGGCCTACAACGGCCGCCGCGTGCTGGCCGTCGACCGGCTCGACATCGGCCGGGGGGAGCTGCTGGCGCTGGTCGGGCCGAGCGGGGCGGGCAAGAGCACGTTGCTGCGGCTGCTCAACTTCCTGGAGCGGCCGACCGGCGGCACGCTGGAGTTCGACGGCGTGGCGGTCGATGATCGCCTGCCGCTGGAGCAACGTCGCCGGGTGACGACCGTCTTCCAGAGGCCGGCGCTGCTCAAGCGCAGCGTGGCGGACAATATCGGCTACGGGCTGCGGCTGCGCGGGGACAGGCTGCCCGCGGCCGGACTGGCCNNGGGGACGATCGGGCGGCCGCGGGGATGAGCGTCGTCTGGGTGACCCACGACATTTTCCAGGCGCGGCGCGTGGCCGACCGGGTGGCCTTTCTGCTGGACGGCCGCCTGATCGAGGTGTCCGCGGCGGAGCGTTTCTTCACCCAACCGGCCACGGCGCAGGCGGCCGCCTTTCTGCGCGGGGAACTGGTTTACGGCTGACCCTTCTGGCACAGGGGATTCCAAACTGTTAAAATGAAGCGTTATGCTGCAACACCACGAACTCTCGGCCGCCGTTCGGGCGGCTATCGGCGCCGCCCAGGAAGCGGGGGCGCTGCCCGCCTTTGACATTCCCGACATTCTCGTCGAGCGGCCGCGCGAGGCGACTTTCGGCGACTACAGCACGGCCGTCGCCCTGCAACTGGCCCGCCCGGCGCGGATGGCTCCGTTCGCCATCGCCGAGGTCGTCGCCGCCCATCTGCAACCCCCCGCCTACGTGGGCGAGGTCAACGTCGTCAAGCCGGGCTTCATCAACTTCAGCCTGTCGGCCGAGTGGCTGCAAACCTTCCCCGATCGCATCCTGGCCGCCGATAGCGACTATGGTCGCGTCGATGTGGGGCAAGGCCGCAAGGCACAGGTGGAATGCGTCAGCGCCAACCCCACCGGGCCGATCACCCTCGGCCGCACGCGCGGCGGCGTCATCGGCGACACGCTCCATCGCGTGCTGGAGGCCGCCGGCTACGACGTGACCCTCGAATACTACTACAACGACGCCGGGCGGCAGATCACCCTGCTGGGCGAATCGGTCAAGGTTCGCTACCTGCAGGAACTGGGGCAGGCGGCCGAACTGGCCGAGGATCATTATCAGGGCGACTATATCATCGAGCTGGCCCGGGAGCTGATCGCCATCCACGGCGACGCGCTGGCCGAGATGCCCGGCGAAACCTTCGGCGAGTACGCCCGCGGCCGCATCGCCCAACAGCAGAAGGACACGCTGGCCCGCATCGGCATCGTGTTCGACGTCTACTTCCGCGAGCAGAGCCTCTACGAGACGGGCGCGGTGTGGCAGACGCTGGAGCTTCTGCGCGAGAAGGGCTACATCTACGAGCAGGACGGCGCGCAATGGTTCCGCACGACTGAATTCGGCGACGACAAGGATCGCGTGGTCGTCAAGGCCGGCGGCGAGCCGACCTACCGGCTGCCCGACATCGCCTATCATTGGGACAAGGCCCAGCGCGGCTTCGATCTGGTCGTCGATATCTTCGGCCCCGACCACCACGCCACCGCGCCGCAGGTGCTGATGGGCGTGCGCGCCCTGGGCTATGATTCGCGCTTCGTCCATACGTTGCTGCACCAGATCGTCAACCTGGTGCGCGGCGGCCGTCCGGTCAAGATGAGCACCCGCCGCGGCCTGTTTGTCACCCTCGATGAACTGGTGGACGAAGTCGGCGCGGATCCCATTCGCTACTTCATGATCTCGCGCTCGGCCAACAGCCCGGTCGATTTCGACCTTGACCTGGCCGTGGAGCAGTCCGACAAGAACCCGGTCTATTACATCCAGAACGCCCACGTGCGCTGCGCGGGCATCTTCCGCAAGTGGGCCGAGGCCGGCCTGCCGGAGGACGCCGACACCGCGGCCGATCTGAGCCTGCTGACCCACGAGCGCGAGCTGGCTTTCCTGGGCAAGGCGCTGGAACTGGGCGACGTGATCGAGACGATCGCCACGACCTATGAGCCGCACCGGCTGGCTTTCTATGCCCGCGATCTGGCGGCGCTGTTCCACCGGACGTATGAGGAGTGCCGCGTGCTGCATTCCGATGTGCCGGAGCCGCTGCGCCTGGCCCGGCTGCGCTTCTATCGGTCGGCCAAGGCCGTTTTGGCTCGCGTGCTCGATCTGATGGGCATGAGCGCGCCGGATGTGATGTAGGGCGGCCGCCGGAACCCGACAACATGAGGAGAGACCATGAGCGATAGCGGCCCCGGAGGCAACGGCGCGAACGATCTCGCCGCGGGCACCACGTTCACCAACAAATCCAACTACTCCATTGTCGTCTATGACGCCCAGTCGATCCGCTCGTTCGACTGCCAGAATGTGGAGGAGTTGCTGGCGCAGGCCGACCCGGCGTGCGTCAACTGGGTGACGGTGCGTGACGTGCACGACGAGGTCGAACTAAACCGGTTGCTGAGATTTTTCGACATTACCAGCGACCTGCTGCCGGCGCTGCTCGATGAGGTGCAGACGGAGTTCGATGTCGAGTACGACGACTGCCTCTACCTGGAATACATGCTGCCCTTTTTGGATGAGAAGCAGGGCCATCTGATCCAGAGCCGCGGCTCATTCATCCTGACGACCCAGACCCTCATCGTCTATGAGCACCAGTTGCANNCTGGAAGACCGGGTGCTGGTGGGCGGCGGCCGCGATGAGGTCTATCGCACCATCCTCGTCGCCCGCGAGCGCATCAAACCCTGGAACGATCCCTTGCTGGAGATGGAGAATTTCCTGGAGTATGTGGAAGACGCCGAATCGAAGTTCATCACCGAGAAGGTGGGCAAATATTTCACCAAGTCGCTGTTGCGCGAGATCGAGATGCTGCTGGGCAACCACGACCGGCTGCGGATCATGCTGAAGGAAGTCATGGACCTGCACATGGGCAATGTGGAGCGCAACACCAGCCGCGTCAACCAGTTGCTGACCGTGATCGCCACCATCTTCCTGCCCATCACCTTCATCGCCAGCATCTACGGCATGAACTTCGAATATATGCCCGAACTGGAGCAACCGTGGGGCTATCCGGCGGTGCTGCTGCTGATGCTGACCGTGGCCCTCAGCCTGATCGCCTTCATGAAGCGGCGCAGGTGGTTCTGATCGGCCCGCGCCGCGCCCCATCGACCTCATGAAAAAAGGGCGACCGACCGGCCGCCCTTATCTTCAGATGTTCTATCGTCCCTCGTCAGCCCATTATCGTGGGCTTTTAATGACGTAGCGCAAGATCTCCTGGCCCGCGGCGTTGCGGATGATCAACTGGGAGGACATCCCCGGAATCTCGTAGGTCACCGCGGCGCGCAAGGCGTTGAAATAGGCCCCTTCCTGCTCCATCACGCCCGCCGGAGTGGGGCAAAGCATGTTGGTCTGGTTCATCTCGCTGATGGTGATCTGCCCATTGTTGGCCGTGTAGCGGCCGCTGTAATTGTTGCAGCCGCCGTAACCGTTCAGCGTGCCGTCCTCATTGAAGGTGATGGTGATGTTCGAGCCGGCCAGGATCGGCGCGCCGTTCAGCGAGTCCAGGCCGAACGTCTGGTTGGCCAGCGGGTTCGTCGGCGGGGCCTGGGTGACGAGCACGGATTGGTCGCGCGAGGTCGATTGGCCGCTGACCGTGCTGGCCACCAGCTGATAGGTGTAGTTGCCGGGATAGGACAGGCAATCCTGGGCCGAGCCGGTGGCGGCGGCGTTGTCCAGCACCAGCACGTTGTTGCGCAACAGCCGCACCAGCCAGGTCGCGCCGCTCGTGCTCCAGTTGATCTGCACGCACTGGCCGGTTTGAATCTGCGACGGGGTGATGATGAACGAGTCGATGACCGGCAGGCTCGGCGGCGCGGTGGGCGCGGGCGTGGCGGTGGCCGGGCTGACGACGCTGACGTACTTGAGCGCCTGGCTGGTGCCGCCGGGGCCGGTGGCTTGCAGCTTGTATTCGATGGTCGTCGGCTGGCCGCCGGTGCAGTCCTGGGTGTTGCCACGCGACGGGGCGTTGTCCCAAATCACGCGGAACTGGTTGCTGATGGTGACCCGGTTGACGCTGCCCTGGACGTCCCATTGCAGCTGGACGCATTGGCCGGCCGTCACTTGCGACGGCGAGGCGGCGAATTGGGCGATGTTCGGCGCGTTGACGTTCGGCCGCACGGTGATGGCGATCTGCCGTTCCTCGACCGTGCCGTTGGGGTTCAGCACGCGCAGGAAGTAGGTGGTAGTCGTCGCGGGACAGGCCACGCGATTGCCGACCGGCTGGACCTGATTGTTCTGCCAGGCCTCGCCCTGGGCGTAGAAGTAGACGGCCGTCGCGTTCTGCACATTCCAGGCGAAGGTGACGCACTCGCCCTGGAGGATGTCGGTGCGATTGACATTGAACTGGATGCTGGGCGACGGCGTTTGGGTGGGGGCGGGGGTGGCCGTCGGCGGGGCGGGCACGGTGATGCCGACCCAGATGCGGTCGCCGAACGGCTGATTCCGGTCGTCGGCCATTTGCCAGACGCCCTGATAGACGCCGGGGGCCAGCGGGGCCACCAGATTGACGAACATATCGTATTGGCCGCCGGCGGGCACGAAGCCTTGCACGGCCGTCGGCTGGCCGCCCATGCTCGCGCCGGGCACGTTGCCGCTGACGAAGACCAGCCGGTAGGCGGTCGTCCAGGCGCACGTGCCGCTGTTCTGGATGCGCCAGCCCTTGCTGAACGACTGGCCGGGGCTGATGGGCGGCGGCGACTGCATGTTGTTGTCTTGCAGGTTCAGGTCGGCCACGAAACGCATGCCGTTGACGCATGCCGTTGACGTGGGCGGGGGGATCGGAGTCTCGCCGGCGGTCGATGTGGCCGTCGGGGCGGGCGGGGTCATGATGCCGCCCGGACCGGCGTTCAGGTGTTGCTGCGCCAGTTGGGCGATGCGCCCCTCGTTTTGCAGCTGGGTCAGGGCGGCGTTGATCTCGTTGCGCAAGGAATCGGCTCCGGTGCGCATGGCGATGGCGTAGCGCTGCGGGTTGATCCCGCCGCCCACCACGCGCACCCCGCCCTGGGCCACGGACGCTTCGGCCACTTGCCGGTCGAGGATGACCAGGTCCAGCCGCTGCTCACGCAGGTCACGGACGGCCGCGTCAACCGTCTCATAGACGAACAGATTGCCGGGCTGCGAGATGCCCGTGTTGATCAGATCGCGCTGCAGCCAGGTTTCGTACACGCTGCCGCGCTGCACGCCGATGCGATGGCCGGCCATCTCCGACAACGTGCGAATCGAGGTGATCGACGAGTCATCGCGGGCCAGGATGCCCTCTTCGCCGATCCAGTAGATATTGCTGAAATCGACCACCGCCTCGCGTTCGTTTGTGACGGTGATGGCGGCGATGGCCACGTCGACCTGGCCGGAATCCAGCGCGGAGAACAGACTGTCGAAGGCCATATCGCGTACATCAGTTCCCACGCCCAGACGGTCGGCGATGCTCCTGATGACGGCTATATCGAAGCCGTCGGGCTGGAACTGGGCGTTGCGGAAGGCGAAGGGCGGATAGTCGAGCGACGTGCCGACGATCATCCGGCCGGCCGTGCGGACGCGACTCCAGGAACCGTCGGACGATTCGGAGGTCGGGGCAGGACCGATGATGGAGCCGCCGCCACCCCGGAACAGGAAGAAGTAGAGCAGCAGGCCGGTGATGACCGCGGCGGCGGCGATGAGCAGCAGCAGCAGCCAGTTCAGGCCGGATTGGCCCGAGGCCGGTGAATCGTCATCGGCCAAATAGGTTCGTTCGGGTGGGGCAGGATCGTACATACGGGTATCCGCGTCGAAAACAGAATCACTCAACTCATATTCAGGTTGCGTGTCATCGAGGTCGTTCGCCATCTTAACCTCCTTGTGCTGCCGATATTATGTCATGCTCCGGCGCAATTTACAAACGCATCTTCCGGCGGGACCGATTTCGGCCCGGCGGTCGCTGCCCATCAACGTACAACGGTGGCGAGAGCTTGTTGTGAGACCGCTTGTCCCTGGGCATTCATCGCCTCGATCCGGTAGGCATAGGTCCCTTCGACGCTGAGGCAGTCGGTCACGGTGCCGCTGAACACGGCGAAATCCAGCACGAGCACGTCGTTGCGCCACAACTGCGCGCGATTGACGTTGCCGCTGACGGTCCAGGAGACGGTCAGGCAGTTGCCGACGAAGATGCGGTCGGGGAAGATGGTCAGGCTGTTGATGACCGGCAATTGGCCGGGCGAGGCGGTCGGCGTGGGTTGGCCCGGCACAGGCGTCGCGGCCACCACGGTGAGGTTTTCCAGCGAGCGGGACGTGCCGCCAGGGCCGATCACTTCGATGGCGTAGGTGACTTCGCCGACGTCGGGGCAATCGCGCGAGGTGCCGGTGAGGGGCGCGCCGTTCCACAAGGTCGTGTCGTTGCGCGTCACCCGGATGTTGGTGACTTCGCCGCTGACGCGCCAGCGCACATCGACGCAACGCCCGGCGACGATCTGCTGGTTGGGCGTGACGGTGAAGGAACTGATGAACGGCGTGTCCGGTGCGGCGGTCACGTCGATGCGGATGCTGCGAACATCGACCGTGCCGCCGGGCATCACCACACGCAGGTCATAGAACATCGTCACCGGCGGACATTCCGCCTGTTCGCCCGACGGCGCGACGCGGTGCTGCTCCCAGGGTTGGCCCTGGGCATTGAAATGGACCGATTCGGCGTTGGTCACATCCCAGCTGAACCGGACGCACTCCCCGGCGCGGATGGCCGTCCGGTCGGCGCTGAAGCGGATGTCGGCCGAGGGCGCGGCGGTGGGCGGGGGCGTGGGCGTCGGCTGGGCGGGCACGGTGATGCCCACCCACAGGCGGTCGCCGAACAGCAAGCCGTTGGGGGCGCGCATCGACCAGAAGCCCTGGTAGACGCCGGGCAGCAGCGGGGAGACGAGATCGACGGTGATGTCGTGCGTCTCGCCCGGCAACACCAGCCCCTGGATGGCCGTGGCCGTCCCGCCCATCCCCGCCTGGGGGACATTGCCGCCGACGGGGGTCAGCAGATAGCCGCTGTTCCAGGTGCAGGTGCCGCTGTTCTGGACGCGCCAGGATTTCTGGAAGGGCGTGCCGGGGCTGACCGGCGGCGGGGAGCGCATGCCGTCGTCGTCGAGCGACAGGTGGGCGACGAGGGTCATGGCGTCGATGCAATCGGAGGTGAAGCGCGCGGTGTCCTCTAGCGGTTCGGGCGTCGCTTCGGCCGGGGGCAACGGCTGGAGTTCGGTCACGTCGAGGTTGAGATAGCGCTCGGCCAGACGGGCCAACTCGCCCTCGGTCTGTAGCTCAAACAGGGCTTCGTTGATGGGCGACAGCAGGTTGGAGCCGCGGGCGATGGCCACGGCGAAGCGCTGCCGGTTCAGCCCCCGCCCGACGACGGCCAGTGTGCCGTCCTGGGCGGCGACCTCCAGCGGCAGGCTGTCGGCGATGACGACGTCGATGAAACCGGCGCGCAGGTCTTCGATGGCCTGGGCGTTGTCGGTGTAGATCAGCAGATTGTCGGCCGGCATGATGCCCGCGCCCACGGCCGATTCCTCCAGCCAGGACTGGTAGACGGTGCCGGCCTGGGCGGCCACGCGATAGGGGGCCAGGTCCTCGATGCCCGCGATGGCGATGCCCGAGTCGGCGCGAGCCAACGCCGCCCCGTCGCTGACGAAGTATAGGTCGGAGAAGTCCATTTGCTCCCGCCGGCCGTTGGTGATGGAGATGGCGGCGATGGCGGCATCGATTTGTCCGACTTGCAGCGCCCCGCCCAGGCCGTCGAAGGCCATGTCCTTGAACTCGACTTCGACGCCCAGCCGTTCGCCCAACAGGCGGGCCAGGGCGATGTCGTAGCCGTCCAGCTCGAAGGCGTCGTTGTAGAAGGCGAACGGGGGATAATCGGCCGAGACGCCGACGATGAGGCGGCCGCGTTCCTGGACGGCGGCCCAGGCGCCGGTTGTGCCCGCGGGGGCCGTTGCATCCGTAGTCGCGTCCGGGGGCGCGGCAGTAGGCGCGAGGGTGGGGTCTATCGCCGTCGGGGCCGTCGCGCCGGTGGTGGGACGGCCGTCAACCGTTGCCGCGGGCGGCTGGTCTCCCCCCTGGCGGCAGGAAACGAGGGCCAAGACAACGAGCGTGGCCAGCAGCCGGAGGATGCGATGCCGCACGGCGATAGTCCCCATGATAGTGAAAAAACTATTTGTCGGCCGACCGGGCGTCGTCGAGAGCGTCTTCGGCTTCTTCGGCGCGTTCCTCGGCTTCCTTGACGCGCTCTTCCATCTCCTCGCGCTCTTCTTCCAGATATTCCTCGATGCTGCCTTCGACAACCTTGTCGGACAGCATGCGATAGCCGAAGTAGATGGGCACGATCTGGTACAGGGCGAACCATACCGCCAGGCCGAAGACCACCCATTTGATCATGCTGAGGTTGGCGTTGATCTGGTTGCGGGCGGCCGTCAGCGAGCCGGTGATCTGATTGAGCAAGGCGATGTACTGGTCGAGCAAGGGGATGAACTGCCCGACGGTCATATTGATCCCGTCGATATTACCGGAGAGTTCGTCGATGTTGTCGGCGATATTGCCGAGGTTGGTCACGGTGGTGTTGAGGTTGGTCTCCATCGCGCGCAGCTGGTCGGGCAGGGGGATCAGGCTCTCGCCGACAGAGGTGATGGCGCTGTCGAACGGCTCCTGCGGCTCATAGGTGATCCCCAGATCGAAATTGAGCGGCACGCTGATGAGGCCGACATCGATGGTGCGATTGACCTGCAGATTGCTGAGCTGGGTGAGGGCTGTGTCGATCGTGGCGGCTACGCTGGCCAGATTGGGAAACGCCGCATTGACCGCATCGATGCTGGCCGGCACGGTGTCGGTGGCCATGGTCGTCACCTGGCCCATCAGAGGCTGGGTGTCGTGCAGGGTGATGGCCATGTTGCGGGTGGCCTCGGACACGGTCGCCAGGGTGTCGCCGGTCTGGCCAAGGGTCATCTTGACGTTTTCCAGGCTGGCGGTGGTGGTGTTGACGGTCTGGTCGAGCAGGTCTACTGTGGCGTTGAGGCCCGAACCCAGCGCGTCAACCGCCTGGCCGCCGAAATAGGCGATGGCGACGGAGAGGAACAGGCCGACGATGCCGACGATGATGATAAGAAAACCGATGATGCGACGGAAAATGGACATATCTTCTTCCTCTTGTTTCTCCCAAAATTTACCCTTGCGGGCGATTGCCTGATTATGAAGTGTTCGCCTGTGGCCGGGTGGCCAAAAAACGCGCCCCGTCCTGTTGGGGCGGCGCGCGTTTTTCGGCTTGTCGATTAGCGACGTTCGCGAAGCAGGTCGCGAATCTCGGTCAGCAGCGTTTCCTCGGCCGTCGGCCCCGCGGCGGCGGCCTCTTTCTTCTTGCTCACCTGGTTGATCGAGCGGACGATCAGGAACAGGACCAGGGCGATGAGCAGAAAGTTGATGATGGCCTGAATGAAGTTTCCGTAGGTGATGCTGGCGTCGCCGACCGTGACGGCCAGGCTGGTGAAGTCGACCCCGCCAAGAATGACGCCGACGATGGGCATCACGATGTCATTGACGAGGGAGTTGACGATGGCTGTGAATGCGGCCCCGATGATGACGGCGACGGCCAGATCGAGCACGTTGCCGCGGGTGATAAACTCTTTGAACTCTTGAATCATAACTGTTCCTCTGAAGTTTTGTTTTCAGCTTGCCGGGTTTCCGAGCCTAATCGTGTGAGGCGTCGCTTTTCTTGGCCGGTTTTTTCTTGGGCGTTGATTTCGTCGCGGTTTTCTTGGGCGCGCTTGTCTTCTTGGCGGCCGTCCCGTCGGTTTTGACGGTCTTCTTTTTGGCCGCGGGTTTGGGCTGTTGGCCGGCGGCCATCAGTCCCAGCGTTTGCTGCAGGCCCATGATGGCCTCATCCTCGCTGACGCCCATCTGGTCGGACAGGCGGCTGGAAACGCCGCTGGAGCGGATGAAATCGGGGTCGGCCAGGGCGTTGATGTCAACGCTGCCGCTGCGACCGGCGCTGCGGTTTTTGGCCGCGGAGGAGGTCAGCAGGCCGATAGCGCCCATGATGAGCATATTGGCCATTTGTTCGGAGATGCCCAGCTTTTCGGCCAGCGGAGCGGCGAAGGGCAGGGACATGCCGCCGCCGCCACCACCACCGCCCATGAGGCCGCCGAGCAACGCGCCGAGACCGCCCGCGGCCGCGCCGCCGCCGCCACCGCCGCCCAGCAGGCTGCCGAGCAAGCCACCTATGTCGCCGCCGCCGCCTTGCTGGCCGCCACCGCCGCCCCCATGAGACCGCCAAGCAGGTCGGCCATGTCGCCGCCGCCGGCTTGCTGGCCGCCACCGCCGCCGCCCATGAGTCCGCCAAGCAGGTCGGCCATGTCGCCGCCGCCCGCTTGCTGGCCACCGCCGCCGCCGCCCCTGATGAGGCCGCCGAGCAGGTCGGCCATGTCGCCCGCGCCGGCTTGTTGGCCACCA
>JRYE01000447.1_pt1 | contig 10721 bp, 12 predicted proteins | sample 235321 | NCBI WGS metagenome assembly JRYE01 (sample SAMN03074214, study PRJNA261473) | activated sludge metagenome | biome: Common Effluent Treatment Plant; feature: Wastewater; material: Activated sludge; isolation source: activated biomass in a lab-scale reactor treating industrial wastewater at... | reverse complement strand
CTGGGGGCTCGTCAACAACGCAGGGATCAACCCCTACTACCATCCGCTGACGGCGACGCCGCTGTCAGAGTGGGATGGGGTGCTGCGGGTCAACCTACTGGCCGCCGCCGCCTTCGCTCGCGCCATGGCCCTGTTTCTCAGCGAGGCGGGCCAGGGTGGACGCATCGTGAACATCGGATCCATCGGCGGCCTCGTCGGCCTTCCGAACATCGGTGCCTACAACGCGTCCAAAGCCGCCCTGGAGGGCCTCACCCGAAGCCTGGCGGTGGAACTGGGGCCGGCCAACATCCTGTGCAACTCGGTGGCCCCCGGCACGATCACGACGGAGATGGTCGCCGATCTCATGGCGGCCAACCCGGCCCTCAAGGAGAAGCTGGCGGCCAAGTCTCCTCTGGGGCGCCTCGGCACCGTGGAGGAGGGCGCCGGACCCATCGTCTTTCTCCTCACCGCCGCCGCCGACTTCATCACCGGCCAGACGCTGGTGGTAGACGGCGGCCGATTGGCGGCCGGGTAGACAACAGTGCGGGTGGTCATCTGCGGTGCCGGCACCGCCGGATGTGTGGCGGCCGCCCGCCTCTCGGCCGACGAGAGATTCGAAGTGGTCCTCTTGGAGGCCGGTCCGCACTACCGTCTTGGCGACTGGCCGACAGCCCTGACCCACTCGCATCGGATCATCAAGGAGACCCACGACTGGGGCTGGCATGCCCGCGCCGGGGCATCCCCGCGGATGGTCCACGTACCCCGCGGCCGTGTGGTGGGAGGCTCCTCGGTCACCAACGGCGCGATCGCATTGCGCGGCCATCCCGAGCACTACGACGAATGGGATGCCAGCGTCGACGGCTACGACTGGGATAGCTGGCTTCCCTGGTTCACACGCCTCGAGAGCGACCTGGACTTCGGGGCCGACGACTGGCACGGAGCCGACGGGCCCATCCCCATCAGCCGGTATCCACGNNGCTTCCATGAGGCCGCGCTCTCCGTGGGGCACGAGAGCATCGACGACCACAACGCCCCGGGAGCGATCGGGGTGGGGGCCATCCCCCTGAACATGGTCGGCGGCGTGCGCCAGACCCCGGCCGACCACTACCTGGATCCGTCGCTGGACCGTCCGAACCTCACTCTGCGCACGGGGATCATCGTGGACCGAATTCAGGTCCACGCCGAGCGCGTGCGAGCGGTGGACGTCATCGATGAGGCCGGCCGACCGGAGACCATCGACGCCGACCTCGTGCTGATGGCCCTCGGGACCTACGCCACGCCGGCGGCCCTCCTGCGCTCGGGTCTCGGCCCCGCATCCGAGCTGCAGCGGCACGGCATCCGGGTGGTCGACGACATTCCTGGAGTGGGACGGGGAATGCAGGACCACCCCAAGGTCTCCTACCGCTTCACCCTCGACGCAGCTGTCCCCGAATGGCCCCACCCCTGGTACCAGGTCCTCCTCACCGGCGTGCACGATGTGGGCGGGGAGCAACGCTACTACCAGGTCATGCCGTACTCGGGGCAAACCGAGGCGGGTCACCGATTCACCGACATCAATGTGCAGGTGGCCGATGCCCGCTCTCGTCGCGGCACCGTCCGCCTCGCCGGCCGTGACCCCTCCGCTCAGCCACGGATCGAGATGGGGTGGTTTCTGGACCCAAGTGACCGCGCCGCGGCGATCGCTGCTGGAGAACGCCTGATGGAGGTGGCCCGCGCCGCGCCACTGGCCGACATCCTCACTCCGTGGCCCGGTCTCGACGACCCCGACCACATCCTGCGCATGGTCGAGACCTTCCACCACCCGGTGGGATCGTGCCGGATGGGACGCCCCGATGATCCCTCTGCCGTGGTCGATGGGGAGGGCCGCATACGCGGGCTGGATGGACTGCGCATCATCGACGCCTCGGTGATGGCCCGTCTGCCCTCCGCAAACACTCATCTTGCGACCATCGCCCTCGCAGAACGTTTGGCGGCGGCGCTCTTGGCCGCCGCACCGGTTGGTTCCTGAGAGGAGAGCCGCCTCCCGACCATAACCGGCATTCGCGTGCACCGATGGATCCTCGTGCGCAGCGAGTGCGGACCGACGCGCCGACGGGCAACAGGTGTCACAATTCCTGCGAGCCCCCGAACCCGGAAGGATCTATGCCGACCAAGCCCGCACCCGCCGATCCCAACGCCCGCTACCGCGCGATCGTCGACACCAGCGCCGGTGAGATCCAGATCGACCTCTGGGCCGACCTGGCTCCCGAGACGGTCGGCAACTTCGTGGGCCTTNNACGGCAGCCAGTTCTTCATCATCACCGCCGAATCGACGCCATGGCTTGATGGCGCCCACACGGGCTTCGGCGAGGTCGTCGATGGCCACGACATCGTCGAGACCATCGGTACCACCGCCACCGGACCTCGCGACCGCCCGCGAGAGGACCAGCGGATCAACACGATCAGGATCGAGGAGGTCTGACCCAGCCGGCCGGAGCATCCTGGGAGGTCACCCTCCTACGGCGGCCACCCGGGACTCAGCGGCCTCGCGTGGCCGCCCGGGTGATCCTCGAGGCGCCGGATCTCGCCGGCGCCCGGGCCGCTGCCGAGGCGGCCCTCGAGGAGCGGCGCGGCGACGAGGCCCGCTGGTCGCTGGGCATGTTGCGTCCCCTCACCCCACGAGCTCCCGGCACGCACCGCTACCGAGCGATCTTCTCGCTGTGGGAGGACACGGAGGATCGTTTCGTGCGGCGCGACATGTACGCGCTGGAAGTGTGGGCCGCCGACGCACAGAGTGCACGCCGGCTGGCCCAGCAGGAGGTACGCGATGTCGCCGGGTATCAACCGGCGTGGCGCATCCGGCAGGTCGTGCGCCTCTCGGAGTCCGAGCCCGAGTCGACGTGAGGCACGTCAGCGGGACGTGGCAGCCCTGTGGACCCGCCGCGCGTAGACCAGCTGGTCGATCTTGGGGCGCGCACCGGCCATCCCACTGTCGCCCACACCTCCCACGACCATGTGGGGGTCTTGGTAGAGCGGACTCTCATCAAGCATGACCCGTGCGCCCCTCAGGCGCCCGACGATGTCCTCAGCCGGCCCGAACACGGCAACCCCAAGACCGAAGGGCGTTTCGTTCGCCCGACGGGCCGCATCGGCGCCGTCCTCGGCCAGCATCACGCCGCGCAGCGGCGCGAAGCTCTCCTCCCGCCACAGCGCGATGTCATCGGACCCATCGGGCAGGAGGACCACCGTGGGGGTGAAGTACGGACCCTTCTCCCCTTCCCCGGCCACGATGCGCCCACCGCGCCGGAGTGCCTCTCCCAGGGCGGCTCGAGCACGGCTGCGTGCCGGCCCCTCGCGCAGAGGCCCCACATCGGTCGCCTCGTCATCCGCCGGCCCCACCACGAGCGCCTCCACGGCACGCACCAGATGAGGCTCGAATGCGGACCACACCGAGCGCTGGACGATGATGCGTTTGGCCGCCATGCACAGCTGACCGGCGTTGGCGAATCCGCCCAGGGCGATCGCCGCCGCGGCCCGTTCCAGGTCGGCTCCCTCCCGAACGATCGCTGCGTCGTTGCCCGAGCCCTCGGGGATGTACGGCCGCATGCGCGCGCCGGCGGCATAGGCCCGTCCCAGGCCGGCCAGCTGGCGCTTGCAGGTATCGGTGCCGGCGTGGGTCACCACTGCGTGTACTCCCTCGGCCCACACCAGCGGTTCAGCGACAGGACCGGACAGGGGCACGACGGTCACGGCGTCGACGGGCCAGGATGTCGCCAGCGCATCCAGCACCATGGCCGTGGTCGACCGTGTGCGACTCGACGGTCGCGACAGTACGGCGTTTCCGCCCACGAGTGCCGACGCCGCGACGAGCGTCGGCACCCAGATGGGCGAGTTGGCCGCATGCCATCCCAAGACGACCCCGTACGGGGGCCATTCGAGCCGGGTGCTGCCGGAACGGGATGGAACCATGGACGGCCTGATCGCCTCGGCCAACTCCGGCATGGCATCGAGGACCTGACAGGCCGAGTCCAGCTCGCGGCGGGCGAATCGACGGGGAGTGCCCACCTCGGCCACCGCCGCGTCCACCACGTCGTCGCCGATCTCCACCAACCGTCGTCGGGAATCGGCGATGCGGTGCAGGCGTTCGTCGAGGTCGATCTCCTGCACCGCCGGCTGAGCCCGGCCGGCGCGTTGCACCAGCGATAGGAGCTCGTGTTCTGTGCTCACCGCGTCCCAGCCTAGCGAGCCGGAACCACTGCCCGCGGGTCTGCTCGTGATGGCCCCACCGGATGAGATCGCCCGCTGCTTCGATGCTCTGTGCGCACTACAGCCGGTGCGTCATACCCCACAGGGGCTGTTGTGCGCTCCGCGTGCGGCGCCCGAGTTGGCGACATCTGCCATCGCCGGGTGTCCACTGCCGCTGCAGGCGGTCGGCACGGTGCCGGGCTGGCCCGATCCTCCTTCTGATCACGTGTCGGGTTGGTACCGCCGCAGTCCGGACCATGCCCATGCTCCGGCGGGCGTTCCCGAGCTGGTCCAAGTTCCCGGTGAGGGATTCGGCCAGGATGGTCACGCCACCACCGCGATGTGCCTGGCCCACATGTCCCACATGCCGGAGGGGCCGGCGCTCGATGCCGGATGCGGATCGGGCCTCCTCGCCCAAGCCTGGGCGAAGTCCGGGCGCGGCCCTGTGGTCGGCTACGACATCGACCCTCGCGCATTGGATCACGCGGTGCGCAGCCTGCGCGCCTCAGGGATCGACGATGGCATCGTCCGGATGCATCGCAGCCCACTCGAGAGCCTCACCGCGGCCGACGTCGCAGGACGGGTGCTGCTCGCGAACATCCCGGCATCCGCCCACCATGTGCTCCTCGGACGCTTCACCGACGCGCCGCCCGGCGCAGTGCTCTCCGGTCTGCGTCCCGGTCAGACCCCGAGCGTGGTGGAGGCCTATCGCCGCCTTGGGATGCGCGTGGTGCGGGCCTCATCAGCCGGGGGGTTCCATGCCGTGTCGTTGGTGCGCCGTTGAGTCGTCTGTGGCGCACATGGTGGGTGCTGGTGCTGTTTGCAGTAGGCACCAGCCTGATCACTCCGCTCATTCCGATCTACCAGGAGCAGCTGGGCTTCGGGGACACGGTGGTGACCCTGTTCCTGGGGTGCTACGTGGTGGGGCTCGTGCCGGCGATGCTCATCATGGGGCAGGTGTCGGATCGAATGGGCCGCCGGGTGGTGTTGCTGGGCGCCATCGGAACCCTCGCAGTGGCACAGCTGGCCTTGATCACCGAGCCACCCCTCTGGGGGCTGCTTGGCGCCCGGGTGATCCAGGGGGTCGCCGCCGGAGCNNCGGCGGAGTCCTCGCCCAGTACGCCCCCGAACCGCTGCGTCTGCCCTTTGAGCTGCACCTTGTCGCCTTGGCCATGGCAGCGTTGTTGGTGATCTTCCTGCCCGAAACCGTGAGAGTGCGGTCGCGTCGACCCCTCACTCTGCGACTGGAGGTCCCGCCGGCAGAAAGAGCGGTGTTCTGGCGGGTGCTTGTGCCCTCGGGCATGCTCTTTTCGCTCTTCGACGGAGTGGCGCTGTCGTTGATCCCGGTCTTCCTGGTCCGTGACCTGGGTGTCGACAACTACGCGCTGGTGGGCGCGGCTGGCTTCTTGGTCCTGGTCTCAGGGGCTCTGAGCCAGATCCTTCTCCCCCGGCTCCGTTCGGCGACGGCGATCGGCTGCGGTTTGGTGTGGGCGACGATGGCATCGGTGGGGGTGGTGGTGGCCGCCCCGGTCGGATCGGTGGGTCTTGCCCTTGTGGCCATCGCCGCCACCGGCGCCGGCGCGGGCCTGGTGTTCAAGGGCGGAATAGACCTATGCACCCAGATCGCCCCGCCCGCCGACCGCGGAAAGCTGCTTTCCAGCTACTACGTGGCCTGCTACCTCGGCGGATTCTCGGTACCCCTGATCCTGGTCGGCGCACTGGGCGACATCCTGGGCCTCACGTCGGCCTTGGCATGTCTCTCAGGGGCAGCGGCGGTCGGCTCCATCTGGACGATCTTCGCTGGGCTACGCACCCTCGACCGGCTCGCCGAACCGACAGTTCCGACAACACCTGCCTACGACGGGCGAGAGTAGGATCGGGCCGCGATGACGGCGCCCGCGCACGACGACATCGACGCACTGGCGTCTGCCCTGCTCGGTTCCGAGCAGGTCGTCATGCTGACCGGGCAGCGCTTGGATCCAGAGGGCCTGAGTGAACTCGCCCAGTCACAGAGTGAATGGGCGAAACGCGCGGATCTGGATGCCCTGCTCACCACCCCGACAGACTTCTGGTCGTACTTCCTGCCCGCCTCCCAAGCCGCCGCGCAACGGACACCCACTCCGAGCCATCTGGCGATCACCCGACTCCAGCAAGCGGGCACGGTCTCGTCGATCATCACCCAGGGTGTCGACGGTCTGCATGAGCGAGCCGGCGCCCACAATGTGGTGGAGATCTACGGCAATGTGCTCAGCTTGCGCTGCGAGCGTTGTGGCGAACGCTATGGGCTCGATGAGGCTGCGACCTTCATCGCCGCCAGCGTCGATGGTGTGCCGCGATGCACCACCCCGGAGTGTGGATATCCGCTGCGCCCTCACGGAACGCTATGGAATGAACAGCTTTCCCAAGAGGCCGTGGAGCGCGCCTGGGATCTCGCTGCGAGCACCGATCTCTTGGTCGTCGTCGACTCCGATCTGCGCACCGCCCCTGTCTCTTTCCTTCCTTCTGTGCCGCTCACCCGCGGGGTCGGTCTGATCCTCATCGGGGCGACCCCCACGCGCTATGACCGGTACGCGGATCTCACCGTACGAGTTCCCGCGAGCGCCGCGACCCTCACGGCCGTAGCCGACCTGATCAGCCCCCGGACGGCGTAGGTCCGTCGGTTCCGCGGCCCTTCGGACCCGAAACTCTGGACCTGACCGGGGCCGGCCGATACACCACTGCGATGCCTCTCCATCGCCGTCCCTCCACGCTGGCCGTAAGGCTGGCCCGAATCCTCTCCGTGATCGTCGCCGCCGCCCTCTTCCCCGCGATCGCCCACGGCCAGGGTGCTGCATCCGGAACCCCGGTGCTCGGAAAGTCTCTCCTCAGCCCTGCGCAGATCGCCGAGTGGTACGCGGCGACGGGCGTCAGGTCGACGAGCCCCACAGATCCGCGCACACTGGCCAGCATCTTCGTCGCGGAGGGAGATGCACAGGGCGTCCGCGGGGATCTCGCATTCGCCCAGTCGATGCTGGAGACCGGCTACTTGCGTTACGGCGGACAGGTGCTGCCCAGCGACAACAATTTCTCCGGCCTCGGTGCCTGTGACTCATGCCGGCGGGGCCTCGCGTTCGCCAGCGCCACCCTCGGAGTCCGCGCCCAGATCCAGCACCTGTGGGCCTACGCCTCACCCACGGCCAGCGTCGCGACTCTCGCCCACCCCAATGCCGATATCCGCTTCGATCTGGTCCAGCCCAAGGGAAAGGCCCCCCTGTGGGAGGACATGGGCGGCGGTAACTGGGCGACGGATCCTCACTACGCCCGTAAGGTCCTCACGATCTACCGCGACATGCTCCGCTCGGCCGGGATCACGCTCCCACAGCCGACCACCGCCCCGGCCGCCGCTCCCATGGTCCGCACACTGCGGACGACCACCTCAGGAGGAGGGTGGATCGGGGGATGGGCGCCGCATCGTTCCCGTCTCTCCGGTGCGGTGGATGCATTCGGCCCGCCGGAGTCCTCTCGCCGGGCAGGTCGGGTCTGTCTCATGCGTTGGCCGAGCATCGGACTCGCGGTCCTCGGTCACGGCGCCACACCATGTGAGGCGGAGCGGTCCAGCGCACGGTGGGTGCGACTGACTCGTCCGCTGTGGCGCACGTCCCGTGGTTTGGCCGTGGGCGACAGCGTTCAGCGGCTCAATCGCCTCTACCCGCGGACACGTACCCGGGGGGCGCAGCGCTGGCTCGTTTGGGGGCGCGATCCGGGCACCCGTACCACCGTGCCACGTTTGCGCGCGGAGATCCGCAATGGTCGAGTGCGGGCGCTCATCGTGAGCACCCGCCCCCCGGCCCCGGCGACCTAGGCTCCGGCGGCCGCCTGGTCGTCCACCACGAACTTCTGCGAGTAGTAGATGTCGCCCTCGTGGCCGAGCTTCATCCGTCGCAGTGTCGCCTTGACCCGCGTGCCGATCTCCACGTCGTCGGGAGCCACTCCAACCACCGGCGCCGGCATCAGGACGCCTTCGTCGGCGGTGATGTGCCCCACGACGTAGGGCTCCTGTCCCAGGAAGTCCCGCGGCGGGTAGTAGACCACCGTGTAGTTGGTCAGTTCCCCCCGGCCGGAGAGCTCCTGCTCCACCAGCTCGCCACCGCCGCAGTTGTAGCAGTGGTTGTGCTCCCACCATGGGCTGAGCGTGTCGCAGGAGGTGCACCGCATCGCATAGAGGCGCAGCTTGGGTGGTCCAAGCCGGGAGAACTCGATGGCTGAAACCGTCATCTCAGTCCTCCAAGCGCTGGTAGACGTGGATGGCCCCCACCGAACCCGGGCCGCCACGACAGGCGGAGACACCGATGGCGGCGTCCTTGCGCTGCATGTCGGGCGGCGCGGTCCCACGCAACTGCTCGACGATGTCCACTGCCTGGGTGGCACCGGTCGCCCCGAGGGGGTGCCCCTTGCAGAGCAGACCTCCGGAGAGGTTCACGGCGACCTTGCCGTCGATCCAGGTTGACCCGTCTTCGGCGCCGGCCCACCCGCGACCGCGGTCGGCGAATCCCAACCCCTCGATTCCGAGCGGCTCTTGGATGGCGAACGAGTTGTAGATCTCCGCGACATCCACATCGTCGGCGGTGATGCCGGCCATCGCGTATGCCCGCTCCGCCGGCCGCGCAAAGAGCTCGTAGGCGTCATCGAGCGTGTCGCTCGCCGCATACCACGTACCGGTGGCCATCTGAGTGGCGGTCACATACACCTGCGGCTTGTCTGGCTGGTCGCGCAGGATCTCCTCGCGACACAACACCAACGCGGAGGAGGCGTCGGTCATCGGGCAGACCTCGTACAGCTTGAGCGGATCTGCGACCTTGGCCGACCGCATCACCTCGTCGACCGTGCACTCGAAGCGCAGGTGGGCGTACGGATTGCGGGCGCCGTAGTGGTGGTTCTTGACCGCGGTGTGGGCGAGATCCTCCTCGCTGAGACCGTAGGTCTGCATGTACTTGCGGGCTGTGAGCGCCACCCCCGAGGGGAAGGTGAGACCCGAGAAGTACTCCTCTTTGGAGTCGGCCGCCTGGGCGATGATCGATGTGCCTTCCACCGTCGCCAGGTCGTTCATCTTCTCGACCCCGAGCACCATGACGGTGTCGTACAGGCCGGAGAGGATCGCCAGACACCCCAGGTGGAGAGCCCAGGACCCCGTACCGCAGGCTGCCTCGACCCGCACGGCCCCGGCGGGTACGACGCCGACGTGGTGGGCCACCATGAGGCCGGTGGAGTTCTCGTAGTTGAACCCGACCGAACCGACATTGCCGACATAGAGGCCCTGGATGTCCGAGGGCTCCAGGCCTGCATCGGCCAGCGCGAGGCGGCTGGAGTCCACCGCCAGGTCGCGCAGAGACTTGTTGTGCTGAATCTTGTGAGGGGTCTTACCGACCCCGAGCACCCCGACGCGCATCAGTCCTCCCTAGTGGGGTTCGGCCTGACGGCCACGAGTCCAACGGTAGTACGTGGAGACGTCGATCGCCTCCCCGGGAATCTGTTCGGCGGTCCCGGTAGATGCTCCGGCCCCCGTGACCGAGATCTCCTGCGCAATCGCCTCGCCACCGCCGTAGCCCAATGCGACCAGGTGATCGCCCGGCTCCGCTCGATCGAGTCCCAACGCGAGTGCCACGCCCACGGATGCCGCACCGAGGTTCCCGATCTCCCCGACAAAGCTGGTGTGCTCCAACTGGCCACTGCCGACACCGGCCTTACCCAGCCCACGCAGGGTCTGGGGGTGGGGTTGACTGGCGCAGACGGCGGCATAGTCGCCGGTGGGTCGCTCAGTCTGCTCCGCGAGGGAGGACAGGGCTTCGCCGGTCACGGCACCGTAGGTCTGGAAGAGAACCTCCAGGCGGTAGCGCGGCTCGGGTTCGGTGCCCAGGCGCCACACGTCGTAGACCTCCCGCGACGCACGCGCAACGGGGCCGAGGGTAGCGGTTCCACCGTCAGCCCCGATCAGGAACGCGGTGGCCGCACCCGCCGAAAGCGTGTCGCAGACACGATCCTCGTAGCTGACCAGATGGTCGCTCGCGACCACGAGGACCGGGGCGCCGCCGGCGCCCACGATGGCTTCGGCCAAACCGAAGCCATCGAGGAGTGAGCCGCCGTGGCCGGCGATGTCCAATGGCGTCGCATCCAGCAGGCCCAGTGCCCGCCCCAGGGTCGCCGACAACTTGCGGAGACCGAAGGGCGGCGACTGGCTGATGGCGATGATGGTTCCCGGGGTCTGGCCGTCGACGAGCGCGTCGCCGGCCGCCTCGAAGGCCATCGTGAGAGTGTCCTCATCGAGGGCCGGGGTTGCCAGTGCCTTGGAGCGAGGCCGGCCCGGGCGCCCGAAGAACGCCTGGATCTCCCCCAGAGGGGCCCGAGGGCGGGGCAGATAGGCCCCGTAGCGGATGATCTGCGCCATGTCGGTCAGCGCTTGATGCTGATGCCGGCGGCCTCACGGTCGAACGTGTCGGCCGTGACTCCCTCCTCGCGCAGCTTGACCTTCTGCACGCGCTCGG
>JRYE01002863.1_pt1 | contig 10747 bp, 14 predicted proteins | sample 235321 | NCBI WGS metagenome assembly JRYE01 (sample SAMN03074214, study PRJNA261473) | activated sludge metagenome | biome: Common Effluent Treatment Plant; feature: Wastewater; material: Activated sludge; isolation source: activated biomass in a lab-scale reactor treating industrial wastewater at... | reverse complement strand
CTCGCGCCGGTGGCCAAGGTGCTCAACGATCTGGTCGGCATCGAGAAGGGCTTCATGACGACCATCCACACCTATACGGGCGACCAGCCGACGCTCGATACCATGCACAAGGACCTCTATCGCGCCCGCGCGGCGGCGCTGTCGATGATCCCGACCTCGACGGGCGCGGCGAAGGCCGTCGGCCTCGTGCTGCCGGAGCTCAACGGCAAGCTCGACGGGACGGCGATCCGCGTGCCGACGCCGAACGTGTCGGTGGTGGATTTCAAGTTCATCGCCAAGAACGAGACGACGAAGGACGAGATCAACGCCGCGATCAAGGCGGCCGCACAGCAGCAGCTCGCGGGCATCCTCGGCGTCACCGACCAGCCGAACGTCTCGACCGACTTCAACCACGATCCGCGGTCGTCGATCTTCCACCTCGACCAGACCAAGGTCATGGACGGCACGCTGGTCCGCGTTCTCTCGTGGTACGACAACGAGTGGGGGTTCTCGAACCGCATGTCCGACACGGCGATTGCGATGGGGAAGCTGATCTGAACGTCGATAGCGGGGGACGGCGCCCGGTCTTTTGATCGGGCGCAACGTCCGCCGCGGCGCCCACCCTAAGCTCCTCCGGCCATTCAAACCGGAGGAGCGCGATGCGCGGCTATTTCAGCGGATTTCTGGCTGTCCTTCTGATCGTTCCCTGCGGCGGCGCCATGGCCGGCGCCGATCAGGACTGCCTCACGTCGCGGGACAAGGCGGCGCGCATCCAGGCCTGCACGCAGGTGATCGAGGGGGCTGGCTTCGATTCCCAGCAGAAGGCGCTGGCGTTCCGCGAGCGGGGGCGGGCGCGGCTCGATGCGGGCGCGCTCGGCGAGGCGCTGGCGGACCTCGACGAGGCCATGCGCGTGCTCGCCGACGACACGGTCGGTCTCGCGGCGCGCGGACAGGCGCATCTCCTGCGCAACGACAGCAAGCGTGCGCTTGCGGATTTCGATGCCGCGCTCAAGATCGACCGCAACAATGTCGACATTCTTCTGCTGCGGGGCCACACCCATCTCGTGGCCGGTAATCCGCGCAAGGCGATCGAGGACTTCAATACCATTCTGGTGCTCGAGCCGGGCCGCGCGAATGCCCTCAATAACCGTGGGCTCGCGTATCGTCGGGCTGGCGATGTCGATCGTGCGATCGACGACTTCACGGCCGCAATCGCAGCGAACCCCTCCTACGCCATTGCCTTCAACAACCGCGGCTATGCCTACGAGACGAAGGGGCTCAAGGCGGAGGCCGTGGCCGACTTCCGCCGCGCCCTTACGATCGATCCCGGCCTTGCCGGCGCGCGGAACGGACTGAAGCGGCTCGGCCAGACCGGTGATGCCGACGAAAACGCGGCCTATGCGCATGCGGGCCAGCAGATCGCGGAGAAGAACTGCGGGTGGTGTCACGCCACCGGCCGCCAAGGGACGAGCCCCAACGCGAAGGCGCCGCCGTTCCGCGAGTTGCAGCGCCGGTACGCGCTCCAGGCGCTCCGCGAACCGCTATCGCGCGGCATCGCGGCGCCGCACGACCAGATGCCGAAGTTCGATTTCACCGATGAGGACATCGACCGGATCATTGCCTACATCAACGCGCTGGCTTATCCCGCGATGCCCTCGCGCTGACGGATCGGAGGACGATCCGATGGCACGCTTTGCCTCCCTGCTAGCGCTGGTCGCCGTCCTGCTCGGGATGCCCGTTGTGGCGCGCGGCGGACGATGTGACGGCCGACGACGTGGCGCGCGGCAAGGCGCTGGCCGAGCGATTGTGCGCGACCTGCCACCTCGGCCCGGGTCAGGGCGAGAAGCGGAGCCCGTCCGAAATCCCGGGCTTCCGCGCGGTCGCCAAGCGGCCGGGGCAGTCGCTGCACGGCATCGTCGGCTGGCTCAAGGGCGTTCCGCCGATGATGCCGAACCATCGGCTGACACAGGACGAGATGTTCCTGATCGCCACCTATATCCTCTCCCTCAAGGACGAAGACTGAACGGGGCCTTGAGGTCCGGGCCTGCGAATCGCGCTAATCCGGTTCCCATGAGGGACAGGCTGGTTCGCATCATCGGCATCGATCCGGGGCTCCGGCGCACCGGGTGGGGCGTCATCGAGACGGATGGCGTGCGGCTCACCTACGTCTCCTCGGGACTCATCACGTCGACCGCGGACGAGGCGCTCGCCTACCGGCTCAGGGAACTGTTCGAGGCGCTCTCGAGCGTTATCGAGGGGTCGGGGGCGAGCGAGGCGGCGGTGGAAGAGACGTTCGTCAACGAGAACGCGCGCGCGACGCTGAAGCTCGGCCAGGCGCGCGGCATGGCGCTCCTGGCGCCCGCCCTCAGGGGGCTCCGCATCGCGGAATATTCGCCGAACCTCGTCAAGAAAGCCGTGGTCGGCGCGGGGCACGCCGAGAAGCGGCAGATCCAGGCCATGATCGGCTTCCTGCTGCCGAAGGCGCGCTGCGAGAGCGCGGACGAGGCGGATGCGCTTGCGATCGCCATCTGCCATGCCAATCATCGNNTCGGTTGGTGCGCGGACTTGCGAACTCGGACCACGCTAGACAAGTGTGCTTTGGCTCGTGTCCTTTTGATTTCGAAGTTTGTTTCGAGCCAGCGGCATTGTCAGACAAACTTCGAAATCAGGACACGAGGGGATGATCGGCCAGCTCAGAGGCATCATCGACGCCATCGGGGAAGCGCATGCGATCGTCGATGTGGGCGGCGTCGGCTACGAGGTGCAGCTCTCGGCGCGCACGCTGCGCAACCTGAAGCTCGGCGAGCCGGTGATGCTGACCATCGACACGCATGTGCGCGAGGATGCGATCCGGCTGTTCGGTTTCCAGAGCGAGGTCGAGCGGAGCTGGTTCCGCACGCTGCAGAACGTGCAGGGCGTCGGCTCCAAGGTGGCGCTGTCGGTGCTCGGCGTGCTCTCGACGCAGGATCTCGCCAACGCCATCGCGCTCGGCAACTGGGCGGCGGTGGAGCAGGCGCCGGGCGTGGGCAAGAAGCTTGCGCAGCGCATCGTTGCCGAGCTGAAAGACAAAGCGCCGGCGCTGTCGGTGGCGGGCCTCAACGTGCCGGTTGCGTCGGGTCCGGGCGGTGTTGCGGATGCGCCGGCGGACGGGCTTGCGGCGGCGGAGGCGATCTCGGCGCTGACCAATCTCGGCTACAACCCGGCGCAGGCAACGGCCGCGGTCGCCGCCGCCATAAAAGAGCTCGGCGCGGATGCGGATACGGCTAAGCTCATCCGGCGCGGGCTCAAGGAGCTGGCGCGGTAGGCATCGCTAATCAGCGGTGGTGGTTAGTGCGCTGGTCAGCTTGCGACCCTGAGCGGGCCAGAGGCATAAGCTTCTTCCGTGGGGCGTGCCGAGCGCCGGATGCGTGGCAATTGCGGCACGCTTTCCGGATCCTTGCGAGGAAACGTCGCTCCCAGCAGGCCGAGTCTGTTGTCGAGCGCCGTGCGCTCAACTAGTTCTCAGACGTAGATCGATCTTTCTTCGGAGGGGCACATGCGTTCGTTGAAACTCGGCTTAGCTGCTACGGCGATGATTTTCGCACTTTCGACGGCGGTTCGCGCCGACTGCGTCAAAGTCGGAACGGTTGGGGAAGCTCCAACTCACAGCATCGCCGAGCTCTTTGCCAAGAACGGTCTCAAGAACACCATTTATGGGCAGGGCCGAGAGGGTAAGGGCCCGGTCCACCTGAAGTGCGAAGACGGCGCGGTGACAACGACGTGCCACGCCTCGCAGATGGCGTGCAAAGTGTCAGAACCCAAGGCCTGCCTGGGCGCCTGGTTGTGCCTGTAGGAATGACCTCAACGCCCGCCGCGTATCGATAGCGCAACTTCGGAAACGGGCTTCGGTCCGCTCAAGGGACGCTTCGTCCCTGCAAGCGCCCGGCTGCGCACCACGGCGGCACGCGCACCAGCGGTGCCGCCTCATATCCAACCAACGTCCTGACGCAAAAACAAAAGGCCGATGGTTGGTCTAATGCGAGCCAAGGCCGCTCCGGGCCCGCAGCCGATATCCAGGGTTGATCTTGACACGACCCGGGGTCAACTCAGAACGTGAGCGCTCTTTCTCGGAGGTTGCCGATGCGCAATCAGTTCTCGTTTCCGGTGTGGCTCGTGCTGTCGCTCGTCTGGGCCGGCGCCGTCGCCTATGTCGCCTATATGACCATGCCGCACGTTCCGCTGGACCTGTCGCCGTCGGACCCCGCAACGCAGGATGCCCTGCGCGCGGCAACGGGCCGGCACGCCATCCTGTACGGTCTTCTCGCCGCCGCGCCGCCGGCGATCGCGCTCGTGTTCGGCCGGTTTCTTGGCCGCCGGTAAGGGGGCGGCGCGCTCACGCCGCGCCGGGCCCCGGATCGTCGTTGAAGGGATCGGAGCGTCTGGTGCCGGCGCCCGTCACCGATTGCATCCACCTCGGCTGGAAGGCGACGACGGTCGTGGCGTTCGTTCGCCGGGCGGCCTCCGGCTGATAGGCGACCTTGATCAGGCGGAGGGATTCCGTCGTGCAGTTTGGCTTCATGAGCGGAAACGCCTCGCCCTCCCTGAGGCCGAGCAGAGCCAATCCGCTGAGCGTCGTGATGGGAAGCGCAATCCCTTGCGGCGGAGCATGCCCGTCGCGCGCGAGGATGTGCTGCTCCATGAGCTTGCCGTCGACGCTGAACGCGACGCGGCTCTCGATGGTCGCAATGCGGTGATCGATGGTGTGGTCGAGCAGAAGCGTGGCGCTGCCGAGCTTCTCGCGGAGAAGGTCGAGATAGGCTTTGTCGTGGTCCTTCGATGCGAGGAGGGACTGGAGGTAGGTGAAGTCCTTGGCCGTGAGCTGGCACGCGTGAAAAGTCCGGAACGTCATCGCAGGCTCCTTCGGCCCGGCCGGTGGCTCCGGTCGGGGTCAAGGGTTCGGGTTTTTGGAATGCTGAGTTCCCCTGGCGCGGCCGACGCAATCGCCGGGCCAGGGCTACAGTCCTGCGATGCGCTGATCCGTGCGGAATTTCAGGGAGGCGGCGGGCATCGTGCGGCTGGTCTCAAAACGGTTCGGAAGACGGCGCCATCCTACCAGACTTTTCCGGTTTGAGGGAGCGGTGCGTGCCGGGCTGCGCAAGGGACTGCGGCCCGGCGCTTGACGGCGGCAGCGAACACCGTCAGGAACAAAACATGACCGAGCGCCTCATCAGCGGAGCGAAGCGCGAGGCGGACGCCTACGAGGCGTCGATCCGCCCGCGCACGCTCGACGATTTCGTGGGCCAGGAGCAGGCCCGCGCCAACCTCCGCGTCTTCATCGAGGCGGCGAAGGCGCGCGGCGACGCGCTCGACCACGTGCTGTTCGCGGGCCCGCCCGGGCTCGGCAAGACGACGCTCGCGCAGATCGTTGCGAAGGAGCTCGGCGTCGGGTTCCGCGCCACGTCGGGGCCGGTGATCTCGAAGGCGGGCGACCTCGCGGCGCTGCTCACCAACCTCGAAGAGCGCGACGTGCTGTTCATCGACGAGATCCATCGCCTCAATCCGGCGGTGGAGGAAATCCTCTATCCGGCGATGGAGGATTTCCAGCTCGACCTCATCATCGGCGAAGGGCCGGCGGCGCGCTCGGTGCGCATCGACCTCGCGAGATTCACGCTGGTCGGCGCGACGACGCGGCTCGGGCTGCTCACGACGCCGCTGCGCGACCGCTTCGGCATCCCGGTGCGGCTCAACTTCTATACGGTCGAGGAGCTGGAAAAAGTGGTGACGCGGGGCGCGCGCGTGCTCGGTGCGCCGATCGCGCGGGACGGGGCGATGGAGATCGCGCGGCGCGCGCGCGGCACGCCGCGGATCGCGGGCCGCCTGCTCAGGCGCGTGCGCGATTTCGCTGCGGTCTCGGGCACACCCGTGATCGATGCCGCGGCGGCGGACGTCGCACTCCGGGCGCTCGAGGTGGATGAAGCCGGGCTCGATGCGCTCGATCATCGCTACCTGATGTGCATCGCTGGCACCTACGAGGGCGGCCCGGTCGGCATCGAGACGCTGGCGGCGGCCCTCTCCGAGCCGCGCGATGCGCTGGAGGAGATCGTCGAGCCTTATCTGCTGCAGCAGGGGTTCATCGGACGCACGCCACGTGGGCGCGTGCTGACGCTCAAAGCTTTCCGCCACCTCGGGCTTTCCGGCCCGCCGCGGGCCGCGAGTCCGGAGCTGCCGTTCGAGGAGGGGGAGGACTAGGCTCGCGCCGTGCCGCAGGGGAGGGGGCGGAACGTCCGGTCTCTCAGCCGGAATTCCGGCAGCCCGAATTCGGGCTTTCTCTCGGTTTACCGCTAATGCATCGGGTTTATCCTCTCGCGTTCGGTGCGCGGTAAAGATGCTCTCCGGCGGTCGTCCGGCCGCCGGTCCCCCCATGGTTGCGGAGTGGTCGTGTTCTCACGCAGGCAGGTTCTGAAGGGCCTCGTCGCAGCGGGTCTGGTCTCCACCAGCTTCGGCGGCTATGCGCTGGCGGAGCCGTTCCGGCTCGGCGTGACGCACTATGCGGTCTCGCCTCCCGAATGGCCGGCGGCGCTTACGCTCCGCGTCGCCGTGATCGCCGACCTCCATGTCTGCGAACCCTGGATGGGGCTCGACCACCTCGCCCGCATCGTGGCGCGCACCAATGCGCTCAAGCCCGACGTCGTTCTCCTGCTCGGCGATTACGTGCGTGGCGGGCGGATCGTACCGTGGAGCCGGGTCGTGCCGCACGACGATTGGGCGGCCGTGCTCGCCGGGCTCGCGGCGCCGCTCGGCGTTCATGCCGTGCTCGGCAATCATGACTGGTGGGAGGACGCCGACGCACTCCGCCGCGGCCACCTCGTCACCCGGGCCGGCGTCGCGCTCGAGACGGCGGGCATTCCCGTCTACCAGAACCGCTCGGTCCGCCTCGAGAAGGAGGGACAGCCGTTCTGGATCGCGGGGCTCGGCGATCAGTGGGCCTTCCGGAGGATCGGGTCGGCCCGGGGCTTCGACGATCTCGCCGGGACCCTTGACACGGTGACGGACGATGCCCCCGTTATCCTGATGGCGCATGAGCCGGATATTTTTCCGCGGGTGCCTCCACGCGTGGCGCTGACGCTCGCGGGGCATACGCACGGGGGACAGGTGACGCTCGCGGGCTTTGCGCCGATCATTCCGTCGAAGTACGGGCAGCGCTACCGCTACGGACACATCGTCGAGGAGGGGCGTAACATGATCGTGTCGGCGGGGCTCGGCTGCTCGACGCTGCCGGTCCGCTTCGGTGCGCCGCCGGAAATCGTGCTCGTCAGCCTCGGCTCGGGGTCGACTGTCGCCTGAGACCATGGGTCGCCTTGGATCGGACCCACGCGGAGCGTCACTCCTCGGTCTCGTCAAAAGCTTTGAGCGCGGCTCCGCGTCGGATCACCGCGCTCCAGGTCGTCGGAGCGGATTGAAGTGCGGAACTATCTTCCATGAGCGAGCCTCTGAATGCCTGGCCGGATCTCGCCGGCCGTATCGTCGACGACGCCAGCGGGCGGCACCACGTGCTCGCGGTGCGCGTCTATTTCGAGGACACGGATGCGGGCGGCATCGCCTATCACGCGTCCTATATCCGTTGGTGCGAGCGCGGGCGAACGGACTTCCTGCGCCTCCTCGGCACGGACTCGCGGCGCCTCATCGACGGCTCGACGAGCTCGGAGCCGGCCGCCTTCGTCGTGCGGCGGATGACGTGCGACTTCCTCAGGCCGTCGCGCATGGACGACGTGCTGATGGTCGAGACGCGGGTCAAGGCGATCGGCGGCGCGAGCGTGACACTCCTGCAGACCGTGCTGCTCGACGGCCGGCGCGTGTTCGAGGCGGAGGTGACGGTGGTGCTGATTGCGGTGTCGGGCAAGCCGCTCCGGCTCTCGACGGCGATCCGCAGCGCATTCGGCGGCGCGGACGAGGGGCACGTGCTCGGCCCCGACGCGCCCGGGGCATAGGCAGGCGCGGGCATAATCGTTCCGGCCGCCATCCGCGGCACATGGACAAGGCGGCGCTCTCCGGGGATGATGGCGCCCTGCAAGGAATGTTGCCGGGGGGCGCCATGACGACCGCAAAAGACGCGCGCGGGATCGATCTCGACATCAAGGATGCGATGGAAGGCTACGAGCGCTTCCGCCTCGCGTTCGAGCGCGACCGCGCGTTCTACAAGAGCCTCGCCACGAAGAAGCAGACGCCGCGGCTGCTCTGGATCGGCTGCTCGGACAGCCGCGTGGTGCCGTCGCAGATCACGCAGGCGGATCCGGGCGAACTGTTCGAGGTGCGCAACATCGCCAACTGCGTGCCGCCGGCCTGGGCGGACGACGAGGCGGTGGGGGCGGCCATCGAGTACGCGCTCGGTCCTCTCGGCATCGACGACATCGTCGTCTGCGGGCACACGGGCTGCGGCGGCATCCAGGCGCTGGCCGGGCCGATGCCACCCGATCAAGGGGGCCATCTCGGACGCTGGATCGAGTACACGCGGCCGGCGCACCGGCTCGTCGCGGCGGCGGGCCTCTGCGAAGCGGAGCGCAGCGCCGCGACCATCCGGGCGCACGTCCAGTTCCAGCTCGACAACCTCATGACCTACGAGATCGTCGCCGCGGGCGTCGCGGAGGGGCGCATCGGCATCCACGGCTGGATCTACGACATGGAGCAGGGGGAGATCCTCGCCTACGACCCCAAGACGGGGCACTGGCGCGGCCTGCTCGAAGCGGGTGCCTGAGCGGACATCCTAGGGCAATGAAGCGCGAGATGATCGAACGGCAACAGGTCTGGATCTATCTCTGCGCTATCGTCACGGGCCTCGCGGTTGGTGCGATGGCGCCGGGGCTCGGTCCCGGCATGGAAATGCTGCTGTGGCCCAGCCTGGCTGTGCTCCTCTACGCGACCTTCACGCAGGTTCCGCTCGCCCATCTTCCGGATGCCTTTCGCGACATGCGGTTCATGTCCGCAGTGCTCGCTGGCAACTTTGTCGTGCTGCCCTTGATCGTTTGGGGGCTTCTGGCGCTGGTGCCGGACGTGCCGCCGGTGCGGCTCGGCGTTCTGCTGGTGCTCCTGGTTCCCTGTACGGACTGGTTCATCACGTTCGCGCACCAGGCGGGTGGCGATGTGCGCCGCGCGATCGCGGTGACGCCGGTGGTGCTCGTGATCCAGATCGTGCTGCTGCCGGCCTATCTCTGGCTGCTCATGGGCGATGGGTTCGCCGAGATCGTTTCGGCCGAGCGCATGGTGACGGTGTTTCTGGTGGTGATCGTCGTGCCGCTGGCGCTGGCTTACCTCACCGAGCGTTGGGTCGAGCGCGACAGGGCTCGCGGGAGCCTGATCGCCCGGCTCGGTTGGCTGCCCGTGCCCCTTCTGGCGCTGGTCGTGTTCCTGATTGCCGGCTCGCAGGTCGAGTCGATCGTCGGCGCGCTGCCGCTGCTCGCCGACGTGCTGGCCCCGTTCCTGCTCTTTCTGGCCGGCGCCGCTGCTCTGGGGCTTGTACTCGGCCGGCTGTTCGCGCTGTCGCCGGCACAGCAGCGCACGCTGCTCTTCAGCTTCGGCACACGCAATTCGTTTGTCGTGCTTCCCTTCGCGCTTGCCCTGCCTGCGGGCTGGGAGGCAACGGCGATCGTCATCGTCTTCCAATCGCTGGTCGAGCTTTTCGGTATGCTGTTGTTCCTGTGGCTGGTTCCGCGCCTCCCGGGGTGCGCCGGAGAGTCCGGCCAGTGCTGAGATCCGGCCTCGGTTTAGTCATATTGCGCGGCAACAAGGGCCTTGATGGTCCGTGCGCGCCAGTGCAGGTTGCCGCCGCCTGGGGGGCGCGATGGCCGATTCGGCACACTCATCTTCGCGGGGCACTCGGCCGCCCAATCTTTGTTGAGACCGATGACACACGCCTCGGATGGATCGCGATCCGGGGCGGCCATGACCCGAGCCTCGAGAGACGGTTGAACCCATGAATCCGGAAGAAGTGACGCAAACGGCCCTGGCGCCTCAAGCGCACGGCGTATCCTTCATCGAACTCTTCATGCAGGCGTCGCCCACGGTCCAGATCGTGATGGCCGGCCTGGGTCTCGCCTCCATCTGGTCGTGGGCGATCATCATCGAGAAGCTGATCGCCTTTCGCCGGGCCCGTATCGAGGCCGACCGCTTCGAGCAGACGTTCTGGTCCGGCCAGTCGCTCGACGAGCTCTACAACAACCTGTCGCGCGGGCACACGATCACCATGGCGGCGCTGTTCGTCGCGGCGATGCGCGAATGGAAACGCTCGGTCGAAGGCAACATCCGCGCGCTCGGCGGCATCCAGCTCCGTGTCGAGAAGGTCATGGACGTCACCATCAGCCGCGAGATGGAACGGCTCGACCGGCGGCTCCTGTTCCTGGCGACGGTCGGCTCGACGGCGCCGTTCGTCGGCCTGTTCGGCACCGTCTGGGGCATCATGACGAGCTTCCAGGCCATCGCCATCTCGAAGAACACCAACCTCGCCGTGGTCGCGCCCGGCATCGCGGAGGCGCTGTTTGCGACCGCCCTCGGCCTGATGGCCGCCATCCCGGCCGTGGTCTTCTACAACAAGTTTTCCGCGGACTCGGCCCACATCAGCCAGCGCCTCGAAGCGTTCGCCGACGAGTTCGCAGCCATCGTCTCGCGCCAGATCGACGTCAGGAGCTGACGGCTAGGTTGCGTACTCATGATTGGATGGGACATTGATGAGCCAGGACAAGCCAAGGGCCAGGAAAATCGCGCAGCGCGATGCCTGTGCATCGGGCAAGCGGTTTGA
>JRYE01012117.1_pt1 | contig 10769 bp, 8 predicted proteins | sample 235321 | NCBI WGS metagenome assembly JRYE01 (sample SAMN03074214, study PRJNA261473) | activated sludge metagenome | biome: Common Effluent Treatment Plant; feature: Wastewater; material: Activated sludge; isolation source: activated biomass in a lab-scale reactor treating industrial wastewater at... | reverse complement strand
GGCAAGTCGACGCTGCTCAACCTGATCGCCGGGCTCGACCGCCCGGATGACGGCGCCATCCGTCTCGATGGCGTCGATGTCGGCGCGCTCGATGACGATGCCGCCTTCGCCTGCCTGCTCCTGGCGGGTGAGCGAACGGAAGTCCTTCCGCCCGGCGTCGAGTCGCTCGCCAACTCCACCGCCGATGATTCCCTCAACGATGTCGAGCCGGGCACAACCCAGTTCGTCGAGACGATCCCCGGCCTCACCGTCACCAACGCGAGCGAGCGCGAGTACCCCTTGGAATCCGTCGACGTCGAACTCGATCGATCGACGTTCCCCAGCCCCTTGCGCTCGGCGACCTCGGACGCGACGCCCTCACCGTTCACGATCCACGTCGATGGCCTGCTCTGCCACGTCCTGGGCAAAGTCCGGTCGAAGGTCTACGCCGAGGACGCCCCCGCGCGCCGGGCCTACCTCGATGCCCACCCCGACGTGAAGGATCGCGCCCTCGCTGAGATCGGTCGCGGACGCACCTTCGACCTCGGCCAGTACTTCGACAACGACCGCGTCGGCGACGCCGGCATCGAGAGTTCCCGCGAGCACGAACTCCGCGGCCTACGCGGCGTGAAGTCCGTCCGCGTCGATACCGCTGACGGCAACTCCATCCGCATGCCCACGCGCGGGCGCGACCTGCACCTCACCATCGACGCCATGCTCCAGGCGCGCGTGCAGGCCGCCATGACCCCCGAGGCCGGCCTCGCCGTCGTGCAATCCTGGCAACGCAAGGAACCCAGGCCGGACGAGAAGACCCCGATCGGCGAGTTGCCACTCGGCTCGCCCCTCTGCGGCGCCGCGGTCGTGCTCGACGTGGACACCGCCGAGATCCTCGCGATGGTCTCGACGCCGACGTTCACGCGCGAGCAGTTGGAATCCCGCGAACTCTCCACCAACTCCCGCGACCTCGCTCTGCGCACGCCACTCATCAATCGCGCCATCGCCAGCGCCTACCAGCCCGGCTCGATCGTTAAGGCCCTCGTCCTTTCCGAGGCCGAATCACGAGGCGTGATGGGCGTCGCTGAGCGTCTCGCCTGCACGGGCCACTTCCTCCCCAACGACCCTGGCTCGCTGCGCTGCTGGATCTACAAGGAATACAAGCAGACCCACTCCGACTTCCTCGGGCACGATCTCTCCGGCGACGAGGCCATCATGGTCTCGTGCAACATCGTCTTCTTTGAACTCGGCAAGCGCCTCGGCCCCTCGGGCATCCGCGACGTCTTCCGCGACTTCCACGTCGGCTCGGCGTTCAACCTCGGCATCGGCCTCGAATATCCCGGCGAACTCGGACCGCCCAGGCCCGACCCCACCCAGCCCGGACGGTTCCTCTACGCCGATGGCGAAGGAATCAGCATGGGCCAGGCGATCCAGATGGGCATCGGCCAGGGCCCCGTCGCGTGGACGCCTCTCCACGCTGCGAACGCCTATGCGACGCTCGCCCGCTTCGGCGCCCGTGTGGAGCCGCGCATCGTGGAGGAAGACCCGATCGTTGACGCCGGACGCATCAACCTCAACCAGTCTGCAGTCGAGCAGACCCTCCACGGCCTGTGGCTGAGCGTCAACGACAGCAACGGCACCGGCAACCACCTCACCATCAACGGCTCACGCGAGCCGATCTTCAATGCCAAGGGCGTCAAGATCTGGGGCAAGACCGGCACCGCCACCGCCAGCCCACTGAAGTACAGCCCCGATGGCACGCCCGCCAACGAGGAAACCATCGCCGCCGGCGATCATTCCTGGTTCGTCATTCTCGTCGGTCGCGATCGCCCGAGGTACGCCATCGCCGTCGTCTGCGATTACGCGGGCAGCGGCGGCAAGGTCTCGGGCCCCATCGCCAACCAGATCGTCCACGCCCTCATCGCCGAGGGATACCTGGAATCGTGACCGCACCACGGGCCAATCCCGCCGGAGTCGCGGCGCCCTTCGGCCCGCTGGCCCTCTTCCGCACGCTCGTCTCCATCGGCCCGGCATGGATCACGCTCCTCGCTACCGCGATCCTCTGCGCCCTCTCGGTCTATGCCGTGGATCTTGCCACCACGCTCACGCACGCGCCCGACGAGACGCTCTCGGCGTATGCCTCCAAGCAACTCGTCTTCGCCGCGGCCGGCTTTGGTTTGTCGATCGTCGTCATGCTCGTCCCGGTGCGCTGGCTCGGGATCGCGAGCATCCCCCTCGCGATCTTCACCATCCTCCTGCTCGTATTCCTCCTCATCCCCGCCGTCCCGACGTCGATCGTCAAGCCCCGCCACGGCGCGCGCAGTTGGATCGACATCGGCCCCCTGCAACTCCAGCCCAGCGAGTTCGCCAAGATCACCTACGTCGTTGCCCTCGCGTGGTTCCTCCGTCGCAGCAAGGGACGAAAGACCCTCCGCGGCCTCGCACGACCCTTCGCCATCACGCTCGTCCCCATCGGGCTCATCAACCTCCAGCCCGACCTGGGCACTGCGTCGCTCTTCGTCCCCGCGCTCTTCGCCATGCTGATCGCCGCGGGCGCGAGGCTCCGACACCTCGCGCTCATCATCGTCGCCGCCCTCGCGATCGCCCCCGCCGCGTATCCCCTCCTCCTCCCCCACCAGAAGGCCCGGATCGTCGGGCTCATGCAGCAGTTCAAGGGCGACACGAGCGCCGATCAGGACATCAACATGCAGTCCACGACGGCTAAGCAACTCCTCGCCGCCGGCGGCATCACCGGAAACACCGACGCCAAAAGCCGCGTCTACATCCGCTACAGCAGCCTCCCCGAACGCCACAACGACATGATCCCCGCTGTCATCGCCAATCGATTCGGGCTCGTCGGCCTGCTCGCCATGATCGGCCTCTTTGTCATTTGGATCGCCGGGGCGCTCCTCGTCGGCGCCACCGCCCATGACACCTACGGCCGGCTCGTCTGCGTCGGATGCGCCGCCTTCATCGGGGGGCAGGTCTTCGTCAACCTTGGCATGAATCTCGGACTTCTGCCCATCATTGGCATCACCCTACCCTTCGTGAGTTACGGCGGCTCGAGCATGCTCGCGTGTTGGGTGATGTCGGGCCTGGTCGCCAGCGTCGCCCTCCGCCGAGGCGTCGCCCCCCGCCGAGCCTTCAACACCGCCCAGGACGAGGACGAGTAGCACGACGCATGAACCGCAAGCCCGCACGACCGTCTTCGAGTTCGCCTCCTCCCGTGCAACGACCGGGGGGCCGCCGCCCCGCACCGACGCGTCAACCCACGCGCGGCAGCGCACCGCCGTCACGCCCCTCGATCGAGCTTCCGCGACTTTCGCCACGCGTTCCACCACCGGAGTTCACCGGGGAAGCCTCAACCATCGGCGTCGAGTTCGAGCCGGGGGAACTCGACCGCCTCGGGATGTACCTCGCCCTCCTCCTCGCCGCTAACGAGCAGATGAACCTGACCGCCGTCACCGATGCCCACGAGATCTGGCGGCGACACATCCTCGACTCGCTCACCCTCCTCCCCGTTCTCGCCGACCTCCCCGAGGGCGCTCGCGTCATCGACATCGGCTCCGGCGGTGGACTCCCCGGCGTGCCCCTCGCCATCGCCCTCCCCCACCTCCGCTTCACCCTCCTCGAGGCCACCGCGAAGAAGGCCGCGTTCCTCGATCGGATCGTTCGGGACGACATGCTCGCACTCGCAAACGTCACCGTCCTCGCCCAGCGTGCCGAACGCGCCGCCCACGATCGCGGCGAGCGCACCCAGACCCACAACGCCGGCTCGTCACGCACCGGCGGCCATCGCGAGGCCTACGACGCCGTCATCGCCCGGGCCGTTGGCCGACTCCCGACCCTTGCCGAACTCACCGCGCCCTTCGCGCGAATCGGTGGGCGCATCGCCCTCATCAAGGGCGAGCAGGCCGACGCCGAGGTCGAAGAAGCCGCCCCGGCGCTGCACCTGCTCAAAGTCACGCACGCCACGACCATCCCCACGCCCACCGGCCGCATCCTCGTCCTCGAGAAGTCCTCGGCCACGCCCCGCGTCTATCCGCGCGCCGACGGCGAACCCAAGCGCAGTCCCCTCGGCGTGGTGCGTCCAAAGCGAAGCGAGTCCTAAGTACCCCATGCTCACCGCGACCGCCAAGGACCTCCTCTCCATCCATGGCCCCATCGCCACGCTCTTCGGCGAGGGCTACGAGCCGCGCCCCGAGCAACTCGAGATGGCCGCCGCCGTCGAGCGCACGCTCGCCGAGAAATCCCACCTCCTCGTCGAGGCGGGCACGGGTGTTGGCAAATCCTTCGCCTACCTCGTCCCCGCGATGCTCCGCGCCATGGTCCACCGCGAGGTCGTCCTCGTCGCGACCAACACGATCTCGCTCCAAGAGCAACTGATGTCGAGCGACATCCCGCGCCTGACTCGCGCCCTGGAGAGCGCGTGCGAGGGTCTCCCCGAGGGCGCGGTCNNCCGCCGCGCGTCGCTCTCTGCATGTCATCGAGGATTGGGCGCGCAGCACCGACGACGGCACGCTCTCGACGCTCCCCATCCTCGAACGCCAGAGCGTCTGGGACAAGGTCCAGTCCGACTCGGGCAACTGCATGGGCCGGAAGTGCCCGAACTTTGCCCAGTGCTTCTTCCAGGCGGCCCGCGCCGAGCTCGACGGTGCCAACCTCCTCATCTGCAACCACGCCCTGTTCTTCTCGGATCTCGCGCTGCGCGCGCAAGACGTCGGCTTCCTCCCGCGATACCACCACGTCATCCTCGATGAGGCCCATGCCGCCGAGGAGGTCGCGAGCGACCACTTCGGCGCCCAACTCTCCGAGTCTCGCGTCTCGTTCCTCTTGAACTCGCTCTACACCCAGCGTTCGGGCAAGGGCTATCTCCCCGGGCTCACACTCCTGGGCCAGGAGACCGACGCGACCGCGCGCGCCATCCGCCTCGTCGAGCAGGCCCACCACGTCTCGCTCCTTTTCTTTGAGTCCGTCGCCAAGGCGGTCCGCGTCCTCCCGGAGTCCCCCTTCGACGATCCCCGCGCGAAGGAAACCTCGCGCGTCCGGTCGCCGGGCCTCATCGACAACACGCTCACGCCCATCATGCGGGAACTCGCCCTCCGTCTCACGGGCCTGAAGGACAGCGTGAAGCTTGAGGAGGACCGCTTCGAACTCAACTCGTATGCCCAGCGTGCCGAGCGCATCGCCCTTGATGCCGAGGCCCTCATCTCCCAGTCCATCCCCGGGTGTGCCTACTGGGTCGATGCGGGCACTTCCGACGCCGATTCGCGCCAGCGCATCAATCTCGCCTGCGCCCCCATCGACGTCGCCCCGATTCTCAAGGAACACCTCTTCGCCCGTGACTTCGGCGTCGTCCTCACCAGCGCCACCCTCACCACGCGCACCACGCGAGAGAGCGAATCCACCGAGCATGCCGAGACCGCCTTCGCCCACACGCTCACCACGCTCGGCTGCGTTGGCGCTCGCACCCTCCAACTTGGCAGCCCCTTCGACTACTCCACGCAGGTCGAGGTCCTCATCGACCCCGCCGACGAGGCCTCGCCGGCCGCGTCGAACTCGGGCCGCCCCGCATGGCGTGCTTCAGTTGCTTCTCTCGCGCAGCGCATCCTCCATCACGTCAAGGAGACCGACGGCGGCGCGTTCGTCCTCTTCACCAGCCTTGCCACGCTCCGCGCCTGCGCCTCGGAACTCGCCGGCCCGCTGGCGGAACTCGGGCTTCCGCTCCTCGCCCAGGGTCGCGACGGCTCGCGTGCCCACATCCTTGAGCGGTTCCGCGAGTCCAACCGATCCGTGCTCTTCGGTGCCGCGTCGTTCTGGCAGGGCGTCGACGTCCGCGGCCGCGGCCTGCGCAACGTCATCATCACCAAGCTTCCCTTCGAACCCCCGGACCGCCCGCTCACGCAGGCACGCCNNCGACGTCCGGGGCGAGAACCTCCGCAACGTCATCATCACCAAACTCCCCTTCGATCCGCCCGACCGCCCCATCGTCGAGGCCCGCGGCGAGGCCATCCGCGCCCGCGGCGGCAACCCCTTCAGCGAGGACTCGCTCCCCCGCGCCCTCGTCCGATTCAAGCAGGGATTCGGGCGACTCATCCGCTCCAAGACCGATCGAGGGCGCGTCGTCATCCTCGACGGTCGCGTGCGCACGAAGTCGTATGGCCGGCTCTTCCTCGCCGCGCTACCTCCGGGCGTCACCCCACGATTCGTGGATCGCCGGTCCGACGCCGACGATCGCGGCGACGTCTTGGATTCGTTCTAGTTCATCTCGCGGCAGACCCACGCCGTCAGCGTCCCCACGCGCGCCCTCGCGAGCACGTGGACGTGGACGCCCGAGTCGAGGAACCGCCGCGCCTCGCGCGGGCGATCGGTCATGAGGTGCAGGGACGCCGTCGTCGGGTCGGCGCCGAGTTCCACGCCGCCGCACGCCAGACGGATCAGGTCGATGTGGTCGTACGCCCACCCCGCGACCGAGACGAGTTCCGCGACGACCGCCGCGGGACCGGCGGCCTTGTCGCCCTCGCCCGCGTCGACCCCGCCCGCGAACGCGAGCACGTGCAATCGCCCGTCGCCGCCGGCCGCGAGTTCCACGCGTGGCGCGTACGGGCACCGGGCCTTCAGCGGCACGAGCCCCTCGATCTGTTCGGCGAGCACGCGAGGCCGCGACTCGTCCATCGCGTTGACATGAGCAGTCTCCACGTCGCCAGCGGTTTTCGCCACGACGGCCTCGCGAGGTTCGCGCTCGTCCTCGATCTCCGCGTGCGTCTGTGGAGCCTCGATCACCGACGAGGCGTCCATCGGCGACACCTCCACACGCTCCAGGATCGGCTTGGCCTCGACCAGCGACCCCGCCGTGGGTCCGATGCGGCTCGCCGACATTCCGGCGATCGCGTGCACGCCTGCTTCCATCACCGGTGCGGCCGACGCGATCCTGTCGATGATCTCCGCGATTCCGGTCCCTTCGCCCGCGGGCTCGCCGCGGCAGAGCGTCACCGATCCGCCGCCCGCCACGCGCTTGGGCCCGACGACGATCTCCGCCTCCTCGCCCAGGAACGCCGCCGTCGTCTGACGCAGCTTCGCCCTCGCGGCCTCCGCCCGATCCGGATCGGCGCCCAGGATCGCCACGCGCACGCGCGGCGTCACCCCCGTCTCGCCCGCACGCTCAGCCAATCGCTCGCCCAGCGACTTCAGCGTGCGATACGACGCCACGATCGCGGCGTCGTCGGCCCCGGAGAGCAGCGTCACGTCGGTGATCCCGGCGTGGTGCAACGCCTCGGCTTCGCTCGTCGTGTCCACGCGGACGACGACCCGGCTCGTGACGCGGGCCGCGATCGCCATCGCGTGCGCGAGCGATACGGTCCCGTCCGACACCCCGGCGATCTCCCGCACCATCGTCGGCACCTCGCCGACGAGTTCCACCGACACCTGCCCGCGATGGACGCGCACGAGCGCCACCACGCCGGCCTCGCCCATCCCGGCGCCGCTCCCGCCCGCGACCGAGCGGACATACGGCATGATCCACGCCGACGCGAGCACCGGCAGGTGCCCCACGACCAGCAGCTCCACCGATCGCTCCACCGAGGGCTCGATCACGCGCGACCCATCAATCGAATCGCCCGTATCGCTCGCCGTGGACGCGTCAAGCTCCGCGGCCTCATCGTGGTCCGACGGCACTAAGCGCAACGCCGACGCGACACCAGGCGCGAAGGCCTCCTCCGAGAGGAACAGGTCCGCCAACGCGTCGTACGCCGAGGAGAACTCCCGCGGCGCGGCCCGCCTGGCCTCGGATCCCTCGACGACGCCGTGCGTCGGGCCGGGGCGCGGAGCACCACCGCCGCCAGGACCATGGCTCCCGGGTGGGGGCGGCGGGGGGGGTGGGGGTGGATTCTTCCGGAATGACGACTGACGACCCACGCACGCCTCCTTCATCGCGTCGTGGCCCGACGCGTCGCACTCGAACTCGACTCAATCCGCCGCCGACGCGGGCTCCTCGCGCACGATCCCGAGCGACCCGGGCTTGCCCTCGACCATCGACGCCGTGCTCGGGCCCGCCGCCGGGCCCTTGCCGCCCGGAGCCATCGGTACCACGATCACGCTGTTCATCTCCCCGTACGGATTCACTTCCGTCGCCTTGTTGTACGGATCCGTCGCCCAGCGGCCATCGAGGACCAGGCGGTACGGGATCTTCCCGGCGGGGCACGGCACACAGACCTCGAAGACGCCCAGCGTCTCGTTGCGCTTCATCGGCGTCGCCGTCATCGACCACGCGTTGAACTCGCCCGCGACGCACATCGTCCCCGACGCCGTCAACGGCTGCACGAACAGGACGCCCTGGCTGGTGGCGTGGGCTCCGAGCAAGCGCTGCGTGGACGGGTCGATCGGGACCGGCCCGCGGCCTCTCGACGCCGGCCCGGTCTCCGACGGCACCACGCGCAGCGTCGGATGCGGCGGCGTCCCCACGATCGTGGTCACCCCGACCGAGGGCGTGGGCGTGCCCGTCGGGGCGTCCGCCGCGGGCCCGCGCCCAGCGTCGGTCCTCGCCGCGGCTCCGTCCGCGGACGCTCCACTCGTCGCCCAGCGACGGAGGAACTGCTGCGCCCGTCTCGCGACGTCCTCGGCCCTGCTGATCATCGGCATCGGAATCTCCCCACTCGCCGCCGCGTCACGGACGGGCTTGGCCTCAACGGATCCCGCTCCCCTCGCCCCGGGTCTCCACGGCGACGAGGCGCCCTCGAGCACGGCCGCGTCCAGCCCGCGCGTGAGCACCTCGACGATCGTCCCTCGTTCCTCAACGTCGCCCGCGTCCGCGCCCGGGTCGATCGGGGACGCGAGGCGTCCGATCACCCACTCGGCGAGCCGCGTGTAATCGTGGGCCGCGGTGCTGTGCGGGGCGTAGTCGACGATCCCCTGACCGAAGCTCGCCGCCTCGCGCAGCTTCGAGTTCCGCCGGATCACCACCGGCACCAGCCGGTCCTTGTGCTTGCGCCGCATCTCCTGGAGCAGGTCCTCGGCAACCACGCTCGTGTCGTCGTGGATCGTCGGCAGCAGCCAGATCGGCTTCACGCCCGTGTTCGACGCCCCGCCGCCCCCCCCGCTTCCCCCCGTGTTGCCCCCGCTCCCCGCGAGCCGTTTCTGGATCGCGCGGACGGTGTTGATCTGCTTCTGGGCCCCTTGCAGGGCGAAGAACGACGTCTCTACAGGGATGAGCACCGCGTCCGCCGCGACCAGGACGTTGTACGTGAGCAGCCCGATCGCGGGCGAGGAATCGATGAGCACGACGTCGTAGTCCTGGCCGATCTCGCGGAGGACCCGGGCGAGCCTCGTCTCGCGGTCGCCCACGGGCAGATCGCTCAGCCCGCCGCGCGGCGCCTCGAGGCCCGCGAGTCTCATGCGGCTGGGCACGAGATCGAGGTTGCGGCCACATCGCCACACCAGTCGGGCCCGATCCACGCCCCTCGCGCTCGCGCCGTCTCCGACGGGGCCCACCGCCATCATCGCGTCGCCCACGTCGAGATCGATCCGGTGCTCAGGCACGCCCAGCCCGGCCGCGCAGTGCGACTGCGGGTNNATTGATCGCGGTCGTGGTCTTCCCACACCCGCCCTTCTGATTGATGATCGCGATGACGCGCACGCCTGCTCCTTCAGCGTTCCGCACCGATGGCGTCGCCCCCGGGCCAACCCAGCCCGCGACACGACGCCCTTGCCCCCACGGAACGCCATCCTGGCGTTCCTTCGAACTACTTTCAGTCGTGTATCGGACCGTGGCCGATCAGATCTTGAACGGCGGGCCGATTCCCCCGACCTCGTCGCGGGATCGCGTTGCAACGCCGTCGCTCGGGCGCGTCGTGTGGCCGCTCGTGCCCTTATCCCCCGCACCCGCCCTTGAACTTGGCCCAGGCGCTCTCCCCCGCGTTCATCATCTTCACGGCGTCGTCGGGGGTGATGCTCCCCTCAGCGACATAGGCCGCGATCTCGCGGCGGCTCTGCTCCCGCGCCCGCGCCGTCGAGACGCGCTGGACCGTCTTCGCGACGACGGCAATTGTGAAGATGATGACGCCGAGCCCGATCAAGGCGATCTTGGTCACGTCGTCACCGGACAGGCGCGTGCCCGCGACCTCCGGGGACTGCATCGCCAGTGCCGAGCCGGTCAACGCGAGGATCGGCGACGAGATCGCCTCGAGCGCGTGCCGCACGCCCTCACCCGCGTGGACCAGAACGCCGGCGGTCGTGGCGAGATTCGACGCGGACTCGATCATGGGATGACACATCTCGATTCTCCTTGTTCTGTTCCGAGGCCACCGGCAATCGCTCGTTTCTTCGCGGCCCCGGCCGTGGCCCATCCGGGCGTGGCCCGGGACCGCGTCCCGCACGGGCGCCGCTCACGCGTCGAACTTCCCCGCCTTCATCAGGCGCTCCCCCTGCTCGGGAGACATGCTCCCCTCGGCGATGTACGCGGCGATCTCGCGACGCGTCCGCTCCCGCGTCGACGTCCTCATGACCCCGCTCACCGAGCGGATGAGCACGATCCCCACGACCACCGCCCCCACGATCGAGGGCACGAGCACGCCGGTGCTCATGAGGGCCTCGGGACTCGCCGATCCCGGCGACGCTCCCGTCGGCTCGTCCGCGAGGGCTACACCGGAGAACGCCAGGACGACCAGTGCGGCCACGCACGCCCCGACAAGGCCGGGAATCGTGCGGCGCGAGGCCATCGTCCCGAATGAGGGTCGCGAGGATGGAGTGATCATCGTCAGGTCTCCTTGAATCGGCGGCGTGCGGAAGCCGCGATGGCCCGG
>JRYE01012515.1_pt1 | contig 10851 bp, 10 predicted proteins | sample 235321 | NCBI WGS metagenome assembly JRYE01 (sample SAMN03074214, study PRJNA261473) | activated sludge metagenome | biome: Common Effluent Treatment Plant; feature: Wastewater; material: Activated sludge; isolation source: activated biomass in a lab-scale reactor treating industrial wastewater at... | reverse complement strand
GTGCGCACGTTGGCGCGCACCGAGACGTTCATGCCGATGTAGCCGGCGAGGCCGGACAGGATCGCGCCGACCGCGAAGCCGACCGCCGTACTCCAGCCGAGGCCGAAGCCGATGATGACGAACAGGACGACGCCGACGATGCCGATCGTCGTGTACTGGCGGTTGAGGTAGGCCTTGGCGCCGGCCTGGATCGCCGCAGCGATTTCCTGCATGCGCTCGTTGCCGGCCGGCTTGGCCATGATCCAGCGGATCGACCAGAAGCCGTACAGGATCGCCACGACGGCGCAGATCAGCGAAATGAGCAAACCATGTTGCTGCAACATCTATTCCTCCCCGGGGAGCAGGCTTGAGTGTTCGAGGCGATGAAAACGCGGACTTGAAGCCGTTCGAGTATAGCCAGCCGTCGGTGCGGCCCTTCGCTGCATCGCAGCATACGTCCGGGGAACTGCCGTGGCGGTGCCGGCCGCCCGCTCAGGTGTCGCCGATCGGGTACGCCGGCAAGCGGCGCGCCACCGCGACGTTCTTCAGGCGCACGTACTTCGGCAGGCCGTCGCGGCCGTACGGCGGCGGCGCCTCGCCGCGTACCAGCGGCCCGAGGTAGCGGCGGGCGGCGGCGGTGATGCCATGGCCGTCGCGGCGGATGAAGCCCTTCGGCAGCTTCTTCTCGCGGTTGGCGACCTTGTCGAGCGGCACCGCCTCGATCTTCCAGCGATAGGGCGCGTCGGAGGTGCGGATGATCGCCGGCATGACTGCATTGCGCCCGGCCAGGGCGAGTTCGACGGCCGCCTTGCCGACCGCCCAGGCGTGGTCCACGTCGGTTTTCGAGGCGATGTGGCGGGCCGAACGTTGCAGGTAATCCGGCACCGCCCAGTGGTACTTGTAGCCGAGCCGCTGCTTGACCAGCGCGGCCAGCACCGGCGCCACGCCGCCGAGCTGCGCATGGCCGAAGGCATCGCGGGTGCCGAGTTCGGACAGGAAGCGGCCGGAGGCGTCCCGCACGCCTTCCGAAGCCACCACCGTGCACCAGCCGACGCGCTCGACGGTGGCCTTGACCCGGGCCAGGAAGGCTTCCTCGTCGAAGGCGATCTCGGGGAACAGGATGATGTGCGGGGCCTCGTCGGCACCGGTTCCGGCCAGCCCGGCGGCGGCGGCGATCCAGCCGGCGTGGCGGCCCATGACCTCGAGCACGAAGACCTTGGTCGAGGATTCGGCCATCGAGGCGACGTCGAGACTCGCCTCGAGCACCGAGACCGCGGTGTACTTCGCGACCGAGCCGAAGCCCGGGCAGCAGTCGGTGACGGCGAGGTCGTTGTCGACGGTCTTCGGCACGCCGACCACGGTGACGTCGTAGCCGAGGGCCTTGCCGACCTGCGAGATCTTCAGCGAGGTGTCGGCCGAATCGTTGCCGCCGTTGTAGAGGAACCAGCGGATGTCGTGGGCGCGGAACACCTCGATGAGGCGCTCGTAGTGGGCGCGGTCCTGGTCGATCGATTTCAGCTTGAAGCGGCACGAACCGAACGCCCCGCCCGGCGTGTGGCGCAATGCCGCGATCGCCGACGGGCGGTCCCCCGAGGTGTCGATGAGGTCCTCGCGCAGCGCGCCGATGATGCCGTTGCGCGCGGCCAGCACGCCGACCCGGTGCCTGCGCGCAGTCTCGATGACCGCACAGGCGGTCGTGTTGATGACGGCGGTGACGCCGCCGGATTGGGCGTACAGCAGCTTGCCCTGCATCGATGCATCCTCCCGTGGGACAGCAGGTCGCGGTTTGACTGCGACGGCGTCTGCGGCTAGCGTTAGCCGGCGTTTTCACGCCCGAATTCTAGCCCAGCCCCGTGGTTGCCCGCGGTGCTCCATCGAAGGATCCCTATGCGACTCGTGCTGCTCGGCGCACCCGGTTCGGGCAAGGGAACCCAGGCGGCCTCGTTGAAGGCCGCGCTCGGGGTTCCGCATGTTTCCACCGGCGACCTGCTGCGTGCAGCCGTCAAGGCCGGCACTCCGCTCGGCCTCAAGGCCAAGGCGGTCATGGAGGCCGGTCAGCTCGTTTCCGACGAGATCGTGCTTGGCATGCTCGAGGAGCGGCTCGCCGAAGCCGATGCCGACGCCGGCTTCATTCTCGACGGCTACCCGCGCAATGTCGCCCAGTGCGCCGCGCTCGAGGCGCTGCTGGCGCGCATCGGCCAGCCGCTCGACGTGGCGGTCAAGCTCGAGGTGCCGAACGAACGGATCGTCGAGCGCATTGCCGGCCGCGCCGCCGCCGAAGGGCGCAAGGACGACACCCCGGAGACGGTGCGCGAGCGCCTGCGCGTCTACGCCGAACAGACCGAGCCGGTGGCCGGCTATTTCGGCGATCGCGGCAAGCTCGTCGTCGTCGATGGCGTCGGCACGCTCGACGAGGTGTTCGCGCGCATCACCGCCGCGCTGCCAAAGTGAAAAAGGGGGTCAGAGTCACTTTTCGGGTGATGCTTCATGGTGGATGCCCCATTGGCGAAAAGTGACTCTGACCCCCTTTTCCCACTCCCTTTCCCACCGATGAAACTCCACATTCTCGGCATCTGCGGCACCTTCATGGGCGGCATCGCCGCGCTTGCGCGCGAGCTCGGCCACGAGGTCGACGGCTCCGACACCAGCGTCTATCCGCCGATGTCGACCCAACTCGAGGCGCTCGGCATCGAGCTGCGGAAGGGCTACCTGGCGGAGCATCTCGAACCGGCCCCGGATCTGGTCATCGTCGGCAACGCGCTCTCGCGTGGCAATCCGGCGATCGAACATCTGCTCGATGCGCGACTGCCGTACATCTCCGGCCCGCAATGGCTCGGCGAGCAGCTGCTTGCCGAGCGCCGCGTGCTCGCCGTCGCCGGCACCCACGGCAAGACCACCACCACTTCCCTGCTGGCCTGGCTGCTCGAAGCGGCCGGCCGGGAGCCCGGTTTCCTCGTCGGCGGCGTGCCGGCCAACTTCGGCGTGTCGGCGCGGCTCGGAAAAAGGGGTCAGAGTCACTTTTCGCCGACACTCGCGTCGTCAGGAAGTGCATGTCCGGCGAAAAGTGACTCTGACCCCGTTTTCGTCATCGAGGCGGACGAATACGACACCGCGTTCTTCGACAAGCGCTCGAAGTTCGTCCACTACCGGCCGCTGGTCGCGATCCTCAACAACCTCGAGTACGACCACGCCGACATCTTCCCCGACGTCGCGGCGATCCAGCGCCAGTTCCACCATCTGGTGCGCATCGTTCCTGCCAGCGGGCGCCTCGTCGTCAACGCCGAGGATCCGTGCCTTGCCGAAGTGCTGGCCATGGGCTGCTGGTCGCCGGTAACGAGTTTCGGCATCGATGCCGGCGACTGGCGCGCACAACTCGTCGCAGCCGACGGTTCGGTGTTCCGCGTCAGTCATCGCGGCGAGGCGATCGGCGAGGTGCGCTGGTCGATGCTCGGCCGTCACAACGTGATGAACGCACTCGCGGCCATCGCCGCGGCGGACGCGGTCGGTGTCGATGCGCGCGACGTGCTCGCCGCGCTGGCCACGTTCCGCAGCGTCGCCCGGCGCATGGAGACGCTCGGTGAACACGCCGGGGTGACCGTCTACGACGACTTCGCCCACCATCCGACCGCGATCGCCACCACCCTGGCCGGCTTGCGCGCCAGGGTCGGCCGTGCGCGAATCCTCGTCGGCATGGAACCGCGTTCGAACTCGATGCGTCTCGGCGCCCATGCCGACGGACTGGCGCCGAGCCTTGCGGATGCCGATGGCGTGGTGTTCCTGCAACGCCCCGAGCTGCCGTGGGATGCCGCGCGCGTGCTCGGCGCACTTGCCGGCCGCGGCCATGTCGCCGGCGGCGTCGACGAGCTGCTCGCGCAGTTGCTCGCCCTGGCGCAACCCGGCGACCATGTCGTGTTCATGTCCAACGGCGGCTTCGAGGGCGCACCGCGGCGATTCGTCGCCGCATTGGCGGGATCCTGAGCCGCGCCGCCGCTCCACGCTTGCCATCGCCGGTCCACTCAAGGGCATTCCCGGACTTACCGTCGTGGATTCGATCGACATCCCGTTGTTCCCGCTGGCGTCCGTGCTGTTTCCCGGCGGGCGCCTGCGCCTGCGCATCTTCGAGCCGCGCTATCTCGATCTCGTGCGTGACTGCGCGCGCAGCGACAGCGGCTTCGGCGTCTGCCTGATCCTCGATGGCGAGGAAGTCGGCGAACCGGCCATTCCGGCCGCGTTCGGCACCCTCGCGCGCATCACCGATTTCCACACCCTTCCGGGTGGTCTGCTCGGCATCCATGCGCATGGCGGCGAGCGCTTCCATGTCGAGGAGACGCGCGTGCGCAGCAATGGCCTCGTGCACGGCAAGGTGCGATTTCTCGAAGCCGAAGCCTCGCTGCCGGTTCCGCCCGAATACGGCCTGCTGGCGACGATCCTCGAACGCCTGCTCGACCGCATCGGCGGCGAGCGGGCCGATGTCGGACGCGAGTGCTACGACGATGCCGGCTGGGTCGGCTTCCGTCTCGCCGAGACGCTGCCGCTCGAGTCCGCCGAACGCCAGCAGCTCCTGCAGATGACCGACCCGCTGGCGCGCCTCGAGCGCCTGCTGCATCACCTCCCGCGCTTCCAGCGCGCCTGAAGGAACCCGTTCCCATGAGCACGCTTTCCGGCAAGACCCTGTTCATCACCGGCGCCTCGCGTGGCATCGGTCTCGCCATTGCCGAGCGCGCCGCGCGCGACGGCGCCAACATCGTCATCGCGGCGAAGAGCAGCGTTGCCAATCCGAAGCTCCCCGGCACCATCCACTCCGCGGCGGCGCGCATCGAAGCTGCCGGCGGACGCGCCCTGCCGTTGCAGGTCGACATCCGCGAAGAGGAGCAGGTGACCGCGGCGGTGGCGCGCGCCGTCGAGACGTTCGGCGGCATCGACATCCTCGTCAACAATGCCAGCGCGATCTGGCTGCGCGGCACGCTCGACACGCCGATGAAGCGCTGGGACCTCATGCACCAGGTCAACGCGCGCGGCAGCTTCCTCTGTTCGCAGGCCTGCCTGCCGCAACTGCGCAAGGCGGCAAATCCGCACATCCTCATGCTCGCGCCGCCGCCGGACCTCGATCCGAAGTGGTTCGCACCGCACGTCGCCTACACGATCGCCAAGTACGGCATGAGCCTGTGCGTGCTCGGCATGGCCGAGGAATTCCGTGACGAGGGCATCGCCGTCAACGCGCTGTGGCCGCGCACGATCATCGCCACCGACGCACTCAACATGATCCCCGGCGTGTCGCCGGCGAATGCGCGCACGCCGGCGATCGTCGCCGATGCCGCACATGCCATCCTGACCGCGCCGAGCCGCCGGCACAGCGGTCGCTTCTTCATCGATGACGAGGTCCTTGCGGACGCCGGCATCACCGATCTCGACGCCTATGCCGTGGCTCCCGGCGAACCGCTGCTGCCCGATCTTTTCGTCACCGCGACGCGGTAGGATCGCGACAGGCATCCGGGGGAGATCTCATGTCGAAGCTGCCGTTCGCGTTCGTGCTGGTCCTGCTTGTCGCGTCGCCGGCCCGGGCCGATCTCGTTTTCCACCAGGGCTTCGAGACCTGCTGGTCCGCGGCCATCACCAGGGACGACTTCCTCGCCCGCCTGCGCAACCAGGTCGACGGCCGCACGGCCTGCCTGCCGCCACAGTCGGGCAGCCAGTCCGGCATTGCCTACACGATCTGCAACACGCCGGGTGGCTGCGGCGACGGCGTAGCGGGTTGCCCGCTATCGGTGCAGTCGCAGGCTTTCACCGGCGATTTCATCGCCGGCCATTTCAGTGCGCCCGGCAGCACGGCCAACATCAGCGTGCCGTTGACGACCTCCGTGTTCGGCAACTGCACGATCAGCATCTCCGGCGTCACCCTGACCACCACGCTCGACTACCTCATGCGCCTCGACGGTGTCGATGGCGTGTTCGCCGAGGATCTGCAGACCCCGGCAGTCGACATCACCGGATACTCGACCGGCAACGACTGCAATCCGGTCATCGGCGCCCTCATCGCCAGCTACATTCCGCAGGCGCTCGCCGATGCCGAGGCGAGTGCGGCTGCCGCCATCGAGCCGGGACTGCGCGCCGACACGGTCGGCCAGTCGGTCTGTCCGCTGACGCCCTGATCCTGCCGGAGCATCGCGATGCTGAACCTCGCTGTCGTCCTCGAACATGGCGCACGCGAGCAGCCGCAGCGTGACGCGATCGTCTTCGCCGGCCGTCGCCATTCGTATGCGGCGATCGATGCGGCGGCGAACCAGGTGGCGAACCTGCTCGTCGCCAGCGGCATCGTGCCGGGCGATCGCGTCGCTCTCGGTTGCCCGAACCTGCCGTATTTCCCGATCGTCTACTTCGGCATCCTCAAGGCCGGTGCCGTGGTCGTGCCGCTCAATGTCCTGCTCAAGCGCGGCGAGATCGCCTACCACCTTGCCGACGCCCGGGCGAAGGCCTTCTTCTGCTTCGAAGGCACGAGCGAACTGCCGATGGGCACGGAGGGCTGGGCGGCGTTCAACGAGGTCGGCTCCTGCGAACGCTTCTTCCTGCTGACGGCGGATCCGCAGGCGGCATCGCCGATCGTCGGGGCGACGACTTTTGCCGAAGCCGTGCGTGCGCATCCGCCGCGCTTCTCCAGCGTGCAGACCAGCGCAAACGACACTGCCGTGATCCTCTACACGAGCGGCACCACCGGTCGCCCGAAGGGCGCCGAACTCTCCCACGGCAACATCCTGTTCAACGCATTCGCCGTCACCCGCCTGTTCGGCGAGCATCCCGAGGGCCATGACCGCATCCTCGTCGTGCTGCCGCTGTTCCACACCTTCGGCCAGACCGTGCAACTCGTCGCCGGCTTCCTGCAATCGGCCACCCTCGTGCTGCTGCCGCGCTTCGAGGCAGGCGCCGCGCTGGCCGCGATGCAGGCCGAGGCGATCACCTGCTTTGCCGGCGTGCCGACGATGTACTGGGCCCTGCTGAACGCGCTCGACGACCGCATCGATGTGACCGCGATCGCGTCCCGGCTGCGCATCGCCGCTTCCGGCGGTGCGGCCTTGCCGGTCGAGATCCTCTACGAGTTCAAGCGCCGCTTCGGCGTGCAGATCCTCGAGGGCTACGGGCTTTCGGAAACCTCGCCGGTGGCGACCTTCTCGCGTCGCGAACATCCGATCCGGGCCGGCTCGATCGGCACGCCGGTCTGGGGCGTCGAGCTCCGTCTCGTCGACGACGACTGGAACCCGATCGAGGAAGTCGGCGCCGTCGGCGAGATCGCCGTGCGCGGCCACAACGTCATGAAGGGCTATTTCAACCGTCCCGAGGAAACCGCGGCGGTGATGCGCGAGGGCTGGTTCCGCACCGGCGACCTCGCCCGCCGCGACGCGGACGGTGCCTACTACATCGTCGACCGCCGCAAGGACATGATCATCCGCGGCGGCTTCAACGTCTATCCGCGCGAGGTCGAGGAACTGCTCCTCAGCCATCCCGCCGTCTCGCTCGCCGCCGTCGTCGGCGTGCCGTCGGCCGAGCATGGCGAAGAGATCAAGGCCTTCGTGATCCGCAAGCCCGGCGCCGAGATCGGCGAAGGCGAACTCGTCGAATGGGCGCGCGAGCGCATCGCCGCGTACAAGTACCCGCGCCTGGTCGAGTTCCGCGACAGCCTGCCGATGACCGCGTCCGGAAAGATCCTCAAGCGCGAACTGGTCGGCTGAAGCCGGTGCGGCGCGCATGTGCGAACATGCGCGCCCTGTCCACCCGGGGCCCCGCGCCGTGAGCACCACCTCCGATCTCGTCGCCGACGCGCGCCGCCACAGCCTGTCCGTCTACCGCCAGCGCGAGCTGATTCTCGAGCGCGGCAAGGGTTCGCGACTGTGGGACATCGAAGGGCGCGAGTACATCGATCTCGCTGCCGGCATCGCGGTCAACGCGCTCGGTCATGGCGACCCGGACATCCTCGCCGCGCTGCACGACCAGGCGGCGCGCCTGTGGCACACCAGCAATGTCTTCCACAGCGAGCCGCCGATCCGCCTGGCGACCGAACTGGTCGCGGCCAGCGGATTCGCCGAGCGCGTGTTCCTCTGCAATTCCGGCGCGGAGGCCAACGAGGCGGCGATCAAGCTCGNNCTGGTCGAGCCGATCCAGGGCGAGGGTGGCGTCGTTCCGGCCACGCCGGAGTTCCTGCGCGCGCTGCGCGAGCGCTGCGACGCGCTGGGTGCCTTGCTCGTGTTCGACGAGATCCAGTGCGGCATGGGCCGCACCGGCCGCCTGTGGGCGCACGAGTGGGCGGGGGTGAAACCCGACCTGATGACCCTCGCCAAGGCGCTCGGTGCCGGCTTCCCGATCGGCGCCATGCTGGTCGGTGCGCGTGCCTCCGATACGATGCAGTTCGGCGCGCACGGATCGACCTTTGGCGGCAATCCGCTGGCCGCGGCGGTCGCCCGCGTCGCCCTGCGCAAGCTGTCCTCGCCGCAACTGCTCGCCAACGTCGAACGCCAGTCGGTCACCTTCCAGCTCGGCCTCGAACGTCTCGGCAATGCCACCGGACTGTTTTCGGGAATCCGTGGCCGCGGACTCATGCTCGGTGCCGTGCTGGCGCCCGAGCATGCCGGCAAGGCCGGCACGATCCTCGACCTCGCCGCCGCCCACGGCCTGTTGATGCTGCAGGCAGGCCCCGACGTGCTGCGTCTGCTGCCGGCGCTCGACATCCGCGACGACGAGGTCGCCGAAGGCCTGGCCCGCCTCGAGGCCGCGCTGCTCGCATTCGTCGCCGGCTGAGCTAGCGGAGCGAGCTCTGCAAATCGGTGCAGCGGCAAGCGCAGCGGATCACGCTCCGCTCCACGGACGCGTCGAATCGTGCGGGCTTCCGTAGGGCCGGGAGCTCGGCTGAAGCGACTCAGCCCGAGGCAAGGGCCGCGAATGCGCCGCGCGCCGCTTCGAACGTGTCGGCAATGACCTGTTCGGTGTGCGCGATCGACAGGAAGCCGGCCTCGTAGGCCGACGGCGCGAGGAACACGCCGCGTTCGAGCATCGCCCGGAAGAAGCGGTTGAAGCCGGCGACGTCGCTGGCGGTCGCCTGGGCGTAGCTCTCGACCTTCTCCGCATTGAAGAACAGGCCGAACATCGCCCCGACCCGCGTCGTGCTGAACGGCACGCCCTCGCCGTCGGCGATCGCCTGCAGGCCGTCGGTGAGCAGGCGCGTGCGCCGCGCGAGTTCATCGTGGAACCCGGGTGTCTGGATCAGTTCGAGCATGGCAAGCCCGGCGGCCATTGCCACCGGATTGCCGCTCAGCGTTCCGGCCTGGTAGATCGGTCCGGCCGGCGCGATCTGCTGCATGATGTCGCGGCGACCGCCGTAGGCGCCGACCGGCATGCCGCCGCCGATGATCTTGCCGAAGGTGGTGAGGTCCGGCGTGATGCCGTAGTGCGCTTGCGCGCCGCCGAGGGCGACGCGGAAGCCGGTCATCACCTCATCGAAGATCAGCAGTGCACCGTGCTTCGTGCACAGCTCGCGCAGATGGGCGAGATAGCCTTCGCGCGGAGGAATGCAGTTCATGTTGCCGGGCACCGGTTCGACGATGAGGCCGGCGATGTCCGCACCGGCCTCGTCGAACAGGCGGGTTGCCGCGTCGAAGTCGTTGAACGGCAGGGTCAGGGTGAGGTCGGCCAGCGCGTCGGGGACACCCGGCGAGGTCGGCGTGCCGAAGGTCAGCGCACCGGAGCCGGCCTTCACGAGGAAGGCATCGCCGTGGCCGTGGTAGCAGCCCTCGAACTTGACGATGCGCGAGCGCCCGGTGAAGCCGCGCGCGAGGCGGATCGCCGACATCGTCGCTTCGGTTCCCGAATTGACCATGCGCACGACTTCGATCGAAGGCACCAGGCGGGTGATCGTTTCCGCCATCGTCACTTCCGCCTCGCACGGCGTGCCGAACGAAAGCCCGCTGGCGATCGCCCGCTCGACGGCGGCGCGTACCGTCGGATGGTTGTGTCCGACGATCATCGGCCCCCATGAGCCGACGTAGTCGATGTAGCGCTTGCCCTCGACGTCCCACAGGTACGGGCCGTCCGCGCGCGCGGTGAAGAACGGCTCGCCGCCGACCGACTTGAATGCACGCACAGGCGAATTGACGCCGCCCGGAAGCAGTTCGAGCGCGCGCTGGAAGAGATCGGAATTGGTGGCCATCGTCGTTCGGGTCCGGAATCAGTCAGGGAAAAAGGGAGGCGAGCCGGCGCGTGGCCGATTCGATGTCGTCGGCGCCGAACACGGCCGAGATCACCGCGAGGTAGTCGGCGCCGGCATCGACGAGCAGCCGTGCATTGTCGGCGGTGATGCCGCCGATCGCCACCACGGGCACGCCGAGTGCGCGTGCCTCGCCGAGCACGCCGGTCCGTGCACGCGGTGCCGCCGGCTTGGTCGGCGAGGGAAAAAAGGCGCCGAAGGCGAGGTAGTCGGCGCCTTCCGCGGCCCGTTGCCGGGCGCGCTCGATCGATCCGTAGCACGACACGCCGATGATCGCGTCGGCGCCGAGGCGTGCGCGGGCGTCGCCGATCGATGCATCGCCCGCGCCGAGGTGCACGCCGGCGGCGCCGGCCGAAGCGGCGAGTTCGATGTCGTCGTTGACGATCAGCGGTACCCGATGGCTGCGGCAAAGCGCGACGAGTTCGGCGGCCTCGCGCCGGCGTCGGTCGGTGTCCGTGCCCTTGTCGCGGTACTGCACGAGGCGTGCGCCGCCGGCGAGCGCTGCGCGCACGGCGGCAACGAGGTCGTCGCGGGGCCCGTCGGTGATGACGTAAACGCCGCGGCCGCAAAGTCTGCTCATGGAATTCCTGGGGGTGCTCTGAACCAGTCTGCGCATGCGTCACCGC
>JRYE01001003.1_pt1 | contig 10891 bp, 8 predicted proteins | sample 235321 | NCBI WGS metagenome assembly JRYE01 (sample SAMN03074214, study PRJNA261473) | activated sludge metagenome | biome: Common Effluent Treatment Plant; feature: Wastewater; material: Activated sludge; isolation source: activated biomass in a lab-scale reactor treating industrial wastewater at... | reverse complement strand
TCGCCCCTCGCCCTCGCCCCTGATCCCTAGCCGCTGCCGTCAAGAAAATGCGGCAGCACCTCGCCTTTCAGCTTGACCGTCATCGGCCGGCCGCGGCGGTCGAGGGCGCGGCCGGCGGGGACGCGGATCCAGCCTTCGCTGACGCAGTATTCCTCGACGTCGTTGCGTTCGACGTCCGTTGAAGCGGACGCCGATCGGGCGCGCGAGCACGTCGGCGTCGTAGTGCGGGCTGTGCGGGTCGACGCTGAGGCGGTCGGGCAGGGTGTCGGTCATCTCGAAGCAGCCAGGGCGGGCGATGGTTGTCGCGGAAACGGCAAGCTTAGCCGGCTCGCGTGCGTCCCGCACCCCGCCGCGGCCATTCCCGCGCTCGCGCCCGTCTCCGCCTAGGCCGGGTTCATGAAACCGAGGTTGGCGCTGGCGAAGCGGCCGAGGTTCGGGAACACCGTGGTCATCTGCCCGTCCGGCACGCCGTACCAGCGCGACAGGGTCGCCGCGTACTGGTCGACCGCGGTGGTCGGGATGATCTGGCCCCAGCCGGCGTCGTCGGGTCCTTCCACGGTGAGGTTCGGCAAGGTGCCGTAGATGCGGCGGCCGGCGACCGCGCCGCCGAGCACGAGGTGATGGCCGCCCCAGCCGTGGTCGGTGCCGTCGCCGTTGATGCTGGTGGTGCGACCGAATTCGGAGGCGGTGAACGTGGTCACCGCGTCATCGAGGCCGAGTTCGACCGTCGCCGCGTGGAACGCGGCCAGCGCGGCGTCGAGTTCGCCGAGCTGCTCGGCCTGGTCTTCGAGCTGGTTGTCGTGGGTGTCGAAGCCGCCGAGGCCGACGAAGAAGATCTGGCGCTGCATCTGCAGCGTGCCGCGCACCTGCATGAGCCGCGCGACCATGCGCAGCTGCTGGCCGAGGCCGCTGTCGGGGAACGGCGTGGCGAGCGCGCCGGCCGCATCGAGGGCGTTGTTGATCGCGCTGCCGTTGGCCATCGAGCGGCGCATGACGGTGGCGTACTGGCGCTGCAGCGCATGCCCGTGCGGCGCATCGCGCAGGGCTTCGAAGACGGCGCGGCGCGAGGCATTCCAGCTGTCGTCGCTGACGAGATGGATCGACTCGGCGCCGTTGCGGCCGACGAAGTACGGCACCACGGTGTCGCCGGCCTGGAACACGTTCTCGCCGTCGACCGAGATGTTCATCGACAGGTCCGGATTCGGATTGCTGGAAAAGAACAGGTCGGCGAGACGACCGCCCCAGCCGCGCCGCACGGCGAGGTCGGCGGCCGGCTTGTGCCAGGTCACGCTCTGGTCGCTGTGCGAGAACAGCTGCGCCGGCACCGGCACGCTGCCGGCTTCGTACTGGGCCTTGGTGATCGGATACAGCAACGGTCCGACATTGGCGACGATCGCCAGCGGCGACGGCGTGGCCGTGCGGTTGAACAGGGCGGCGAGCTGCGGCATCGCCGAGCTGAAGCCGTAGCTGCCGCCATCGCCGGGTGCGTTCGCCGGATTCAGCGCGATCAGCTGGTTGACCGGCAGGGCGAGCCCGCCGCGTGCGTTCGCGTAGGCCGTGCGTGGCGGACCGCTGCGCGGCACCAGCATGTTGAACGAATCATTGCCGCCGTAGAGGTACACGCAGACGAGGGCGCGGTAGTCCTCGCCGAGCAGGCGCGGGCCGTCGGCAAGGGCGGCGGCGTGGGCCAGCGAGAGCTTGCCGTTGAAGGCGGAAAACAGCGCCGAACCGGCGGTGGCGCAGAGGGCGCGCTGGATGAACTGGCGTCGTTTCATGGCATCAGCGCTCGATGGCGTATTCGGGGGAACTCTGGATCAGCCACACCGCGTTCTGCACGCGGGAACGGCGGCCATCGTTCGTGTTCGGGAACGTTGCGAGATAGGTCACGAGGGTGTCGAACATGAAGGGCGACATCGTGCGGGCCATGAACAGCAGGTCGTAGCGGTCGACCAGGCGTCGCGGATCGGCGGCCACCGGCAGCTCCGGGGCGAGGTCGACGAGGATGTCCTCGGACGACGAACCCGGGTTGCCGCGCCAGGCCCAGAACACCTTGGCGCCGAGCGCGCCGGCGACGCTGGCGATCGTGGTGTCGGTGGTGATCTGGAACTCCGGCGCATCGAGGCCGAGGTTCGCCAGTTCGCCGGGAGGCCGGTAGTCGGGCAGGAAGAAGTTGAACACGCTCGGTGCGCGCAGGGCGCCCTGGGCAAACGAGAACTCCGGGTTCCATTCGCGATAGCGGCCGTCGTCGGCGCTCGCGTCGAGCGCGCGCCAGAGCTGGGTCAGGCGCAGCAGCGGCTCGCGCAGCTTGCCGCGATGACTGTCCAGCGTCGGCAGCGTGCGTGCCTCGGGGTCCATCAGCACGGCACGCACGGTGGCGCCGAGGTCGCCGCGCGTACCGAGGCCGTTGTTGGCAAACACGCTGGCGACGCGGCCGACGTAGGCCGGACTCGGATTGCTCGACACCAGCCGCTTGATCAGGTGGCGGGCGATGAACGGCGCCACGTTGGGATGGTCGAACACGTTGTCGAGCGCGGCCTGCAGGTCCGACTGCGCGCTTCCACCGGCAGCGAGCACGCCGCCCGGCAGGGCCACGCCGGGATAGACGAGCAACTGCTTGCTGCCTTCGCTGGCGTGATAGGCCGCCATCGGCGCCATCGGTTGCAGCCAGTACGCATCCCAGCCGGAATCGGGCCAGTCGACCGGTCCGGACGGACACCATTGCCAGTTGTTGCTCGGGCAGTTGGCCCAGTTCCAGCCGGTGAACACGTGGGCGAAGCCGCGGATCGTGTCCTGGCCGTAGGTCGGCACCGGCTGGCCGCCCGCGCTGACGACGCTGCCGTCCATGTTCAACTGGACGAGGCCGACCGAGAACAGCTGCATGATCTCGCGCGCATAGTTCTCGTCGGGGCGGATGCCGAGCACGGGGTCGGGCTTGCGGTTCTTGAACATCGACAGGTAGTGGCCCATGACCGGGCTCAGCGTCACCTGTTCAAGCAGGCTGCGGTAATTGCCGAAGGCGTTGTTGACGAGGATGTCGTAATAGTTCGCCATCGCGATCGGATAGCCCTCGATCGCGCCGCCCTGGTCGGACACCACCAGCAGTTCGCTCAAGGCGAAAGCAACCCGCTGGCGCAACTGGTCCGGACCGCGCAGGGCATGCAGCCACCAGGCCTCCTGGCGGCTGTTCTGATAGATGTTGAGGCCGGCGGCGGCCTGCGCTTCCAGATACGGACGATGCAGGCTCGGCGCGGCCGCGGCCTGTTCGGCCAGCCAGCTGTTGTAGCCGATCGCGCGCAGGCGCTCGATCTCGGCGAGGGTCGGGCCGAACGTCGCCTGGGTCAGGAAACGCGCGGCATCGGCTTGCGAGTACGGTCCTTCGGCGCGGTGGTCGAAGCCGGAATCGAACAGGTGTTCGCCGGCGCATGCAGCGCTGCCGAGGGTCATCGATGCGACCATGAATGCCGCTGCACGCAAGCCCGTCCGCATCTGCATGTCCCCGTCCTTTGACTGCCCGCATCGGCCACGGCGACACTAGCGGCTCCCGTCATCGACGCGGTGTGAGCCCATTCACACGATGAAGTCCGTTCATGCGCACGCCGCCACCGTTCGTCTGATCGGCGCGATGGCCATGCTGGCGGCACAGCCTGCGGCTGCGCTCAACAATTGCATCGCGACCGACTTCGCCGACCGCCGCGGCCTCGCCGAACTGGTCATCGCCAACGACGATCCGACCAATCCGTTCCGCTATCGCCCGCGCTGCGCGACGGTGAGCGAGGGCACGCGCATCGTGTTCCGCGCCACCCCGGACTTCGGCATGCATCCGCTCTACGGTGGTCTCGTCAGCGGCGGCATGGCGACGATCGACCCGGGCAGTCCGATCGGCTCGATCACCTCCGGCGGCGAAGCCGAACGCGTGCTCGTCGCTGCGGGCGAGTTTCCGTTCTTCTGCGATTTCCACTACGCGCAGGGCATGCTCGGCTCGCTGCGCGTGGTGCCGTCGCTGTTTGCCGACGGGTTCGACTGAATCCGCGCACGCAATGTTCATGCACGGCCAAGCCGCGAGGCGCACCGCCAGCAAGCGGACCGGATGCAGACGCGCCGCGCAGCGGCCACCGCAAACGCCAACTCCCGCGCAGAATGCCGGCAGCAGCACGCTACCCTGCGTCGACCTGTCGGAGCCTGTCGATGCATCGACTCCCCGCCGCATTCCTTTTCGTGTCGATCGCCGTTGTCGGGCATGCCGCCGTCCTCGAGGTCGGCCCCGGCCAGCCGCATGCCACGCCGTGTGCGGCGATTGCCGCGGCCAGCCATGGGGACACCATCCGCATCGATGCCGCCGGCAACTACGACGGCAATGTCTGTGCCTGGTCGAAGAACGGCCTGCACCTGGTCGGCGTGAACGGGCGCGCACGCATCGACGCTGCCGGCCAGCATGCGCAGGGCAAGGCGATCTGGGTGATTGCCGGTCACGACACGGTGATCGAGAACATCGAGCTGAGCGGGGCGACCGTGCCGGACGGCAATGGCGCCGGCATCCGCCAGGAAGGGCGCAACCTGACCGTGCGCAATGCCCGCTTCCACCACAACCAGAACGGCATCCTGACCAGCGCCGCGAGCGGCAGCACGATCACCATCGAGTTCAGCGAGTTCGCCTACAACGGCGCCGGCGACGGCTACACCCACAATCTCTACATCGGCCACATCGATCGCCTGGTGTTCCGCCACAACTGGTCGCATCACGCCGTGGTCGGCCACCTGCTGAAGTCGCGGGCCCGCGAGAACCTCATCCTCTACAACCGCCTGAGTGGCGAAGCGGGCGGCACGGCGAGCTACGAGATCAACCTGCCGAACGGCGGCCTGACGTTCGTCATCGGCAACCTGATCCAGCAGCCGTCGACTTCGCAGAACGGCGCCATGCTCGACTACCTCAGCGAAGGCAATCCGCATCCCGACCTGCGCCTGTTCGTGGTCAACAACACCTTCGTCAACCTGCGCGCGAGTGGCACCTTCCTGAAGATCGATGGCGCGGTCGGCGCGCCGGCAATCGTGCGCAACAACATCTTTTTCGGCCCCGGCACCCTCAGCACGCAGCCCGGTGCGCTGCTGGAGAACAACCTCGCCGGTGCCGATCCGATGTTCGTCGATGCCGCCCAGCACGATTACCGCCTGCTGCCCGGATCGCCGGCGATCGACGCCGGCATCGCGCCCGGCAGTGGCGCCGGCTGGCCGCTGGCACCGGTCTCCGCCTATCGCCATCCGCAGGCCGCTTCGCCGCGCGTGGTCCACGGCACGATCGACATCGGCGCGCACGAGTTCGGTGAGGTTCCGCTGTTCGTCGACGGCTTCGATCCGTTGCTGTAGCGTCGCCCGCATGAGCCACGAGGAGCCCACCGCCGAGTTCCGTCGCATCGGCTTCGCCGAACACGCGACCGCAAGCGGCGAGCTTGCGCGCGGCGATCCGCTGACCGCGGTCGGCGCCTCGTTTCGCCGCCACCAGCACACCGTCGACGCGGCCTTGGCGGAATCCGGTGCCCGCCTCGCCTGCCGCGCCGGTTGCGCATGGTGTTGCCGCTACAAGGTCGATGCCCGCGCCGACGAGGTGCTGGCGATCGTCGAATACGCGCGCACGCGCCTCGACGTGGCCACGCGTGAGCAGGTCGTCGCCGCGGCACGCCGCAACGCGGCGACGATCCGCACGCTGACGCCACGCGAACACCAGGCGAGCAACATCGCCTGCTGCTTCCTCGTCGACGAACGTTGTTCGATCCATCCGGCACGGCCGTTCGCCTGCCGCAACCATCATTCCACCGATGTCGAGGCCTGCATCGCCGAGTACCGGGCGGCCGACGGCCAGACCGAGGTGCCGACCGTGCCGCTGCTGCGCGAACGCGCCGGCGGCCACCGCGAAGGGCGTCAGTCGGCGCTGCTGCACGCGGGCTTCGACGTGCGCGCCTACGACCTCACCACCGCCTTCCTCGAAGCCTTCGACACCCCCGCTGCGGTGCGGCGGCTGCGGGCACGCAAGCGCGCGCTGATCGCGGCGATCGTGGTCGACTGAGCCTGCCGCGCGAAGGACGGTCGCCGCAGGCGTCGTCCCTCAGGAAGATGCCGGCGGGCGCTTGCCGCGTTCGAGCAGCGGGCGTTCGACGAGGAGATAGGACACCCCGGCGACGACGATCGTGGCCGGCAGCACGATCACGAGCAGCGCAACGAGTTTCGTTGCGCCGGACCACGCACCTGGAAGGTACGGCAGCACCGCCAGTGCGATCGGCAGGTGCCACAGGTAGACGCCGAAACTGATGCGGCCGAGCTCGCGCAGGACGCGGCTGCCGAACAGCACGAGCGCGCCGCGTTCGCCCCAGGCCGCGGCCAGCAGCACCGGCACCAGGCAGGCACTGAACAGCGCATGCCAGACGAACAGCAGCGGATGNNGCGAGCAGCCACGGCCAGCGCCGGCGATCGAGCATCGGTGCGAGGAACGGCAGCAGCAGATAGAAACCGAACTCGATCGGCAGGGTGAACCAGACGCCGACCAGCGGCGCCACCCAGTCGCGACCGACGTTGAACCAGAGGAACAGGTGGGCGACGAACTCGCCGGGGTCGAGCATGCGCCCGTAGCCGGTCAGTGCGCTGATGCCGAGCAGGACGCCGAGCTGCAGCAGGTAGGCCGGATAGATGCGCAGCACGCGCCGCCACAAGTAGCGCCCGGAATCCGGTCGCGCCGCGCCCTGGCTGCGCCAGCGCGCATACGGCATCGCCAGCAGGAAGGCCGACAGGCAGAAGAAGACATCGACGCCGGCCCAGCCGGTACTGAACAGCGGCGCGAATGCCGGCCCGCCGGCCCACGGCTGCAGCCCCGGCTCACCGGCGAAGTGCCAGACGTGGAGCAGCAGCACCCAGAGCGCGGCAAACCCGCGCAGGCCGGTCAAGGCCGGCAGTTCGGAAGGAAGCGTGCGCATGGGACCTCGGCCGGGACGCCGGCACGATAGTGCATCTGCCGGCAGGCGTCAGGGGTGCCCGGTCGAACCGTTGAAGAGATGCTGCCGGCATCGCGGGCCCGGCGCTTGCCGGACCCGCACGGCAGCGCTCGTGCGCGGCCGCTTCAGAACAGGCTGCCCTGTGCCGAAGGCGGGCGCGGCACGGCAAACCGCGACGTGTCGAGTCCGAGATCGCGCGTGGAGTTCATGCCGTGCCGGCGGCAGGCCAGACGGAAGCGCTGGCGGATCAGTTCGGCGAACACGCCTTCACCGCGCATGCGCGAACCGAACTCCGGGTCGTTGTCGCGGCCGCCGCGCATCTGCCGGATCAGGCTCATCACGTGTTCCGCACGTTGCGGGACATGCAGGTCGAGCCATTCGCGGAACAGGTCCTTGAGTTCGTGCGGCAGGCGGATGACCGTGTAGCCGGCATGGCGGGCCCCGCCGGCCGCCGCGCGTTCGAGGATGTCCTCCAGGAACGCATCGGTGACGGCCGGGATAATCGGTGCGACCAGCACGCCGCACGGAACGCCGGCGGCGTTGAGGCGTGCGATCGTCTCGAGACGTCGATGCGGTGCGCTGGCACGCGGTTCGAGGGTGCTGGCGAGGCGGTTGTCGAGCGAGGTCACCGAGAGGAACACCTGCACGAGGCGCTGGCGCGCCATCGGCTCGAGCAGGTCGAGGTCGCGTTCGACCAGCGCGTTCTTGGTCACGATCGTCAGCGGATGGCGATGCTCGGCGAGTACTTCGATGACCTGGCGCGTGATGCGGTGCTTGCGCTCGATCGGCTGATAGGGATCGGTGTTGGCGCCGAGATTGATCGGCGAACAGGTGTAACCGCGGCGCGCGAGTTCCTCGCGCAGGCGCTCGGCGGCATTCGTCTTGGCGAACAGCCGGGTCTCGAAATCGAGCCCGGGCGAGAGGTTGAGCCAGCTGTGCGACGGCCGCGCATAGCAGTAGATGCAGCCGTGCTCGCAGCCGCGATAGGGGTTGATTCCGGCGTCGAATCCGACGTCCGGGCTGTCGTTATAGGAGATTACGGACTTCGTAGCGTCCCTGTAAAATACCGTCTTGGGCGAAAGCCCCTCGGCTATCTCTTCTTCTGACGGCGTGAACTCTATCTTCTCGAACCTGTTTGCCGGGTTCTCCGCAGAGCCCCTGCCCTTTATCGTCACGCCCTCGCTACCCATCCGAAACCCCACTGCAACAAAAGACCCGTCTCATATTAAAAGTGTAAACGAGCCGCGCAATCTTGGGTATGGGCGAATTTTGCGGGCCGCTAAGAAGAACTATCGGATTTAAGATTGAAAAATTCGGAATGGTCGATTAATTCACTCGACCGGCACGGAGAAAGTCTCGAGCTCCTTTACGAGCTCGTCCACGATATCCACTTCCTTAAACGAGCGCACGAGCTTCCCGTCCTTGTAAAGCATCCCCTTCCCTCGCCCGCCTGCAATGCCTATGTCGGCCTCGGACGCCTCGCCCGGCCCGTTCACGACGCAGCCGAGTATGGCGACCTTTATCGGCCTCGGCAGCTCGAGCCCAGCTATCCTTCCCTCGACGTCCTTGACGAGCTTCATGAGGTCGATTTCGAGCCTCCCGCACCCGGGGCAGGATATGAGCTCTATGCCGTTCTTCCTGAGCCCGAGCGACTTCAGGATATTGAGCCCGACGACTATCTCGTCCCTGGGATCGCCCGTGAGCGAAACCCTTATCGTATCGCCTATGCCGTCCGCCAGCAGCGTCCCTATGCCGATGGAAGATTTGATGGTTCCGAGCTCGTACGTGCCCGCCTCGGTCACGCCCAGGTGGAGCGGATAATCCGTCCTTTCGGCGAGGAGCCTGTAGGCGGCTATCATCTTCTTCACGTCGGTAGACTTTACCGAAATCTTTATGTCCCTGAAATCGAAGTCTTCGAGGATCGAGACGTGCCTCATGGCGCTCTCGGCGAGCGCCTCGGCTGTCGGGGAGCCGTGCTTTTTCAGAATATCCTTTTCGAGCGAGCCGGAATTGACGCCGATCCTTATCGGTATGCCCCTCTCCTTAACGGCATCGACGACGGCCTTTATCCTGTACCTGGCGCCGATGTTTCCGGGGTTTATCCTCATGCCGTCAACGCCCTGCTTTACGGCTTCGAGTGCCAGCTTGTAATCGAAGTGTATGTCCGAGACGATGGGTATCCGGACCTGCTTTTTTATTTGCCCGAGGGCCTTTGCGGCCTCCATGTCGGGTACGGCGAGGCGCACAATATCGCAGCCGGCCTTTTCGAGGCCCCTTATCTGAAGGACCGTAGCGGTGACGTCCCTCGTGTCGGTCTTCGTCATGGACTGAACCGTCACGGGCGCTCCCCCGCCCACCTTGACGCCGCCCAGATTTATCTGCCTCGAATTCCTTTCCATATCAGGTTTAAACACTATCAAGATTAGTTGATAATTTTACGGTGTCAACAACTCTAAAGGGCCCTTTAACGCTTCGTTAACCCGCGTTTTCGCCGGGGGCTTCCGTCTGCTCGGCCGCCTTTTTCTTCCCGCCCGATTTCCCGTTTGCCTTGGGGTCGACGGGGTTTCCGTTCTCGTCGAGGCCCTTTATGTTGCGGCACTTGGGATAGCCCGTACACCCGAGGAACCGCCCGTAGCGCCCTTTCCTCTCGGCCATGGGCTTCCCGCATTTCTCGCACTTTATGTCTTCCCTGAGTACGGGCTCTTCCTTCTCGATGATCTTGATGTTGCCGTCGGGGTCGTACTCGAAGGCCTTGGCGTTCTTACACTCGGGGTACTTCGAGCAGGAGAGGAACTCCCCTTTCTTTCCCCACTTGATTATCATGTCTGCGCCGCACTTGTCGCACTTTATATCCGTCGGAAGGCCGTCGCGCTTGAGACTCTTCATCGAATCCTGGGCGTTGTTCAGCCTCTCCGAAAATCCGCTGTAAAAACCGCTCAGGAGCTCTACCCAGTTGATGCTCCCCTCCTCGACGTTGTCGAGCTTGTCTTCCATGTCGGCCGTGAACTGTACGTCCATGATCTCGGGGAACCCCTGTATGAGAAGGTCGCTCACCGAACACCCGAGGAGCGTCGGCTTCAGCTTCTTCCTCTCCATGTTGACGTACTGCCTCTCCTGTATCGTCGAGAGTATCGTCGCGTACGTGGAAGGACGGCCTATGCCCTTTTCCTCGAGCTCCTTTACGAGAGAGCTTTCCGTGAATCTCGGCGGCGGCTGTGTGAAGTGCTGCTTTCCTTCGAGGTTGACGAGGTCGAGATCCTGGCCCTGGGAGACGTCGGGAAGCTTTCTCATCTCCTCCTTTTCCTTCTCCTCTTCCTCGTCCTCTTTGCCTTCGAGGTAGACGGCCGAGAACCCGGGGAACTTCACGATAGACCCAGTGGCCCTGAAAATGCCCTTCCCGGCGGTTATCTCGAGCGTAGTCTGGTCGAATATAGTCGGCTGCATCTGCGAAGCGACGAACCTCTGCCAGATGAGCTTATAGAGCTGATATTCGTCGTCCGAAAGATACTGCTTCACAGAATCCGGCAGCTTGCTCACGTACGTCGGCCTTATCGCTTCGTGCGCGTCCTGCGCCGATTTTTTAACCTTATACGTGTTCGCCTTCTCGGGCAGATACTCGCCCCCGTAGGTTTCCTTTACGAGCTCCCTTGCCTCGGCGAGCGCGTTCTCGGATATCCTGACCGAGTCCGTCCTCATGTACGTGATAAGACCGACAGGCCCCTCGCTCCCGAGGTCTATGCCCTCGTAGAGCTTCTGCGCTACCGACATCGTCTTCTTGACGGGGAACCTCAGCTTCCTGGACGCCTCCTGCTGAAGCGTGCTCGTTATGAACGGAGGGAGGGCGTTCTTCTTCCTCTCCTTCCTTTCGATGGACGTGACGGTGAACTTTTCGTTTCTGACGGAATCGACGATGG
>JRYE01003126.1_pt1 | contig 10915 bp, 8 predicted proteins | sample 235321 | NCBI WGS metagenome assembly JRYE01 (sample SAMN03074214, study PRJNA261473) | activated sludge metagenome | biome: Common Effluent Treatment Plant; feature: Wastewater; material: Activated sludge; isolation source: activated biomass in a lab-scale reactor treating industrial wastewater at... | reverse complement strand
GCCGCGGCCTCGATGAGGCCTGCGGAACTGTTTCCCACCAGCACCCCCCCACCCTTCACCGTGGCGAGATGCTTGAGGAGCCCGACGAACTTCTCGCGTGGCAGGTGTGGCATAACGCGCACGCGACCCGCCTCCCCCTGTGCACTCGCGTGGCCCAGCGCCCGCATGATCCCGTCGCGGCCTGGGTCGAAGTTCGGGTGGAGCGCGAGCACGCGCCGACCATCAAGCCCCTTCAAGACCTCGGCGACGGCGGCCTCCTCCTGCTCGGCGTGGCGGCCCATCGGGTGCATGAGGAAGACCGTGTCGGGCGAGCCGAGTTCTTCGAGCGATTCGGCGTCGAGCGGCGGCATCGATGGCAACTCGTCGAGCGAGGGCGAGCCGATGACGTGCACGCGGTGCTCGTGCTCGCCCATCTTGATGATCCGCTCGGCGGAGGCGGGGGTCGCGGGGAGGTGCACGTGCGAGAGTTTCGTGATCGCGTGGCGGAGCGAGTCGTCGGCGACTCCCTCGGCCCGGTCGCCGCCATGGATATGGGCGATGGCGATCCCCAGGAGCGCGGCCGCGCTCGCCGCGGCGAAGGGCTCGATGCGGTCCCCCAGCACGACGATCCAGTCGGGGCGGAGATGATCGAAACTCCGCGCGAAGCGTCCGAGGCCTCGGGCGACGCTCTCGGCGTCTTCATAGCGCCCCGTCCGTCCGGCGATCTGCATCGGGATCGAGTCGGCGATGTCGAACGAGGCCCGCACCTCGCGGAAGGTCTCGGCGGGCTGGATCAGGTGCGTGCCCGCGGCGATCACGAGGAGCTCGAGGTCGTTGTGCGCGTCGATGGCGCGCATGACGGGGCGGAGCAGGCCGAACTCGGCGCGCGTGCCGGTGACGACGGCGACGCGCGCGGGACGCGACGTGCCGTTGGTACGGCGAGGGTTGGGGCTGGGCAGATGCTCCGGGCCGATCATGGTGCGAAGAGGGTAGCGGCGAGGGTCCGGCGGTGGCGCCACACTCCGGTGTGTGTTCTGTGTATCACGCTCCGGGCACGCTGGTGTGGAGACCAGTGCCACCAAAGCCATTCACACCCGTGGCGAGCTTTCCTCAAGTTTCGCCAGCTCGTCCTTGTACTGCTCGTGCAGCGGCTCGACGACTTCCTTAAGGAATCGCTCGGTCTGCTCGACGCTCCTGCCGACGTACTTCATCGGGTCCATGACGCCGTCCCAGTCGAGTTCGGCTAAGAGCGGGCCGCCGCGGGCCTTGGACCAAAAGTTCGTGTCGTTCTTGAGGCGATCGAGGAGATCGTTGTCGAGGCCTTGCTGCTTGACGCGCAGGCCGGCGGCCTGGGCGTGGACGCGGATGAGTTCGTGGTAGTGCTGGCGCCCCCCCGAAACATCGCCGCCGAGTTTCACGCAGGCCATGAGGATGTTCTCGGTGGCCATGAAGGGGAGTTCGGCCATCAGATTCTTCTTCACCATCGCCTCGTGGACGATGAGGCCCCCCTTCCCATCAGAACCGGCCACGACGTTGTGCATGAGGTCGAGCGCGCCGTCGAGGGCGAGGAAGGCCTCGGGGAGCGAGAGGCGGCGGTTGGAACTGTCGTCGAGCGTGCGCTCGAGCCACTGGGTGGCGGCGGTGTCGTAGGCGTTTCCGACGAGGTTCATGACGAAGCGCGTGAGGCCACAGATGCGCTCACAGCGCATCGGGTTGCGCTTGTAGGGCATGGCGGAGGAGCCGATCTGTTTCTCCTCGAAGGGCTCGTCGAGTTCCTTGCGGTTGCAGAGGAGGCGGATGTCCGTGGCGATCTTGTGCAGCACGCTGGCGACCGAGGCAAGGTCGCCCAGCACGAACGTGTCGAGCACGCGCGGGTATGTCTGCCCGGTGATCAGGGTGGAATCGAAACGCACCTCCGTGCTCAACGCCTCGCCGCCCGGCATGCGCGCGTGCGGCTCGGTGATGCCCGCCGGATACTCGGGGTCCGCCCCGGGCGGCACGACCACGTTCCGCGTGAACGACGGGAGCACGCCCTCCATCGCGCGCTCCACCGCCGCCCGCTCGAAGGCGTCCACCCTGGCGTGATCGCCTAGGAGCGAGAGGAACGACGCCTGCGTGCCCGTGGCGCCGCGGAAGCCGCGGAGCCGGAGCATGCCAAAGAGCGAACCGACGAGCGCGCCGCAGTACGGGTGCAGGCCATCGAGACGCTCGAGCGTGAGACGCAGGTCGCTCGCCCACATCGCGGATCGGCGACCGACGGTGACGGGCTGGGCGGGCTGATAGTGGGTAAAGCCGAGCGTCGGTGTGCGCGCGTGCCGCGCCGCGTGGGCGGCGAACGACACGATCACCCTCGCTACTTTCGTGCGGATCAGGTCGAGCGATTGGGCGATCAGCGCGAGGTCCGAGTTGCACACCACGTCCTGGCTGGTCATCCCCAGGTGGATGATCCCCTTGGCGTTGGGGCACGCGTCGCCCAGCGCGTGGACGTGGGCCATCACGTCGTGGCGGAGGTCGCGCTCGTACCGCTCGGCGGCCTTCATCTCCTCATCGGTGATGCCGCCGGGGCGGTGGACAACGGCGCGGAGTTCGACGATCTGCTCCTTCGTGACGGGGAGGCCCAACTCGTGCTGGGCCTCGGCGACGGCGAGCCAGATCCGCCGCCACGTGTTGAACTTGTGGCGCGGCGACCAGAGGCGGAGCATCTCCTTGCTCGCGTTCCGCGAGACGAGGGGGCTGGTGTACGTGTCGTAGGGTGAGGGCATCGGTGAAGCATACCGGGATGCCCGGCACGCGTGGCACCGCTACCGCCCGCGCCCCTTCAGGCGTCCCATCATCCGCTTGGGCGGCAGTTTCGTCGGGACGATTCCGCCCGGGAACTTCGTCGGGTCGACCGCGTCCTTGGCCACCGGCAGGTTCGGCTTTGACGCTTCGATGCGGTTGGTCTTGGGCGTCGCGGGCGGCGGCGGTGCGCTCCCCGCGTCGGCGAGCACGAGCCCGCCCTGCCTCGGGCCCTGGTCGCGCCAGTCCGCCGGCTTCTCCGAGGGCGTGAAATCGGTGTAGTCCAGTTTCGGGATCTCGGCGTTGATGAGCAGTTCGATGCTCGTGAGCAGTTCGCCCTGCGCCGGCGTCACGAAACTCCACGCGATGCCGCCGCGGCCCGCGCGGGCCGTGCGACCGATGCGGTGGACGTACAGGTCCGGATCCTCGGGGAGGTCGTAGTTGATGACGTGGCTGATCCCCTCGACGTCGATGCCTCGGCTGGCGAGATCGCTGGCGATGAGGACGCTGAGTTTCCCGCCTCGCAGGGCCTTCATGGTCGCGTTGCGCTTGCTCTGCGACATGTCGCCATGGATCGCGTGGGCCTCGATGCCCTTGCGCGTCAGCATCTGGGCGAGGTCGTCGACGGTGCGCTTCAGGCGGCAGAAGACGATCGTGAGGTCGGGCTCCTCGTGCGTCAGGAGGTGGAAGAGCAGTTTCTTTTTGTCCCAGGGGTTCACAGGAAGGTAGAACTGCTTGACGAGGCTGACGGTGAGCGAGCCCGCGCTCGTCACGATCTTCTCGGGGTCGTGCATGTAGCGACGGGCGAGTTTCTCGATGTCGGGGGAGATGGTCGCGGAGACGAAGATGGTCTGGCGTCCGCTGCTGGTCCCATCGGGCTTGGGGAGGACCGGCGGGCCTGGAGGCGGACACAACTCAAGGATCCGGCGGATGTCCTCGCGGAAGCCGATATCGAGCATGCGATCGACCTCGTCGAGCATCGCGAAGCGGATGTTGCGGAAGTGGAGCACGCCGCGTTGGACCATGTCCATCACGCGACCCGGCGTGCCGACGACGATGGGCGCGCCCTGCTGGAGGCGTTTGGTCTGCGTCGCGATCGACTGCCCGCCATAGACCGTCATGGCGCGGATGGGTGTGTGCTTGCCGAGTTGCTCGATCTCGTCGGTGATCTGGATGGCGAGCTCGCGCGTTGGGGCGAGGACGAGCGCCTGGAAGGGCACGTCTTTGGAGCACATGTGGAGCAGGGGGAGGCCGAACGCCGCGGTCTTGCCCGTGCCGGTCTTGGCCTGCCCGAGGATGTCGCGCCCGGTGAGGGCGACGGGAATGAGTTTCGCCTGGATGGCGGTGGGATGGACGAAGCCCGCCTCGTCCACACCCTTGAGGACGCTGGAGCGGAGGCCCAGGTCGGCGAAGGTGATGGACGAGTCGAAGATCTCGTAGGCGCCCTTGCCCTTGTCGTCGGCGTCCGTCGAGGGCGCCTCGGTCGGGTCCACGGGCTCCGCGGATTCGGTCTCCCCTTGGTTCTCGAGGTGGACCTCGGTCTGGCTTTGGGCGTCGTGGGGGGCGTCGTTCTGGGTGTGGTCGTGGGTGGTGTGGTCGTGCATGGAGTTGGTGCGGTCGGGGCCGATGGTTTGTGAGTCCGACGCAGAGCGGACGATCCGATCGGCGTGACGGGCGCTTGTGCCCGATTTCTGACTTTGGGTTCGGCCTCCCGAGACTCGGTCGTGGAGGCCCCCGATCCGCGGGCTTTCGAAGCCCATCGTAGGTCGGAAGGCGCACTCGCGCCCTGGCGCGAGCGGTCCATCACCGCTACCCTCCACGATTCGAGGCGTTTGCGAGCACCACACGGCATCACATGGGCAAGAAAACGAGTTCCAGCACGGTCACCTCACGCGCGTCCTCGAGGGGCACCCGCGTGGCCCGCGGCCCATCATCGGCACCGACGCCCGATTTCAAAAAGGGGGGGACCCGCGTGTGGGTGGGCGATTGCCGCGAGGTCCTCGCGAGCCTTCCCGAGGTTTGGAACCACGAGGTCGATCTCGTCTTCGCCGATNNCTACATCAAGTTCACCGAGGCGTGGCTCGACGCGTGCGTCGCCGCCCTCGCGCCCCACGGCTCGATGTGGGTCAACATCCCCGACGACACCGCCGCCGAGATCGTCGTCCACCTCAAGAGCGCCGGGATGGAGATGGAGAACTGGTGCGTCTGGCACTATCGCTTCGGACAGAACACCACCGCACGATTCATCAATAGCAAGGTCCACGCCCTGTACTTCTGCAAGCCCGAGGGAGCCGGGGCGAAGGAGAAGCGCACCTTCAATGCCGAGCGGGTCCTCGAGGCGAGCGATCGGGCCTCGACCTACTTCGACCCGCGCACGCTGAGCAAGGCCGACGGCATGCCCCCCGGGCAGCGCGTCCCCATGGACGTGTGGTACGGCCCCTACTGGGGGCGCATCCAGGGGAACAACAAGGAACGCCGGGGATACCACGACAACCAACTCCCCGAGGTCTATCTCGAGCGTGTCATTCTCTCGACGAGCAACGAGGGCGACCTCGTCCTCGATCCGTTCCTCGGCAGCGGCACGACCGGCGTGGTCGCCCACGCGCTCAAGCGACGGTTCATCGGCACCGAGTTCAGCCGCGAGAACGCCACGCTCGCCTTCGAACGGATCACCAAGCGTGGCCCCATCCGACTGGGCGTGATGCACGGGGCCAGCACCGCCATCCACGCCCCACGCCGGCCCGTGCCTAAGACCTTTCCCTCGTCGATGATCGAGGTCGAGTGATGGTCAATCCATGAGCACGTTGGCGAGCGCGCCCTCGGACCCGGCCGCGGACTCGTCGCGGCCGATCGTGTCGACCGGGCGAGCCTGAGCACGATCCGGGGATCTCCAACCACCAACGCTCGGCACGAGCATCAGGATGAGCAGGGCGTTTCTCGAGATCGACACGCTCGCCGGGCCGGCGTGGATGCGTCCGAAGCACGCGCACTCCGCCCCCGCACGCGTCGCCGCGATCAAGTAGAGCGAGAAGGCCACGAGCAGCCCGATTCCCGCCAATCCCGACCATCGAGGCGTGGCGTGCGAGACGAGCCACAACCCGATGATGCCCTCGCACACCATCACGAACGGCGCGATCATGGAGCCCATGCCCCTGGTGAAGACGCCATGGAAGTCGATCGCCGCGGCGAAGAGATCGACTCCGGAGAGCACGGGCCCATAGCGACCGCTCGCCGCGATGAGTTTCAATCCCAGGGCCACGAGCAGCACGACCCCAACCACAAGCCGCAGCCAGGGCGTGGCCCCGTGGATCCACCAACGCATCGATCGCATGGGAACCTCTCTTCTCGGATCAATGCCGCTCGCAGGAACGAGTCTCAGTGGGCGCGGGCGTGGCGCCGGATGAGGAGGGCCGAGACGACCGCGATCGCCGCGATGACGCCGAAGAACCACGGCCTAGCACCATCCGAGGCCATTCGCGCCCTCTTGATCGCGTCCTCGCGCTCCTTCTCGTCCACCACGAGCACGCCGTCGCGGTCATAGATCCGACGCGACACGGGATCCAGTCGGAGCGCACCAGCCTCGAAGGGATCGAACGCCAGGCGTGACTCGATGTCGGGCGGATTCGCCTCGAACGACACCAGCGTGAACCGCTCGACCGTCGGCACGGGGCTGGTCGTCGGGCCCGACTCCACCACGATCTCATTGGGCAACCGGACACCCTCGCGGTCGGCGTATTCCACGAATCGGCGCGTCACGACGTAGTCCTTCGCCTGGTGGCGGATCTCCAGGAGATCCCCCGCCGACGAGACCAGCATCTCGAAGCTCCCGCTGCGAGTCGCCAACCCCGAGAGTCGCCACCCGTTGACATCCGGCGACGAGACCACGCCCGGCCTGGCGAGGAGCAGCGTGATCCACCGATCGAGCATCGGCCACGGGGCGCGAAGGTGCTGCACCGGCTCGCCGACCTCCATGAAATCCATCGGCGGCTCGTGCTCGGAGTACAGAGTGCCATACTTCGCCGAGACGACAACGCGCGACCCATCGAAGGCCGTGAACTGCGAGACGCGCTTCTTCAGTGGCCAACCCTCGGCCTCGGGCGGCGGCGTCCCGATCACGCGGGGCGTGGAACTCACCACAAACCGCCCATCCCTCGAGATCACCGTCCGCCGAACAGGATCCTTCGGCACCCTCGCCCCGGGCGGCGCGTGCACCGTCCAGGTGATGTCCAGGGAGCGGAGGTCGCGATAGCGATCGCGCAGCGCCTCGATCGCCTGCCGTGCCCCTTCTTCCATGGATGCCGACCGGGTGCTCGACGTGGACTCCGCGCCGCTTCCGGACTGCGCCCGCAGGGACGCGGGCCTGATCCCGAGACCGGCCGCGAGCGCCAGAAACACCACCGACAAGCCGAACGTCCTGCGGCTGAGAACCCGGCGCTGTCTCATGGCGCCCGCGGCGGCGCGTCCCGGATGTGGGTCAACCTGTTCCATCAATACGAGCACCATCCTTTGCAGTCCTGCACAGGGATCACGATCTCCTCGGGCGGGAAGACCTCCTCGCCGCCGGTGCACCACCCGGTCTGCGGATCGAGGAACCCGTTGCGATACGTCTCGCAAGGCCAGAGCCGCATCTCCGAGACGTTGTCCTCGCCGTCGAACTCGGACCCTTGGACGCAACTCACCTTGGTCGGGCAATCGGTGTACAGGCTGCACTTGTCGCCCGGGCGGGGCAGCGGCTCGCTCTGCGTCCAGTTTTCGTACTCGTACTGGTAGCAGACCAACTGCGAACTCTCGCCGGTGGCGAGACACACCACGCCGATGCCCAGCGCGAGGCCCAGGCCCACTATCCGTTCTCCCTTCACTCGAGTTTCGCCGCATCGAGCCTTCATGTCGTCTCCTTGTGCCGCCAACTTGTGCCGTGGTTCGTGATGCGAGAGCCCACGTCCCCGCTTGACGGGCGGCAAGATACCGGGCAGGATGATCGCATGTCAACTCACAAGCGTCGCCACGACAACACTTTACGTGGGTGCGCCCACACAGGATTGAGTCACTCGCGCCCTCATCCGGGGATAACGCTCATCGAAGTTGTGGTGGCCGTGGGGATCATCGCCACGGCTTTGTTGTTTTTGATTCCTTCGCTGGCTAATGCCAAGGCGGTCGGCATCCAGACCCGTTGCCTCGCCCACGCCCGCAGCGCCTCCCAGGTGGTCGCGTCGTACACGATCGATTGGAGCGACACATGGCCGTATGCCGGGGAGCGACTGTGGTACGCCGAGATGCCCACGGGCCGATTCCCCCTTGGCGGTCAATGGGGCCTTGCCAACGGGTCGTGGATCGCCATGTTTCCCAACGACTGGGTCGCCGGCGAGTGGCCAAAGAGTCTGCTGTGCCCACGCGACGAACCTCGACGTACGGGCCGACTGGGCGTCTGGCTGTGGATGAGTGGCTCGCTGTGGCTGGATCCGCGTTCGCTCGCCGCGGGCTCGCTCCACGCCAACCGCAGGCCAAAATCCAACCGCGTCGCCGACACGGCATACCCATCCAAGAAGGTCGTGCTCTTCGAGCAGGTCGCGATGTGTGAGATCAGTCGAAAAGCGAGATACGGGCAGACCATCGGCGGGTCCACGCCCGACGTCCCTGCGAGCACCATGCTCGGTGATGGTTCGGGACGCCGGACCGTCCGACGCAAGGGACTTCCCGCGATCGATGGGCTCCTGCCATACTCATACACCATCGATGGCATCAAGGGCCGGGATCTGGAGTGAGCGTCNNGCGGCCCCGGTGGCCACCAGCGCGTATCCCTGCGGCCCCATGTTCACCGCCGACGCCTCGACGCGCACCGTCCAATCGCCAGGTTCGGGCGAGGCGATCAAGACCTGCTCGATCGAGTTGATCGCGTCGGGCACGCCCCCCGTCGTCGAGGCCCCGCCGGCGAAGGCGTTGCCGTGGTACACGCCGCCCATCGGCGAGACGACCACGAGATCGAGATCATTCACGGGCGCGCTCGCGACACCCACGCCCGCGGGCGAGTCCGTGAACGCCAGCGTGATCTTCAGCGACTCCTCCGAGGTGGTCGGCGACCAATAGACGTGATACTCGTGCTGCCCGGCCTCTTCGAACGCGTGGAATGAACTCGTGCGCACGTCCCGGACCCAGAGCGCCCGCCCGTCGCCCACAAAGGGCAGCCCACGCCCCGCCACCACGCGCCCCCACCCCTCCTCGTTCGACGGATACCCGGGCTGCGGGACCAGGTTCACCGCCGAGTTCACGACCACGGCCTTCAGCAGCGCCCCGCTCGGCGTGAACGCGTCGCCGAGCGTGTTTGAACCGCTCGGATAGAACCCCGACATGAAATACTGGCGCGCGAGGGCGATCGCCCCGGCCACCGCCGGGGTCGCCATCGACGTGCCCGACTGCGTGCCGATCAGGCAATCGCCGTTCGATGCGGAGCCACTGTTCGAGCACCCCGGCGCGAGGACGTCGGGCTTTCGTCGTCCGTCGGGAGTCGGTCCGGTGGCGCCCATGCAACGGAAATCCGCGTCCGCACCGTTCAGCGTGGCCGCCACCGCGATCGCGCTCTTGGCGTTTTCCGGGTTTCCCAGGATTGGCGTGTTGGAGATCGCGAAGAGGACGACGTCGTCCTCGTTGGCGCGGAGGAAGGCGTCTACCGCGCGCGTCATGCCCGTGTAGGTCCCGGTCGAGTCGTCGCCCCAACTGTTGGTGTGGATTCGGGCGCCCTGGGCATGGGCCGTCTTCAACTTCGAGAAGACCGAACTCTCCGAGATCGCCGGCCAGATGGAGTACACGATTCTCGACGCATACGCCACGCCCCGCGTGTTGTCGTCCGCGCCCGCGTCGCCCGCCGCGATGCACGCGACGAGCGTCCCGTGCGGGTCATACCCGCCGATCGTCGCGTTGTACGCCAGGAGTTTGCGATGCAAGGGCCCGATCGGGTTCGCGTCCACGAAGGCGCAGTTCGTCGTCGAGACCGGGCCGTCGATCACGCCGAGGATCTGCCCCTCGCCGTGCAGCCCGTGCGAGTACAGCGGCATGTCGAGCGGCGTCATCGACTCGATCGTCCAGCGTACAGTCGACAAACTCCGTGGCACAACCTGCGCCGACGGCTCCGACCATTGCAGGTGTTCGATCGTTGCGAGGTCGGCCACATGCTTCACCGGCACATTCACCGCGAGCCGCCACTGCCCAAGGACGTCCTCGGCCTCGCGCTCCTCAACGCCCGGGATGCTCCGCGCCGCCGCGCGGGCATCTGCCAGTGATGTCCCCGAGAAGAACCACAGATCGATCGGCACCAACCCGCGTTCCACGATCGCGCGCGCCTCGGCGTCGGTCCACACGAGCGCAGGAATATTGGTGAGCCGCGGATCGATCGCCCACGCGCGCTCGTAGGCGACGACCCGATTCGCGCCCGCCACGCGCCCAAGGGTGCTCGTCGTCACGCCTTTGGCACGAACCAGCAGCGCGTGATCCGGGATGTGCTCCAGGATCGTGCCGCCGAGCGACGAGACCGTCTCGCGTGCCGCCCGCGACACGGGGCCGTCAAAGATCATCACCACTGGCCTATCCCCAAGTGGCGTTGCCTTTGAGTCGGCGAGATCGACACATGCCGACCACGGCACGTCGCCCACCTGAAGGCGCAGGCCACCACCAAGGACCGCCCGCCCTCCGACAAGCAGCGCAACAACACCCGCTCCCAGTATCACATGTCGCATGACCAAACCTTTAATTGGAACTCAGGTCCGTACGAGTTGGACCCGGAGAGGTTCCGCATCGAACAAAGAACAAACACAATCTCAACCAGAACCGATTCGAAGGCAGATCGGCGGGAAGTCGGCACCCATAGATCCGGGTTTCGTGTGACGGAGTTGCCCGGATGGAACATCCCTTCTAAAACCCCACCCTCGCGTGTGACGTGTCGGGGCCTTGGGCAAACGAGCGGTTCTCGGACGTGTCGATCGGGGTGACGGCGACGCCACCCCCATCCCGTCCCGATAGGAGGCGCATCGAATATGGCAGGTTCGATCGAGTTGCGTGGGCTGACCAAAAGGTTCGGCCCCGCCGGCATCGGCGGCATCCTCGCCGTGGACAACGTCACGTTCAATGTTCGCGCGGGCGAGGTGCTCGGCTTCCTCGGGCCCAACGG